>Ga0247713_1000199_pt1 | contig 43214 bp, 46 predicted proteins | sample 21E_NmetaG_FD_189936 | JGI IMG/M metagenome (GOLD analysis project Ga0247713, IMG submission 189936) | Soil microbial communities from hillslope of Landscape Evolution Observatory, University of Arizona, Oracle, AZ, United States - 2-1-E_N | ecosystem: Engineered > Artificial ecosystem >...
GCCGCCCCAGCCACCCCAACCACCGAAGCCGCCGCCCAGCATCGAGCCGATCATGAGGCCGGTGAGCAGGTTGCCGCCGCCGCCGAACCACCCGCCGCCGCCATACCAGCCGCCGCCATAGCCGGCGTAGACGGGCTGGCGATCGTCGTCCAGCTCGATGGCCGGCTCGTCGTGGCGGCCAGGCCGGCGCAGGCTCTCGGGCGGCGCCGGCACTTCCCGGCCGTCGATGACGGCGCGGGCCCGGGCCATGGCATAGCGACCCTCGTCGATGACCCGCTCGACCCGGACCAGGTCGATCCGGTCGTCGGCGTACTCCAGGGCGGCCTTGGCCGACTGGTAGCGGGTGACGCCGGCGTCGTAGTCGGGCCGGGCGTCGGGATGCACGATGACGTCGGGCTCCAGTTCCATCACGTCCTGACCCAGGACGGAGAGCTCGGCCTGCAGGAGCTGGCGGTCGGCGGCGTACTGCCTGGCCTCCTCCGCCCGGCGAGCCCTCGTCCGCCGGCTCGACCAGATGAAGAAGCCGGCGCCGGCGACGATGAGGAGCAGGAGCAGGGTCCCGCCGCTCCCGGAGCCACCGCCGTCGGTTTCGCCGCCGCCGGTGACGGCGCCGCCGCCGGCCCGGCCGGCCGCGGCCTGGTTCACCCGGTCGACGAACGTCTCCAGGACGGCACCGACGCCGTCGTTCGACCGGGCCTGGAATGCGGCGGTGGCGAGGGCGCCGGCCTGGCCGCTGGGCAGGACGTTGCTGCCGGCCCGGAAGCTCCGGCCCGCCACCACCGCGTAGGTGCCCTGGAGGCCCACCCGCTGCGCCAGCACCGTCGGCAGCCGGTTGACGTCGCCGCCGGCGTCGTTGATGGCCGACTCGGGGAGGACGGCGACGAAGATGGGACTGCCCCCCGTGCGGATCCGGGACCGGAGGCGGTCGGCGTCGATGTCGCGGGCCCGCTCGGCGGACGGGTCCACGTAGACCGGATTGTTCCGCAGCGCCGAGGCTGCGGCATCGAGAGAGGTGGCCTGCGCCGCCGCCGGGTTGGCCGGGACGAGGAGCAGGATGGCGAGGAGGAGCATGAGCCGGCGCACGCGCCCTGTCTACCCGCCGTTAGGTCGCTACATGCCGCGCTCGCCCAGCCATGGGTCCGGCTTGATCAACCCCAGCAACGGGGCGGTCGCCACCGTGGTGACCACGGCCATGATGACGAGCAGGGTGAACAGGTTGAACTCGCTCGTGCCCATGTGGCGCTCCCGGGAAGCGGACCAGCGCCGGCGGCACGGCGAGGACCATGAGCAGCCCGAAAACCACGCTCAGCACGAGGACGTGGGCCAGGCTCCACGCCCCAGTGGCGGCCACCATGGCGACGATCACGGCCAGCGTCGCCCGTGAGCACGTCGTCGCCGGTGGCCGACGCACCGTCAGCACCCCCAGTGGGGTGTCGTAGAGCTTGCGTCCTGAGGATGCGGGCGAGGACCGGGAGGGCGGTCGTCGATCGCCGCCCCGAGGAAGAGGGCGAAGGGCAGGAAGTCACCCACGAGACGAACGCGCTCAGTGGGTGCCGGCCGCCTCCTCGGCCGCAGGGGCGCCCTTGGCCCGCCGCCGGGACAGCAGGAACAGGGTGACGCCGGCGACACCGAGGAGGATGCCGGCGCCGGCCAGGGCCACGTTGGCCAGCGCCAGCGACGAGTTGTCTTCCAGGGCGATCTGGCCGGTGAAGATGTCCTGCTTGCCGCCGTCGAGCGTGCCGTTGCGGGTGTCGGTCCAGGCGGCGATGGCGCCGCCGGCCAGCGACGCCACCGACGTGCGGGAGCCGAAGTCGGCCTCCTCCGCATGTGGCGACCCCTCCGGCCCGACCCTGCGGTTGGACGGCGCGTCGCTCAGCCGGACGGTCTTGGAGAACGAGTTGCCGGAGTCGGACGACGACGACAGGAGCACGTCGGCCATCGAGCCGCGGCGGTCGATGGTGCGGTCGTAGTAGACGACGTCGACCCGCCCGCCGGGGGCCACGCCGACCGAGGGCATGTCCTGGGGCACGCCGTCGCCGGCCGCCCCCCGGTTGACCTGGACCAGCTTGCCCCAGGTCTTGCCGTCGTTCGTGGACCGGCGCAGGAAGACGTCGGGGTCGCCGGCCCGGGCGTCGGCCCACACCGCGTACATGTCGCCGTTCGAGGCGATGGTGAAGCCGGGGCTGACCGGCAGGTAGACGAGGAAGCGACCGGTCGGGACGATCTCGTCGTCGACCACCTGGCCCGGTGTCCACGTCGCGCCCCTGGTGGCCGAGCGGGTCACGACCAGGCTGAACGTGCCGTCGTAGTGCCCGGGCAGGTTCTCCCAGTCCCACCGGTCGTTGCCGTAGTCCAGGTAGAGCACCGCGGGGTTGCCGTCGGGGTCGACGGCCAGCGCCGGCGCCCCCACGCGCAGGCGGCCGGCGTCGCTGACCTGCACCGGGGTCGACCAGGTGCGCCCGCCGTCGTCGGAGCGGCTGACCACGATGGGCAGGCCGGTCTGGGCGAAGCAGAGGAGGCAGGTGGTGGCCTCGAGGTTCGACTGCAGCCACGACGCGTAGAGCCGCCCGCTCCTCGGGGCCACGGCCAGCGACGTCTGGTAGGCGTGCTGGCCGGCGATCTTCGTCGGCTCCTCGAAGTTGAGCCCGCCGTCGCCGGAGCGGGTGACCCAGTAGGAGTCGGGGTCGTTGCCGGTGCCGGTGAGGATGACGTAGGAGACGTAGAGGACGCCCCTGCCGTCGAAGGCGGCGGACGGGGCATAAAGCTTGCCCTGGACGCCGGCCGGCGGCTTGAGGGGGGCCTCCCGCCAGTTCAGGCCCCCGTCGTTGGTGAGGTGGACGCCGGCCGAGTAGTCCGGCCGGTCGACCCGGTCGACGATGACCATGTTCGTCCGCTGGAGGGGATTGACGACGAGGACGGGGGAGTTCCGGGCGATCACCGGGTTCCGGTCCTGGCTGACCAGGACGTCGGAGTCCGGGGCCGTGATGAGCTCGCCGGCGTCGGACGGCCCGTCACCGCCGCACGCGGCGAGCAGCAGCGCCAGCACCACCCCCGCAACTGCCGACCGAAGCCTGATCATGCGTCCAGGACGCTACCGGCGCCGGTGTAGGGCCCACGTAATGCCGGCGTACGGGGGCCCCGGTGACTACAACGGCGCCGGCACTGGTAGAGGTGGTTCATGACCGCCGTGTCCACCGTCGAGCCCGACGCCCTCCTCCTCGAGCTGATCGCCACCCCTGAGGGGCGGGCGGACCCCTACCCCCGCTACGCCGCCCTGCGGGAGCGGGCGCCGGTGCACCGCAGCGCGTTCGGCATCTGGACGCTGACCGACTACGACGACTGCCAGCTGCTCCTGCGCCATCCCGGCGTGGGCAAGGACTTCTCCTCGGCCATGAACTCCCTCGGGCTGAGCGACGCCGACCGGGAGGCCCAGGACCGGTTTCGCAACGACCGGTCCAACATGCTGGTCACCGACCCACCCGACCACACCCGCCTGCGGGGGCTGGTCACCCGGGCCTTCACGCCCCGGACCGTCGAGAAGCTCCGCCCGACCGTCGTCACCCTGGTCGACGAGCTGCTCGACGCCTTCGACGGCGAAGTCGAAGTGATGGACGCCCTCGCCTTCCCTCTCCCGGTCACCGTCATCGGCGACATGCTCGGCGTGCCGGTCGAGGACCGGTCCCTCCTCCGCCCCCTGGTGCGGTCGGTGACCGCCATCCTGGAGCTGGCGGTCAGCCCCGAGGCCCTGGCCGAGGCGGCCGAGGCCGACGCCGAGCTCGGGCGGTACTTCGCCGACCTGGTCGCCGACCGCCGGGCGTCTCCCCGCGACGACCTCCTGACCAAGCTCATCGAGGCCGAGGACAAGGGCGACCAGCTCACCGAGCACGAGCTGATCTCGACCGTCATCCTGCTGTTCGCCGCCGGCTTCGAGACGACCACCCACCTCATCGGCAACGGGCTCCTCGCCCTCCTGCGCAACCCCGGTGAGCTGGACCGGCTCCGGGGCGACCGGTCGCTGATCCGCAGCGGCGTGGAGGAGCTGCTGCGCTACGACAGCCCGGTGCAGATCGCGGCCCGCACGACGTATGAGGAGCTGCCGGTCGGCGGTCAGACCATCCCCTCCGGCAACCTGGTCCTGGCCATGCTGGGAGCGGCCAACCGTGACCCCGCCCGCTTCACCGACCCCGACCGCCTCGACGTCGGGCGCGACGAGGGGGCGCCGATGAGCTTCGGCGGCGGCATCCACTTCTGCCTGGGGGCGGCGCTGGCCCGGCTGGAGGGCCAGATCGTGCTCGACCGCCTGCTCGAACGGTTCCGGACGATGGAGCTGGTCGGAGGCCCGCCGACCGTCCGGGACAGCCTCACCCTGCGGGGCCTGACCGAACTGAGGGTGCACTTCGGCGCTTGAGGCGCCGTTGTTCAAGTAGGCCCGGTGGATGGTCGATCCTGGTGATATGGGCCGCATCCCCATGGACCGTCGCCACCCGGCGGAGCCATGACCGGCGGCCTCGTCGGCTGGATCCTCACCGAGGTGACCCTCGGCTTCGTCGTGTTCTGCGCCGACTCCGTGGGCGAGGAGGAGCGCCGGCCCGTCGAGCGCATCGCCCGGGCCGTGCTGTGGTTCGTGACCCTCACCCGCTGGTTCACCCACCGCAACGTGACCAAGCTGGGGCGGTTCGGCGCCGTGGTGTGGTTCCTGGTGACCACCGGGTGGTTGCTGAGCCTGCAGTACGACCGGGCTGAGGCCTACTTCCTGATCCTGGCCCAGGCGACCATGGCCTTCGTCGTCTACTGCGTCGACGCCCTGTCGGCCGATCTGCAGAACAAGCCCTTCCGGCGCCTCCTGCGCTGCGTCTTCTGGGTGGTCCCCATCGCCCGCTACCTGAGCGACAAGGACAGCGTCGCCCTCATCGCCGCCAGCGTGACGGTCTGGGGCCTGCTCACCACCGGCTGGCTGCTGGGCCTGATGAACGACCGGGTCGCCACCCCCCTGGCCGCCTTCTAGCCTTCCGATGAGCCTGCTCGACGCCTTCCGGGAGCACCGGCCGTTCCCCGGCCAGGACCCGTGGGTCGTCGCCCACGACGGGTCTCTGCTGCTGGTCCAATCGTCGTGGGGCAACCGCCGGCTGGTCGTCAAGCGCTTCCGCGACCTCGAGCACATGGACCGCAACACCGAGAAGGTGATCTGGGAGCCGAAGGGCACCGCCCCCAGCCGCCAGCTGTGGGCCCCGGAGCTGCACGAGATCGCCGGGCGTTGGTACGTCTACTACTCGGCCAGCAACGGCAGGATGGCCAACCACCGCACCTACGCCCTGGTTGCCGACGACCCCTTCGGCCCCTACGAGGCGCTCGGTCAGGTCGGCGATTCCGGTCACGACGTGTGGGCCATCGACCTGACCGTCTTCTCCCACGACGACCGGCTCTACGCGGTGTGGTCGGGGTGGGAGGGCGCCGACGACGGCTTCCCTCAGAACCTCTACATCGCCCCGATGTCCGACCCGGCGACCATCAGCGGCGAGCGCCGGTGCCTGTCCCGGCCGGAGCACGACTGGGAGAGGAGCGTCGCCGCGGTGAACGAGGGGCCGGAGGTGGTACGTCACCCAGGGTCGGGCCGGTTGTTCCTGCTCTACTCGGCCGATGCCAGCTGGACCCAGGCCTACAAGATGGGGCTGCTCGAGTGGACAGGGGGCGACGTCACCGATCCCAGGTCCTGGCAGAAGCAGCCGGAGCCGTGGTTCACCGGCGGCGGCCACGGGTGCCTGGTCGACACCGCCGCCGGCACGTCGTTCGTCTACCACCGCAAGATCAGCGGCGACCCCGGTTGGGCCGATCGCGAGATCCGCTCGACCCCCGTCGTCTGGGATGCCACCGGCTCTCCCGTGGTGCGCCAGGGCGATGCTGCCGTCGCCGCGTGGGGCGGCGGCCTGGCCGCGGTCCCGGGGCCGGCGTAGCCGAGCACCGATGAGTTCCGGCCGGCGCCGGCGTCAGACACGGTGACGCCCGCGATTCCGCTGCTCGGCGGAGCCGACGAACAAGGAGCCCGCACCATGCCCAGGATCACGCCCAACCTCTGGTTCGACACCCAGGGCCAGGAGGCCGCCGAGTTCTACTGCTCGATCTTCCCCAACTCCAGGATCACCAACGTCACGTACTACGGCGAGGCCGGCCCGGGACCCGCCGGCACCGTGCTCACCGTCGACTTCGTCCTCGACGGCCAGGAGTACACCGCCATCAACGGCGGGCCCGACTTCACCTTCACCGAAGCCATCTCACTCCTCGTCAACTGCAAGGACCAGGAGGAGGTCGACTACTACTGGTCCAAGCTGACCGAGGGCGGCCAGGAGGTCCAGTGCGGGTGGCTCAAGGACCGCTACGGGCTGTCGTGGCAGGTCTGCTCCGTGGGCATGCTGGAGCTGCTCAACGACCCGGATCCCGAGCGGTCGCAGCGGGCGATGAAGGCCATGCTCGGCATGGTCAAGCTCGACCTCGAGGCCCTGCGGGCGGCCGCCGACGGCGTGCCGGTGACCTAACCGTTCCCTCGACGCCGTCAATCCAGGTCGTCACGGTGGCCGAGGTGACCCGGTGGTCTTAGGCGCGGACCTTGATCGTCCCCGTCCCGGCGGTGGCCGTGCCGATCACGGCGGCGGAGTGGCCGGAGGCGACCAACTCGGCGGCCGCCGCCTCGGCGGCGGCGGGTTCGGCGCCGAACAGCAGCCCTCCCGAGGTCTGGGCGTCGGCCAGGACGATGACGACGGACTCGTCCACGCCGGCGGCGTCGAGGCGTTCGGACACCCAGGCCAGGTTGCGGCGGCTCCCCCCCGGGACCAGGCCGGCGGTCACCAGGTCGGCCACACCGGGGAAGACGGGCACCGCGGATGCGACCAGCTCGACGTCGACGTTGGACCCCTCGGCCATGCTCCGCAGGTGCCCGAGGAGGCCGAAGCCGGTGACATCGGTAGCGCCGGTCGCGCCGGCGGCGAGGGCGCAGCGCGCCGCCTCCTTGTTCAGCCGGGTCATCGAGGCCACCGCCGTGCCCACCACGTCGTCGGGCGCTCGACCCGCCTTCATGGCGGTGGCCACGATGCCGGCGCCGAGGGCCTTGGTGAGCACCAGGCTGTCGCCGGGCCGCAGGCCGGCGTTGGTGAGGATCCGGTCGGGGTGGACCTCGCCCACCATGGCCAGGCCGAACTTGGGCTCGGGGTCGTCGACCGTGTGGCCCCCCACGGTGACCCAGCCGCCCTCGGCGGCGGCCTCGCCGGCGCCCTGCAGCACCTCCAGCAGTATCTCGGTGCTCAGCTCCTCGGTGTTCCAGCCCACCAGGTTCAGGCCGAAGAGGGGGCGCCCGCCCATGGCGTAGACGTCGCTGACCGCATTGGCCGCGGCGATGCGGCCCCAGATCCGCGGGTCGTCGTGGATGGGCGTGATGAAGTCGGCGGTGACCACCAGGGCGCGGTCATCGTCAAGGCGCCAGACCGCGGCGTCGTCGCTCGTGGCCGTGCCCACGAGCAGGTCGGGATGACCGGGAAGCTGAAGGCGGCGCAGGACCTGCGCCAACTCGCCGGGGGCGAGCTTGCAGGCTCAGCCTGCGCCGTGGCTGAACTGGGTGAGCCGGCGGGGGGTGGTTGCCATTCCCGGCCGAATCTACCGGCGACGCCGGGGCTATCTCGCCGGTGAGGCTCGCCGCCCGCACCGCGGGCGCCGGCGGCGACCGGTGCCGTGAAGAGCTAGGCCTTCTGAGCCTGGGCCCGCAGGTAGGTGTAGATCGTGTCGGTCATGCCCTGGACGTTGTGCTTCTTGCGGGCGTGCTCGACGACCTTGCGCTTCAGGTCCTCCTCGGAGTTGGCCCGCAGGACCCAGTTGCAACCGATGGCTCCGGCCTTGGCACAGCTGTGCTCGTACATCTTTCTCCTTCTTCCGCTCCGTGTGCGTCAGCGTTCGGACGGCTCCAATGCAGTAAGTGCAGCATCGCACAAGAACAGACAACCCGCAGGTGGGGTGTGGGGCCGCCGTGAGACGGTTTGCGGCCCTTCGACGTATGCCATGGTCGAGGCGCAGAACACATGACAAGGAGCGATGCGTTGAACCTGAACAACATCATGCTGGGGTCGGAAGACTCGAAGAAGCTGGGCGACTTCTACTCCAAGATCCTCGGCGATCCCGTCTCGGAGTGGAGCGACGAGGCGGGCGGGTGGTTCGGGTACCGGGCGGGCGAGGGCAGCCTGGCCATCGGTCCCCACAGCGAGGTGAAGGGCCGCAACCAGCATCCCGGCCGCATCATGCTCAACTTCACCACGACCGACGTGAAGGCCGAGTTCGAGCGGATCAAGGGCCTCGGGGCCGAGGTCGTCGCCGAGCCCTACGAGCCGGGTGGCGGCGACGGGATGCTGATGTGCACCTTCGCCGACCCCGACGGCAACTACTTCCAGCTGTCGACGCCGTGGGAGCCGGCGTAGCCGTTTCGCCTCGGCGCGCCGCGGGAAGGCAGGACCGGACGACAAAGCCAGGAGGATCGATGCGAAAGCTACTGATCGCCGCAACGTTCGCCGCAACCGCCGCGCTGGCTCCGGCCCTTGCCGCCGGCGCCGCCGCCCACCCGCCCACCGACGCCTGCCACTTCGGGACCATGACGGCCCACGCCAACATCCCGCATTCCGACGCCCCGGGGACCCATGTGGCGCACGCCACCGTCCCCCACTGCTAGCGGCGCCGGCCCTCCAGCCACGCCGCCGTCTCCCGGTAGCGGACGCCCGGGATGAGGTGAATGCCGTCGAAGGCCCCGCTGTCTTCGACGGCTTGGGCCAGCTCGCAGGCCAGCGGCGTCCCCGCGCTGCGGTCCCGCTCGATGGCGTCGACCCACGGCTCCGGGACGGTGATCTCGGGGATGGCGGCGACCAGCTTGCGGGCCATGGCGGCGCTGGGGAGGACCATGACGCCGGCGTACACCTCGCCGGCGAATTCCACGGTGTCCCGCCACGCCAGCAGGGCGTCGAGGTCGAACGAGACCTGGACGAACAAGAAGTCGGCCGCCCGCTTCCAGTCGGGCAGTGGGCGTAACCGGGTGGTGACGCCGGCCCTGAAGCGGCCGGCGCCGCCCAGCTGCTCGTCGCCGAACTGGCGCAGGGCGTCGATCATCGAGCGGACGGTGAGTTGGCCGGTGCGGGCGCCGGCGGCCGGGTCGTCGCCGTAGACGAACAGGAACTCGTCGACGCCGTAGGCGGCGCCGGTGAGCAGGTCGCGCCGGAAGCCGAGGGCGTTGCGGTCACGGGCGTTGAGGCAGGCGATGGCGCGCCCACCCATGCGGTCGACCTCGTGAGCCACGGCGACGCTCGACACGGTGGCCCGGCCCACGTGGTTGTCGGGGATCAGGTACGCCGTGGCCACCTTGCTGAGGACGCCGATCTGGTGGCGGACGTGCATGAGGTCCGGTCGAGTGGGGGGTTCGATCTCGCAGATCCACTCGAAGGGCCGGCCCATCGCCGCCAACCCTAGGTGTCTCCTCCTTGCCCTGCGGTAAGGCGTGGCTCCCCCGCCCGGGGATTCCGGAAGGGAACCGGGTGGCCCACGATGGCGCGGTGGTCGGAGAAGCCCGCTCGCCAGGTGAAAAACTGTCGCCATGGCGGAGCTCATCCGGGGGCGCTACGAGCCCCTGGAGGTGGTGGGGGCCGGCGGCCAGAGCACGGTGCTACGGGCGCTCGACCACCGGCGGGGGCGGCTGGTCGGCCTCAAGATCCGGCCCCGTGGGTCACCGGACGACGAGGGATCGCTGCTCAGCGAGGCCAGCATCCTGCTCGGGCTGGAGCCGCACCCGCTGTTGTGCCGGGTGCTGGAGGACTTCGTCGCCGGCGACACGTACTTCCTCGTGATGGACTGGGTCGAGGGCAGGAACCTCGCCCACCTGCTGGCCGAGGCCGGCGGCGGCGGGCTTCCGCTGCCCGACGTCGTCCACTTCCTCCGGCAGGTGGCCGAGGCTCTCGACCACCTCCATCGTCACCGGCCACCGGTGGTCCACGGCGACGTCAAGCCCGCCAACGTGATCGTCACCCCCGATGCCAAGGCCGTCCTCGTCGACTTCGGCATCTCCCACCGCCAGCCCGCGGGCGAAGCCTCGCCTCCCTTCGCCCTGGCCGGGACCGCCGGCTACGCCGCCCCCGAGGTGGCCTCCGGCCAGGCGCCGAGCCCGGCGGCCGACGTGTTCTCGCTGGCTGCGACCGCCTTCGCCCTCCTCACCGGCGGGCCTCCCCGTCCCGGTGCCCGGCCGGCGTGGACCGGCATAGAGGCCGATCGCGCCCGCTTGGTGGAGTACGCCCTGCGCCGGGGCCTGGCCGTCGATCCCGCCCGGCGCCCGGCGACCGCCTCCGCGCTCATCGACGCCCTCCAAGGCCAGCTCCGCACGCCCAACAACCTGCCGGCACAGGCGACGCCCTTCGTCGGGCGCAACGCGGAGGTGGCCGAGATCGAAGCGCTGCTCGCCACCACCCGCCTCCTCACCCTCACGGGCGCCGGCGGCATCGGCCGGCGCCGGCTCGCCGTCCAGGTCGCCGGCGATCGGCTCGAAGAGCATCCCGACGGCGTCTTCGTGGTCGACATCGCCGGCGTGAGCGATCCCGGGTCAGTGGTGAGCCTCGTGTGCGCGGCGCTCGGGTTGGGAACGCCGACCTTCGACGCGGTGGTGGCCCACCTCGAGCGCCGTAACGTTTTGTTGGTGCTTGCGGGTTGCGAGGCGGCGGCCCAGGCGGGCGCGGAGCTCGTCGCCGGCCTGTTGGCCGCCTCACCGCACGTGCACGTGATCGCGACCAGCCGCCAGCGCCTCGGCGTCGCCGGCGAGTTGGTCTACGAGGCGCCGACGCTCCGGGCACCCGATCTCTTCCGTCTTCCGGCCCTCGACCGGCTCGGCGAGTTCGACGCCGTGCGCCTGTTCGTGGAACGGGCGACCGAGGTCCTGCCCGGGTTCGCCGTCCGTGCGTCGGATGCCCCGGGCCTGGCCCAGATCATTCGCCGGCTCGATGCCCTGCCGCTGGCGCTGGAGCTGGCCGCGGCTCGGGTCACCGGGGGCGCCCTGGTCTGGCTCGTCCTCGACATCGCCGAGCGGTTCCCGCTGCTGGACGGGGGCCGGCGCAGTCCGGCGGAGCGGGAGTCGACGCTCGATGCGGTGGTGCAGTGGGCATGCGAGCCGCTGGCGCCGGCGGAACGAGCGCTCTTCCAGTGCCTGTCGGTGTTCGCCGGCGGGTTCACCGCCGCGGCCGCGGCGGCGGTGTGCGTCGGCTTCTCCGAGGAGTTGCTGGAGAGCCTGGCCCAGCGGAACCTGGTGGTCACCCGTGGCAGCCGGTGGTCGATGCACCAGGCCCTCCGCCGCCATGGCGCCCGGGGGTTGACCGCCTCCGGGGAGGCCGAGTCGGTCAGGGCCGGGCATCTGGAGTGGGCGCTGACCGTCCCGGTCGAGCAGACCGAGGAGCGAGCCAACGTCCTCGTCGCCAAGGCGTGGGCCGTGTCGCGCCCACGTCGCTAATGGGCCGTCACTGCCGAACGGTCCGCAGGTGCCGGCGGGAGGCCCGGCCGGCCGCATGGCGGCCGTTCTCTGCCACCAGGCTGAGGCGCTGCTGCCGGCGCCCGCCGCTGTTCTCTGTCGCCCTGCCGAACCAGGCCACGACGGTGGGACGCCGCCGGCCGTGGAGGGCGACGAGCTGGGCCCAGCCCTCGTCGTCCGACCTCCCGGCCCGCACGTCACCGAAGGCGGCCCGTCCGTCGGTCTCGCACTCGAAGCACCCCACCAGGTCGTCCGCCCCGCCACCCGGCACGCCGTACCGGCCGGCGAAGAGCAGCATGCGGGTCGGGGGTGCGAAGTCTCGCGAGTCGATCCCGAGCCCGTCGACCAGGCGGGCCAGCGGCACCTCGACCGGTCCCGTCCCCTCGCCGGCGCTGACGCGCAGCGTCCGCCGGGCCTCGATGTACTCGATGCGCACGTGGCCCGACGGCCCCGCGGCCACGATGTTCCTCGGTTTTCCCATACGCCGATGCTCGTCGTGACGGGACATCACCGGTATCCCCGTGACACCCACGTTCCTCGGGGTCCTGCGCAAGGCGAGCCTTACCCGCCGGTAAGGTCGGCCCGTGGCTTCCTACCTCGAGGTGTGGCGACCGGAGGGGCCGGACCTGGTGCCGCTCGACGGTCACCGCTTCACGATAGGCAGCCACTCGTCGAACGACATCGTGCTCAAGGCCGACCGCACGGTGTCCCGGCTCCACGCCGTCCTCGAGGCCTTCCCCGCCGGTTGGAGCCTGCGGGACATGGGTTCCCGGAACGGCACCTTCGTCAACGGCCAGAAGCTCGCCGGGGAGCGGGTGTTGGGCCCCGGTGACGACGTCCGCATCGGCAGTACCCGTCTGGTCGTGCGGGGCAGCCACGGCGAGCACACCAACACCGAGGCGGCGCAGCCTCCCCCGGAGCTCACCCGCCGGGAGCGCGACGTGCTCGTCGCCCTGTGCCGCCCGGTGCTCTCGGGCGATGTCTTTCGCGAGCCGGCGTCGATCCGGGCGGTGGCCGCCGAGCTCGTGGTCAGCGACGCGGCGGTGAAGCAGCACCTCCTGAACCTGTACGACAAGTTCGCCATCTACGACGCCGACAACCGCCGGCTGGAGCTGGCCAACCAGGCCATCCGGCGGGGCGCGGTGAGCATCGCCGACCTCCGCCGCCCCCCGCCCGCCGGCGGGTAACCGCACGAGCCAGTTGCTAGTAGTGACGCAGCTCGACGACGTTGCCGTCGGGGTCGGTGACGTAGAGCGACGTCCCGTCGCCCCGCGCCCCCCAGCGGGTGACCGGTCCCTCGACCACGTCGAAGCGGCCGCCGGCCGCCAGCTCGGCCAGGTCGGTGGGCTCGACCACGAGGCAGAAGTGGTCGACGTTGGCGCCGGCACGGGTGCCGGCGAGGATGTCGATGATCGTCCCCTCGTTGACCCGGACCGACGGGAACGGGGCCCGACCGGCCTTCCACTCGTCGAACCGCAGGACCTCGAGGCCCAGCTGGTCCCGGTACCAGGCCACCGAGCGGTCCACGTCCTCGACGACCAGCACGATATGGTCCATCGCCGTTATCCGAAGCACACGACGAGCGTAGGGCGGATACTCGGCCTCCGCCGATGAGAATGCACGACGACGAGGTGGAGGTCGACGCCGGCCTGGGCCGCCGGCTCCTCGGCGCCCAGGCTCCCCACCTCACCGCCCTCCCGCTCAGGCCAGTCGAGGCCGGCGGGACCGACCACACGATCTTCCGACTGGGCGACGCGCTGGCACTGCGCATGCCGAGGATCCACTGGGCCGCTGAGCAGGGGGAGAGGGAAAGCCGATGGCTGCCCGTGCTGGCGCCGGCGCTGCCGGTCGAGGTTCCCGTACCGGTCTTCCTCGGTGAGCCGGCACATGGGTACCCGTTCCGCTGGTATGTCGCGCCGTGGCTCGCCGGGGAGAACCCACCCCCCGGCGGGTCGGTCGACCTCGCCGTCGCGCTCGCCGGGTTCGTGCGAGCGCTGCAGGCCGTGGCCGCGGCGGGAGCGCCGGCGCCGGCGCCAGGCCAGCGGGGCGGGCCGCTCGCCGGCGCCGACCCGGCGACCCGCCGAAGCGCCGAGCACTTGCGGGGCGAGGCCGACGTGGACGCGCTCCTCGATGCATGGGAGGCCGGGCTGCGTGCCGACCCGTGGGACGGACCGGCGGTGTGGGTCCACGGGGACCTGTCGGACGGCAACCTGCTCGTCCGTGAGGGCGGCCTGACCGGGGTCATCGACTGGGGAGGGCTTGCCGCCGGCGATCCCGCGGTCGAGCTGATGGTGGCCTGGTCCTTCTTCGATCAGGCGAGCCGAGAGGTGTACCGGGACGAGCTCGGCTTCGTCGACGATGCCATGTGGTTGCGCGGCCGGGCGTGGGCCGCGTCGGCCGCCATCCAAGCGCTGCCGTACTACCGGGAGACGAACCCTGACATCGTGGCCCGGTCGTGGCGTGCGGTCGACGCCATTCTCGCCGATCTGAGGACGTGAGCCAGGCGACAATGGACCGGTGGTCGTCCTGAGCCGAGCGCCCCTCTCCGTCGGCGAGGTGGTCGCCGTCGCCCGGGGTGGTGAACGGGTCGACGTGTCCCCCGGCATCGAAGCCGGCATGGCCCCCAGCCGCCGGCTGGTGGAGCGGGCCGTCGCCGAGGGCCAGACGGTCTACGGGGTGACCACGGGGTTCGGGGCGCTCGCCACGACGCGGATCCCCCTGGAGCAGGCCGAGCAGGTGCAGTACGCCCTGGTCCAGAGCCACGCCGCCGGCATGGGGGCCGACGTCGACGCCGAGGTCGTGCGGGCCATGCAGCTGCTCAAGGCCCGCACCCTCGCCGCCGGCGCCTCGGGTGCCCGCCCCGAGCTGGTGCGGGCCATCGTCGACCTGCTCAACGCCGGCATCACGCCGGCCGTGCCCGAGCTGGGCTCGCTGGGGGCTTCGGGCGACCTGGCCCCGCTGGCCCACGCCGCCATCGTGCTCCTCGGCAACGGCTGGGTCCTCGACGACGACGGGCGCCGGGCCGACGCCGGCCCCGCCCTCGCCGCCGCCGGCCTCGAGCCCGTCCGCCTGGAGGCCAAGGAGGGCCTCGCCCTCCTCAACGGCACCGAGGGGATGCTGGCCCACCTCTGCCTGGCCCTCGCCGACCTCGACGTGCTCCTGCCCACGGTGGACATCACCTGCGCCCTCAGCGTGGAGGCCCTCCTCGGCACCGATGCCCCCTTCGCCGAGGAGCTCCAGGCCCTCCGACCCCACCCCGGCCAACGGGCCAGCGCCGCCAACCTGCGCCGGCTGCTGGCGGGGTCACCGATCGTGGCGTCCCACCGCCACGTCGACCACGCCGTGCAGGACGCCTACTCCCTGCGCTGTGCCCCGCAGGTCCACGGGGCGTCCCGCGACGTCGTCGACTGGGTCCGGCGGGTGGTCGACGTCGAGCTGGCGTCGGTGACCGACAACCCCGTCGTCCTCGCCGACGGCATCGTCTCGACGGGCAACTTCCACGGCCAGCCCCTGGCCTTCGCCGCCGACTTCGCCGCCATCGCCCTGGCCGACCTGGCGTCCATCACCGAGCGGCGGGTCGACCGCCTGATGGACCCGAGCAGGTCGCAGGGGCTGCCGCCGTTCCTGGCGCCCGAGGCCGGCGTGAACTCCGGGTTCATGCTCGCCCACTACACAGCCGCGGGCGCGGTCAACCGGATGCGGACGACCTACGCCACCCCGTCGTCGTGCGACACCATCTCCACCAGCGCCGGCCAAGAGGACCACGTGTCGATGGGCTGGAACGCCTGCCTGTCCCTGCGCATGGCCGTTGCCGACGCCATGCGGGTCGTGGCCATCGAGCTGGTCTGCGCCGCCGAGGCCGTCGAGCTGCGGGGGCTGGAACCGGGGCCGGCGACGGCGGCGGTCATGGCCTGCCTGCGCGAGCGTGTACCCCGTATGGAGGTCGACCGGTTCCTCTCGCCCGATCTGGCCGCGGCCGAGGACCTCGTCCGCAGCGGTGCGGTGCTGGCTGCGGTGCCGGAGCCTCTGCAGTGAGGGCGCCTCGGGGCTCGGACCTGTCCTGCAAGGGATGGGCCCAAGAGGCGGCGCTGCGCTGCCTGATGAACAACCTCGACCCCGAGGTGGCCGAGCGTCCCGAGGACCTGGTGGTCTACGGCGGGCGGGGCAAGGCGGCGCGCAACTGGGAGGCCTTCAGCGCCCTGGTGGGGGAGCTGCAGAGGTTGGAGTCCGACGAGACCCTGCTGGTGCAGTCGGGCAAGCCGGTGGGCGTGTTCCGCACCCACCCCATGGCGCCCCGGGTGCTCATGGCCAACTCGCTCCTCGTGCCGGACTGGGCCACGTGGGAGGAGTTCTGGCGGCTGGAGGCAATGGGCCTCACCGCCTACGGCCAAATGACGGCCGGCTCCTGGATCTACATCGGCACCCAGGGGATCCTGCAGGGGACGTTCCAGACCTTCGCCGCCGTCGCCGGCGCCCACTTCGGCGGGAGCCTGTCCGGCCGGCTGGTGCTCACCGCCGGCCTGGGCGGGATGGGGGGCGCCCAGCCGCTGGCCGTGACCATGAACGGCGGGGTGGCGCTGTGCATCGACGTCGACCCGGCGCGGGTCGACCGGCGCCTCGCCGAGCGCTACCTCGACGAGCGGGCGGAGTCACTGGACGACGGCCTGGCCCGCTGTGCCGCGGCGGTGGCCGAAGGCCGGGCGCTGTCGGTAGGGGTCGTCGCCAACGCCGCCGACGCCTTCCCGGAGCTGCTGCGGCGGGGCGCGCCGGTCGACGTGGTCACCGACCAGACCTCGGCCCACGACCCGCTGCACGGGTACGTCCCCAGCGGCCTCGACGTGGAGGACGCGGCGACGCTGCGGGAGAAGGACCCGCAGGAGTACGTGCGCCGATCACGGGAGTCGATGGCCGAGCACTGCCGGGCCATGGTCGCTTTCCAGGCCGCCGGCGCCCAGGTGTTCGACTACGGGAACAACCTGCGGGGCGAGGCGCGCGCCGGCGGGTTCGCCGACGCCTTCGCCTATCCCGGCTTCGTGCCGGCGTACCTGCGGCCGCTGTTCTGCGAGGGCAAGGGGCCGTTCCGCTGGGTGGCGCTGTCGGGCGACCCCGCCGACATCGCCGCCACTGACGCCGCCGTGCGGGACGCCTTCCCCGACGACCGGCTGCTGCAGCGTTGGCTGGAGCTGGCGCCGGCCCGGGTCCGCTTCCAGGGGCTGCCGGCGCGCATCTGCTGGTTGGGACTTGGCGAGCGCGACGTGGCCGCCCAGCGCTTCAACGACCTGGTTCGGCGGGGCGACGTGCGGGCGCCCGTCGTCATCGGCCGTGACCACCTCGACGCCGGCTCGGTGGCGTCGCCCTACCGGGAGACCGAGGCCATGGCCGACGGCTCCGACGCCATCGCCGACTGGCCCATCCTGAACGCCCTGCTGAACACCGCTTCCGGCGCTTCGTGGGTCGCCGTCCATCACGGCGGCGGTGTCGGCATGGGCAAGTCGATCCACGCCGGCGCCCAGCTCGTCATCGACGGCACCGACGCCGCCGCCCACCGGGCCGAGCTCATGCTCTGGAACGACCCGGCGACGGGTGTGATGCGCCACGCCGACGCCGGCTACGAGCAGGCTCGCCGCACCGCGGCCGAGAAGGGCGTCCGCATCCCGATGGATGGCTGACCTCGTCGTCCGCAGGGCGGCCCGGGTTTTCGGCTGGGACCTGGACGGCCCGCTGGCCGTCGTGATCCGTGGCGGCGTGATCGAGACCGTCATGGCTGAGCGCGACGTCGCCGTCGACCTGCCCGAGCTGGACGCCGGCGGCCGGGCCGTCATCCCTGGCTTCGTCGACGCCCACACCCACCTGGCCTTCGCCGGCGACCGGGCCGACGAGTTCGCCGCCCGCCTCGCCGGCCGCCCGTACGAGGCCGGCGGGATCATGCGGACCGTGGAGGCGACCCGGGCGGCGACGTTCGAGGAGTTGGTCGGCGAGACCGTGCGGAGGGCCGGCTCATGCGTCGCGGGGGGCACCACGACGATCGAGGTGAAGTCGGGATACGGGCTCGACGTCGCCACCGAGCGCCGGCTGCTCGAAGTGGTGGCCGCCGCCGCCACGCAGACCGACGCCGAGCTGGTGCCCACGTTCCTCGGTGCCCACCTGGCGCCCGACCCGTCCTACGTCGACCTGGTGGTCGAGGAGATGCTGCCGGCGTGCGCCGGCCTGGCCGTGAGCTGCGACGCGTTCTGCGACGTCGGCGCCATGACCGTCGAGCAGTCCCGCCGGGTCCTGGAGGCCGGCCGCCGGCACGGGCTGGTGCCCCGCATCCACGCCGAGGAGCTGGCGTGGACGGGCGGCGCCCGGCTGGCCGCCGAGGTGGGCTGCCTGTCCGCCGACCACCTCGTCCACGCCACGCCCGAGGACGCCGCCGCCCTGGCCGCCGCCGGCGTGGTGGCGGTCCTGCTCCCTGCCACGTCGTTCTGCCTGCGATCGGCGTACGCCCCGGCGCGCATGCTGGTGGACGCCGGCGTGCAGATCGCCCTGGCCACGGACTGCAACCCGGGAACCAGCTACACCACCTCCATGCCGTTCGTGGTCGCGTTGGCCTGCAGCGCCTACGGCCTGTCCGTCGACGAAGCCATCCGGGCCGCCACCGAGGGCGGCGCCCGCGCCCTGGGCCGGTCCGACATCGGCCACCTGCGGCCCGGCGCCCGCGCCGACCTCGTCGTGTTGGCCGGCGACCACTGGGTCGATATCGCCTACCAACCGGGCATGCCCCAGGTCGCCGTCGTCGTGAAGGACGGAGTGGCCGTCCGGTGAGCGACTGGCCCCGGGCGAGCGAGTGGCTGGCCGGCGCCAGCGACGACCCCGCCGCCCTGGTCGTCGCCGGCGTGCCGCTGACCGAGCTGGCGGTGACGGCCGCCGGCTACGAGCACGGGCCCGCCGCCATCCGCTCCCGGCTGGCCAAGCTGTCGACGTGGCACGGCGAGCGGGGCCTCTCCCTCGACGACGTACCGGTTCGAGATCTCGGCGACTCGCCGCAACCCCCGCCGCTGACCGCGCCGCTCACCGTCCTCCTGGGCGGCCACAACGCGGTGACGTGGCACGCCCTCGCCGGTGAGCCGCTCGACCGCTGGGGCCTGCTGACCCTCGACGCCCACCACGACGTCCGGCCGTACGAGGCCGGCGCCGTCGGCAACGGCTCGCCGGTCCGGGCCCTCATCGACGCCGGCCTCCCCGGTGCCAACGTCGTCCAGGTCGGCATCCACGGCTTTTCCAACGCCCGGGCGCACCGGCAGTGGTGCGAGTCAGAGGGCGTGCGGGTCCTCGGCCCTGAGCACATGGGCGACGCCGGCGTCCTGCTCGACGAGCTCGCGACCAGATGCGAGGCGATCTACGTCGACATCGACCTCGACGTCCTCGACCGCGCCTTTGCTCCGGCGTGTCCGGGATCGCGGCCCGGCGGCGTGACTCCCCGCCAACTGCTGGACGCCGCGTTCGCCGCCGGCGCCCACCCCCGGGTGCGGGCCGTCGACATCGTCGAGCTCGACCCACTTTCCGACGTGGCCCACATCACCACCGACACGGCGGCGCTGGCCCTTCTCAACGTCGCCGCCGGGTTGTTCCGCCGACCCCCTCAGCCCGAGCCGTAGGTCCGCTCCGGCGTCACGAGCACGGCAACCCGTCGTTGCTCGGCCATCACCCGGTCGTAGGTGTCCCAGTCCTCGTGCGTGCCGCCGGCGGCGGTGAAGATCTCACGCAAGAGCAGGCGAAGCCGCTCGCCGTCGATGTCACCCAGCGGATCGTCGGGGCCGGCGAGGTCCACCGGACCTTCCACGCCGGCCCACGTCCATCCGGCCCGGATGACCACCGTCGCCCGGGGGCGCCGCCGGAGGTTGACCAGCCGCCGGGACGACCCAGCGGAGACGAGCCCGACCACGGGCCGCCCCGTGATGGGGTGGTCGAGCACGCCGGCGTTGACGACCGAGGACTGCACGGTGCTGTCGGCGCGGGAGGTGGAGACCACCACCAGCCCGTGGTCGAGCGGGACAAGGCCGGCGAACGCTGCGAGATCTGCCATTGCACAAGCGTCGCACGGCGACGGCGCCGACGAGGGGGGACCTCAGCGCCTCTTAAGCGGCGCAGTCGGCGAGGGGCCCGGCGGGCGCCGGCTGGGCGTCGGCGAGAGCCGTCGCCGGCGCCAGCCGGCGGTAGGACCGGGAGGTCCACGCCCGGACGGTGGCGGCGACACCCAGGATGCCGGCGACGGTGAACATCAGGGCGATACCGCGGTCGGGGCCGGTGCCGAACCAGTCGCCGATCCACCGGGCACCGTGTCCGTCGGTCATGAAGGGCATGAAGACGGATTCGGCCAGCGGGGCCATCAGGAAGGCGGTGAGGGGCGACGCCGCGTTCTCGACCAGCTGGGCGAACCCGAAGACCCGCCCCTGGCGCTCGTAGGGGATGGCCCGCTGCAGGATCGTCTGCTCCGCCGCCTCGATGACCGGGATAAGCGAGAGCCATACGACCATCCCCACGGCCAGCAGGACGATCGACGACCTGATGGCGAAGACGGAGCAGATGATCCAGTTGACGAGGTTGCCGGCCACGACCGCCCGGAGGGGGATGGAGCCGACCCCGTAGCGGGCGACCAGCACCCCGCCGGCGATGAACGCCAGGCTGATGAAGCCCCACAGCAGCCCCCATGCCTCCACCGAGACCAGCTCCAACCCGTAGGCGTCCATGAGGGACATGAAGACGCCGGCCAGCAGGTTGTTGCAGGCCGCCAGCAGGATCAGCATCCGCAGGCCGGGCACGGCCCGGATGGCGTCGACCGCACCCCGCACGTCGACGGCCCACGGCCGGTCGGGGCCGGCCTCCGCGGGTTGGGGCTCGGGCTCGTCGATCGAGATGGTGACCATGTGGGCCAGGGCGACCGCAGTGAGGACGAGGGCGCCGTAGTAGGCCCAGCCCATGCCCACGCTGCCGATGACCAGGCCGCTGAAGACCGACGTGATGGCGAAGGTGACACCGGTGACGGTCCCCACCATGCCGTTGGCCTTGTCGCGCTGGCTGTCGGGCACGAGGAGGGTGACGCAGGTCGACAGCACGATGCCGCGCATCTGCCCGGCGACCGAACCGAGCAGCGTCGAAAGGGCCAGGACCCAGAACCAGGGACTGGTCAGGCGCAACAGTTGGGCGCTGTCGACGGCCACGAACACCGTGGTGGCGACGAGGAAGCAGGTGATGGAGATGGCGGTGGTGAGCAGAAACGCGGTGTGCTTGCGGTGACGGTCGACGTAGGTGCCGAAGAAGGGCCCGAGCACGGCTGAGGAGATGCTGAAGGCGCCGCCGATCACCCCGGTCGCCACCACCGAGCGGGTCTCCAGGTACACCCAGAAGGTCAGCGCGAACCAGAGGAACGTGCCGGTGACGCCGGTCATGAGCGTGTTGGCCAGCAGCTGGCGGAACACCCGGGGCGTCTTGTTCGGTTGGGATGGCTCGCTGGTGCTCATGCTCGTTCTGACGAGGTCGACGGTCCGAACTCATCGGTCGGGAGGCCAGCCGTCACCTTAAATGCTCAAGCGCACTTGAGGTCAACCGATTTTCTAGCCCGGCGGACCGCCGACCACCACGTTCCAGGGGCGGACCTGCCAGGCGGTGACCAACCCCTCCTTCACGTAGGGGTCCTGACCCACGAAATCCTCGACCACGGAAAAATCGTCGGCCGTGAACACCAGCAGGGCGCCCTCGATCGGTTCTCCCACCGCCCCGGCCATGACCAGCTTGCCCCGCCCGTGGACCTGGCGGACCAGCCCGAGATGGGCCTCGCGGAACGGTGCCCGCCGGGTGGCGATGTCGTCGACGTAGTCATAGGTCAGCAACCAGTGCATGGGGCCCATCATGGCCCCCCAGCCCGGCCGCTACGACGCCGATTCGAGGGGAGCCGAGAGGTCGACCAGGCCGGTTCGCACGGCAGCACGGACCAGCTCGGCACGCGTCTGGACGCCGAGCTTGCGGAACAGATGGGACCGGTGGGTCTCGACCGTACGAACCGAGACGATGAGCAGGGCCGCGACCTCTGCATTCGTGTGGCCCAAGGCCAGCAGACGACCCACGGCCCTCTCCCGCTCGGACAGGTGGACGGCCCCGTCACCGCCCCGCGCCGCCGCTCTGACCAGGGCCACGGCAACGGAGTGGTCGACGTAGTCCTCGCCCCGTGCCAGCCGGCGCACCGCATCGAAGAGGTCGGCGCCGGCGGCCGCCTTCGGCAGGTAGCCGCGTGCCCCGGCGGACAGGACGGCGCGCACGGCGGCGGGGTCGTCGACCATGGTGAGGGCGAGCACGGCGGCGGCCGGAAACCTGGCTCGCAGGGCGGTCACCACCTCGGCAGCCTGGGCTGCGCCGAGCACCAGGTCGGCCAGGATCACGTCCGGGTCGGGGTCGAGCTCCAGGGCGAGAGCATCGTCGAGGCTGCGGGCCTCGCCGATCACCCGGATGTCCGGCTGCCGCTCGAGGAGGAGGCGCAGGCCTTCGAGGACGATCCGGTGATTGTCCAGGATCACCACCCGTACCCGAGCACTTCGACCGTTCATCGTCCACATCCCTTTGTGACTTCGGTGCGCGGCCGCCGGTGCCACAGTGCTGTTCGCACTACGTCGGAGGGGCGCGTCGCATCAATCTCGGCGCCCTCGGGGGACTTCTTTACGGGTTTCCCGCAGCGGCGCTTCGGGATCCACCCACCACCAAAGAGGGAACTCCCGGATGTCGACGGTCAGCCGGGTCCGTACCTTCCATAGATATGACCGACGGCGGCCGTGCACAGGTGAGGTTCACCGGCCGGATGTAGTCGGGTGCCGGGGGGTCGTGGCGGGTGGGGTCGCCACGCTCGGGGGCCGGCGTAGCACCGAGGGCCGCCATGGGGCCGGTCTCTCCTCAGCGGCATCTGCCCACCACAACCCAAGGAGCAAAAAAGAATGAGCAACGACGACTTCAGCCTCGAGGAGCTCGAGGCCCAGCACACCGCAGAGCTGCCCTCCCGCCAGCTGATGACCGGGTTGGCGCTGGGCCTCCCATTCCTCGGCGTTGGGGGAGTGGAGCTGTACGTCGAGGCCGGCCCCGTCGAGCTGTTCGCCGGCGTCTACGTCTAGGCCCTCAGCCGAGGCAGAGGCTCGGCGGCCCTCTCCCGCGCTGGCCCCGGGAACCGAGCTGCTCGGCACGTACAGGGACTCGGGCCGCATCGAGGCGCCTTCCATCATCCGTCGCCAGGACGGGCGGATGATGGAAGTGTCGCCACTCCTCCACCAGCTGGCGGCAACGTTGGACCACCGGCACGACCTCGAGTGGGTCGCGTCCCGGCTCAGCGCCCAACTCCGGCGGCCCATCAGCGCCGCCAGCGTCGCCTATCTCATCGACAGCAAGCTCCGCCCGCTCGGGGTGTTGTCCGACTCGGTCCCCGCCGCGGGGCAACGTCCCCCGACGCCCGAGCTGCTGGGGTTGACCCTGCACGCCGGCGTCGTGCCGGCGCCGGTCGTCCGGGCGTTCACCACACTCCTGCGACCGCTGTTCTATCCACCGGTCGTCATCCTCGCCCTCGCCCTTCTTGTCAACGCCGACGCCTGGCTGTTCCGCAGCGGCCGGATCGGCGCCGGCCTCCGGGAGGTGTTCAGCGAGCCGGCGCTGATGCTTTTCGTCCTGGCCCTCACCCTGGTCGCCGGCGCCTTCCACGAGCTGGGGCACGCCACCGCCAGCCGGTACGCCGGCGCTGAGCCAGGCGTCATCGGCGCCGGCATCTACCTGCTGTGGCCGGTGTTCTACAACGACCTCGACGACTCCTACCGCCTGAGCCGGACCGACCGCCTGCGCTGCGACCTCGGTGGCGTGTACTTCAACGTCCTGTTCGTGCTGGCGCTGTTCGCCGGCTTCGGCCTGACCGGCTTCACCCCGCTGCTGGTGGTCGCCGCCGCCCAGCACCTGGTGATCCTGCAGCAGTTCCTGCCTTTCGTCCGCTTGGACGGGTACTACGTGGTGAGTGACCTGGCCGGCGTCCCCGACCTTTTCCGGCGCATCAGGCCGGTCCTGTCGAGCCTGGGCACCGGTGGCGGCACCGGGCGGGGGGTGAGCGACCTGAAGCCGCACGCCCGCACCATCGTGACCGGGTGGGTCCTGCTCACCGTTCCGTTGCTGGCGGCTTAGGTGCTGTACCTGGCGTTCCACTTGCCCTCGCTGGCGGAGTCGATGGCGTCGCACGCCGGCGCCCTCGCCGCTGCGGTCGGGGACGGGAAGGTCTCGGCCGCCGCACTCAACGGGTTGTCCGTGCTGGTGCTGGCCGTCCCGCTGGTGGGGCTGGCCATCATGAGCGTCCGCGCTGTCCAGCGGTGGTCCGACCCTGCCGTCACCCGTCGCATGGCCAAGGCCATCCTGACCTTCGGTGCGCCTCGATGACCCATCACCGGGGCTGGTGATCCCCTGCCGCAGGTCGCCGGGAGGGCAATGACTAGTCTATCGATTCAACGATGATCGAACGTTTGCTCGAGCGCGAGCGCCGCCAGCGCGGACACCGAGCACTGGTGCGGCAACTCCGATACCAGGAGGAGAAGTCGCGGAGCCTGAACGGGTTTGACCAGGACTACATCGCAGCGATGCAGCGCGAGTCACGGAGCGTTCGCTCCCGTCTCGAGCAGTTCCAGCCAATCGCAACCGAGGCGCGGGTGCTCGAGGTCGGAAGTGGTGCTCACGGGCTCATCTTCTATTTCGACGCTCTCCGTCGGGTTGGTGTCGACCCTCTCGCCCGGCACTACGCGTCCCTTTTTCCCGGGTGGCAATCGCAGGCGCCCACGGTCGCAGCAGTGGGGAATGCGTTGCCCTTCCCCGACGCCTCGTTCGACGTCGTCCTCTGCGACAACGTCGTCGACCACGCCGAGGATCCAAAGGGCATCGTCGTCGAGATGGCGAGGGTGCTGGCCCCCAACGGATATCTCTACTTCACGGTCAACGTGCACCACCGGCTCTACTGGGTGGCGGCTTTCCTCCACCGAGCCTGGAACGCGGCCGGCATCAGATTCGAGATCGGCCCGTTCGCCGACCATACCGTCCATCTGACTCCCGCGCAGGCCCGACGGCTGTTCGACGGAGTCCCGATGTCAGTGATCTCGGAGAGCGCGGACGTCGACGCCGTTCGAGCCGCCGCCAGGGAGACGGCGCCTCGCCATCCCGGGGACCTCTTGAAGCGGGTGTTCTTCAAGAACGCCGCTTTCGAAGTCGTCGCTCGCCGTTCTTCCTAGGGCGGGCGGTCACCGGCCGGTAACGAACGTTCAGGAGTGCTCGCCGTAGCGCTTCAGGCCGTTGAACTCGAGCACGTGCCAAGGCGCGAGAAGTAATGCCGCTCACCTGCGCCCCCGCGAGGGGCGGCGTCTCAACCTCGGGATTACCTGCGGATCGATGCAGCGCAGCCTCGAGGATGGCCGTCACGCGCGCCGTACGCGCGATCTCGCGGGCCCGTGGCCAGTCCGTCACCAGCGCAGCAGCAGCTCGTACCAATGTCAGTCGGTGCCCGTCGTCATAGTGGTGACCCGCCCAATTGACGGCCAGGTAAACGACCAAGGGCTCCGGGAGGGGCTCCAGCCAGCCTTCCGGCGACCGTGTGGCGTCGCGCCAGAGCGCCCGTTCCAGCGACCGAAATCGCAGCGCTCCCAAGGTGTACGCGTGCACGCCCCAGTGGAGATCAACCGTGACGCCGCCCCGCGTGAAGGCGGCCGCTCGGTCCACCCACCACAGCACTCCGTTCTCCGGTAGGAACTCCCACCCCTGCTCCCGCATGCGCCGGCGCACTCTCCTCGCCTCGCCCGCAGGCACGAGGAGGTCGATGTCGGCACTCTGATACGCGCAATCGCTTCCCAAGAGACGCCGCTGCAGGGGTGGTCCCTTGAGCACCAACAGCGGGATGCCGAGCGGGTCGAGAGAGGCAACCAGGTCGCGTGCGGCGGTTAACGATCCGAGAGCAGACGCTGCGGTTACCTGCGACGGAGGCGTTGCGGGTGAGTCCATGAACCGGTCGGTCGGCAGGGTTTCTGCGTCAGGCGCGGTTCGGAGCAGGCCGACGGTGAAGCTCGGAGAAATCCGTGTCGACACGCTCGCCGTCGAGCCACGCGTGGGCCTCGACACCACCGTCCGAGCGCCTGACTCCGATGTGGAGCGAGCGGGCGACTCCATGCTCAGCGTCCCAGCGCTGGAGGACCGCGGAGCGAACGAGGCACGTCGCTCGCAGACCCCACAGCGTGGCGACGACGATCGTACGGTGACGCTCACGCGCCGCCGGCGGCTCGGTCAGCCGGCTGATCGCTTCGAGCCCGTTGTCGATGAGCTCAGCGCGCAGCAGCCGGACGCTCTCGACCGTCCAGGTCGCGACACGACAGGTGGAAACCGGGCCGGTGACCAACGCCGTGAACGCTCGTGCAACGCCCCGAGGCGTCACGGCTCGCCCTCGATGAGATCGAGCTCGTGAAGCCGGTCGAGGAACCGGTCGACATCCGCCTCGGCGGTATGGTCGGCGACGTCGAACTCGTTGACGAGCGCACTGGCGAGGTCCTGCCTGGTGGCGCCCTCCGACAGCCGGCTCCAGAGAACCGCACCGGCGACGTTCGTCGCCACGTAGACGGAGCGCCCGACGTCCAACGCCACGACTTCGCCTTGCACGTCCCGCCAATCGACCCCGGGTCGCAAGCGTAGGACGACGGTTCCGTGACCATCGTCCAAGCCGCCATCCGTCATCGCCTGCCCACCTTCCATCTTCCGAGCGATAGTAGTCGGCGCCGAACCTCCAGCGGTTGGCACGAACGCCGGCGTCGGGTCGGCGACAATGACCGCCGGCGCGATGGAAGGGGAACCCCGTTGTACGACATCCACCACCTCGGAAAGATGATGGCGGACAGGCTCCGTACCGAGCCGTATTTCGAGGCCCTGCGCCGTGCGGTCCGTCCAGGGTCGATTGTTGTCGATATCGGGACGGGCACGGGAGTCCACGCGCTCCTCGCCTGCAAGCTCGGTGCCCGCCGGGTCTACGCCATCGAGCCGAGCGACGCCGTCGAGGTGGCTCGGGCCATCGCCGAGGCCAACGGGTTCGGTGATCGCATGGAATGCATCCAGGCCCTGTCCACCGACGTGACCCTGCCGGAACGCGCCGATGTCGTCGTCTCGGACCTGCGGGGAGCCGTACCGCTGTTCGACGGGCACATCAGCTCGATCGTCGACGCCCGCCAGCGTCTCCTCGCACCCGGCGGTACCCTCATCCCGACGCGCGACGTGCTCTGCCTGGCGGTAGCCGAGGCCCCCGACGTCCACGACGCGATCGTCTCGACGTGGGACCACAACCCCTTGGCCCTCGACATGCGAGCGGCGAAGGACCTGGCCCTCAACCAGGTCCACTGGGCTGCCGTTGCCCGCGAGCAGCTCCTGACGACCCCCGAACAATGGGCCATTCTCGATTACACCTCGATCGAGGACAAGAACATCCGAGGAAATGTGGTACTCGCGGTTCAGCGATCGGGGCGGGGCCACGGACTCGCTCATTGGTTCGAGGCGACACTCCTCGACGAGGTCGAATTCTCCGTCGGGCCGGGAGAACCCGACAACGTGTACGGCCGCCCGTTTCTGCCATGGCCACGGCCGGTCGCCCTCACGATAGGCGACGAAATCCATGTCGAGCTGCGGGCCGACCGTAATGGCGGAGACTACGTATGGACGTGGCGAACCCGGATCGTGGACTGCCAGGGGCACGCCTCAACGAAGGCCGAATTCGAGCAGTCGACGTTTTTCAGTACGCCGCTCTCACGCCGTCAGCTGCGGCTCTTTCGGGAGGATCACGCCCCCGAGTTGAATGGCGGCGGGCGCGTCGACCACTTGATCCTTGGGTCGATGGACCGGAGGGTGCCGTTGGGCAAGATCGCCGAGGATGTCCACCATCGTTTCCCCGCCCGGTATCCGTCCCGCAGCCAGGCGCTCGCGCGTGTCCGAGAGCTAGCCGGCAAGTACGCCGACGAGCGGCAGGATCAGGCTAGGCCTTCTTCTGCTTCGCATCCGCACCGGAGCCGGCCGCACCCCGCGTGAGGTCGGCCAGCGACCCCAGCTCGATGACCTCGGGTCGCACATATTCCCGCTTCTGTGTCGCCATGGGAACACTCTAGCCGCTGAAAAGGCGCGCGGTTGAAAAGTTAGGAGTCGACGCCGGTTTCTTCCAGCCACGCCGACTGTAGAAGGGTCCACGACGCGGGTGGAGGAGAGGTGCCGGTCCAGACCGAATGCAGCCCGTCGGCGTCGACCATCTCTTCGTCGATCCCTGCGCCGCGCCACTGCTTCGCGAACGACCGGCTGTGACGGTTGAAGTAGACACTGCCATACCCGACCTTGGACGTGCGACGGACGAGCGGGAGCGGAAGAAGGTCCCCGAACAGGTGCTGCATGGCTGACGTGCGGTCCGCGAAGCCACGCCAGCCGCCTTCGGCCGCGAGCGCAGCGAGGAATTGCGGTTCGAGAAGGGGCTCGCCGTACGTCACGTCGTAGTCCGCGGCCAGTGTCCGCCCCCACCATTCCCACACATCCCGTTCCCGCCTCGGGCGACGATGCCAGTGCAGGAACGCATCTCGACCGATTGGCTCCCGGGCGCCGACGGCGGCCCGAGCCTCGCCCAGCTGCCGGCTGGGCTTCGGCCGGAGCCACGGGTACTTGGGGGTCAGTCGCGCCGCGAGAACGCGCTCGCGGACGCTCAAAGGAGATAGGGCGAGCAGCGACTTACGCACGGCGCGTGGTGGCGGGCGAACACCGTGCCCGAACACGGCCACCAACGCTTGGGCCCTGTGGGCCCCGAAGACCTCGTCTCCACCCTCGCCCGTCAACACCGAGCCACCCTTGGCCTGCTCGACGAGAGGAATCTCCATGTGGGAGGCCGGCGGCCACATCAGGCCGTACCGACGCAGGACTCCCCGTGCAAGGGGGCCGACCAGGTCGAGCTCGTCGTCCAACTCGAGCCGGCACCAATCCGGGAGGGCAAGATGCCCCACCACTAGCTCTTGCCACTCGGCCTCGTCGGTTTCCGGAAGGCTCGGCCAGCTGTACGTCACCGGGACCGGGAGGGGCAAGCCCTCCCTGCGGGCGACGTGGGTGGCCACGGCCAGGACGGCCGAGGAGTCGCGCCCTCCGGAGAACGCCACGACACATGGCGGGCGCAGCAGAGCCTCGAGAACGGCGGCCTCCAGCACCCCCCTGGCCGGGACGCCGCTCGCTGGCGGCAAGGTCGCCGGTTGCAGGGCGTCATCCAGGATTTCGCTCGTCGCTATTTCCAGCGGCGACAGGCGGGGTGCAGCTGTCGAGGACGCCGGCTCACGCGTCATGGGGCCCCTGCGGCCTCGTCGCGCGCCAGTCCCTGCTCGATCAGCGCGTCGACCACGTCGTCCACGTCTCTGCGGAGTATCGCCGCCTCGACGTCATACTCCTCCCGCAGCCGTTCCACGACCGCCTCCGGCCCGTCACCCTTCCGGAGCAGTTCCCAGATCTGGACGGCGATGCTGTTCAGGGCGAAGCACTGGCCGGTGTCGAGATTCATGAGGACGATCTGGTCGTCGACCGAGCGGGCGAGGACGTTGTCGCCGATGTGAAGTGCTGTCATGCCGCCTCCGATGCTCGGGCATCTGCCTTGATCCCCAGAGTACGGTCTCATGCGAATGCACGACGGAGCGACATGCGAGGAACCGGAGCCGACCTCGCTCTACCGGATCGGCGGGCTGCACGTCTCATCGATCGAGGCCCCGGACGACCCGTTGTTCGAGCAGGTTCACTCGGACGCTCCCGATATCGTCATCCGCCGGGGACGGCGGGAGGATGCGGACCTGGCTTGGCATGCTGCCGCCGACCCCGTCCGGTACGGGGACGTGCTCGTTGCCGCCAGCCCCGAGGGCGGGTACGTCGTCAAGTACCCGGAATGGTTCGTCGCGGTGGTCGGCCCGCAAGGTCGAGAGATCGTCGTGTTCGAGGAGGACCGGTGGTCCGGGCTGAGCCGCTCCCTCTTCGCCACCGTCGTGCCGCTCGCTCTCGCTGCCACGGGCCGGGTCGCCTTCCATGCGTCGGCGGTGGACGTCGATGGGGCAGCGGTGGTGATCGTCGGTGAAGGCGGGGCAGGAAAGTCGACCCTGGCCACGGCTCTTTGCCTGGAGGGAGGGCGGCTGATCGCAGACGACATCACCTACGTGCGCCTCGATGCTGACGGGACCGTCGTTGCCGAACCATCGGGCGGGGCGACGAGGCTCTTTCCGGCTGTCGCAGCGCGCATGGGACGGGGATCCGTCGACCCTCTTGCGGACAAGCAGCTGTTGGGCCGACCCTTCGTCACCTCCGCATCCTCCAGTTCCGTGCTCGCCGCCGTCGAGGTGCTCGTGGGCCCCGAGGGGGATGGTCGAACGGTTACCCGCCCGGTTCGCGGCGCCGACGCCGTGATCGTCCTCTTGCGGTACATGCTCGCCGCACCCGGGCGGTTGCAAAGTGGTCAGACCCTGCAGCACAGGATCGCCGTGGGTGTCGCAGGACGGGCGCAGGTGCGACGTCGAGCATGGCAGCCGGATGCCTCACTTGCGAGGGTGACGGCGAGCAGATTGATCGACGAGCTCGCGAACAGGTCCCCGTGACGGCCGGCCGGCGACGCCTCGCGGGACTCCTCGGGACGATGCGCTCGGTCCTTCGCCTCAGCTGGGAGGCGGCACCTGCCACGCTGGTGACCGCCCTCGTCCTCGCCGCCTTCCAAGCGGTCATTCCTCCGGTCATGGTCTGGCTGGGAAAGATCCTCGTCGACTCGGTCGTGGAAGGAGGGGGTGGCGGTGCCAGCCAGGGTGACCTCGTGCCGACGGTTGCCGCCCTCGGGATCGCGGCTGCCCTGCTCAAGCTGGCCACCAGCGTCGCCGGGCATCGTCAGCGGCTCTACGCCACCGTCGTCGAGCTGCACGCCGAGCAGAGAGTCCTGGAGCGGTTGGCGACCCTCGATGTCGGCTACTTCGACCGCCCGGACTGGTATGACCAGGTGGCGCGCGCCACTCGCGATCTCGCCTGGCGCCCGTACGGCGCGGCCTGGACCATGGTGACCATGGTCGGGTCATTGGTGGCGATGGCCGGGATGCTGGTGCTCTTGCTCACCCTCAGCCCCTGGCTCGCCGCTCTCGGCCTGCTGGCGGTGGCACCTACCGCCATCTTGCACCATGGGTTCAACCAGGAGCTCTACGAGTTCTTCAAGGAAACGACCGCCGACGAGCGGCGTCGCAGGTACCTCGGTGAACTGTTCACGCACGCCCAGACGGCGAGGGAGGTCAAGGTCTTCGACCTCGCCGCCCCCCTGCTCGATCGGCACAGGGATCTGTCCAAACGCCGACTGCATGTGATGCGTCAGCTCCAGTCACGGGCCGACCGGAAGGTCGTGGTGGGTGCGCTCGTGAGCGGTGCAAGCCTTGCGGCGGCGTACGGGCTTGTCGCCTCTTGGGGGCTTGAGGGGCGTCTGACCCCCGGGGATCTCGCCGTCGTCATCGGTGCCTTCTCGGCGGTCACCGCACAGATGGGCGGCGTGTTCCAGTCGGTGTTCGAGCTCGACCAGAACGCGAGCTTCCTGTCCGACTACTTCTCCTTCCTCCGGACCGAGCCCCTCATCACCGGGCCAGACCGCCCCGCTGAGCTGCCGAAGGCGTTGCACGGTGGAGTGCGATTCGAAGGTGTCACCTTCACCTATCCCGGCCACTCGCAACCTGTCTTGCAGGGGGTCGATCTCCACGTCGGCCCCGGGCAACTTCTCGCTCTCGTCGGGCAGAACGCGGCCGGAAAGACGACAATGGTCAAGCTGCTGCTGCGCTTTTACGACCCCGACGAGGGGAGGATCCTCCTTGGCGGGATAGATGTGCGTGAGCTCGATCCCATGGAGCTCCGCCGCCGGGTTGGTGTCCTGTTCCAGGACTTCGCCAAGTATGAGCTCAGCGTTCGCGACAACGTGGCCTTCGGGCGGCCAGAACGGGAGCCGACCGACGAGGCCGTCATGGCCGCCGTCCGAGGGGCAGATGCCGAGGGCATCATGCTCGACCTCGAAGATGGCCTCGACTCGAACGTCGGGAGCCTGTTCGAGGGAGGCCACGAACTGTCCGGGGGAGAGTGGCAGCGCTTGGCCCTGGCTCGGCTGCTGTTCCGGGACGCGGATGTCTGGGTGCTCGACGAGCCCACGTCGGCGCTCGACGCTGAGGTAGAAGCGGTGCTGTTCAGCCGGCTTCGCACCCTTCTTCGCGATCGCATCGGGATCGTCCTGTCCCACCGATTCTCGACCGTGCGCGCCGCCGACGTCATCGCCGTCATGGATGCCGGACGCATCGTCGAGTTCGGCACCCACGACGAGCTCATCGCCGCCCAGGGGACCTACGCCGACCTCTTCCACAAGCAAGCGGCTGCGTATCGGTAGACGCGTCGCCCGCGGCGCCCGAAAACAGGGCTACTCGCCGAGTGCGATGTGTCGGATCGCCGGCGTTTCTACGCGATCTGCAGAGTAGAGAAGCTCCGCGGCTGGGCCGCGGAGCCTTCTCTACGTAAGGGGAAAGATCAGTCGTCGAAGTTGCACACCTGCTTGGGGAGCTGCGCGCCCCAGCTGACGTACTGGCCGAGTGGGGTCAGGAAGTAGTGGCTCTGGACCCACCCAGGAGTCGTGTCGAAGTAGTCGATTGCCTTCGCGACGCAGCTGGCGTTCGACGACGGGCCCGAGCCACCACGCGACGGGCTCGCCGACGCACCGGTGGCCGTGGCGAGGACCAGGGCGCCGCTCAGCAGCGGGAGCGCCGCCAGGACGCGCATTTTCTTCATCATGATCTCTTCCTCCTTCCGCGGCCTCGCGGGTCGAGGCCATCGGAAGGAAGTCATCGGCGGCCCAATCCTCGGCCCTGATAGTGCAGAATCACCGATCTCGATGGGCCGTTGTGGTTACGGACACCCAACGCGAGCGCGCAGACATTGAACCCGCTGGTTGCAGGTCCCTGCACGCGGTGATGGCGGTTGAGCGCCGGGAGTGTTCGTGCGAGCGACGAGCCGTTCGCTATCCGGTCGATCGTGAGCTGGCCCGATGCGTCGGGTCCGGGACTCCCTGACGTCGTTGTCCCGCATGCACTCGGCGAACCGCACCGCCTTCCCGCGATCGGTGGCGGTCGGGTTGCCGCTGGCGCCGGTGTCGGCAGGTGCGTTCGAGCAGCCTGTGCCGACCAGGGCAACGATGGCAAGGGCGGCCAGTTGCCGCAGATCTGTCTTCACCGCTGCATCCTCGGGTCCTGGGTGGGGTCGGCGTACATGGGCGGGCAACCGTGATCAACGGCTTTGGGGCGCAGCTCGTAGTGCCACGGCTCGTTGCGGTAGATCTGGCACAGCCCGTACTCGGCGCCGTACTTGGTCAGCCACGCCCTGGCCACGGAGGGCCCGATGTCGACCGCGTCGCCCGACACGTGCGCAGACGTGTCGGGGGTAGCCACCCATCGGGCAGCCTCCCTCTCTGAGCCGTACTTCGCGATCGCCTCACGGAGCAGTTGTTCCTGGTACTCCGAGGAGCGCCAGCCGCTGTCGATGGAGAACTCGACCCTGTCTCCCGCAGCATCCGTCGCGGCCAGACGGAGGGCGCGCAGGAGACCTGGATCAAGGTTGGCGACGGCCGGATATCGGTCATCGAAGACGGTCACCCCGTCAGGGACGACACCGTCCGCCTCCCCGAGTCCCATCGGCGGGGGGCGCCGGTCGCTTCGATCGTGATCGGCCTGCCGGGGAAGTTCCTGAGGGGCGGCGGGCACGGGGTCGCCGCGGAGCATGTCGATGGGTGATGTGACGGAGAAGGACGAGGACGCCATCGACTGTGAAACGAGGACACCGAGAAGCGCGGCACCGACGACGACAAAGGCGGCCAGGATGGTCGATCCGGTACGGCGGGATGTCCGTGCTGGTTGCCGGAAGGACACGCTTCAAATCAAGGCAGCCGCCGTGTTGCCAGGACGTACGTGGTTTTCGATATGCCGACGACATGCGCGAACTCGTAGCGTCGACACGTGCGTGTGTTGATCGTGGAGGACGAACCCTTCATGGCAGAAGCCATCCGCGATGGGCTCCGCTTGGAAGCGATAGCGGCCGACATCGCCGGCGACGGCAACACCGCTCTGGAGCTGCTGAGCGTCAACGCCTACGACATCGCCGTCCTCGACCGAGACATTCCCGGGCCTACCGGTGACGAGATCACCGAGCGCATCGTCGCCTCCGGCAGCGGCATACCGATCCTCATGCTCACCGCGGCCGACCGGATCGACGACAAGGCCTCCGGGTTCGAGCTGGGCGCCGACGACTACCTCACGAAGCCGTTCGCACTCCGAGAGCTCGTGCTCCGACTCAGAGCGCTTGACCGCAGGCGTGCACACCACAGGCCGCCTGTGCGAGAGATAGCAGGTCTTCGGCTGGATCCGTTCCGCCGCGAGGTCTACCGCAACGGCCGCTACGTAGCGCTCACCCGGAAGCAGTTCGCCGTGCTCGAAGTTCTCGTCGCTGCCGAAGGCGGTGTGGTCAGTGCCGAAGAGCTATTGGAACGGGCGTGGGACGAGAATGCTGACCCGTTCACCAACGCCGTGCGCATCACCGTCTCCGCCCTACGAAAACGGCTCGGCGAACCGTCGATCATTGCCACGATGCCTGGGGTCGGCTATCGCATCGACCCAGGGCCGGACGACAGACGTGAGTGAGGCGAAGGTGGAGAGGGCCCTCGGCTTGAGCGTTCGCCTCAAACTCACCCTCAGCTACGCCGGCTTCGTCGTGCTCGTCGGCGTGTTGCTGCTCGCCGTTGTGTGGCTGTTCCTCCTCCGCTATGTGCCCGACCCGGTACTCCCCGACCCCCCAGTGCGAGGTCCCGGCCTGACACTTCGCGGCCCCAGCCGCTCCGACCTCCAAGACGCATTCGCTCCCAAGGCAGCTGGGATGTTGGCGTGCCTGCTCGTGTTCGGTGTCCTGGGCGGGTGGCTTCTCGCCGGCCGCATGCTCGCCCCGCTGAGCCGCATCAGGGACGCCACCGCCATGGCTGCGGACGGATCGCTCTCCCACCGAATCCGGCTACCGGGCCGGCGAGACGAGTTCCGCGAGCTCGCCGACGCCTTCGACCTCATGCTCGCGCAGCTCGAGGCACACGTCGCCGAACAGCGGCGATTCGCGGCCAACGCCTCCCATGAACTGCGGACTCCGCTGGCGATCACGCAGACACTTCTCGACGTCGCCCGTAAGGATCCGAACCGCAATTCCGGCGAGCTCGTCGACCGCCTCCACGCCGTCAACACTCGAGCGATCGACCTCACCGAAGCACTGCTCCTACTCAGCCGCGCCGACCAGCGGTCCTTCACCCGAGCACAGGTCGACCTGTCCCTCCTTGCGGAAGAAGCCACGGAAATGCTCCTCCCCTTCGCCGAGATGCAGGGAGTCACCATCGAGACCGCCGCCGACACGACTCCGACCATCGGCTCGCAGACCCTCCTCCTGCAGTTGACGACGAACCTCGTGCACAACGCGATCGTCCACAATCTGCCTGAACAGGGCACGGTGTGGGTCACGACCGGCGTCCACTCCGAATCCGCAGTGCTCACGGTCGAGAACACAGGCCAGAAGCTCACCCCACAGTTGGCTTCCACACTCGTCGAGCCGTTTCAGCGCAGCAACGAGCGCATACGCACCGACCACGCCGGCGTTGGCCTCGGCCTGGCCATCGTCAAGAGCATCGCCCGAGCACACGACGGAACCCTCACCCTGACCCCCCGGGCCGATGGAGGACTCTGCGTCACCGTGCGACTACCCGCAGCGCCTGGCAAGTGACGATCTAGTGCCTACGAGGGAGCGCCGAAGACACAGCCATCATGTTAGTTAGCAGGTCGTGAAGCGCTGTGCGCTTTCTTCTTCGTGTCGTTCTGGCCGCAAAAGTGCTGGTCAGACGCTTACGGAGCCCGAGGTCGGATTCGAACCGACGACCTGCTCATTACGAGTGAGCTGCTCTGCCGGACTGAGCTACCCGGGCGGGCTGTCGAGTATTGCACGCCGGCTTCGTAGCGGCGGCAACTTCAGCAGGAGGCTCTGTAGGAGGAGGGCTTCCGTGGGGTTGCGGACCATGGCCTCGGCCGCGGCCTGGATGGCGGCCACGGCGTCGATGTTGGCCCGGTCGTCGCCGGCGCCGGCGGCCAGGGCGTCGCGGTAGGCGCCGGCCAGCGTGGCCAGGCCGAAGCGGAGCTCGTCGTGACGGAGCCGGCGCAGCTCACGCTTGTGGCGCTCGGCCAGCACCTTGCGGCCGGCGCCGCGCTCGCCGGTGCGCTTGACCCGCTCGTCCAACTCGGCCAGCTCGGTGGCCTGGCGGGCCTCCAGGGTGGCGACGCCGGCCTCACCCAGCAACGTCGCCAGGTCGGACGCAACCACCGCCACCGTGGCCCCCGTGCCGTCCAGGCGGGCGGGAACCGTCCGCCAGGCGTCGCGCCGGCCGGCGAAGCCGGGGTCGCCGGCCAGCAGGCGGGCCCGGTCGAGGCGCCCGCCGGCGCCGGCCGCCACCTCACGGGCCACCTCCGCCGGCACGCCCTCGGCCACCAGCGCCGTCGCCACCTGCTCAACGCTGAGGGGGCCGAAGTCGATCTGGACGCATCGGGAGGCGATGGTGATCAGTTCGGGAGGCAGCTGCTCGGCCAGGATGACGAACACCGTGCTGGCCGGCGGCTCCTCCAGCACCTTGAGCAGCACGGAGGCGGCCTCTCGCACCAGATGGAAGTCGACGAGGAGCAGGACCTTGCGTGACCCCTCGTTGGGCGAGCGCATGGCCAGGCGACGCACCTCGCGGGCCTGGTCGACAGTGATCGAGGGCCCCGCCCGTTCGACGACGACGAAATCGGGATGCCCGCCGGCCAGGGCCCGCCGGCAGACGTCACACTCCCCGCATCCGCCTCTGGGGCACAGTAGGGCGGCCGCGAACGCCACCGCTGCGGTCCGCTTGCCCGATCCCGGTGGCCCCACGAGCAGGTAGGCGTGCACGGGGGCAGCTGCCGCCGCCTGCAGGTGCGAGACGGCCGACTCCTGCCCGACGATGTCGTCGAACACCGTGCTCACGGCAGGGCAGCCGCCACCAGGGCCTCCACCTCCTCCACGGTGCCCGACCCGTCGACGACCCGCCAGCGCGCCCGGTCCGCAGCGGCGAGGGTCCGGTACCCGTCGACCACCCGCCGGTGGAAGTCGTCGCCGGCGGCTTCCATGCGGTCGGCCTCGGGCTTCATGCGGCTGGCCGCCACGCCGGCGGGTAGGTCCAGGAGGATCACCACGTCGGGCTCCAGGCCGCCCGTGGCCCACGCACAGAGCCGGGCCAGCTCCGGGACGGGCAAACCCCGAGCGAACCCCTGGTAGGCCAGCGTCGAGCCGGTGAAGCGGTCGCTGACGACGTCGACGCCCCGTTCCAGCGCCGGCCGGATGACCTCGGCCACGTGCTGGGCCCGGTCGGCGGCCATCAACAGCGCCTCGGCCCGGGCGTCCAAGGGGGTGGCAACATCGGCATCCAGCACGATCGAGCGGATGCGGCGCCCCCACTCGGTCCCGCCGGGCTCCCTGGTCAACACCGCCCCCAGACGGGCGGCCAGCAGCGCGGCCTGGGTCGACTTGCCACTCCCTTCGCCGCCCTCGAAGACGATGAACCGGCTCAGGTGTCCGCCTTCGACGACGAGTTCTGTGCCCGCAGGGCCAGGCCGCCGGCGGCGAGGATGATCGCTGCCCCGATCCAGAGCGTCAGCCGCACGCCGGGCACGCTGAAGTCGGCCGATCCGAGGCTCAGCTCGCCGTCGACCAAGGCGTTCGACAAGTCGTCGAGCACTCTCGACACCAGGGGCGCCAGCGACAACGAGATGAGCATGCACAGCCGGGACAGGGTGTAGAGGGTGGCGAACGTCCGGCCCCGCAGTTCGTCCGACACGCCCTCCTGGAGGATGGTGAACCCGAGGACGTAGACGGCGCCGGCGCAGATCCCCATGACGGCGATGAACGCCATCGTCAGCCCGAGGCTGCCCATGGACACCGCCACCAGCATCGACACGCCGGCCCCCACCACCGCCCACGGGAACAGCCGGCTGTGAGGCACCCGGTTCTGGACCGTCGACAGCCCGACGACGCCCACGGCCAGTCCCATGCCCAGTGCGGTCAACAGCAGCCCGAACCCGGCGGCGCCGGCGTGGAGCACCTGGGTGGCGTAGATGGGACCGAGGGGGGCGACCATGCCGCCGCCGATGAGGCCGGTACCCAACCCCACCATTACCGACCGCACCGTGGGATTGGTGCCGATGAACGTCCAGCCCTCCTTGATCTCGGTGAAGGTGCGAGTGAGGTCGATCGGCGCCCGCTCCGCCGGCCGGGTACGGGGCAGTGTCAGCGACCAGATCAGCGTGGCCGAGAGGAGGAACGTGCCGACGTCGAAGTAGAAGGCCAGCGTCTCCTGGTTGAGCCGCAGGAAGTCGAGGGCGCCGGCGTGGCGGCCGAGGATCTCCGACACCTTGGTCAGGGAGGCGAACAAGGCCGAGGCGATCGGGAACGTCCCGTACGCCGCCGCCAGCGAGAACGAGTTGGCCGACGCCAGCTTCTCCGCCGGCACCAGGTTGGGCACCGACGCCTCCTTGGCGGGCGACCAGAGGAGGGTCAGGACCTCCAGCACCAGCGAGGCCAGGAACAGCTGCCACACCGAGTCGACGAAGGGAAGCGTGGCCAGGACCAGCCCCCGGCCCACGTCGCAGGTGATCATGACCTTGCGCCGGTCCCACCGGTCGACCAGGACTCCGCCCACCGACGCCAGGAAGAACCCGGGAATCATCCGGGCGCTCATGACCAGGGCGATGGCGGCCTCCGGCGACCCGCCGCCGACCCGTGCCGTGAGGGTCAGGATGGCGAAGAGGCCGATCCAGTCGCCGAGCGAGGAGACCACCTGGGCCAGCCACAGGCGGAAGAACGACGCCGACCCCAGCAGCTTCGGCCCCGAGGGCTCCCGGGGGTCTACCCTCGGCAGCCGCTCGGTGGCGTCACCGTCTGGCGTATCGGAGACACGTTCGGCCACTCGGTCAGCGTACGGGAGCGCCGGCTATTTCTTCCGCTTTGCGACCGCTTTCCGCTTCTTCGGCGCCGGCCCCTTGTCCCGCTTGTCCTGGAGGAGCTGCGCGCCCCGCTCGGGGGTGAGGGAGTCGACGTCGTCACCGCTGCGAAGCGACGCGTTGGTCTCGCCATCGGTCACGTAGGGCCCGAAGCGGCCCTCCTTGATCACCATCGGCTTCTTGCTGACCGGGTCATCGCCCAGCTCCTTGAGCGGGGGGGCCGTCGCACCGCGCCGGCCCCGCTGCTTGGGCTGAGCCAGGATGGCCAAGGCCTCGTCGAGGGTGAGGGTAAACATCTGGTCCTCGTGGTCGAGGCTGCGGCTGTCCGTGCCCTTCTTGACGTACGGGCCGTAGCGCCCGTTCTGGACGGTGATCTCGGCTCCGTCGACCGGGTCCTTCCCGACGGAGCGTGGCAGGCTGAGGAGGCGCAAGGCGTCGTCGAGGGTGACGGCTTCGAGGTTCATGTCCTTGAGCAGCGACGCCGTGTGCGGCTTCTTCTTCGATGACGAGTCGGCCTCACCCAGCTGCACGTAGGGCCCGAAGCGGCCGGCACGGGCGATGACCGGCAGGCCGGTCGCCGGGTCCTCCCCCAGGGCCCGGTCGCCGCTGGGCGTCGCCAGCAGCTCCACGGCTTTGTCGACGGTGAGCTCGTCCGGTGCCAGGCCCTCGGGCACCGCTGCCGTCTCCCCGTCACGGGCCAGGTACGGCCCGTACCGGCCGACTCGGACGACGATCTCCTTGCCGTCGGCGTCGGTCCCCAGGGGGATGGAGTTGATGGCCCGGGGGTCGATGGCCTCCAGCCGCTCCTTGACCATGTCCCGCAGGCCGCTCTCCCCGTCCCCGAAGTAGAACTTCGACAGCCACGGCTGGGCCTCCTGGGTGCCGCCGGCGATGCCGTCGAGGTCGTCCTCCATGCGGGCGGTGAAGGCGTAGTCGACGAGGTTGCCGAAGTGGCTTTCCAGCAGGTTCACGACGGCGAAGGCGGTGTAGGACGGGACCAGCGCCGAGCCCTTCTTCCACACATAGCCCCGGTCCTGGATGGTGGCGATGATCGAGGCGTAGGTCGACGGGCGCCCCACGCCCATCTCCTCCAGGGCCTTGACCAGCGACGCCTCGGTGTAGCGGGCCGGCGGCTGGGTGGCATGGTCCTTGGGCTCCAGCGCCTCGGCGGTGACCGTATCGCCGACCGCCAGCGCCGGCAGCCGGACCTCGCGGTCCTCCAGCTCGGCGTTGGGGTCGTCGGAGCCCTCGACGTAGGCCCGCAGGAAGCCCGGGAACTCGATGACCTTGCCGCCGGCGGAGAACTCCGATTCCTCTTCGGACGAAGACCGGCCGGTGATGCGCACCTGCACGCTCTTGCCCCGTACGTCGGCCATCTGGGAGGCGATCGTGCGCTTCCAGATCAGCTCGTAGAGGGCGGCCTCGTCGGGCCCCACCTCGCGGGCCACCTGCTCAGGCATGCGGAAGCTGTCACCCGCCGGCCGGATGGCCTCGTGGGCCTCCTGGGCGTTCTTGACCTTCTTGGCGTACCGGCGGGGTTGGTCGGGCACGTACTCGGCCCCGTACAGCTGGCGGGCCTGGGTGCGGGCGGCGTTCAGCGCCGTGTCCGACAGGTTGGTGCTGTCGGTGCGCATGTAGGTGATGTAGCCGTTCTCGTACAGGCGCTGGGCCACGCGCATGGCCCGCTGGGTAGTGAACCGCAGCTTGCGGCCCGCCTCCTGCTGAAGGGTCGACGTCATGAACGGCGGGTACGGCGTGCGCTTGTAGGGCTTTTCGTCGACCGACTTCACCGTGAAGGTGGCGTGCGACAACCGGTCGACAAGGGCACGGGCGCCTTCAGAGTCGAGCACGACGACGTCGGACGCGGTGCGGGCCCCGGTGTCGTCGAAGTCCTTGCCCGTGGCCAGGCGGGTGCCGTCGACGGCGACGAGGGTGGCGCCGAACGGCGGGCTCTGTCTGGAGAACCGGCCTTCGATGCCCGAGAACGACGCGCTGCGGAACCGCATGCGTGCCCTTTCCCGTTCGACCAGGATCCGGGTGGCGACGCTCTGGACGCGACCGGCGGACAGTCGGGGGAGGACCTTGCGCCACAGCACGGGGGAGACCTCGTAGCCGTAGAGGCGATCGAGGATGCGCCGGGCCTCCTGGGCGTCGACCAGCCGGCGGTCGAGCTCCCGCCAGTTCTCGACCGCTTCACGGATGGCGCCAGCGGTGATCTCGTGGAAGACCATCCGCCGCACCGGCATGCCCTGCGGTGGGTTGAGGACCTCCATGAGGTGCCAGGCGATGGACTCGCCCTCCCGGTCCTCATCTGTTGCCAAGTAGAGCTCGGTGGCTTCCTTCAGCAGCGACTTCAACTTGGTGACGACGTGCTTCTTCTCGCTGTTGACGACATACAGCGGCTTGAACCCGTTGTCGACGTCGACGCCGAGCCGGGCCCAGCTCTCGCCCTTCTGGGCGGCAGGGATCTCCTTGGCGTCCTTGGGCAGGTCGCGGATGTGGCCGACGGAGCTCTCGACCACGAAGTCGCTCCCGAGGAATCGGGCGATCGTCCGGGCCTTGGCTGGGGATTCGACGATGACGAGAGGTTTGGCCATGGCTACACGACAATTGACAGGCTGCGGGGTCCCTGTCAAACGTCGTGCCCCGTCTACGGTGCACGAATGCACCCCGAGCACTTGATCGAGGCGTTCGGCACCCTCGGTCTCTTCGCCATCGTCTTCGCCGAGTCGGGACTCCTCTTCGGCTTCTTCCTGCCCGGCGACTCCTTGCTGTTCACCGCCGGCCTACTGGCCTCCAGGGGCGTGCTGAACTTCGCCGTGATCGTCGTCGGCTGCGCCGTCTTCGCCATCGCCGGCGACCAGGTCGGCTACGTGATCGGGCGCAAAGCGGGGCCGGCGTTGTTCAGGCGGCCGGACTCACGGTTCTTCCACCAGCGCAACGTCGAGCGGGCGCGGGTGTACTTCGAGAAGAACGGGCCACGCACCGTCATCCTCGCCCGCTTCATCCCCGTGATCCGCACGTTCGCACCGGTCGTGGCCGGCGTCGGACAGATGGAGTACCGGAAGTTCGTGACCTACAACGTGGTCGGCGGGATCCTGTGGGGCTCCGGGGTGACGACTGCGGGCTACATCCTGGGCGAGTCGATCCCCGACGTCGACCGGTGGCTGCTCCCGATCATCGGCGTCATCGTGATGGTGTCGTTCGTCCCCGTCGGCATGGAACTGCTGAAGGCTTGGCGGGGCCGCAAGACAGGCGACCAGGTCGCCGAGCCGGCCCAAGGGCAGTAACGAACGTGCTGTTCGGGCCTCCGCCGCGCTCACTTCGTGTCCAGCACCTGTTGGTGATGCGGACGCGAGTGACTCATTAAGGATGCGGTGCATCCCGCCGACAGGTGGGTATGCGCTTCGCCGGAACAGCTCGCCACACGCTCTACGGCGTGGCCGCGGTGCTGACCGCTGTCGCCATCGCCGGCGTCACCGTCGCGTGGACCACTGCCGACGCCTCGGCGTCGGCGCCGGACAGTCCCGCGCCGGAGACCACCGTCGCTCCCCCCTCGTCCACCTCCAGCACAACGCCGTCCACCTTCACCTCCACGTCGACATCGACGTCGACGTCGACCACGGTCAAGCCGAAGCCGGTGACCACCACGGCCAAGCCCCGCGCCACCGTGCCGGCGCCGGCGCCGGCGGCGGCCACCGCGCCGCCCACCACCAAGCCGGCGGCCGAGGTCCTTCCCGGCAACTTCACGCCGGAGGAGCGGTGCGCCAACGCCCGCCAGTGGGTGGCCCAACACGGCCTGGTGCTTCCCGCCGGCTGGGGTTACCGCTGCCCCGGGCAGGCGATGGAGAACGGCGCCGCCCGCTGGGGCATCGCCTGCTGGAACTGCAACGGTGATGGGCAGAGCTGGATCGCCGTCGACATCGGTCGCATCGGTTACTCCGACAAGGCCCTGCGCTACGTGATCGCCCACGAGATCTGCCACGCCATCGAGTACACGACGCTGGGCATCTCCACCGAGCTCACCGCCGACCTGTGCGCCGCCACCCACGGCGCGCCGCGACCCTAGGAGACCGCCGCCCCTGATTCGGGGAGCACGAACGACTGCTCGCCGCCGGTTTCGGTGTCGATCGGCGCCGCCTTGCGCTTGGAGAAGGCGATGGCGCCGATGAGCACGATGAGGGCGAGGGCGGCGACGGTGAAGCGTGCGCCGTCGTTGTCCTGCAGGTTGATCACCGCCGGGAGGATCAGCAGCGAGATCAGGTTCATGACCTTGATCAGCGGGTTCAGCGCCGGCCCGGCGGTGTCCTTGAACGGGTCGCCGACGGTGTCGCCGATAACCGCGGCCTTGTGGGCGTCGGAGCCCTTGCCGCCCTCGTGGCCGTCCTCGATGTACTTCTTGGCGTTGTCCCACGCACCGCCGGCGTTGGACAGGAAGTTGGCCATGAGCTGACCGGTGAGGATGACCGCGGCGAGGAAGGCACCGAGGGCCATGTAGTTGATGCCGAAGCCGATGATGACCGGCGTGAGCACGGCCAGCAGGG
>Ga0247713_1000200_pt1 | contig 43124 bp, 40 predicted proteins | sample 21E_NmetaG_FD_189936 | JGI IMG/M metagenome (GOLD analysis project Ga0247713, IMG submission 189936) | Soil microbial communities from hillslope of Landscape Evolution Observatory, University of Arizona, Oracle, AZ, United States - 2-1-E_N | ecosystem: Engineered > Artificial ecosystem >...
GGGCCTGCGTATTGAGCTTGTTCACCATCTCCACGTAGGTGTCGCCCTTGAGAGGCAGCTTTCCGGTCAGCATCTGGTAAAGAAGGGTTCCGAGTGAGTACAGGTCGGAGCGGCCGTCAACCGGCTCTCCTCTGGCCTGCTCGGGGGAAAGGTACGCAACCGTGCCCAGGATGGAACCGACCTGGGTAAGCGCTCCTGCGGTGGCGGCTTTGGCGATCCCGAAATCCATCACCTTGGCCGTGCCCCTGGGGCCGATCATGATGTTGCCGGGCTTCACGTCGCGGTGAACAATTCCCTTTCCGTGGGCTTCGGCCAGGGCGTACGCCACCTCGGCACCGATCGATGCCACCTCCTTCGGAGGCATCGGCCCATCCTCGTTCAGGATCTGGTGAAGAGTGCGGCCCTCGAGGTACTCCATGACGATGTAGTGAATGTCGCCGTCGGAGCCGGTGTCGTAGACGGCCACGATGTTGGGATGGGTAAGGGACGCGGCAGCCTGCGCCTCCAGGCGAAAGCGGGCGACAAAGCTCGGGTCCGAAGCAAGCTCCTCGGAGAGGATCTTGATCGCAACGGTGCGGCCCAGCGTGAGGTCGGTTCCCTTGTAGACGGTCGCCATGCCGCCCCGGGCAATCAGGGACTCGATCTCGAAACGCTCGTTGATTCTGGTGAACTCGACCGGCATGAAGTTCCGTAACCTTTCCTTGCCGCCAGTTGCCGCGTGCCGGGAACCACGGCTACGGCTGCGATCACCGCCGGCCCCAAGGTGGCGGCCGTAGCTTTACTGTACCCACTATTTTCTTCGGCAGGTGGCCGGACCCCGAGGGCGAGCCCGGTATCCTTCCGTGGTGATCGTCAGGGACGGATCCTGAACCTCTCCTCCCCCTGCGGATCCTCCCACCCGACCTCGACGTCATCCACCGTCGCCAACGGGGGGCCCGCCTTCACCCAACCGACCATCGCCTGGACCGCCGCGCGACGTCCCTCGAAGACCGCCTCCACCCGGCCGTCGGGCATATTGCGCACCCATCCGCCTACACCCCGCGCACCGGCTGCCCGGGCGGTCTCCTGACGGAAGAAGACTCCCTGCACCCGTCCGGAGACCCAGACATGTGCGCGACAGGCCGGATGGTCGGACATACCAAGAGCCTAAATCGTCCGTTCGATCTCAGGCGACGCACCCCAAACCTGTACGCTCGAACTGCGATGCGAGTGCCTATTTGGGTAGCGGCTTTTGAGCTGGAATGCTGTCAGCCGGACGCTACGGTGGGGGAACCCTGGACGGCCTCCGGTGGTGGTTCTTCCCCGACACCGGACGGGCCGACGTGCAAAGAACGGCGTACAAAGAAAAGAGGCCGGCGAAAGCCGGCCTCTTTGTCAAAAGTCTGAGTGTTTGTGGGTCTATGCGGGGCGAACGTTGCTCGCCTGCAGACCCTTCTGACCCTGGGTGACGTCGAACTCGACGATCTGACCCTCGCTCAGCGACTTGAACCCGGTTCCCAGGATGCCGCTGTGATGCACAAAGACATCTTCCCCGCTCTCCTGTGAGATGAAGCCGAAGCCCTTCTCATCGCTGAACCACTTGACGGTTCCACGCTGACTCATCTGTACCCTCCCTTCAGCCGCACATTGCGGCTACTTCAAGTGCCACACTCGCGGCACTGTGCTGCAGTTCGGGCCCAGAAAAACAACTAGCCGCGGCCTGTCGAAGCTCCACGGCATCTGATAGAACCGAAAACCGAAACCTACAACCGTTCCTCAGTGTAACAGCCACAAGCCCGGAACCGGTCTTAACTGCGCCTGAATTCGAGCATCTTGCTTGAAACCAGGGCCACGGGGTCCCGACTTCATGATTTCCGGTGCTGCCCTCACCCAAACCCCGGGTTTTTTGGGGGTTAAGAGTGGTTTGTAACCATTTCTGGGAATGTCGAGCTTCCCTTTATCGTTTGACAATGTGACGGAAATGTAAAGATCCTGCTGATTGCCTTGTCAAGTTGTCAAATGCGTCCTAGACTTTAAGGCTCATTCAAAGGGTGAACAGAGTTGCTTTTCGGCATCGGACGCCATGGGTAAAGCAAACACGAGCGGTTTACTAGGGAAGGAACGCTGTGAGACGAGAGCAGTACAGGGATTACGAGCCCACCAAAGTCGAAGTTCGCGAAGAGGCCCCCCACGAGGACCTGGTTCGCCAGTACCTGCGCGAGATCGGGCAGTATCCCCTACTTACAGATGTCAACGAGGTTGAGCTCGCCAAGGCCTATGAGGCCGGGCAGGAAGCGGCCGCGACGCTGGAGGCCAAGCCCCGGCTCGGACCGAAGCGCAAGGAGGAGCTGGGCAAGGTCGTGCAGGCCGGACTGGCGGCCAAGCGCCGGTTCATCCAGTCCAACCTGCGACTGGTGGTTTCCATCGCCAAGCGCTACTCCGCAGCAGGACTGCCTCTACTGGACCTCATTCAAGAGGGAAACCTGGGCCTGATGCGAGCAGTCGAAAAGTTCGACTACCGCCGCGGCTTCAAGTTCTCCACGTACGCAACCTGGTGGATCCGCCAGGCCATCACACGAGCGATCGCGGACAAGGCCCGGACCATCCGGATCCCGGTGCACATGGTGGAAACCCTCTACCGGGTGCGCAAGGTGCAATCGGAGCTCCTCGAGCAGATGGGCCGTGAGGCCACCATCGACGAGATTGCTGCCGCGGCCGAGATGACGCCGGAGAAAGTCCGCGAGGCCTTCCGGGTCCTCCCCGAGCCGGTGTCGATTCACGAGCCGGTGGGCGACGAGGACGCCGAGCTGGGTGACTTCATCCAGGACGAGGACGCCGAGGGACCGTTCGAGGCGGCTGCCCTTGCCCTTCGCCAGGAAGATCTGTGGAGCATGCTCGGAACTTTGTCGGACCGCGAGAAGAAGGTCCTTGCCCTGCGGTTCGGCCTGGTGACCGGCGAGCCCAGAACTCTCGAGGAGGTGGGCCGGGAATTCACCCTGACCCGGGAGCGGATTCGTCAGATCGAAGCCAAGGCGCTGTCCAAGCTGCGGCACCCGTCCAGTCCGGGCAAGCTGCGGGACATGGTCACTCTGTAATGTAGATGGGATGACCCCGCAGAACACTCAAGCGACAAGGCCGGGGGACTCCCCCGGCCTTGTTATTGCGCATTACCAGGAGCTGGGACTGAAGGGCCGCAACCGGTCCTTCTTCGAGCGCACCCTCGCCTCCAACATCGCAATGCAGCTGTCCGGGGTCCCGGGCATCAGCGCCAAGCCCATTCCAGGCCGGCTGATAGTGCGCATGCAGGACCGATCGTGCGAGCCGCAGGTAATCGCAAGCCTCAGCAGAACCTTCGGGCTTTCGAGCTTCTCACCGGCGTTCGAGCTGGTGCGCCCGGACATGGAGTCCATCACCCGCACCGCACTGGAAATGGCGGACGCGGCCGAGTTCGAAAGCTTCAAGGTCCGCGCCCGGCGAGGCAACTCTTCGTTCGAGACGAGCTCGATGGAGATCAACGTTGCGGTCGGACAGGCGATCAAGGACCACACCGGCGCCAGGGTCGACCTGGGCAAGCCCGACTGGACCTGTTACATCGAGCTCACATCGAACCGCGCATACTTCTACAACCGCAAGATCCCGGGCCCGGGCGGTCTCCCGGTGGGGACCTCGGGTCGGGTGCTGGCCCTGCTGTCGGGGGGGATCGACTCGCCGGTCGCCGCCTGGCGCATGGCGAGGCGCGGAGCCGAAGTGGACTTCGTCCATTTTTCGGGCCAACCGTTCGCCGACCCTTCCAGTGCCCGGCAGGCCACTCAGCTCGCCCGCCATCTTGCGCCGTGGACCCTGCGATCAAAGCTATGGATTGTCCAGTTCGGTGACATCCAGTCGGAAATTGTGACCTCGGCACCCCAGGAGCTGCGGATTGTCCTGTACCGCAGGATGATGATGCGGATCTCCGAAGCGCTGGCCCGCCGGGAGGGCGTCCAGGCCCTGGTAACGGGCGAGTGCCTGGGGCAGGTGGCATCGCAGACGCTTCCCAACCTGACGGCTACCGGGGAGGTCGTGGAATCCCTTCCGGTGCTGCGCCCTCTCATCGGATTCGACAAGCTTGAGATCGAGGCCACCGGCAAGATGATCGGAACCTACGAGATCTCCATCCAGCCGCACCAGGACTGCTGCGTGCTGTTCATTCCCCGTCAGGTAACCACGGCGGCACGCCCGGTCGATGTCGCCCAGGCGGAGTCGGTGCTGGACGTGGAAGGCATGGTGGACAAAGCAGTCGCCAACGCCGAGGTGATCGACGTGGGACTCAAGCCTGCAAAGGCTGCGCCGCCGGGCGTTGCGGAGGGCTAAGTCCAAGCGGGAGAGGCTGGTTACCCCCGCGTTTTTGACCATCACCTTCGCCTGCCTGGCCTATTTCGTCTCGATAGGCATGATCCTGCCTATCCTTCCCCGCTTCGTGACCGGCCCGATGGGAGGAAGCAAGTTTCACGTGGGCCTCGTCGCCGGCATCTTCAGCGTGTCGGCGATCGTCCTTCGTCCCCTGGCGGGAAGGTTGGGAGACAGCCGGGGGCGCAAACTGCTGGTTATCGCGGGCGGGAGTCTCGCCGCGATCTCCATATCCGGCTACGTTCTGGCAACGAGCGTTTTCACAATTGCCGCCCTCAGGCTGATCAACGGTATCGGCGAGGCGTTCTTCTTCACCGGGGCCGCCACCGCCATTGCCGACATAGCTCCCGAGGCCCGCCGCGGGGAGGCGGTCAGCTTCTTTTCCCTTGCGCTGTTCACCGGCATAGGGGTCGGTCCCCTGATCGGTGAGTCGCTTCTGTTTGCGAGCAACTTCTCCACCGTCTGGATAGCGTCCAGCTTCATGGCGGCGATTGCCGTGCTCATAGCGCTCAAAATGCCCGACACCCGCCCGGAACGTCGTACGGCCGCAGCCAGATTCAGGGTGTTTCACCCGAGAGCCCTGCTCCCCGGCACGGTGCTGGCTCTGACCGTCTGGGGCTTCGCCGGCTTTTCATCTTTCATCCCGCTGTTCGCCCTGCAGATCGGGATGGGCGGCTCGCGCTACGTGTTCGCAACCTACGCGCTGGTGATCGTCCTGATTCGCAGTCTGGGCGCCCGGATCCCGGACCGGCTGGGGTCGCGGCGTACGGCCAGCGCGTCGGCGGTGTTTTCGGCCGCCGGGCTCGTTCTGATCGGTTTCTCCCAAGCCGAGGCCTGGCTCTTCGTCAGCGCTGCGATCTTTGGATTGGGCCAGGCGTTGTGCTTCCCGGCCCTTTTGAGCCTGGCGATGGCCGGAGTGCCCTCCTCCGAGCGCAGTTCGGTGATCGGGAGTTTTACCGCGTTCGTTGACGTGGCCTTCGGCCTGGGGCCGTTGAGCCTGGGTATCGTCGCCGAACTAGCCGGGATACGAAGCGTTTTCTGGGCATCGGCGGTAATGGCACTGGCGGGCTTGCTGGTATTGAACACGGCGCTAAGAAAGAGGCGGCCGATCGCCGCCGCGTAAGTCGTCTACTTGAGCAGGCGGGACAGCCGGCGGTCCTTTAGCAGCTTCCCGCCGGTCTGACACGCTGGGCAGTAGCACATGTCATGGTCCTCGAAATGCACTGCCTGGATGGGAGTGGCACACCGGGGGCAGGGATCGCCGATGTGGCGGTGGACGTGCAGAGGAAGCGGCAACTTGTCCGGAATAGGAACGCTCAGAACCCGTTCGTAGTGCTTCAGCGCCTCGCCGAGTATCTCTACCGTGGCTTCCCGCAAGCGCTCGGCCTCTTCCCCGGTGAGATCGTCTCCCCTCTTGAAGGGCGACAACCGTGCCCGGTGCAGGATCTCGTCGGCCCAGGAGCGCCCGACGCCTGCGATCACCCGCTGGTCCCGCAACAAGCTGTTCAAAGGACGGGGATGGGAAAGCAGCGGAAGAAACGGCGGCGGGCTCGGCCAGGCCTCCGGTCCCAGTGTCGCCACCGCCGGGTCGTATTCCACTTCTCCGGTTACAAGCAGTTTCGCCCAACATGACTGGCGGGTGCCGAACTCACGGAGCCGAAGCTCCCTGCCGTCGGTCAGACGGACGAGCAGCCGGGACGTCTTGTCCCGGGGAGAACCCGGCTTGTCGAACAGCTGGAAGCGGCCGGCCGACATCAGATGAATCAACAGCGACAATCCGCGGTCGAAATCCACCACCAGGTGCTTGCCCCGCCGCCGCATCCCGGCGATCCTTCGCCCCGCCAACGCTTCCAGTGGAGGGTCGAAGCTCTTTAACGTGCTGATGCCCGTGACCCGAGCCGAAGCGACCTCGGAACCGTCAACCGCCCGCCCCAGCAGGCGTGACACGATCTCCACTTCCGGCAGCTCCGGCATCCTTAAACGATAAGGGAACGCCGCCGGTACCGAACGGACCTGGTGAGGTAACTTGTGTCATGAGTCCCGGCCGATTCTGGATCGCTCTGGTGGAAGTCCGCCCGGACGTCCCGGACAACCCGCAGTGGCTGGACTCCTTCGGAGACAGCGCAGGCGGCGCCTTCGTTCACGTCATGGGCCTTGGGAAGAGCCCATCGGCCTTCCAGGACACGGTCGGAGCGGACCTGGCCAGGAACGGCTGGGTAGCAGCCGGCTTCGACGATCTCGAGCCTCTTGCCGCCCTGCGAGCCAGGGAGCCGCTCAGCCCGGCTCTGCAACAGATGGAAAAAGCGCTTCTGGCAACCGGCGACCTGCAGTTTGGCCGGTTTTTCCTTTATCCCTACGACGAACTCTCAACCCCGGAATGGCTCGCCGAAGAAGCTCAGGACCCCCGGCTGAGCCTCACCCAGACCACGGTTCTGCAGAATTTGGCGCGAATGCTGCAGCGGTTGTCTCTGCCCGACCTGGATGAGAGTATCGGGCTGACCGGGCAGGGGTCGGACGAGCTGGAAATCCATCTTCCCCACCGCAGCCCAACCGAGCTGGACGTCACCGTCCTGGTCTGCGGCGACGAGGAGATCACGATCGACTACGAGTACGGGCATGTGCACTTCACCCCTAAGAAAGGCACCGATTGGATCTCCCAGTCGCTCGACTTCCTTTACGGCGCCCTGCAAGGCGGGGTCAGAGTGCAGATGTGGGCCGATGCCGGCAGGCTGACGCATAGCCGGGCACTGATTCTTCTGGACAACGGTGGCTGGCAGCCGTATCCCCTCTGGTCCTCGCACCCCGACGAAGAGCCCGACGGCGAACCGACCCTGACCAGATTCCTTTCGTTTCTGGGGCCGGAGGAGTAGGCCGGGCACCGGCTTTTCGGGCCGGCAGCTCTGGATGCCCCGTCCCTCCGGGACGCTCAGGAGACGGCGAATATCCGGTAGAAGCCGAGGTTCAGCGTTTCGCGAATCAGCCCGTCACGCTTGGTTTGCTGACTCTCGGGGATCTCGGACGGCGAAACGGCGGTTTCGAAGCCCAGATCCCGAGCCATGACCCGTGCTCTGCCCAGGTGCAACGGGTCGCTCACGAGGACGATCGTGGAGATCTGCCTCTCCTGAGCAAGGCCGGTGAACTGCTGAAGACTGTCAAGGGTGTTTTGTCCGGCCTTCACTCCGGTCACCCGATCCGCCGGAAGCGTTTTCTCGAGATACGCTGCGCCGGCCTGGGCCTCGGTAAAGCGGTCACCCTCCTTCTTGCCTCCCAGCACGACAATCAACGGAGCAACGCCGGAGTCGTAGAGGGTGCGGGCGTGATCAAGACGCGCCTTGAACACCGGGGACGGCTGGCCGTCGTACTGGGCCGCCCCCAGGACGACGATGGCGTCGGAGTTCGGCCTCTGGTCCATCTTGGAGGTCCTCCAAACTTCCGCAGCCGTCCAGCCGAGATAAAGGACCGGGGCGAGAATCGCCAAAACGACCAGTCTGAACAAGAACCTCATCTGATCGAGCTTAAACCCCGCCACTCGCTATTCCCGACTAATGTGGTCCTATCTGCTGAAGCTAAAGGAGCTGCCACGGATCCGCAGATCGTCGTACTGGAAAGGGGCCAGGCGGAGGCCGGCGCCGCCGCTTTGGCGGCCAGCCATGCCGACTACCCGGCTTTCGCCCACATATTTCCCGATCCGACCCGCCGGGCCTCTGCCCTGCTCCCCTTTTTCCGGGCCACCGTCAGGGACGCCATTCCGTTCGGCACCGTCTACGCCGCTTTGGAAGGCGAGCATGTACTGGGAATCGCCGTCTGGCTGCCCCCCGGGGCATTTCCATGGTCGGCAGCACGCAAACTTCGTGCCACGGGAGCATTCATGAAGGTCTGGGCGGCGGACCGTAGAGGATTTAAGACGTTCACCCGGCTGGGAGCCAACACGGAGCTCAACCACCCCTCCGACACCCATTGGTCGCTGGAGGCGCTGGGGGTCCGCCCCGAGGCACAAAAACAGGGTCTGGGCGGCCGCCTGGTCCGGCCGATGCTCGAGCGCGCCGACTCCGAGGGGATCGAGTGCTACCTGGAGACATCCAACCCGGCAAACATCGACTACTACGCCAGGTTCGGCTTCCACGTCCTGTCCGAGGTCTCGTTGATTCCGAATGGTCCCCCGCATGTCGCTATGAGACGCCGCGTGGCCGCAGGGCCGCCGGGCTAAGCTCCAAGGATGGCATCCAACCTGGCCGCCGCCGCCGGCACGTTCCGGATCGGCGGCGACATGCCCGTCTACCGCCTTGGCTTCGGCGCAATGCGGATCACCGGACCGGGCATCTGGGGACCGCCGGCAGACCCGGCCGAGGCCGTGCGAGTGCTGTCCCGGGCGGTCGAGCTCGGCGTTAACTTCATCGACACCGCCGACTCGTACGGTCCCCAGGTAAGCGAGAACCTCATCCATGAGGCTCTGCATCCCTACAACGAGGTGAGGATTGCCACGAAGGCGGGCTTCATCCGCACCGGGCCCGGCGCATGGACGGAGAACGGAGACCCGGCGCATCTGAGACGTGCGGCCGAAGGCAGCCTTCGCCGGCTTGGGGTCGAGTGCATAGATCTATTCCAGCTTCACCGAATCGATCGAAACCACCCGCTTGAGGACCAGGTGGCGGTATTGAAACAACTCCAGGACGAGGGCAAGGTGCGCCACATCGGCTTGTCGGAGGTGACCGTCGAGCAAATCGAGGCGGTGCGGGAGATCGTGGACGTCGCCTCGGTTCAGAATCAGTACAACGTGGCCGATCGGCGGTGGGAATCCGTGCTGGACTACTGCGAACGGGACGGCATCGCCTTCATTCCGTGGTACCCGGTCGCGGTGGGCAAACTGGCCGGTGACCAAGGCGTCCTTACGGAGGTGGGAACCGAGATCGGCGCGACTGCTATCCAGGTGTCACTGGCCTGGCTGCTCAAGAGATCGCCGGTCATGCTGCCGATTCCCGGGACCGGCTCGGTGGTTCACCTGGAGGAGAACCTGGGGGCGGCGCGGGTGGAGCTCTCCGATGAGCAGCTTAGGCGTATCGAGGGAGCGATCCGGCCGGTGCCAACCGAAGACGGGGGGTAGATCCAAAGGTCTTTCCTTCAGACTTCAAGTTGTCCGCCGCCGGGCGGCCGGCGAAGCTCCAATGGCTTGATGCATCCCATCCCGGGCATAAAACAGCGCCCCGGAGGCTGGTGACCTCCGGGGCGCCCTTTCGTGCGCTACAGGTGCCGCTAAGCCTGCTGGATAGAAATGGTGCGACGACCGTACTGCCTGGCTGCCCCGCAGTTGCCGGGGTAGGCGATGTCAAAGCCGCTGCTGTGCCCGATGCGATCCTCGACCACAAAGGTGGAACCGGCACGGGGGCCGTCGAGCACCCGGAACCTGGAACCGAGGGGCACGCCGTTCATAGCTGCTGCCCCCGAGTAGGTGTTCTTGCCCGAGGCCATTCGGCCGGTCAGGCAGTACGCCGTGCTAGAAACCCGGCGAACGGGGGCCGACGAAGTAGCAGCCGGTGCCGGGGCAACTGCCCGGGACGGTGCCGGTGCCGGCGCGACTGCCCGGGACGGTGCCGGTGCCGGGGCAACTGCCCGAGCGGGAGCCGGGGCAGCTGCCCGGGCCGGTGTCGGAGCGTTAGCCGGTGCCGTCGAGAGCACCGACTGCTTGGCGGGGGCTGGGGCCGGAGCCGAAATAGATCCCGGCGAGGGCACTTCCGCCGCTCCCGAAGTCGGGGCAGAGGCCGGCGGAGAGGACTGCGAACTGTCCCGGTTGCCGGGCAAGCTTTCTGCAAAGATGCGATCCACGGCTTGGCTTGCAGCCGAGGCCTCGGTGGCATGTGCTGCCGATACGAGGCCGACAGGCGCTACCATGCCGAGAAAACAAACGGTTAATACACGTCTCAAAATGAACCTCCAGATAGAAGAAACTGCAAACGAACTCCTTTCTCGTCGAGATGGGTACAGCAAAGGACGCCCTTCGAAGATCCGCTTCGAAGAAGCAAAACACCTAGGGGATACTCCCGACCGCCTGTGCGTAGGCGGCGTAACCGGATGGCCTTCCGGCTGGTTTCAGTGCGAAACCGTGACCCTTACCCGTGCTCGAAATCTACGGTTATCCGTCGGCCGAATTTGACGGAGGCTGCCTTCTTTTTACACGTTTAACCGGGCGGGTCTGATCCAGATTAACCCGTAATCTGGTTTTGTCACGTGATCTTCGTTAAATACTTCTCTATCAATTAGCCGGCTCGAAGCCGTCCTCGCTAGGCCGGGGGCTCCTCGGCGGCAACTCCCGAACCCGTCAGACCACCCTGCGCGAGCTTCTCGTCGAGCATAAACAGGCCCTGCGGGGAGTCCCCGATACGCTTGAGCCAGTCGATGATGTCGGTCATCGTCTTCTCCTCCTCAACCTGCTCGGTGACGAACCAATTGAGGAATGCCTGGGTGGCAAAGTCCTTCTCTTCCTCTGCGAGGGCGTAGATGTCGGAGATCGACCGGCTGACCTCCTCCTCGTTTTCCAGGGCCCGCTCGAAGACCTCGAGCGACGATTCGAACTCGGCAGTGGGCTCGGGTATCTGACGCAGACTGACCCGGCCTCCACGATCCTGGATGAAGGCCCTGAATTTCAACGCGTGCGTCCATTCTTCTTGCGACTGGTTGAACATCCATTGCGAGAACCCGGACAGGCTCACCGAGTCGAAGTAGTCGGACATCGCCAGATAGGCGTAGAAAGCCTTGATCTCAAGGTTCAACTGCTGGTTCATCGCTTCTCGGGTTCGCTCTGAGAATGGCACGCTAGGTCTCCTTGGAGGTTGTGAGCCCCACTCTAAAGGTTCGCGGAGCTCCTGGGAGTTTTTCGACCGCGCGCGACGGCCTTCTCGGGAAGGACCGACCAAGACGAGAATGGCAGGCCAGGACTTCGGGGACTGCACTGGCAGTTTCAGATGGACGAGGATCCCGTGGTTGGCGCTCGAAGACCCTATGGATGGGTAAGGCCCGCGAGCTTTCTTTACCCGCCCAATAGGTCTAAGGGACGGCGTCCCGGCTCCGGACCCCCGGAGGCCCCAAATTCAACTCCACCAGTTGCTGTTCAATGGCCCCACGGTCCCCGACTGCTACGACTTTCATCAACTCCGGCCGCAGCAATCGCGCCGACAACTCTGTAGCTTCGCCGACCGTCACAGCCGACAACCGGTCTTCAAGCCCACGAAAGTAGTCCTGTGGTAATCCGAGGGCGTACAGGTGAGCGATGCTGGCCGCCACCGCTGCGTTGGTACGGAAGCTGTTGGGAAGGGAGCGGACGATGGATTGGCGAGCATCGTTCAACTCCTGCTCGGTCAGGCCGCGCTCCTTGAGGTCGGTTGCATGGCCCAGGATCTCCCGCACCGAGGCGCCCGTCTGATTCTTGTCGACCGACATCGAGATGTGGAGCAACCCGGCATGGCGGCTCTGGGTCACCTGAGAATCCACGCCGTAGGTAAAACCGTGGCGCTCTCTCAGGCTCTGATTCAGGCGGCTCGAAAACATCCCACCCAGCACGCCGTTGACCAACAGAAGCTCGTCGTACTCGGGGTCGTCCCGCGCCACTCCCGGCTGGGAGACCACCAGGGCGGTTTGGGGTGCGTCGGGCATGTCTACCACCAGGAGCCTGTCGGGCGACACCGCCGCCTCGGGAAACTCTGCCGCCGGGGGCGCCGGGCCCTCCCAATCCCCGAAATAGTCTTCGGCGAGTTCCCTGGCCCGCTCCTGATCCAGGTCACCGGTCAGGATGAGCGCGGAATTGTGCGGCGTGAACACCCTGCGATGGAAGCGAATCAGGTCGGCCCGGTCGATCCGGGCAATGGCATGCTCGGTTCCAAGCGTGAGGTGTCCGTAGGGATGCGCTTCGCCGTAATGCTCCCGCCACATGACCTTGAATGCGGTGGTGAGCGGTTGGCTGCGCTGCTGCTGAAGACTTGCCAGGCGTTCCGTGCGCGTCCGGCTGATCTCAAATGCGCCGAACTGAGGCCGCAGGACCACATCGCTGAGGATCGCCATCGTCTCCTCCAGGTGAGGTTCCAGCGTTTGCGAGACCACCCAGCTGGCCTCCCGGGAGGCGCCGGTATCAAGCGTCGATCCCAGCGCCGTGAGGTCGTTGGCTATCTGAATCGCACCGCGCTCGCCCGCCCCTTCGTCGAGCATGGCGGAGGTGAATGAGGCGAGCCCGGGAAGATCTGAAGGATCATCGGAGCTTCCGGAGCGCGCGGTCAGCTGGACGGTCACCAGGGGAAGCTCAGGACGGCCGACCAGGTAAACCGTCAGACCATTGTCCAGCTCGAAAGTCTGGGGCACGGGCAGCTCGGAGCGCGGCGCTTCCACCGGGCCGGGCACCTCATGGCGCCAGGGCTGAGCGGACTCAGCCCTGGGGGCCGGGTCCGACCGCGGAGCCGGCGGGGGCGCGGGAGGATCTTCGGGCAGGGGCTTGGGCCCGGGATTGACCGCCACCACCACCCCTCGCTCAGCAGCCAGGGCCTCCCGCACGAAGTCCCGGACATGATCCTCATCGACATCCTGGAACCGCCTCAGGTCCTCCGCCAGGTAACCAGGGTCCCCGACGAAGTGGTTGTATGCGTTGAGCCGGTCCGCCATCCCGTCGGTGGGCTCCAGGCTCTTCACGATCACCGCCAACGTCGACAGCTTGGCCGCCGCGAGCTCCTTTTCACCCGGGCCCTCCTCGGCCATCCGGTCGAGCGCTCGCCGGATCGCCGTTTCCAGTTCCTCGACGGTGTGGCCCGGCTTGGCCGTGGCAGTGATCTGAAAAACCGAGCCATGACTGAGACTGCGGTTGTCGGCAGTTACGGACTGTGCGATCTGCAGATCGTGGACGAGGTCCCGGAACAGCCGGCTCGCCTTACCTCCGCCAAGCATCCGCGCGGCCAGGGATGCGCGGGCGTCGCCCTCCGAAAACGCCGGGGGAGAAATCCATGCCATGAGAACCCGGGGCAGCTCGACGGTATCGGTGACGGTGGTCCGCTTCTGCATGGGGATCCGGGGGACTTCGACCGGGACTTCGGGCACCTCCTCGCCCCGGGGAAGACTGCCGAAGTACTTGTCGATCATGGCCTTCGTTTCCTCGATGTCGATGTTTCCGACTATCGCCAGGCTGGCGTTGTTCGGACCGTAGTACCTGCGGAAGAACTCCTCGACCTCATCGAGCTCGGCCGCCTGCATCTCGGCATGGGAACCGAAGATGTAGTGGTGGTAGGGGTGGTCCGGTGGGAACAGCAGGCGGTAAACCTCCTCGTGCGCCAGCCCATAGGGTGCGTTGTCGATCCTTTGGCGGCGCTCGTTGCGTATCACGCTCTGCTGGTTGCGCAGCGACGCTTCGTCCAGGGCATCCAGCAGAAACCCCATCCGGTCGCTTTCGGCCCACATGACGAGCTCGAGCTGGTCCGATGGAACGTCCTGAAGGTAGGACGTTCGGTCGAAATCGGTGTTTGCGTTGATGCCGGTGGCTCCCCCCGCTTCCAGCCTTGCGATGTAGTCCCCGGGGGCATGACCGCTGCCCTGGAGCATCATGTGCTCGAACAGGTGCGCGAAGCCCCGGCGCCCGTCGGTCTCGTTGGCCGGACCGACGTGGTACCAGACGTTCACCGAGACGACCGGGATGCGGTCGTCCTTGCGCAGGATCACCTCCAGGCCGTTCTCCAGCGTGTAGTGCTCGAAGGGAAGCTCGACCTCGATGGGCGGGGTCCTGTCCAACAGCACGCACGAAGGGAGCAGCATGACAACTGCGGTCAGCAGGATCCAGATCCTTCGCACGGGGGCGGGCACCCGGCCAATGTACATCGAGGCGGCAGGCAGCTCGTACAGATTCGCTCGGCCTATACTCGGGGTTCAACCTTGAAGAAAAATGACCCCCCCTCGTCATTGCGTTCCCTGGGCTGGGACGAGCGGTGGAACTCCCTCCTGGAAGAGGTCGACACCAATGAGGGGTCACCTCTCATACCCGGCCGGGTCATCAGGCGCGACAGGGGCGTGGTGCTGGTAGCCACTGCCGGCTCGGTGGTACCCGCCGAGACCGCCGGACACCCCGAGCAGGTGATCACCGGGGACTGGGTAGCCCTGAGCGATGACCGTCTCCTGGCGGTGCTCCCCCGCCGGGGCGCCCTTCGCCGCCGCGGGGCCGACGACTCCGAGCAGTTGATGGCCGCCAACGTCGACGTCGTGCTCCTGGTCTGCGGGCTGGACCGTCCCGTGAAGCCCGGCCGCATTCACCGGGGTGCGGTCCAGGCATGGGATGCCGGCGCCGAACCCGTGGTGGTGTTGAACAAGGCGGACCTCTGTGAAGACCCACAGGCTACGGCCGAGGATGTCGCCGGGCAAACCCTCGGGCTGGACGTCCTGACGGTTTCCGCCCGAACCGGCCGGGGACTGGATGAAGTCCGGGCGGCGATCGGCGGGAGAACGGCGGTCTTGCTCGGGGAGTCGGGGGCGGGTAAGTCGAGCCTGCTAAACGCCCTCGCCGGACGCTCGCTGACCCCGGAGGGGGAGGTCAGGGCCGGCGACTCCAAAGGCCGTCACACCACCACGCGCAGGGAACTGTATTTTCTACCCGGCTCCGGTGTGGTCATCGACACCCCCGGGATCCGTTCCCTGGGCCTCGTTGCTTCCGCCGAGGCAGTCGAAACCGCGTTCGAAGACGTTGAGACCATCGCGCAGGACTGCCGCTTTTCCGACTGCCGGCACGCAACCGAGCCCGGTTGCGCAATCCAGGCCGCCATCGACGCGGGATCGCTGCGGCCCGACCGGGTGGAGGCGTACCTGGAGCTCAGGAAGGAGCTTCAGGGACAGGTTCTGCGGGCCAATCCCCACGAACGGCGCCAGCATGAGCGCAAGTTCGCCCGGCTGGTTCAAGAAGGTAAGAAGGCCAAGCAGGGGCGGCTGAAGAAGTGAGGGTCATTGCCGCCGAGGGGTGCTCGACACCGGCTGGAAGCCTCAGGTACGAGCCGAGTCCACCTTCAACACGGCAACCCGCGCCGCGAGCCCACTCAGGTTGCCCGCCGTCTTGCAGACCGACTCCCGGATCTTGCTGTTGTGGTTTTGCTTCATTCCGATCTCCCCACCGCTTGTGATCTGAATCGGTAAGCAAGAAGGTATGCCGCGCGGCGGCTCGGCGCATGTGCCGAACGGACCGGGATCAAAGTCCCATCCGGCCCTCCTTGGAGGGACCTACCGGACTTGGAGCAACCTACCGGGCGTACTCCGAATAAGCCCCGGTGGCCAGAAAAACCACCAGAACTATCAGCGCCACCAGGCCCAGCGTCAACCCGGCGAGGGCCATCTTGCGATTGGGTCCACCGTCCTTGGTCCGGGACACACCCACCGCACCCAAGGCAATGCTGAGGGGCCCCAGTACTGCCGAAGTGAAGACGCCGACGAAGGGGATGACCAGGATCACCAGGGCCATAACCGCGGAGACCAGAGCACCGATGGCAAACGTGCGAGGAGTCATTGAGGGCCAAACCATACAGGCAGTGAGGTGGAAAATCCAGATTCGGAGCAGGCGGTCTCAGGTACCCCAAACGGTGTACGTTGAGAACCCGGCCCCAACCAACCAGGCTCGGGTGGCCGGGACATGGATATGCGACGAAGCCGCGGACATCACTACAAACGAAGCAGATCCCTTATCTTCCTTGCGCTCTTGCCGTTCGTCCTCCTGGTGACGGTGGTAGTTGCCTGGTCGCTGGATGGTGGACAGAACGGCAGGGTTGCCCGCAACGTTAGCCTGGCCGGACGCCCGGTCAGCGGCATGACCGCCGCCGAGCTGTGGCCGGTCACCACCCAGCTTGCCGAGGAATACGCCCGTGCCCAGATTGAAGTTCGGGCTCCCGAGGGAGGGTTCTCCACCGACGCCCAGGCGGTGGGCCTGAAGGTACTGGTAGACCAGACCATCGCCGACACCCTCGCACTGGAGCGCTCGGGCAGCGTCGTTAACCGGATCTGGAACTGGTTGAAGTCGTTCTTCACCCCCCGGAAGGCTCCGGTCAGGATCGAGGTGGACCGCAACGCCGTATATCGGGTGGTTGCGGCCGAGGACCCCGGACCCCGGACACCTCCCACCGAGCCCGGCATCCGCGCTCGGGATGGCCGCCTGCAGCCGGTGGAAGGTACACCGGGCGAGGGCATAAACCCGGTCGAAGTGATCGAGAGACTCCCCCGGGCCGCCGCCGATGGTGTGCCGATCCAGGTGCGAGTCGGCCGCGGCGAAGTGCCGCCCCGCTTCACCGTGGAAGACGCTCAACAGCTAATCGGCCGTGCAGAGTCGCTCATTGCCGAGGGCATCGGGGTCAAGGCCGGGGACCAGGAGCTCACCGTGCCCCCGCAGACCTTGCGCACATGGATACGCTCGGTATCCACCGAAGAGGGTCTGGTACTCGAGGTCGACCACGGGGCGGCCAACGCAGGCCTCCGCAAGTTGCTGGACCAGCCGAACCCGACGCCCCAGAACGCGGCGTACAACGTCGTCGACGGTCAGGTGAGAATCGAGCCGGGAAAGCCCGGCCTCGGCTGCTGCGCCGACACCGCCGGTGGCATCGTCGAAGAGGCCCTGCTGGGACAGGCGGTCCGACCGGTAGAGCTGCCTGTGGTCGAAATTCCCCCGCAAGTAACTGCCGAAGAGCTTTCGCTGGCGGGAATCACCGAGCAGGTAGGCACCTTTACTACCAACCACGCCGCCGGCCAGCCTCGGGTCAGGAACATCCAGCTCATGGCGGACACGGTACGGGGCCATGTGATCAAGCCGGGAGAGACTTTCTCGGTCAACGAATTCGTCGGTGAGAGGACCCGGGAGAAAGGATTCGTCGTCGACGGCGTCATCCAGGACGGTAAATTCGACGAGTCGGTGGGGGGCGGGGTGTCGCAATTCGCCACTACCCTGTTCAACGCAGCATTCTTCGCCGGGCTGGAGTTCCCCGAGTACCAGTCTCACAGCCTGTACATCTCCAGGTATCCGTACGGGCGGGAAGCCACCCTCTCGTTTCCGCGGCCGGACCTGCAGATCAAGAACCCCAGTCCCCATCCGATCCTGATCTGGCCCACCTATACCCGCTCCAGCATCACCGTCGGGCTGTACTCGACAAAGTGGGCCGAGGCCGAGCAAACCGGCCAGAACGAGCAGTCCCGAGGCCCCTGCAAGCTGGTCCGAACCGAGCGAACCATCACCTACCTGGCCGACGGCTCAACCAAGGTGGACCGGGTGAACGCGCTTTACCGTCCGGCCGAAGGAGTTAACTGCGTCTAGAGGCGGGCTCAGGCACCAGGGGTGCCCGCGGCTACGCCTCTGAGCTGCCAGAGCTTGCGGGCTTCGCCGGCGGCGCCCGCTACCTCGAGCAACCTTCGGATCTGATCACCGCGCAGCCCGTAGATCACCGCTTCGCCCGTCCGCCGGCTGCTGACCACCCGAGCTGCCCGGAGGACTCTGAGAGCCTCCTGCACCCGGGGCTGGGGGACTCCTGTCCATTCGGTCAACTGCTCGGTGGACAGCTCTCCCGCCTTGAGGAGCGCATAGAGTATTCCGGCACGGGACTGCTCACTGAGCAATCCGAACAGCTCGGCGACCCGGCCGCTCTCAACGTTGCCCACCGGATCGTAATGCGATTGTTCACTGCTGCGTTCACCGACCATGCCTCATCATAGCGTCGGAGTGCCCAGGCAGATAACCCCTACAGAGCCAAATCCCTAAAGGCTCGAAAGTATCTAAAAGAGGCGCGCAAGGCGCAGCAGGCGGGATCTGGCCCAGTTTCGCATGAGTGGCCGTAACGTCAGGTCAGCCGGTTTCCGAACGACCGTCCCTGTCCCAACTGCGAGCCTGGCGGGCATCCTTCACTATTTCGTCGGCGCGAGCCTGCACACCGGCGGTGGCGCTGGCTCCGAGAAGCTGGAGTGAACGGGAGACGTCGAACGCCGGCGTGGTGATCGCCGCTTCTGGGAAGCCGTCGCCGGAGGCATCGGAGCTTGTCCACAGCAAACTCACGGCTCCCAGGTCAACCCTAACCAGCATCGGCTCCACCCCCGGCTCGTCGATCAGAGCCCGCGTCTCCCGCCACGTGAGATCTCCCCGGACCTCGGTCCCCTCCCCGAGAATGACCAGCCCAAGCGCGTTGCCCTTGATCCCCACGAACTCGTGAAGCACCTCAAGCCATTCGCCGGCATCGAGCCGGGCGGTCCACCCGAGAAAAACCCGGTCTTCGCGAACCTCGGCACGAGCGACGTGCCCGGGACCAAGCTCGTACCGCCGCGCCTGCCGGCCTCCCACTTCGTAGTTCCGGTAATGCAGGGGGCGGGCCGGCGCTTCGGCCTCCCACCGTGGCTCGTTCCCACTCAGCAGGGGTATCGACGGCCATCTCCTCCTGGGCGCCCACGGAGTCTTCTCCGTCGAATTGCTGCGCATCATCCGCAAGACCGGGCCGTAGGTGAACCTGGCGGCGGTCGTCGAAATCCGCACCGGGTAGGCAGGGTCCATGAACGGAAGGAACTTGTCGGGAAAGCCCGGCATGGTGCAGCCGATGCAGATGCCGCCCACATTCGGACAACCTCCGCGTCCCCGGACCCATCCTCTGACTCCGACGTTGCACTTGGCCACCGGCCCTTTGCAGCCCAGCTTGACCATGCACTTGCGTGACCCGTACTCGGCGGCGAATTCCCCCTGCTCATAAAACGCAGCGCGGTTGCAGTTCTCGTGCACTGTCCGGCTGAAGAGCCACCGAGGTCGCAGGGCGTCGTCCAGCTCGATGTCGGGGGCTCGGCCGGCGAGCATCATCGTGAGGTACAGAATCGTCTCGGTTATGTTGTCCGGCTGCGCCGGACAACCCGGGATGCACACGATGGGGTGACCCAGGCGGGAGGTCCACTCCCAACCTAAATAGTCCGGAAGTCCCATGGCCCCGGTTGGGTTGTTCTTCATCGCCGGGACGCCCCCGTAGGTCGCGCACGTGCCCACTGCGACCACTGCTGCCGCCATCGGAGCCAGACGATCTATCCACTCATTAGTGGTGATCGGCTGGCCCGACTCGGGGTCGCAGCCCAGGCCGGCCCAGTGCCCCTCACCGCTGGTCTTCTCGTTGGGGATGGAGCCTTCGACGATCAAAATGAATGGGTCAATCCTCCCCGAAACCGCATCCGACCAGGCGCCGAGGAACTCGTGGCCGTTCTCGTAGGCAAGCAGCGGGTGGTGCACCAGCAGGCGGGGCATTCCCGGCACGATCCCCTGCACCAGATCCTCGATGCTCGGACTGGTTGCCGCGGTCATAGAGAACGAGTCGCCGTCGCAACTGAGGGCAGCGGTCATCCACAGGGCATGCACGACCATGCGTTCGGTCTGCCGTTGCGCGGATACGAACTCTAACGGCACCCTGCAACCCCCGGCGATCCATCCGGCAGGATGCTCAGCCCGTGCCGGCGTGGTTCACGGCACCGCCTTACGCCCGCCATCCGTCTCCCAGACGGGGTTTGGGTTTCTTCCGCAATCACTGGGGTTCCGCAGGAGGTTGGGGAGCCGGCGACGCCTCGGCCAGCTCGGTGTCTCGAAGGGCTGCCAACAGGTCCCGCGCCTCGGTCAGCGACCCGGCGATGACGTCTTTGGCTACCTCCAGGAGATCGAAAATCCGGGGGTCGGCAACCTTGTAGAAGACACTGGATCCCTTCTTGCGGCTTTGGACGATATTGGCCCGGCGCAAGGTACCCAGGTGCTGCGACAAATGGGAGGGCTCGAGTCCGATTCCCGGGATCAGCTCTCCGACGGACCTCTCTCCATCACGCAGCAGTTCAAGGACCTGAATCCGTGCCGGATGGGCGAGAGTTCGAAACAGCTCCGCTCTTACCTGGTAGATGGGACGGGGAATCTCAACGCCCTCCGAAAAGCGACCACGCACCGGCGTGATTAGCAGGGATTATACTCCAGCCCTCTGGTCAGAAGCGAAAGATATTACGAATTCGTAACTTGACGATTTCCTGATATCTCCCGTATCATCAGACATCCTCTCTGACCCTCCTGGAGCCGACTTCCAACTGGGCATAAAGGGAACACGCAGCGTCACTCGCCATGGTGACCTGCGGAAAGGGTCGTTTGCCTTCGAGCAAACGGCCCTTTTTTTCGTCCGGAAAGCCGCCAGAGGTTCATACTTTTGCTTGGCGCCTTGCCGGCCTGAACTCTTAGGCTCGGCCGGGCACGAGAAAGGTGATCGATGGACGTAGACATGAGCGGCTGGATGGCATTGGACAGCGCCATGAAGGCCGAGCGGGCCCAGAAGAAAGTCGGCCGCGCCACCCTTCGCCGAGTTGCAGAGTTTGCTCGCCCGCACCGGCGCAAGCTAACGATCTTCATCATCCTCAGCACCGTCGCTGCCGTCCTCACCGTGGCCACGCCGGTGTTGGCCGGCCGGGTGGTGACTGCAATAGTGGACGGAGGCTCGGTCGGCACCGTGGTGGGCCTCGCCGGGGTAATTGCAGTGCTTGCAGTGCTGGATGCGGTTATCGGCATCGCCAGCCGCAAGCAGTCGGCCGAGATTGGCGAGGGCCTCATTCTCGACCTGCGCCAAGCGGTCTTCAATCACGTACAGCAGATGCCGCTGGCCTTCTTCACCCGGACCCGCACGGGAGCTCTGGTGAGCCGGCTGAACAACGACGTCATCGGTGCCCAGCAGGCATTCACCTGGACACTTTCCGCAGTAGTCAGCAATGCAATCTCGCTGGTTCTGACGCTGGCCGTAATGCTGCGGCTGTCGTGGGAGATCACGGCCCTCGCGCTGCTGCTGCTGCCGGTATTCGTCATCCCGGCTCGCCGCTTCGGCAAGCGGATCGCCGGCCTCGAGCGGGAGGCCGCGAACCACAACTCGGCGATGACCACCCAGATGACGGAACGGTTCTCGGCCCCCGGCGCCACCCTGGTCAAGCTGTTCGGCCGGCCGGCAGTCGAGGCCAAGGAGTTCGGAGACCGGGCCAGCAGGGTACGCGACATCGGCATAAAGACTGCCATGGCGCAGTGGATCTTCCTAAGCGCCCTCGGGTTGGTATCGGCGCTGGCACTCGCCCTGGTGTACGGCCTCGGCGGGACCCTTGCTCTGCGCGGCGGTCTCGACGCCGGGACCGTCGTCACCCTGGCGCTGTTGTTGACCCGGTTGTACGGACCTCTCACCGGCCTGGCAAGCGCCCGCGTGGACATCATGGCTGCGCTGGTCAGCTTCGAGCGGGTTTTCGAGGTACTGGACGTAAAGCCGCTGATCACCGAGAAAACGGACGCAGTCGAAGTCCCCGACGGGCCGGTCTCGCTTGAGTTCGACAAGGTGAACTTCGCTTACCCGTCGGCCGAAAAAGTGTCGCTGGCCTCCTTGGAGGAGGTGGCGGTACTGGACACCCGGGGAGGCGAACAGGTGCTAAAGGGAGTCTCTTTCCGGGTGGAGCCGGGACAGGTGGTGGCACTGGTCGGCTCGTCCGGTGCCGGCAAGTCCACAATCGCCGCCCTGGCGCCCAGGCTTTACGACGTTGACGAGGGCGCAGTGCGCCTCGGCGGGGTCGATGTGCGGGACCTCACTTTCGCCTCGCTGCGTGAAACGCTGGGGATGGTGACCCAGGACGGCCACCTCTTCCACGACACCATCCGGGGCAATCTGCTCTTTGCCCGGCCGGACGCTACGGAGGAGGACCTGTGGGACGCGCTGAAGCAGGCCCGCCTGCTGGACCTGGTCAATTCGCTGCCGGACAAGCTGGATACCGTCATCGGGGAGCGGGGATACCGGCTTTCCGGAGGGGAGCGGCAGCGACTGACCCTCGCCCGGCTGCTGCTGGCGCAGCCCCGGGTAGTGATCCTTGACGAAGCCACCGCCCACCTGGATTCCACCTCGGAGGCTGCGGTGCAGGAGGCGCTGGCTTCGGCCTTATCAGGCCGGACCGCACTTGTGATTGCCCACCGGCTGTCAACCATCCGCAATGCCGACCTGATCCTGGTGATGGAGGATGGCCGGATAGTCGAGCGCGGGACCCATGAGGCGCTCCTCGCCCGGGGAGGCCGCTACGCCGAGCTGTACGACACACAGTTCGCACCGAAACAACCTGCCGGCACCCCCGAGGTTGCCTGATGCCGGTGAACGGACTGGGCAGATGGACACGCGCCGGAATGTGGATGCTGCCCGTTTTCGGCGTCCTCACGCTGCTGGCCACGCTCACCCACCAACCCGACCCGGCCACCCGGTTCGAGGACTGGAGCCGGTACGTCACCACGAAGGCTTTTCTGCTCAGCCATATTTTCGGGAGCGTGGCCGGGGGAGCCTTCGGCATTTTGGGCCTCGTGGCTCTGGGGGCATACCTCGCCGGCAGCCGCAGGCCGGGCCTTGCGGCGGCCGGCGTGGTGACCGGAGTCTTCGGGCAGGTCTTCATAACCGCGGTGTTCGGAGTCGCAATCGCCGCCCAACCGGTGCTGGGCAGGGCTTTTCTCGGCGGAGACGCTGCTGCCGAGACCATGTATAGCGAGATCTACGGCGCGCCCTTGCTGGGGTTGGCTGGGGCCGGAGTTCTGCTTTTCTCGCTGGGTTTCGTGCTGCTTGGGTGGTCGGCTGCGGTCTCCGGCAGGCTCCCGAAATGGGCCGGAGTCTGTCTGGCGGTGGGTGGTCCCTTGATCGGCATAGGCGGGATAGTCTTCGGCCCCTCCCAGACGGTGGGCTCCCTGCTGGTGCTGGCCGCCGGCATCGCGATGGCGAGGGATACGGCAACAAAGTGAGTCGCAAGAACAAATCGGTCCGCTGAGCCGGTCCCCCGCTTTCGATTTCGACCCTGAGTTCGATGTTGACCGAAAGGTGAATCCAGTGCAGGGAGCGCCCGATGCGCCGGCTCTGCCCGACGGGCTGGACCAGACTGAATACGAAAGGCTCCGGCGCCTCATGTGGGCGTCGGTTCAGCGTGTCTGGAGAGGAGATCATGAGGTCGTCGCCGGCATGGACCCCTGGAGCGTTGTCGATGAAGCCTGGGCCTCCATGGCCGCCCGACAGTTCCGGAGCAGTGGTCCTTTCCCGGTATTTGCATGCCGGGTCGCGCGCAACAAGGCCATCGACGCGCTGAAGCGGGCCGAGGTCCGGCGCCTGGGACCCTCGCTCGATGCCGTCCGGACCGACGACGAGGGCAACGAGATCCGTTCCGTGCCGGCTGCCGCAAGCACGCCGAGCGCCGAAGCGGAATTCTTCGAATCCCTGACGCTCGCCGGAATCACCCAGGCCATCGACTACTCCCTTACCAAACTCGAAAAGTTGGTCTTTCTGGCTGTACGCGTCGACCGCAAGAGCGGAGCGGCGGTAGGACGGGAACTCAACCCCCCGCTGTCCGGCCAGCGGGTAGGGCAGATACTCGCCGGGGCGGTGGTCAAGATCCACAGCTCCCTTCGGGAGCTCGACGATGACTCGTTCGCCCACCTTCGCGTCCACAACGAGAGCAGGGACAAGCCATGAGCGAAGCCAACGACCAGATCCAGGCGGCCGTCGCCCGCTACCTGGAGTACCTCGAACTCGGGGGGGATGCCCCGGATCTGGGCCACCTGCCGCCGGACGGCCGGCGGCAGGTGGAGGAAATAGTGGCGATGCTCGAGCTGACCGAGGGGGTGGCCCTTAGAACCGCCGATCCCGAGGCTTTGCAGGCGGCCGGCCGCGCCGATTCGCGTACTGCGGAGCAGCTTGCCGTGCTCAGCACTTCGGAACGCGACCGGGCCCTCCTCCACGAGCTGGCCGCCTGGCTCCCGCCGGGATCTCCGGTCGACCTCGACGGCGCTCCTTCCGGCTTCTCACTTCCGGGCCTCGCCGTCGCGGGAAGCTGGACCGTAGGAACGCCGGGCGGGCGGGTAAGGGTATGGAGGGTGGACGTGGCCGGAGCGGCCGACCTCGAAAAAGACCCCTCCCATCTGGAAAGCCTGGACCGGGTGTTTCGAGCTTTTTCCGAGACCGCGGCGATCTGCCTGGTGGGGGACGATCTTTCCAGCCTGCTGCTCGAGCCGCAGGATTGCGCCCCGGCCATCGAGGTTCCGGCGGGTGGGGTTGCTGCGCGCAGGTACCGCCGCCCCATCCAGCCGGCCGGCGAGGCGCTCGCCGGGTTCCTGCGGGAGCTGGTCCCTGCCTGGGAAGCGCTTCCCCGGTTCGAGGCTGCGGCCGTCACCGCACTCGACGTCACCGAGCTCGCCCGCCGCAGCGCCGCCGAATCGGTAGGGATTCAGCAGGCGCTGGGCGCTCGAGCACGGTTTCCCAAGAAGGATGTGCTGAGCAGCCTCGGCGAACCGGAAGCCGGAGGCCTGGCGGAGATGGCGATCACCCTTTACGAGGGCCGGCGCTCGCCTGCCGAAATCGACGCATGGCTTCGAGAGCTGGCGAGGACCCGATGATCCTGCAGCTGCACCTCCACAACTGGCGGGCCTACGAGAGCCTGGACCTGGAGCTGGGTCCCGGTACGACCTTCATTGTGGCGTCAAACGGCGTCGGCAAGACGTCGCTGATCCTTGCGGCGGCCTGGGGCGTGTTCGGGGAGGCCTCCGGCGTGGATGCGGTCGAGGAGATCCGAGGCGACGCCGAGTCGGCCGGGGTCCGGGTGGTCCTCAGGCTCCCGAAGTCCGGGAACCTAACCATCGGCCGGTCGGTGAACCGCAAGGGCCGGACCAGCCTCGAAGCCCGCCTGGGGGACCGGGAGATCGCCGGTCAGGACGAACTCCGGTCGCTGATGGCGGAGGAGCTGGGGGGCGACCTGCAGGTTCTGGCCCGGCTTACCTTTCTCGCCCACGGCGGAGCCCTGGAGAGCGCCCACGGGGAGTTCAAGCTGAGAGAGCACCTGGCGAGCGTTTTCGGGGTGACTCCGTTGCTGGAGGCGGCTCGTAATGCCGACAAGCTGGCAGCCGAGGCCGCTTCCGCGGCCCGCCGGCTGAAGGCCGGACAAAAAACGGACCGCTCGGAAGGCGACAAGCTTGCGGCCGCGGTGGCATGGGTGGACGAGCAGCTTGCGAGCACCGCGCAAAGCCGTCACGAAGCAATCGAAGAACTGAACGCAGCAGACGAGCGCAGGCGAAAGACGGAGGAGTGGGAACGATACCGGGCGGCGCTGGCAGAGCGGCACGCTGGTCTGCGAACTCTTGCCGCCCGGGCCGAAGAGCTCGGCCTCGAAAGGACTCCGGTGGACCGGCTGCCGGAGGCTTTCGGCTCGGCTGCCGAAAAGCTTCAGGAGGAGCTTTCTTCGGCTTTGAGTGAACTGGCAGCCGCCGAAGCCCAGCTCGAGCTCATTCGGGAAACCCAGGATCGGCTGAAGGGCGCGGACGCCGTCTGCCCCACCTGCCTGCGGCCGCTGAGCGAGCACGACTCAAATGCAGCCATGGCCCGGCACACCGACCGCCTGGGGCAGCTGCAGGCCCAATCGGCAAGTGCCAGCGCCGTCTCCGAGAGCCGGAAATCCCAGCTCACGTCGATTCGCGAGGTTCTCTCACAAGCCCGAGCCCTCCCCGCGCCCGCCCTTCCGGCGGGTGAAGAAATGACCAGCGTCGAAGCAGAGGCGGCCGGGCTGGCGTACGAACAAGCGCGAGAGCGGGTCCAGGAGCTGGACCGGCTGACCGCCGAGCTGGCGGCCGGCAAACGCATCTCACAGCTCCGCATCGCCGAGCTGACCGAAGCCGAGAGGCAGACCGCCGAGATACTCGCGCTGCTTCGTCAGGAGGCCGTCGCCCGAGCTGCAGCCGATACCTTCCGGAACACCGCGGACGGAATCACCAGCGAACAGATCGAGCCGCTGGTCACCGAGGTAGGCAGGCGATGGAAACTCGTCTTCGGTGCCGAGGGGCTTCGGCTGAGCCCGCAGGGCGAGATCACCCGGAAGTTGGGGACCCGGGTCCTGCCGTTCCGGTCGCTGAGTGGCGGGGAAAAAGTATGGGCGCTGCTGCTGACCCGCCTGTTGGTGACCGGCGCCTCCACCTACGCTCCGTTCGTCTGGCTCGACGAGCCTCTGGAGCACCTCGATCCCCGCCTGCGGCGGGTGGTTGCCGGGACGCTGGCCCGGGCCTCCTCCACGGGCGGCCTCCGCCAGGTTGTGGTAACCACATATGAGAGCGAGCTTGCCCGCCAGCTCATGGAGGATGTCCCGTCGGCGTCGCTTATCTACGTGAGAGGTTCGGCTTAAAGGTTGGTCGCAGAGGAACGCGGTTTCACCGCACCGAAACCAAGGAGGAGAACTTGAAGGTAGACAACTATGAAAACGGAGAGCCAACCTGGCAGGACCACAGCTCGGCCGACGCCGACCAAGCGGCGGAGTTCTACTCCGGGCTGTTCGGCTGGGAGGCGCCGCCTCCCGAGGACCCCGAGCAGTTCGGCGGGTACCGGAATGCCCTGCTGAACGGCAAGAAGGTCGCCGGGCTAACCCCCCAGTTCCAGCCCGGCCCGGCCTACTGGGCCGTCTATGTGAACGTCGACAGCGCCGCCGAGGTGAGCCGACGGGTGACCGAGAACGGCGGACGGGTTGTCGTGGAACCGATGGAGATCGGCGACTTCGGGTCGATGGCGGTCTACATGGACCCCACCGGCGCGGCCTTCGGAGTCTGGCAGCCGGGTACCCACCAGGGGGCCGAGGTCCGCAACGAACCAGGGTCGGTTTGCTGGTACGAGCTGGTGACCTCGGACGTCGAAGCCGCGGGTGCCTTCTACGGTGCGGTCTTCGGATGGACCGCCCAGGCCCACGGACCGGCTACCGGGCCGGGCGGGTACACCGAGCTCAAGCTGGCAGATCGGACGTTTGGCGGCATGATGGCCAAGCCGCCGACGATGCCGGCACAGGTCCCCTCACATTGGGCGGTTTACTTCGCAGTAGACGACACCGACGCCGCGGCCGCGAAGGTCACCGAACTGGGGGGCCAGGTCATGATGGGACCGACCGACATCGCTCCCGGCCGGTTTGCCGTCTGTGCCGATCCGACCGGAGCCACCTTCAACATTCTGAAGACCGACCGGATCTGAACCTTTTCGAAGGGACCGGAGCCGGGCAAGGGCCGGGCCCTCCGAGGCCTTCCTGGGCGCTAGGCATCAACCTTCACGCCGCGCCAGAAAGCGATGCGGTCCTTGACCTGCTCGGCGCCTTCCATCGGGTCCGGGTAGTACCAGGCCGCGTCTTTGTTGACCTCAGACCCGACCACCACGTCGTAATAGCTGGCTTGTCCCTTCCACCCGCAGAAGGTGTGGGTGTCGGAGGGCCGAAGGTACTGCTGGTCGACCGAGTTCCGGGGGAAGTACTGGTTTCCCTCCACAACCACGCAGTCGTCGCTTTGGGCGAGAAGCTCACCGTTCCATGTGGCTTTGGGCATAGAACCTCCTTCGCTGTTGCGCGCGAGCATCGATGAATGTTCGATCCCGGAATGCTGCCGGTGAAGTTCTACTCAGGTCCTACCCGGAAACGGCCAGTGGAAGCACGTCCAGGGCCATGAGAAGCGAAAGCCAGCCCGACTCGGCGTTGTGCTGGACCACCCGCCCGTCCTCCACCCGGTCGATCGCGACGTTTTGGAAGCGGACTCGGCGGCCGGTTGCAGGAATCCCCAGCCATTGAGCGGTGTGGGTTCCCTCGAACCAGGAATGGGTGCAGACCAGGTCCCCCTCGGCCATCTGCCGCTCGACGGTCACCTTCATGTCGGGGAAGCCGGCTCGCAACTCAGGAATCCTCGTCCGGGTCTCGTAATAGCCCGGATGGCCGGCCAGGTCGTCCAGGTCCCCCTCGACGATGACCTTGGTCAGACGGCGCAGGAGTTGCTTGTTGCTCTCTTCAATCTCGTTCATACGAAGTCCCTTCCCCCTGAATGCCGGCCGGCTTTCACCAACCCGCTGGGATGCATCCTTTAGGAGATATTCTCCCGCTGTGCCTATTCGGATAATCCTTGCCGAGGACAGCTTCATAGTGCGGGAGGGCGTGGCGCGCCTGATCGACTCCGTCGACGAGTTGGAGCTGGTCGCCTCGTGCGCCGACTACGACTCCCTCATGGCCGCGGTCGACGAGCACCGCCCGGACGTGCTGCTGACCGACATCCGCATGCCCCCCACCGGGACCGACGAAGGCATCCGCGCTGCCGGTGAGATCCGCCGGGCCTGGCCCGACATCGGCGTTGTGGTCCTCAGCCAGCATGCCGATGCCGCATACGCCCTCAGCCTGTTCGAAGGAGGATCCGAGCGCCGCGCCTACCTGCTGAAGGAGCGTGTTGCCGACCTGGATCACCTCCTGAACGCCATTCGCGAGGTTGCTGCCGGCGGCTCCGTGGTCGATCCCAAGGTGGTGGAAGGGCTCGTGGCCATGCGCTCCCGCACGAAGGAGTCGCTTTTACGCCACCTGACTCCCCGGGAGACCGAGGTCCTGGCCCAGATGGCTCAGGGCAAGAACAACCACGCGATAGCCGAGGCGCTGGTGCTCTCCGACCGGGCGATCGAAAAGTACATCAACGTGATCTTTTCCAAACTGGAGCTGTCGGCGGAGATGGACCTGCATCGCAGGGTAAAGGCGGTGCTGCTTTTCCTGTCGGAGCAGGGAGGCTGACCTCACCCTCGATACACGTGCGGGTACGATAGCCAACAAGCTGCGGGGGGAGCAGAATGCAGTTATGAGCGAGCAAACTGTCCAGGTCCTGATCGTGGACGACCAGGCCCCCTTCCGGGATGTCGCCCGGCTGGTGGTCGAGTTGACCGACGGCTTCGAGGTCGCCGGCGAGGCCAAGACCGGGGAGGAGGCGGTTGAGCTCAGCCGGTCCCTCAGGCCGGACCTGATCCTGATGGACGTGAACATGCCGGGTATCGACGGCACCGAGGCCACCAAGATCATCCTCTCCGAGACCGACGCGGTGGTGATTCTCCTTCTCTCCACCTACGAGCCGGCCGAGTACGAGCCACGGGCCGCCGAGGCGGGCGCTGCCGCCTACATTCCCAAGTCGGCCTTCGATCCCGACCGCCTGGAGGCGGCATGGAACGAGGCAATCAAAGAGCGGTCCAAGACCTAGGCGTTTGCCGGTTCCCGGGCCCGCACCGGGATCCGGCCCACGACGCGAGTACCCCCGTCGATCCTCGACGTCACCGATAAGTCGCCGCCCAGAGCTTCAACACGATCCTGCATGTTCTGCAGGCCGCGCCCCCGCCTGGCCGTCTTCTGGTCGAACCCGCAACCGGTGTCTGCCACCTCGAACGTCAGGCTCTGGGTGTCCGCAGAGAGCGCTATCACCACCCGGCACGGGCCCGCGTACTTCGCGACGTTCTGCAGCGCTTCCAGACAGCAGAAGTACACGGCTGCCTCCACCTCCTGGGAATACCGTCCGACACCCTCGCCGACAACCTCCACGTCCAGCGCCGACTTGTTTGCCTGGGCAACCAGAGCGGTCGCCAGGCCCTTGTCGGCGAGCAGCGGCGGATAGATCCCGCGTGCCAGGTCCCGAAGGGTCTGAAGGGTGTCGTCGGCCTCGGCCTGCAGCTGGGTGAGAAAATTCTTGACCTTCTCCTGGGTCGTCAGCCGCTGGGCCAGAGACAGCTTCACCTTCAGCGCCACCAGCTGCTGCTGGGCCCCGTCGTGCAGGTCCCGCTCCAGCCGGCGCCGTGCCTTGTCCTGAGCGGCAACCAGACGCTGGCGGGAGGCCTTAAGCTCCTCCAGCCGCTGCAGCAGCTCCTCGGTCAGCCGGACGTTGCGTAACACCACTCCGGCCTGGGCCGCCAAATCCCTCAGCAACTTGTCCTCCACCGGCGTGACCTGTTCACCCGGCCGCTTGGTTACTGCCAGCGCCCCCAGCAGCTCGCCTTTGTGCAGCACCGGCATCACCATGTCGGCGCCCTCGATTTCAAAGGCGGTGCCGGTCACTGGGATCGGAGCGGGATTGCCCGGCTCTTCGCCGGAGGTCCCGTCCCGGTGAAAGGCGGCCGCCAGCCGAAGCTGGTCCCGCACCTTGAGCCATACGTGGGCGGAACCGGCGCCGGTCCCATCGGCGAGTGTGGCTGCCATCTGCTCGAGCAGCTCATCCTGGGCGTAGGATCCGACCATCCGGGCCGAGAAGGCCGCCAGTACCTCGTACGGTGTCGAACGGTTTCCGTAGACCATCCGGTTGGCAATTTTCTGCACCCTCTCCTTGAACGGCTGGAACGCCAGGGCGATCAGGGCGGTTGCCACGATCGACAGGCCGAGGTTGGGTTCCTCGTCCGTCCCACCCAGCAAAGCGCCGAGACCAACCACGATGCCTACGTAGATGGCCGTGATAAAAGCCGCCAGGGCACCGTAAACCAGCGTCTTGTTGATCACGACGTCGATGTCGTACAGGCGGTACCGGAGGATGGCCAGGCCGATTGCGACCGGCAGGAGCAAAAGAGCAAGCCCGACGGCAACCTGCAGGACGACGGATTCGTAGTAAAACGGTACCGTTACCGCGCCGATCGCGAGGATGATGCTTCCGGCAAAGAGCAGAAGCTTGACCTGCTGTCGCTCGATTCCCCGGGCGCGGCGGAAGCGGATCAGCAAACTGACCACCGCGCCGAGGAAGGTGCCGAGCAACAGGACGATCCCTATTCCATAGACCGCCCCGACCAGCGGGCTGTCGACGACAAAAGGGTTGTCCGGGTTGTCGCCGCTGAACGCCTGGCCCGGCACCGCAAGCACCAGGCCGGCAATCAACACTCCCAAACCTATGCGCCACCTCCGGGACGGCAGCCGCCCATTGGGGAACAGCAGCAGGATGAGCGCGTACAGGCTGAGATCGATTACCCAGCTCCATCCGATCAACCACGCCCCGAACTGCGCCGCCGGCACTTCGTGGTAGCTGGCGCCCTCGAGTGCCTCGGTCAACGCCCCCCACACCCCCTGGCCGGCAAGTATCCAGCCGATCGGGTTTGCCGGCTGCCGGGAAGCAACGAGGGCCCCGACCGTTGCGAGAGCGAGCGGAAGGAGCGCGAAGATGACGGTGTCGTAGAGCGGCTCCCTTCCCAACGAAAGGATGACCATGATCACAACCAACCCGCTGGTGAGGGCAAGAAGTACCCATGGCAGGCGTGGCCGGCCATCCGGACGGGCGGGTTGAGGACGGGCGGCGACTGCGGTCACCCCACCGGCTCCATGGCCCGAGCCGGAACACGACCGATCACCGCTGTGCCCTCCCCCACCTTGGAGCGCACCGAGAGCTGGCCCCCCAGGGCATCCATCCGGTCCGACATGTTCTGCAGGCCGTGTCCCCTGGCCGACGTGGCGGCGTCGAAGCCGATCCCGTTGTCCCTGACCTCGAAGCTCAGTACCTTTTCGGTAGCGGTGAGGGCGATTACCACCGAGCAATCCCCGGCGTACTTGGCGACGTTCTGCAGGGCCTCCAGGCAACAGAAATAGACCGCTGCCTCCACCTCCTGGGAATAGCGGCCCACCTCGCCCTCGACCGATACGTCCAGGGGGGACTTGTTCGCCTGGGCGGTGAGGGCCACCGAAAGGCCCTTTTCCGCCAGCAGTGGCGGATAGATCCCGCGGGCAAGGTCGCGCAGCGTCTGCAGGGTGTCGTCCGCCTCGGCCTGCAGCTGCGAGAGGAATGCTTTGACCTTCTGCTCGTCGGCCACCCGCTCGGCAAGGGAAAGCTTTACTTTTAGTGCCACCAGCTGCTGCTGGGCACCGTCGTGAAGATCGCGCTCCAGCCGCCGGCGTTCCTCGTCCTGGGCCGCCACCAGCCGCTGGCGGGACGCCTTGAGCTCCCCCAGCCGCTGCAGCAGCTCCTCGTTCAGCCTGACGTTGCGGAGCACAACTCCGGCCTGGGCGGAAAGGTCGGCAAGCAGCTTGGCCTCCACCGGGCTGATCGACTCACCGGACCGCTTGGTGATCGCCAGAGCTCCCAGCCGCTCGTCCCGATAGACCACCTCGGCCACCATGTCTACGCCGGGAATGGTGAGCTGTCCATCGACGTCTACCGGCTCCGGGCGATCCGGCCCTTCAGCATGCGGGTGCGCCGCGGCAAGCCGCATGGTATCTCCCACCTTCAACCAGACTTGAGCCGACATCGCACCGGTTCCCTCCGCCAGTGTCCGCGCCATGTCCGTAAGCAGGTCTTCGGGGGCTGATGCCCCGGCCATCTTGTTGCTGAACTCGGACAGAACCTCGTACGGGGTGGCCCGTTTTCCGTACACCAGCCGGTTGGCCAGCCGCTCGACCGCTTCCCGGGCCGGCTGGAAGGCGACGGCCACTATGCCGGTAGCCGCTATGGACAAGACAAGGTTGTCACTCGCCGCCCCGATCAGCCGGCCGGCCCCCACCACCACGCCGACGTAGACCAGGCCGACAAAGGCGGCCAGGACGCCGTAGGCAAGCGTCCTGCTCAGGATCTTGTCGATGTTCCACAGCCGGTACTTCAGCAGGCCGACGAACAGTGCTATCGGGATCAAGGTGAACACCGGCTGGAATATCCGGAAGATGACGAGCGGAAGCTCCTGCGGCCGGCCGGCGAAGTCGTCCTGGGCGACGAACCTGATCCCCTGCACCAGGACGACCAGACCGATCACCAGCGCCGGGGTGAGGGCCCAGAACAGCAGCTTGGACTGCTGGCGCTCCTCGGGCGTTTGGGAATGCCTGACCCGGTAGGCCTGCGCTCCCACGGCAGCCAGGGGGGTCACCAGGCCGAAGAACGCGATCAACGGAACGGTGGTGGTCACCTCCTGAAGCGCCTCGGGCCTAAACGAGATGTCGACCAGACCGAGTACCAGCGGCGCGTAGAGAAGTGCCTTTCCCCAGGTCGGCCACCGCGGCACCAGCTTGCCGTCGGGGAACAGTAGAAGGGCGGCGACGTACGCCGCTCCGGCAATCAGCCGGTGCGCGGAGAAGAGCGAAGACTCGAGCGCCGTCTTCGGCATCGCGTGGTACACGCCCGCCGCCTGGAGGTTGAAGACCGCGGCGGTCCCCAGCATTCCAACTGCCAGCAGCCGGGCGGTCCAGTCCCGCGGCCGCAGCTTCAGCAGAAGCGCGGCCAGAATCAGGTTGAAAGCACTGAAGCCGTAGTCGATCGCCAGCGCGGCCCAGGGATGGTCGTTGTGGGCCGCGTCCCCAATGCCCTCGGCCACCCTGGCCACGATGCCCTCGCCGAACCCGATTTCGTGAGTGCGGTCGTGGAAAGGCTGGGAGTAATCGGCGACCACCGCCATGACGCCGAAGCTCAAAACCACGAGCGAGGCGACGACCAGTCCGATGAAGAAGGCGCCGAACAGCAGGTCGGAGACCGGCATGCGGCGAAGCACCGAGAGCCGGCTCCGGGGTGGAGCCGGACCCTCGTTGGACTCCGTTGCGAAAGTAGCCACCAGCCTCAGGCGCTACCTGACCACCACCGTGCCGGTCATCGGCGGGTGGATCAGGCAGGCATACTTGTACGTCCCCGGCCTGGAGAACCTGACGGTGTAGTGCACCCAGGGGTCGGCACCGATCAGACCCGACGACCAGAATCCCTCCCCGTCGAAGGTTCCGGCATCGATGCGAACCGGCTGGGGCGGACCCTCGCCATCCTCGTCGTTGGAGAACGGCTCCGGCGGCTGGGGCGCTCCGCCGGCAGCCGGAGGGACCTGAGGGTTGTACACCACCGTTCCGTCGTCCTCGACCGAGATCACCGGGAAGTAGCGCGGCACGTTGAAGCTGATGGTGTGCATACCGAGGTTGATCCAGGTGACCGGTTCGTCAACCCGTGCCTGGATCTCCTTGGGGATGAACTCGTTGATCCCGGCCATAAAGGTCGCCTCCTCGGCGTAAAGGCCCGAAAGGTTGCCCCGGAAGATGTTCGTGCCGGGCCTGATGTTCCCGGACCGCCTCAGCAGGGCAGCTTCGTCGTCTTTCACCTCCAGCTCGCCGGCCTGGGCCTTCTCCAGCTCACGGCGCAGCGGGCCTGCCGACTGCTCGATCTCCTCCCGCGCCCGCCGGTTCACCTCCTCCTGGGATGGAATGGCTTCGCCTTTGCCTACCACCTCGATGGCCCCGCTCATCAGAGGCCCGTGGTAGTTGCAGTAGTAGTAGTAGGTCCCCGGCTCGATGTCGTCGGACAGCCGTACCCGAAACTCGTTGCCGCCGGGCCCTTCATAGGGGATAAAGCCGCTGTTGTAGTAGGTTTCCGTCCCCTTGAAGTCGGGCTGCTCCTGCTGCTCGCACGGTTGGGAGAGGTCGCCGGGCATGTCCCCCGACTCTATGTAGCAGGGCTGGGCCGCGAGCTGGTTCACTTCCTCGAGGCTGTCGCCGAACATGTAGGGAAGCGGCTCCTCGGCTTCCATCACCCCCGGCGGCGGCTCATCGGGGAGCGGCTCACCCTCCTTCATCCGAACGATGAACGGGTTGACCAACTCCACCAGCGTGTCCACCAGCGTTCCCATCGTCACGCTGTGAGGCTCCCCGGTCCAGGTCTGGCGGAACACCGCGGTGTCGCCGGGTCGCAGGGTGACTGTTCGGGGGTAGTACTCCAGGAAGAAGCTGGCGAACTCGTCGTGACTGAAGTCCACTCGGATTGTCCGCTCCTGGGGGCCGGACTGGTCCCGGGCGCACCCCACCAACAGGACGGTGAACAACACAAAGGGGAAGACGATGCGCAAAAGCACCTTGGGCAAAACACCCTGTCGTCCGTCGGCACCAGGCAATGCGGAACTCCTTTCGATCAACTCTCCAGCAGGGGATACGCCGCACCAGCAGCGTGCAGCTTGTAGGCCTTCACCGGCGCCACCCGGCCTTTGACCGTCGCAGGCGGTAGAAGCTCGGCTTCCAGGGGTACCCGAAGCTGCCGGTAGGTGGCCTCGGAAAGAACGGTTTGTCCCGGCTCCGCCCACTGTTGAAGCCGCTGCGCCAGGTTCACCGTGTCCCCGACAAGCGAGTACTCCAGACGCTCCTCGGACCCCAGAAGGGCTGCCGCCACCTCACCCGTGCTCAGCCCGATCCCCAGTTCGAACCGCGCCAGGCCCTCGGCGCTCCAGCGGCGGTTGACCTCGTCCTGCGCCGCGTGCATCGCCAGGGCAGTAGCCAGGGAACGGTCGGCGTGGTCCTCCTGGGGCAGGGGAGCCCCGAAGACCGCCATCACCGCATCCCCGACGAACTGCCAGACGTTACCCCCGCTGGCGGTCACCGCCCTGCTCATCTCGATTCGATGGGTGTTGAGCTGGCCGGCCAGCAGGCTCGGGTCGGTGTCCTCGGCGATCGTCGAGTAGCCGCGAATGTCGGACATCAGCACAGTAACGGTCAGCTTTTCAGTCTCGCCCACCTTGCGGCCCTCCCGGCGCAGCTTCTCGGCCACCCCTCCGGGAAGCAGCCGGCTCATCGACTCTCCCTGCTCCTCCAGCTCGACGATCGCCTGGTGCAGCATCTTCAGCCGCTGCAGCGCCCCGCTTGCGCCGGAGCTGGCCCCCTGGGCCAGCTTGAGAAACAGCCGCTCGATGGATCCGGAGACGTCCTCCGGTGTCGTCCGGAATGCTGCGGCTATTCGTTTGATCGGCCGCCCTTCGGCCACCAGCCGGAGCAACTCCTCCTCTTTGCGGGTCAGCTCACCCTCGCCGGTCACCGGCGTGATGAGAGCCTCGACGATCTTGGGGTCCAGCTTGGACCCCCCGGAGGCCACCTCCCGGATGGCCTGCGCCAGCTGGTCCCCCTCGGCGACCCGGTCCTTCAGAAGGTAGGCGTAGCCCTCGGCCCCTTCGCTCAGGAGCGAGATGGCGTAGTTGGGGTCGTCGTACTGCGACAGGATCACCACTCCCGTCCCCCGATGGCGCTTGCGCACTTCCTTGGCGGCGTCGATGCCTTCGGTCTGGAAGGTGGGCGGCATGCGGATATCGGTGACCAGCACCTGGGGATCGCAGGCATGGACGCCGGCAATCAGCTCGTCGTAGTCGGCCGCCGTGCCGACGACCTCTAGGTCGCTTTCGAATGAAAGCAGCGCCCGCACCCCTTCCCGCACGAACAGATTGTCCTCCGCCAGGAATACGGTGATCTTCTTTTTCTCCGGGGACGTCTCGGCCATTGGTTAATTGGGCCTCACGCCGGGCGCCCGGTCAAGGAAGGCCGCCACCCCAATGCCGGGGGATGCTGGCCTACCCCGGCATTGACTTGCCTGCCTTCTGTCTGGCGCTCTGGCTCGGGCATAGCTTGAGCAGGCAGCGCGATAAGAGCATCGAACGACCTGCCGGGGCCCGAGCTCCGGACGAAGCGGAAAGGAGCGGAAATGCAGACCCGGCCAGCACCTCGGTTGGAAGAGCCAGCACCTCGGTTGGAAAGGACGGCGCGGGATACAAGAAGAACCGCCGCCAGGTTCGACTGGATCAAGCTGATAGTGCTGGGCGGAGCAATCATCGCTCTCGCGCCGGTCCTACCTATCCTGAGCCACGGGTTTGACCCGTTCTTCGCGATCCTGATCGTGCCGCCGTTGATCGGCCTGGTGCTGATCCGGTTCGCCCGCAAGACCGGAATCGTCTGGCTTGGGGTGGTCAGTCTCGCCCTCCTTGTCATGAGCGCCGGATTCATTCCCGACGCCCTGATGCATCCCGAGTCGCCCTCAGACTTTGTTCCTGTGACGATGTTAACGGTGGGAGGGCTGCTCGCGATATCGGCAGTGGTTCCCGCTTTCCGAGCAGCCCGTGGCCGGGCCACAGGCTCCATCCTCCCCATGGTGCTGGGAGGGTCCGGCCTGGCACTGGTGGTGGTCGCGATGGCAGTCTCCATGGTCGCCAAGGGCACGATCGCCAGTGACGCTCCCGCCGTGGGCAGCACCGTGGTTGCGATGGAGGATTTTGCCTTCGGACCGGAGATCATCAATGCCGAGAGCGGCGAGGTCACCCTGTACGTCACCAACAACGACTCCGCTCGCCACACGTTTACGGTCGACGAGCTGGGCGTCGACGTCAGCATCGCCCCCGGACAGTCCCGGCAGATCACCTTCGACGCCGGCGCCGGCGAATACCGCTTCTACTGCAAGCCGCACGACCCGGGCATGGAGGGCGATCTGGTCGTCCGCTAGGTGGTTTAGGTAATCTCCAGCGAGGCAGAAGAACACACATTCACCGTTCAGGAGGCAGACGTGCGAATAGAGTCAGCGGTCACATCGCTCAGCTGGATCCCGTCGGAAGCCATCCAGGGCGTGATGCACATGAGGGCCCCGTTCGATCTGGGCGTGACCCACTACGACCCTCCCCCTCCCGAGCGATTCGGCGACATCGAGGACTTGTGGCGGGAGGAGCGGTTTCGGTTCGCCAACCACCTGAAGGCCTGGATAGAGGTGGAGGAGGGCAAGGTCACCTCCTACGGATACTCCGGAAAGGGCTACATCAGCTCCACGAACATTCGCCTGGGCCCGGCGGGGGTCAGCGTTCCGCCGGTGCCGCTGCCCGACATCCAGCACAATCCCGAGGTGGGTTCCGACTCGGTGCGATTCGTCCAAACTGCGGGGGGCCGAACCGGGGTCCCGGCCCCCCGCCGGGTACGCCGCAAGCCCTACGTGCAGTTCTCGGCGCCGCTGGCGTGGACCACCCTCGCCCTGACGATCTCGGCAGACGGCACCTCGGTCCACGAGGTTGTGGGGGCCAGCAAGTTCCCCCGGCACTGGATATACAACGAAGACGGCGAGCTTGCCGGGAAGTCCGGGCTCATCCACTTCGAAGACTGGCTGCGCGAGGCTTTCGGCAAGCACACCCCCTGGGGTGACGAGGATTCGCCTGCCCTGGTGACCGCAGTAGAGAGCGCCCTGGAAAGGGAGTTGTCCGGCAAGATCATGAAGGGCGGTACCAAGCCGCAGTTCCGTAAACTGGCAAAGGGCGAGGTGCTGGTCAAACAGGGCGATCCCGGACACGAGCTGTTCCTGCTCCTGGACGGGGTCCTGCGCATCGACGTGGACGGTGACCGCCTGGCAGAGGTGGGCCCGGGCGCCATCCTCGGGGAGCGGGCGGTGGTCGAGACCGGGTACCGGACCTCCACGCTGCTCGCGGTAACCGACTGCCGGGTTGCCGCGGTGCCGGGGGACCTGATCGAACCGGAGGTCCTAAAGCAGCTGGCCGAGTCCCACAAGCGGGAGGAGAGCTAGGTTGGCCATTTGCAGGTAACCGTTTGCGGAGTGCGGGGAAGCACTCCGGCGCCGGGACCGGAGTACGTGCGTTACGGAGGCAACACCTCTTGCATTGCCCTGGCGCAAAAGGACAAGCCCCCCAAGCTGGTGCTGGACGGCGGGACCGGCCTGCGCAACCTGACCACGGTCCTTGACGGGCGGCCGTTCCGCGGAACCATCCTTTTGGGGCATCTGCACTGGGACCACACGCACGGCCTTCCGTTCTTCTCGGCGGGCGACCGCCCCGACTCACGGGTCAGGGTGCTTCTGCCCGCACAGGGGGTCAGGCCGGAGGAGCTGATGGCAAGGTTCATGTCGCCCCCCCACTTTCCGGTGCAGGTCAACGAACTGCGCGGCGACTGGAGAGTGGGCGAGTTGGAGGAGGGCGATCACACGATCGAGGAGTTCCAGGTCACGGCCCTGGAGATCCCGCACAAAGGAGGGAGAACCTTCGGCTTCCGGGTTTCTGACGGGGTCTCAACCCTGGCCTACCTCTCGGACCACCACCCCATCCAGTTAGGCCCGGGACCCAACGGGCACGGTGAATACCACGAGGCGGCATACGCGCTGTGCGAGGAAGTGGACCTTATGGTGCACGATGCCCAGTACACCGTGGCCGAGTTCCCAGCCCGCGCCGACTTCGGTCATTCAACGATCGACTACGCGGTGGGCTTGGCCGAGGCGTGCTCGGCCAAGCGCCTGCTTCTGTTTCATCACGACCCGGGCCGAACCGACGATGAGTTGAGCCGGATCGTTGAAGGGTTGGCACCCGGGGCGGCGGTGGATGTAGAAGCTGCGACCGAGGGACGGGTCCTGGACCTCGGGGACTAAGCCGGGAGTTGCTGCTCCAGCACGTCCGCCTCCGGGAGGCCGTCCGGGACCTCCAGTGACGGCGGCGACTCCTCCTCGGGCGTCCACGTGGAGGGGTCATCCGGGGCATTGATCACAGTCGGCGTCTCGGCGACGGTGTGGGGAATGGGCGTCTCATCTCCGAAGCTTTGCATCTGCGGCTCCTTTCCGGTCCATGTCTGGTCCAAGGCGTTGACGAGCGCGCTGAGTTCAGGCCTCACTTTCGAGATTACCCCCCGCCCCGGCTGCCAAACCAGCTTGGGCGGGGACGGCCCGGTTACGGCACCGGGCTCGGTGGGTAACAAACGAGCGCGACCGCCTAGCCGAAAAGGAGCTCTAGATGCCCGGCATCCTCGAGACGATCGAAGACTCACCGTTCCTGGAAGGACCGGCGCAAAAGTCGGCCAACGCAGCTTCCAAGCTGGTGCCCCACGGCCCGGTCAAGGACCTTTTGACGGGGAAATGGCTGGGTCACCCGGTCCATCCGATGCTCACCGACACCGCCATGGCCTTTTGGACCTCCGCTTTGACCCTGGACCTGTTCGGCCGCAGGTTTGAGCGCTCGGCGCAGACGCTGACCGGGCTGGGCATCGTCTCGGCTATACCCACGGCTGCTGCCGGCCTGGCGGACTGGGTGGACACCATCGGAGCCGAACGCAAGGTCGGCCTGGTCCACGCCGCAGGCAACGTTGCTGCCCTGGCCGCATTCTGCGGATCCTACGCCGCCCGCCGGAGGGGCGACTCCACCAAGGGCAAGCTGCTCACACTGATCGGTGCCACCTTTATGTCCGGATCCGGTTACATCGGCGGACACCTGGCGTACCGCATCGGTTCCGGAGTTGACCGGACGGCTTTCGACAGCCTGCCCGACGAATGGACGCCGGTGCTCGCCGAGTCCGACCTGAAGGAGGACACCCCCGTCCTTGCCCGAGCCGGAGAGGTTGACGTGCTGGTCTACCGGGGCTCGAAAGGGCTCTGCGCCATCGCCAACAAGTGCTCCCATCGAGGAGGACCGCTGAACGAGGGGATCGTCAACCGCGACCGGAACAGCGTGGTCTGCCCGTGGCACGACAGCGAGTTCAACCTGTGCACCGGAGAGGTCGTACACGGTCCCGCCAGCGCCCCCCAGCCGCAGTTCAAGACCCGGGTGAACAACGGGAAAATCGAGGTCCGGACTGCAAGGGGGGCGTAAGCGTGTCCACGGAGGAGATGTTCTCCACCCCCGGGAGCAGCGAGGTCCGGAGCCACGCCCGCCACCTGGTCGTCGTCGGCGGTTCGGCGGGCAGCGTGGAAGCTTTGATCAAGCTGGTCGGCGCCCTTCCCGGTGACTTTCCCGCGGCGGTGTTGATCGCAATGCACGTCGCACCCGAGGCGCGCAGCATGCTGCCGCGGATTCTTACCCGTGCCGGGCCCTTGCCGGCCGAGCACGCCCGGGACGGTGAGCGGATCGAGGCCGGGCGCATCTATATCGCACCACCCGACCATCACCTGCTGGTGACCGGGGGCCACATCCATCTCTCGCGGGGCCCGCGTGAGAACGGCCATCGGCCTGCCGCCGATCCGCTTTTTCGATCCGCCGCCCACTCGTTCGGACCGCGGGTGACCGCGGTGGTTCTGTCCGGCGGAGCAGACGACGGTGCCGCCGGCCTCGTCACCGTCAAGGAGCTGGGCGGGGTGGCTGTGGCACAGGATCCCCACGGGGCTCTGCACCCGAGCATGCCCGAAAGCGCCATCGACACCGGTCTCGTGGACGAGGTGCTGGACGTTTCGGACATCTGGCAACTGCTCGTCGCACGCACCACCGATCCGGTTCCCGGGTCGATGGGACCGGGGGAGACGGATGAGCCGGATGAGCCGGAGAGCCGCCGGCAGCTGCCGGCGGACGAACCGGCAGGCAGACCTTCCAGCTACACCTGTCCGGAATGCCACGGAACACTGTTCGAGGTGGAGGACAAGAGGTTCCAAAGGTACCGTTGCCGAATCGGGCATGCCTACTCCCCCAAGAGCCTCGAAGCCGATCAGGCAAAAGCGGTCGAGGACGTTCTGTGGACGGCGGTCCGGGCGCTGGAGGAGCGTCAGGCGCTGCTCATCGACATCGCTCAGAGGCTGAGAAGGCGAGGCAGCGAGTCCGTCGCCGGCCGGATGGAGGCGGAGGCCGCCGACGCGCAGGCCGGACTCGACCAGATACGAAACCTGCTGGCCAAGGGATCGCTGACCGCTTTGGATCACGACCGGTCCGGTAGGTAGGCCGGGCAGTGGCCTCTGGGCGGCCAAGGGAGCGGTGTACCGCTGGTGGGTCTTCCTTCACCTGGTAGGGGTCTTTGGATTCCTGCTCGCCCACGGGGTCTCGGTGGCCGTGGCGTTCCGGCTGCGCAAGGAACGGGATCCGAAGCGGGTCCAGGCCCTGCTCGCGGTCTCGAGCGCCTCCATCAACGCCTTCTACCCGGCGGTGGTGCTGCTGCTCGTAGGTGGAGTTGCCGCCACCTTCGCCGGAGATCTGTGGGGGTACGGCTGGATCTGGGCTTCGATCGTGCTGTTGATCCTCGTATCCGGCGCGATGTACTCGGTGGCCCGGCCTTACTATCGCCGGCTGCGCTTCATCACCGACGCCATGGTGGACGGCAGCGAGGCGGTCAGTGCCGACCAGTACGCCGAAGCTTTGCGCTCGCGCCAGCTGTTCATTGCCGGAATCGGCTTCGCCGGATTGCTGCTGATTCTGTATCTGATGCTGTTCAAGCCCACGCTGGGGATGTCCCCCCAGGCGACCCCTCCGGCGGCGGCCGGTGAGGAGGCCTCGCTCGTCGCCTCCGAGCTGGCATTCGACTCGGACCTGCTCACAGTTCCGGCTTCCCGTGGGTTTGGGCTTTCCCTCGACAACCGGGCCTCCGGCGTGCTCCACAACGTTGCTATTTCCGACCGGACCGGGCGGAAGGTCTTCACCGGCGAGACCTTTCCCGGGCCGGCACGGGCGGTGTACTCGGTTCCCGCCCTGGAGCCGGGGACGTATGTTTTCCTGTGCGACGTGCATCCCCAGCAGATGACCGGCACCCTGGTGGCGCGCTGACATGGGGTACCGCAACGTCGTGGTGGGGACCGACGGCTCACCCACGGCAGCCAGGGCCGTAGGCCGGGCGGCCCGGCTGGCCCGCGTGGTGGGCAGCAAGCTCACTGTGGTGTGCGCGAAGGTGCCGGACCGGATCTTCGACGAGACCGCCGAGGAGGTCCTGGAACAAGCCGGCTCACAGGCCCGGGAGCACATGCTGGAGGCAGTGCTGGTCGCGCCCCGGGGCGAACCCGGCCGGGTCCTTTGTGAGGTAGCGGCGTCCGCCGGGGCAGACCTGATCGTGGTTGGCAGCGTGGGCCTGGGCAAGGAGCGCCGGCTGCGGCTGGGATCGGTTGCCGAGAAGACCGCGCACGGCGCCCCCTGCGATGTCCTGATAGTCAGGACCACCGGCGACCGGGAAGCGGTGGAGCCCGAAAGGGTCTACCAGGGCATCGTCACCGGAACCGACGGCTCGTCGACCGCAGCAGAAGCGGTGCGCAAGGCTTTCGACCTGGGCATGATGCTCGAGACCAAGGTGACGGTGGTCTACGTGGCCGGAGACCCCCTGGTGGGCGCGATCGTGCTGGAGCGCGCGCTGGAGGCCAAGCCGGATTGGGTTCCGGTGGAGACCCGGCTGGTAGAGGAAGGGCCGCCGGCTTCCGGGATCGCCAAGCAGGCGAAAGCCGGAGCCGGAGAGCTCATAGTGGTCGGCAACAAGGGGGTGGTGGGAGCCCGCCGGTTCATGCTGTCTTCGGTTCCGGTTCAGTTGGCGCACGGGGCAGAGTGCGACGTGCTGAT
>Ga0247713_1000201_pt1 | contig 43064 bp, 43 predicted proteins | sample 21E_NmetaG_FD_189936 | JGI IMG/M metagenome (GOLD analysis project Ga0247713, IMG submission 189936) | Soil microbial communities from hillslope of Landscape Evolution Observatory, University of Arizona, Oracle, AZ, United States - 2-1-E_N | ecosystem: Engineered > Artificial ecosystem >...
GCGGACCGGCGTGCGCGGGCGGGCCGGCGTGCGCGGGCGGACCGGCGTCCTCCTGCCGATCCGCGTCCTCCTGCGCCCCGGCGTCCGCAGCATCGGCCGCCCGCCGCTCGGCGTTGTCGTGGGCCTCCTGCGCCGCGCGGTCCGAGGGGCCGCCCGGGTTGGCGGGGGTGGACTCGGGGGCATGGCCCTGCGCGGGCGTCGCGTTGGCCCGATCGAGGCCGTGCTGACCGGGTGCGCGGGGACGCGCGGTGGCGGTCTCCGGCAGGGAATCGGTGAGCGCCGCCTCCGGCGTGGGCTCGGGCGCGCCGCCGGACGCCGTCAGCACCATGCTGCCGGCGCCCGCGCCGGCGGCGAGCACCGCGGCAGCCGCCGCGGCTACGAGCCCCTTGCCGAGCAAGCCGGCCGCCGCCGCCCTGCCGGCGACTCCCGTGAGCAAACCTGACATCGCGCCGTCCCCTGCCTCGCGGATCGCCACCCTCCGGCGTCCTCTCTCGGATGGTCATCGTCAAGGCCGGGCGCGCGGATACGGCCCGGCGAAGAATTTTCGGGCGCGTGTGAACGAACGTCGACCACCAACGCCCCCGCATCGGGGCCGAAGCGACCGGCCACCGCCCCGCGTCATGGCGGAGCGTGGGCGGCCGACGCACAATCGCCGGAAGCGGCAACCCGTCGACGAAGGACTGCGAGACCATGACCGCGCCGCGCGAGAAGGACCCGCCGTGGCTCATGCGGACCTACTCGGGGCACTCGTCGGCCGCGGCCTCCAACGCCCTGTTCCGGGGCAACCTCGCGAAGGGGCAGACGGGCCTGTCGGTGGCGTTCGACCTGCCGACGCAGACGGGCTACGACGCCGACCACGTCCTCGCGCGTGGTGAGGTCGGCAAGGTCGGGGTGCCGATCTGCTCGATCGAGGACATGCGGGCGTTGTTCGACGGCATCCCCCTCGCGGAGACGAACACGTCGATGACGATCAACGCGACCGCTGCGTGGCTCCTGTCGCTCTACATCGCGGTCGCGCGGGAGCAGGGCGCCGACCCGGCCGCACTGCGCGGCACGACCCAGAACGACATCATCAAGGAGTACCTGTCGCGGGGCACCTACGTGTTCCCCCCGCGGGAGAGCATGCGCCTGGTCGCCGACACGATCACCCACGCGGTGCGGGCCGTGCCGAAGTGGAACCCCATCAACGTGTGCAGCTACCACCTCCAGGAGGTCGGCGCCACGCCCGAGCAGGAGGTGGCCTACGCCCTGGCCACGGCCACTGCCGTGCTCGACACGGTGCGGGAGTCCGGTCGGGTGGGCGACGACGCGTTCGCCACCGTCGTCGGGCGGATGAGCTTCTTCCTGAACGCCGGCATCCGCTTCGTCGAGGAGGTCGCGAAGGTCCGTGCCTTCGGTCAGCTCTGGGACGAGCTCTGCCGCAAGCGCTTCGGGGTCACCGACCCCACCCTTCGGCGCTTCCGCTATGGCGTCCAGGTCAACTCGCTCGGGCTCACGGAGGCGCAGCCGGAGAACAACATCGCCCGCATCCTCCTCGAGATGCTCGCCGTCACCCTGTCGAAGGACGCCCGTGCCCGGGCGGTACAGCTGCCCGCGTGGAACGAAGCCCTCGGACTGCCGCGCCCGTGGGACCAGCAGCTGTCCCTGCGCATGCAGCAGATCCTCGCCTACGAGACCGACCTGCTCGAGCACGACGACGTCTTCGGCGGCAGCCGGGTCATGGAGGAGCTCACCGCGCACGTCGCGGCGGGCGCCCGCGCGGAGTACGAGCAGGTGCTGCGGCTCGGCGGCGCCGTCGAGGCCGTCGAGTACATGAAGAGTCAGCTCGTGCGGTCGAACGCGCAGCGGCTCGCCCGCATCGAGTCCGGCGAGCAGACCGTCGTCGGCGTGAACGCCTACACCACGACCGAGCCCTCACCGCTCACGACCGGCGCCGACGCCGGATTCCTCACCGTGGACCCCGGGAGCGAAGCGCAGCAGATCGACCGGCTCGAGGCCTTCCGTGCCAGCCGTGACGGGGCGGCGGTGCGGCGGGCACTCGACGCGCTCCGGCGGGAGGCAGCGCGCGGCGACACGGTCCTGCCCGCCTCGATCGAGGCGGCCCGGGCCGGGGCGACGACCGGCGAGTGGACCGACGCGCTGCGCGAGGTCTACGGCGAGTACCGGGGGCCGACGGGCGTGGCCGGGGCTGCCGGGCCCTTCGAGGCCGACGCCCTCGCGACCGCCCGGCGCAAGGTCGCCGCCGCCGAGGCCGCGGTCGGGCGCAAGCTCAAGCTGCTCGTCGGCAAGCCCGGCCTCGACGGCCACTCGTCGGGCGCGGAGCAGGTCGCGGTCCGCGCCCGCGACGCCGGCTTCGAGGTCGTCTACGAGGGCATCCGCCTCACCCCCGCCCAGATCGTCCGGGCGGCGGCCGACGAGGACGTCCACGTCGTCGGGCTGTCGATCCTGTCCGGCTCGCACACCGCCCTCGTCCCCGAGGTCGTCGACGGCCTGCGCGCCGAGGGTCTCGACGTGCCGGTCGTCGTCGGCGGGATCATCCCGGCTCGGGACGCCGAGGTGCTGCGCGCGCGGGGCGTCGCCGCCGTCTACACGCCGAAGGACTACGACCTCAGCCGCGTCGTCGGCGAGATCGCCGACCTCGTCGGCGCCCGGGCCGCGCCGCCGCGTCAGGTGACGGGGTAGCCGGCAGCGAGAAGAGCATCGACGAGGTCACCGGTGTGGGCGGGGCCCCGGGTCTCGACCTCGATGTGGACCTCGACCTCGATGACACCGAGCCGCGTCCCGAGCCGGTGGTGGGAGATCGCCACGACGTTCGCACCCGCCGCGCCGATGAGGGCGAGCAGGCCGGACAGCGCGCCCGGGCGGTCCCGCAGGCGGGTGCGGAAGGCGAAGTAGCGGCCCTCCTCGAACATCCCCGACTGGATGATGCGGAGCAGCAGCAGGGGATCGACGTTGCCGCCCCCGAGCACCACGACGACCGGCTCGATGAGCGTGGCCGCCCCGTCGAGCAGTGCGGCCAGGCCCGCCGCCCCCGCGGGCTCGACCACCTGCTTCGCCCGCTCGACGAGCAGGAGAACCGCGCGGGCGATCGCCTCGTCGGTGACCGTGACCACCTCGTCGACGAGTGCGGCGACGTGGCGGAGGGTCAGCGCACCCGGCGTCTTGACCGCGATGCCGTCGGCGAACGTCGTGACCTCGGCGAGGGGCCGCGGCTCGCCCGCGGCCAGCGACGCGGGGAAGGCGGCGGCGCCGGCGGCCTGCACGCCGACGATGCGCACCGACGGGCGGACGGCCTTGACCGCCGCGGCCACACCCGAGACGAGCCCGCCTCCCCCCATCGGGACGATGACCGTGCCTGCGTCGGGCACCTGCTCGAGGACCTCGAGACCGATGGTGCCCTGGCCGGCGATGACGTCAGGATGGTCGAAGGGGTGCACGAACGTCGCCCCGCGCTCCGCGGTCCACGCCTGCGCGGCGGCGTGGGCGTCGTCGTAGCCGCTCCCGGTGAGGATGACCTCCGCGCCGTAGCCGCGGGTGGCCTCGACCTTCGGCAACGGCGCACCCGTCGGCATGAACACCGTGGCCGGCACGCCGGCGAGGGCGGCGGACAGGGCCACGCCCTGCGCGTGGTTGCCCGCCGACGAGCAGACCACCCCCCCGGAGCGCTCGCCGGCGGACAGCTGGGCGATGCGGTTGTAGGCCCCGCGGATCTTGAACGACCCCGTGCGCTGGAGGTGCTCGCACTTCAGGACCGTGCGCCGCCCGGCGATCGCGCTGATCGCCCGCGACAGCTCCACGGGGGTAGGCTGCGCCACCCCCTCGAGCCGCTTTGCGGCCTGCTCGATGTCGTCGAGGGTGACGAGGGCCACGACGGATCGCGTCCTACGCCGACACTCCGGGCACGAGCCGGTCGGCCTGTTCGGTCCCGTACCGCTCGGCGATCAGCTGGTGTGCCTCGGCGGCCTCGCACGCCCGGGCCGCGCCGGTCCCGTGGACGTAGTCGTAGGCGGCGTTGTCCTGCACCCACTGCCCCTCGTGCACCGACTGGTAGGTGTCGTAGTCCTGCCCCGTCTCGACGCGGATGAGCAGGGGCCCCTCGTCCTCGGCTTCGGCGATCCCCTCGAGGACCGCGTAGTAGCGAAACCGGCGGCTCATGGAACACCCTCCTGCTCGGAAGGCCTCACCCTACGCGACTACAGCGGGGGCCACGGGTAGGGCCGGTGACGCTCGTCGACGTCGGGCAGCGCGGCGACCTCGGTGAGGGCCGCGGCCCGCAGTCCGAGCACCTCGATCTCCGTGGGGCTCAGCAGCTCCTCGAGCTGCTGAACGAGGGCGTCCGCCGGCTGCGCCACGGCGCGTCGCAGCCGCGCGAGGTCCGCACGCAACGCCGCGGGAAGGGGCGTCCCGCCGAGCTCCCAGATGACCGTCCGCAGCTTCGTCCGGACGTGGAAGGTGAGCCCGTGGTCGACGCCCCAGATGTGCCCGTCCCCGCCGTGCAGGACATGGCTGCCCTTGCGGTCGGCGTTGTTGACGAGCAGGTCGAAGAAGGCCATCCGCGCGAGCGGCGGGTGGTGCTGTGGGTCTTCGACGAGGACGAAGTAGTGGCGCGACGGGTCGTGCGGCACGAACAGCTGCACCGACCCCAGTCCCAGAGGTCCCTCGCGCAGCACCGTCGGGGGCACGATCCGCCAGCCGAGGAACTCGCTCACGGCGTAGGCCGCAACCTCCCGGCGGCACAGGGTCCCGTGCGGGAAGTCCCACAGGGGCCGCTCCCCCCGCCGGGGCTTGTAGATCGCGTGCAGCCGGTCGCGCTTCTCGCCCACCCGCACGAGCAGCGTGTGGTTGCTCGCCTCCGTGAGGTAGCCCCGCACCGCCAGGGGCGCCTCGGCGAGCAGGGGAAGCACGTTCTCGTCGGTGCGCAAGCGTCACACCGTGAGGGGTCCGTGGCCGTTCGAGGCCGGACAGACGTGCCCGGAGATGGGGTCTATGGGGCGCGAGCACAGCCGGCAGGTCTCGCGGGCGCCCGCCTCGACGGCGTAGGCGGCGTACGCGGCGAGCCCGACGAGCTGGTCGCGGTTCATCCAGAACCGGGCCGTGCCCGCCTCGCCGACGGCCTCGGGCTCCATGAGCTCCTCGGCCTCGAGCAGGAAGCGCTCACCGTCGGCCTCCATGCCGAGGCTCATCGTCCCCGCGCGCCAGGCGGGCACCGCCGGGTCGACGAGGGCTTGGCGGGCCGTGTCGAGGTCGTCCGGGGTGACCGCGACGTCGACCCGGGACAGCAGCTGGGCCGCCAGCTGCGCGAGCATGCGCACCTGGTTCTTCTCCACGAGGAGCACGACGAGCTCCCCCCCCTGGCGGCCCTGGACGTAGAACGTGCGCCGGCCCGGCTCACCGACCGCTCCGGCGGTGATCCAGTCGACGTCGAGCTCGAACGACTCACCCACGACCGGTGGCCTTCCCCGCAGGACGTGCCCGCCGAAACCGCTCCGGCGTCAACGGCCCGTCGTCGTTGAACCGCAGGAGCATCGGCTGCCCGCCGGGAGCGAGCTGGAGCACGCTCACGGACGCGGGACCGACGTGCAGGCGCTGGAAGAGGTCGAGCGGCTGACCGATGTAGAAGGCGACGAGCGCCTTGATGACGTCGGCGTGGCTGACCGCCGCGACGAGGTCGCGCGGATGGCGTGCGACGATCGCCTCGACCGCCTCGACGGCGCGCAGCTGCGCCGCCCGGATCGTCTCACCGTCGGGGAAGCGCACGAGCGAGGGGCGGGCGAGGATGACGGGCCAGAGCTTGGTTCGCGCCACCTGCTTCAACGGGCGGTCGGTCCACCGCCCGTACTCCACCTCGAGCAATCCCTCGTCGGCGGTCACCGGCAGACCGAGGCGCCCCGCCACGACCTCGGCCGTCTCCCGGGTGCGCGCGAGCGGGCTCGCGTAGACGGCCTTGACCGGCAGCTTGGCGAGGCGGTCGGCCGCTGCCTCCGCCTGCGCGCGCCCGCCCCCGTCGAGGCTCGCCTCGGTGCGGCCGCCGAGGCGCTTGCCGGTGGCGGCGGTCGTGGCATGGCGGATGAGCAGAAGCGTCGTCATGTCCACGGCCAGCCTAAGCGACGTCGGCCCGTCCGACCTCGCCCGCTACGCTGCCCCGGGCACGCTCACGCCGGGACGAAGGAGCGCAGGGATGGGCGACACCCGCACGGAACGCGACTCGATGGGCGAGGTCGAGGTGCCGGCCAGCGCCTACTACGGCGCGTCCACGCAGCGGGCCGTGGCGAACTTCCCGATCTCCGGCCAGGGGATCCCCACCGGGCTCATCCGCGCGCTCGCGCTCGTCAAGGCCGCCGCGGCCGTCGTCAACCACGCGCAGGGGCTGCTCGACGACGCGCGGTTCCGTGCCATCGCCCAGGCCGCCGAGGAGGTCGCGGACGGCGTACTCGGTGGCCACTTCCCCGTCGACGTGTTCCAGACGGGGTCGGGGACGAGCTCGAACATGAACGTGAACGAGGTCATCGCCAACCGCGCGATCGAGCTGCTGGGCGGCCAGCTCGGGTCGAAGGACCCCGTGCACCCCAACGACCACGTCAACGCCGGCCAGTCGTCCAACGACGTCTTCCCCACCGCGGTCCACCTCGCCGTCCACGAGGCCGTGACCGCCCGGCTCCTCCCATCCCTGCGGCGCCTGCAGGCCTCGCTCGAGCGCAAGGCCCGGGAGCTCGCCGACGTCGTGAAGCCGGGGCGCACGCACCTCATGGACGCCACCCCCGTGACCCTCGGGCAGGAGTTCTCGGGCTACGCCCGTCAGGTCGAGCTGGGAATCGCCCGCGTGGAGGCGACGCTGGAGCGCCTCGCTGAGCTGCCGCTCGGGGGCACCGCGGTGGGCACCGGTCTGAACGCGCCGGAGGGGATGACCGACGGGGTGATCGCCGAGCTGCGGCGCCGCACCGGCATCGCGACGCTCCGCGAGGCCACGAACCACTTCGAGGCGCAGGGCGCCCGCGACGCGCTCGTCGAGGTGAGCGGGGCGTGCAAGGTCGTCGCCGTGTCGCTCACGAAGATCGCCAACGACCTGCGGTGGATGGGGTCGGGTCCGCGCACGGGACTCGCGGAGATCCGCCTGCCGGAGATCCAGCCGGGCAGCTCGATCATGCCCGCCAAGGTGAACCCCGTCATACCCGAGTCGGTCACCCAGGTGGCCGCGCAGGTGATCGGCAACGACGCCGCGGTGACCGTCGGGGGGCTGTCGGGCAACTTCGAGCTGAACGTCTACATCCCGATGATGGCGCGCAACGTCCTCGAGTCGGTGCGCCTGCTCGCGACCTCCGCGGAGAACTTCGCCGCGCGGTGCGTCGACGGCGTCGTCGCGAACGTCGAGCGTTGCACGGAGCTCGTCGAGAAGAACCTGTCCACGGTCACCGCGCTGGTGCCGGCGATCGGCTACGACCGGTCCGCCGAGCTCGCGAAGCAGGCGCTCGTCGAGGACCGCCCGTTGCGGGAGGTCGTGAAGGCCGCGGGCGTGCTGCCCGACGAGGAGGTCGACCGCATCCTGGACAACAGGCGCATGACCGAGGGCGGCGTGCTGTGACCTGCTACGTGCGCCGGAGGGTGGCGGCGAGGTGGTGCCTGAGCGGCTGGCCGACCGCAGCCATGCGCACGAGGTAGCTCAGCTCCTCGCCGTCGACGTCGATGTCGCGCTCGAGCGCGTCGACCCGCTTGGCCGTGGGGGTGCGTGCCACCGTGGCCGTCGCGAGCCGCAGCGCCGCGCCCTCCACCCGACCGGTGTAGACCTCGACGATCCCGGTCGGGTGCGCGAGCACGAGCTCGACGGCGCCGCCGCCGGTGTGGCGGAGGTAGCCCGACTCGGCGTGCAGCGGTCGCCCGTCGTCGGGCGCCCACGTCCGCTGGGTGTAGGCGAGGAAGGGCTTGCCGGCATGCCCGAACGCGATGCGCTCGCAGTAACGAAACGGCGCGATCGTCGGGTACTCCCCCGAGCCCGCGCCCTCCCAGGACCCGAGCAGGAACGCGAGTGGTTCCAGCGCCTCGTGCAGCGGCGGGTGGTCCGCCATCGTCACCCTCCCGGGTCGGTGCGGGCCGGGCGCCCGGTCATCGTCTGCGACCAGCCTGCACGGGCCATCAGCCGTCGTCCACGCCGAGCCGGGCGCCCGGCACGACGCCCCAGCGCGCGAAGGCCCCCGCTTCCGCCTCGATCACGGCGGCGCTCGAGGGGACCGGCCGTGAGCACCGGTTCGGGCGCATCCGCACAGTCCGGAGGACGACCAGGTGCCGGTCGCAGAACGCCACGTCGATGGTGAACACCATCCGGAACGTGTGCACGATGCTCGCCGGGCACAGGAGCATCGCGCCGTCGACCCCGTTGCGGCCGATGAGCCCCCGGCGGCGGGTGTCGAGCGTGGTCGCCAGCTCCAGCGGCGCGACCAGCCGGCCGTTGCACATCAGCCCAGCCACTTATCCGGCGACCCCGCGCCGCGACGAGGGCGTCACTCGGGCACGGCCCCCGGGGGGTGGGCCGCGGCGCGCAAACGGGGGCCGAGCGTGGCCGCGTCGATCGGGCCGCCGACGGGACGGACGAAGAAGACGTCGTGTGCGCTGTCGACGAGCGTCGCCACCCGCGCGCCGACCACGTCGAGCCGCGCCTCGGCGAGCACGCTCGCGAGCCGGTAGAGCATGCCCGCGGTGTCGGGTGCGTGGACCTCGATGCGCGTCGCCATGGGCCGGCGGTCGAAGCGGACCTCGACAGGCATCGGCGGGCGGGGTGCGGCCCCGGGCCGGCGTGCCCGCTCGCGGCGGGCGACGAGCTCGGCCACGTCGAGCTCGCCGGCGGCGGCCTGCCGCAGCGCCGCCTCCACCGCCCCCCAGTCCGTGTCGCCCTCGGCGCGCACGACGAACCAGTCGAGCGCGACCCCGTCGGTGCGGGTGAACACCCGGGCGTCGAGGACGGAGATGCCGAGGCCGGCGAGCACACCCGCGCAGTCGGCCATGAGCCCGGGGCGGTCTGCGGCGGCCACCGACAGCGTGACCGTGCCCTCGACCGGTCCCGGCCGGGGCGCCGCCCGCAGCTCGCCCGCCCCCAGGGGGGTCTGCATGAGTCGGGCATGCGCGATGACCTGGTCGGTCGTGGCCGCCTGCAGGTAGCGGCGCGGCAGTCCCGTGAGCAGACCGTTGAGCGTGGGGTCGTCGCGCAGGAGGCGGCGCGCCTGCGCGACCACCGCGTGCGGACCTCGCGCCTCGGAGGGGTCGGTGTGGGCGTGGGCGAGCAGGCTGCGCACCCGGGCGTGCAGCTCGCCGAGCAGGAGATCCTTCCAGGTGGAGTTCGCGGCCGGGCCGGTCGCCCGGGCGTCGGCGAGCGACAGCAGGTACAGCCCGTCGAGGGTCTCGACGTCACCGACCTGGTCGGCGACCGCGGCGAGCTCGTCCTCGTCGTCGAGGTCGCGGCGGGTGGCGGCCTCCGGCATGAACAGGTGCAGCCGCACGTAGCGCGCGACCTGGTCGGCGCGGCGCTGGCTGAACCCCATGCGCAGCACCCACTCGTGGGCGACCCGTGCGCCGACGACGCTGTGGTCGCCCGGCCACGCCTTGCCGACGTCGTGCAGCCACGTGCCGAGCAGGAGCGCGTCGGGGTCGGCGAGGCCCTCCCAAAGGTGGCGATGCCGCTCGTCGACGCTGCCGGACGCGAGGAGGACGAGCTCGGCGACCGCCTGCAGGCAGTGGGTGTCGAGGTCGTAGCGGTGCAGGGGGTTGCGCTGCGGCCGGCCACGGACGCGGGGCCAGTCGGGGAGGTGCGCCGTCAGTAGACCGAGGTGGTCGGCGTCCTCCAGGGCTGCGACACCGGCGGGCCCGGCGCGCAGGGCGGCGAGCAGCGCGGCACGGCTGTCGGCGTCCCACCGCAGCCTCGGGTGGGTCTCGACCTCCCGCCGCAGCCGCTCGCTCGTGGCCCGCCCGAGATGCACCCCACGGCTCGCGGCCGCCGCCACCGCGCGCAGGCCGAGGGCGGGGTCTGCCGCCAGGCTGTGATGGTCGTCCACCTCGACGAGCCCCTCGACGAGTGCCACGCCCTCGTCGAGCGGCTCGCCCGACGCGCGCCGCCGCCGGCGCCCGCCCTTCGCGTCGGCCACGAGCAGTGGCCAGGTCCGCCCGTGGACGTGCGCGACCGTGCGGGTCGCGAGGCCCACGCGTCGCGCGAGCTCGTCCGCGTCGCCCCAGCCGAGGAGCGCGGCGACCTCGTCCTGCAGGTCGAGCCGCAGACGGTCGAGGTCCGCGCCCGCCCGGTTGCTCGTCGCCCCCCGGACGAGGTGCAGCGCGCAGCGGGCTGCGAGCAGCGTGTCGCCGGCCGCGGCGAGCTCCCGTCGGTCGGCCGCGCCGAGGTAGCGGGCACCGACGAGGGGGTCCAGGCCAACCTCGCCGAGCACGCAGGCCGCCGCCCACCGCAGGCTGTGGAGGTCCCGGAGGCCGCCCGCCCCGTCCTTCAGCTCGGGTTCGAGCATGCCGGGATGCAGCCCGGCCGCCGCGTGGCGGCGCCGGTCCGCGTCGGCGAGTTCGGCGAGGACCTTGGCCGAGCGGGCCCGCAGCCAGCGCCGCAGCCGGACGGCGAGGTCGTCGACGAGGCCGGGGTCGCCGGCCACGAGCCGGCGGTCGGTGAGGGCGGTGGCGGTGTCGACCCGCTCGGCCGCGGCCCGCACCGCCTCACGACCCGTCCGCACGGCGTGGCCGACCGACAGGCCGGCGTCCCACAGCGGATAGCACAGCGACCGCACGAGCTCCTCGAGGTCGCGGTTCGCCCAGCCGTCGTGGAGCAGGAGCAGGTCGATGTCGGACGCCGGGCAGAGCTGGCGCCGCGCGTAGCTGCCGAGCGCGACCACGGCGATGCCTCCAGGGCTCGCCGTCGACGCCAACCAGCCGCGCAGCGCCTCGTCGACGACATCGGTCCATGCCCGGCACCACAGCCGCCCCGGAGGGCCATCGATCGTTGCGGGGTCAGGGCCCCCCCGCCTTCGGGTGGTGCTCAGATCGCCTCCGGTCCGTGTTCGCCGGTGCGGATCCGCACGACCTCGTCGAGGGTCACGACGGCGATCTTGCCGTCGCCGATCTTGCCGGTGCGGGCCGATTTCGTGATGGCGTCGATCACCCCGTCCACCGCGTCGTCGTCGACCATCACCTCGATCCGGCTCTTCGGCACGAAGTCGACTTGGTACTCCGCGCCCCGGTACACCTCGGTGTGACCCCGCTGCCGGCCGAAGCCGCGAGCCTCCGACACCGTGAGTCCGGCGATGCCGATCTCGCGGAGGGCCTCCTTCACGTCCTCCAGCTTGAACGGCTTGACGATGGCGATGACCAACTTCATCGACGTTCCTCCCAGTCGGGCCCCGACGCTACAGGACCACAAGGATGCGGGGCACGGGTTACCCCATGGTCAGGCAGGTGTTTCGCGCTCGTTACATCTCGCCGCCGCTCTCGTCGACGAGCACGAGCAGGCTCGCCGTGAACCCGTGGAGGAAACTGCGGGCGCCGACGGGGCCGAGCTCGCCGGCGCAGTGCAGGCCCGCGAGCGGGACGCCGAGCGCATCGCTCACGAGGCGGGCGTCGTGGTCGGGAGCGCCGAACAGCCGCTCGCCCCGCCCGTTGCAGGTGAAGAGCAGCGCCGCACCGGGTGACTCGGTGCCGGGGAAGCCCTCGAGGAGCTCCCGCAGGTCCTCGTCCGCGCTGGCGGCGTCCCGGACGTGGAAGCGCACCGTCTGCCCGACCCGCACGACGTCGCCGACCGCGATCGCGCCCGTCTCGTGCTGGGCGCCGAGCACGCCGCGCACGAGGAAGTCGCCGCGCCCGTGCGCCTCGCGGTACTCGTCGATGACTGTGCCGATGTGCAGGCCGCTGCGCATGAGCGCCTGGTCGGCGGGGTCCGCCTCGGCGAACGTCGCCCGGATGCGCTCGACGGGAGCCTCCCCCGCGAGCTCGTGGATGAGGTTGCGGTCCGCCGCGGTCACCGTGTAGCTGTCCCCGACGGGGCGGCATCCCTGGCTCACGAGCGTGCGCACGGCCACGCCACTGAACGCGACGCCGACCGCCCCCCCGTCGACCGCCTCACCGTCGAGGACCAGACGGACGTCGGCCGGACGGGCCGCACCGCTTGCCAGACCACCTGAGACGGGCACTCCCGGGTGCGCCTGCTCCCACCACGCCAGGAACGCGTCGGCCGGGAAGGTGAACGGGTCGGCGAGCAGCAGCAGCGCCGTCGCGTCAGCCGGCGGCTCGGGCCACGCGTGCGGCGGCTCCCCCGCCCCCGCGGCAGGGGGGTAGCGCAGGGGCGTGAGGGTCGCTCCCGGCAGGCTCGCCGCCCACACCGACACGCCGGTGGGGTCCTCGATCTCCCGGCTGCCGGCCACGACCGCGCCGGCGGTGACGCCGACGAGGTGGCGGGGCGCGAGCCGCTCCCCCACCCGGACCGCCACCGCGCCCGCCTCGGCGCCGTGAGCGGCGCCGAGGAAGACCACCGCGAGGTCGGGGCGCTCGTCGAGCTCGGCCGTCACGGCCGTCACGGCCGCGTCGGTGGCCCGCAGGGCGTCGACGTCGACGCCCGCGCCGGCGGCTGCGCGGATGCGCGGGGTCACCGGCGCGCCGCCGCGTGCGCGTTTCCGGTTGCGGGTGTCATGCGTCGGGCACCGCAAGGACGTAGTCGTCGGCGTCGTCGTCCCAGTCCATGGTGACCACGCCCCGCGTACGCGCCGCCTTGGCGAACTGGAGGAACCCGCCGAATCCGAACTCCTTCTCGCTGAAGTCGGGCTGCCGCTTGCGGAGCTTGTCCTTCAGCCCGGAAAGCGGCGGCGGACCGTTCGTGCGCTGCAGATCGGCGACGACGTCGCGGAGCAGGGCGAACGCGCCGTCCTCGCCGCTGGACTCCTCGGGGAAGCTCACCTCCGGGTCCCCCTTGGCGGTGCCCGGCGACAGCTCGATGACTTTGCGGGACTCGAGGTGGCGCAGCAGCTCGCCGAAGCCCCGGAACCCATAGTCGGCCTCGCTGAACGTCGGGTCCTTGCGGAGCAGCGCGCGCTTCAGTGTCGACGCGAGCACCTCCCCGCCCGTGGAGCGGTGCAGGCCGGCGAGGGTCTGCGTGACGAGCTTGCCGAGCTCGGCCGGCTCGCCCTTCGCTGGGGTCTTCTCGAGCTCGACCTCGGGCACCGCCGGGACCTCGCTGACGTTGCGGGCCGGCTTGGCCGCGCTCACCGCCGTACGGCCGCCGCGGCGGCTGCCCCGGCTCTTGCGCTGCGGGACGTTGACCCCTTCGAGGCGCTCGTAGAAGAGGAACTCGTCACAGGCGGGCGGCAGCAGCGCGGAGGTGGAGGCCTGCAGCCCGACCCCGATGACGCGCTTGTTGAGCTCGCGCAGCTTGCCCACGAGGGGCGTGAAGTCGCTGTCGCCGGTGCAGATGACGAACGTCGTGACGTAGTTGCGCTCGAACGAAAGCTCGACGGCGTCGACCGCCATCTTGATGTCGGCGGCGTTCTTGCGGACCGCGCCCATGCGCTGGGGGATCTCGATGAGCTCGACGTGCTGCTGGGTGAGCATGCGGCGGTCGTTGTCGAAGTAGGACCAGTCGGCGTACGCCCGTCGCACGACCACGCGCCCGCGCTCGGCGAGGGCGTCGGCGACCGGCTTGAGGTCGAACGCCATGCCACCGAGGTCCTCACGCGCGCCGATCGCAAGGTTCTCGTAGTCGATGAACAGGGCGATGCGCTCTTCGTCGGTAGTCATCGCCTGAGAGCGTATACGGATGCCGGTGGGTGCCGTGCGCCAGCGCGCTGCGGCTGAAGGTTCACCCGTGCCCGCGGGTGCCCGGAGTGGGACTCGAACCCACACGTCCTGTGCAGGACAGGGGTGTTTAAGACCCCCGCGGCTGCCGATTACGCCATCCGGGCGGTTACCTTCGCGCCGCAAGCGTATCCGTGGTGACGAGCTCGATGACGTTGCCGTCGGGATCGGCGAGGCGCTGGGCGCTGTCGCCGACGACGACGGGCACGACCGAAGGGCGGGGCCCGCTCGTCACGGGGTCGTCCACCCCGAGACGGTCGAGGAACGCCCGCTGCGCCCTCACCGCCGGGCTTTCGTAGCGGAACCCGACCAGGCCGAGGACGATGTCGGTGTCGCGGTGCGTCACCACGATGCGCAGCCCGTCGGGCGCGACGACCACGTGCCAGTCGGGGAGACTGCGGGCGACGGCGAGGCCTCCCACGGTTGCCTCCGGGTCCTCGACCGAGTAGCCGGGCATGACCGCGGGGCCCTCGCGCCCCGCGTAGCTCGGGAACGTGCGACCCGGGTGGGCGGGGTCCCCGGCGAACAGCTCGATCGCGGAGTGATCGGGCAGCAGCATGCAGCTCCAGCCCTCGCCGTGCTCCTCGGGTGTGCAGGACAGCGTCGAGGCGTACCAGCGCGACGAGACGGCGACGTCCGACACGACGACCGCCGCGTAGACGGCGACGGCCGCGCCGGTCAAGGGAGCCTCGCGGAGGCGATGTCGGGGGCGCCATCCGCTCCTCGCTCCGGCGCCTCCCAAGGGCTGGCCTCCCGCTCGACCGGCAGCGCGCCGGGGTCCACACCGCTGTTCCAGCCCGGGCTGAGGATGTCCAGCAGTGCCACGGTGACGGCCGCCGTCGCCCCCCACAGAAGGTGGCGCTCGTCGAGCTGCCACGCCCACGCGGCGCCGGTCGGCGGCCGCCGCGTGACGCGCCACCGGGCGCCGTCGAGGAGCCACGACACGCGGATCCGCAGCACCGCTGCGACCTCGGCTTCGGCGGCGACGAGCGGGTGCGGGGCCCGCCACCGGCTGACGACGGGTACCAGCCAGTACGCCGACGGCGGGATGAAGAACGGTGGAAGGCGCCCGAGCACGTCGACGGACGAGGGGCGGAGCCCGACCTCCTCGGCCGCTTCGCGGACCGCCGCCTGCTCGACGGGCTCGGCGGGCTCGACGCGCCCTCCGGGGAAGGCGATCTGTCCCGGGTGGCTCGACAGGTCGGCGCGCCGGCGCGTGTAGACGAGCTCGAGGTCGCCGCTGCGGTCGGGGTCGCTCAGCAGGACGAGGACGGCGCCCACGCGACCGCTGCCGGGTTGCGGGGCTCGGGGCAGGTCATGCAGGGCGCGGGTGAGCCGGGTCCAGACGTCCATGGGAACCCGACCATACCCCCCGGCGGCGACGCGGCCGCATGCGAGCGCAACCGCTCGACGCCTGCGTGCATCTAGCCGCCGCGGGCGACGAGCGAGAGGATCATCGCGAAGGCGACGACCGCGACGAGGACGCCGACGACGGTCTTCTGGGTGCGGGGGCTCATCATCATGATGGGCCCATCCTCGCACGCTCGAGGCTGGCGATCTTGTCCGCCCCCGTCTGATCCGGCTTGTCGGTGCGCAGGTCGAACTTGCACGTGAACGAAACCCGGGGCGCCACGTCGAGCACCGCGTCGGCAGCCGCCCGCAGCGCGGTCACGCACTCGTCCCACGAGCCCTCGAGGAGCGTCCCCGACGCGTCCGTCGTCGCCCGCACCCCGGTGGCCTCGACGGCGTCGACGGCTCGGGCCACCTCTGCCGAGACGCTCGCGCTGCCGGTGCCGATGGGCGTGACGGAGAACCACACGAGCATCGCTCAGCCTTCCAGGTCGCGGAATCGCAGGACGGTGAACGCCTCCGACAGCTCGACGCCGACCTCCCGGCCACGCTCGGCCGCCCGCTCGCGCATGCGCGCCCCGGGATCCCTCTCGCCCAGCTGGGAGGCGTGCCGACGGATGGCGGCGACCTTGCGCCCGAACGTCGCGGTGACGTCCACGTGGTGCGGGCCCTCCCCGAAGCTCATCATCCACAGCTCGCTCACGTCCCAGGGCGCCAGCCCCTCCTCGAGCAGGCTCGGATCCCACAGGCGGCGGGAGGCCGCGGGGTTGATGGCGTGGAGGACGAGGTCGCCGGCAACCCGGTGGTCCGGATGGTTGACGGTGCCCCGTGAGGTCCAGCGCATCTCGGGGTTGATCGTGACGACCGCTTCGGGGCGGTGACGGCGGATCTGCGCGGCCACCTCCCGGCGCAGCTCGACGGTCGGCTGCAGGTACCCGTCCGGGTGCCCGAGGAACGTCACGTCCTCCACGCCGAGCTCGGCGCAGGCCGCACGCTGCTCAGCCATGCGCAGGGGCGCGAGCCGCTCGCGCGTCATCGCCGGATCACTCGACCCGGCGGCCCCGTCGGTGAGCACCACATAGGAGACCTCGGTGCCGTCCTGCACCCACCGCGCGATCGTACCGGCCGCGCCGAACTCCGCGTCGTCGGGGTGCGCGACGACGACGAGCGCGCGGCGGAACGGGCGCGGCAGGGTCCACAGCGTCGGTCGGGGCGACATCGCAGCACGGTAGCGCGCTCGAGCAGCGAAGCGGTAGCGCAAGGTCGCGCGCTCGAGCAGCGAAGCGGTAGCGCAAGGTCGCGCGCTCGAGCAGCGAAGCGGTAGCGCAAGGTCGCGCGCTCGAGCAGCGAAGCGGTAGCGCAAGGTCGCGCGCTCGAGCAGCGAAGCGGTAGCGCAAGGTATTGTCTAGGCTTCGCCTCATGGCCCGCGAGCTGCCCGTCACCGCGGTGATGACCACCAACGTCATCACGGTCACCCCCGACACGAGCGTGGAGGAGGCGGTCGCGCTGCTCGGGCGGCACGGGATCAGCGGCGCGCCGGTGGTCGACGCCGACGGCCGGCTCATCGGGCTCCTCGACGACAGCGACCTCATCGTCTCCGAGGCGCGTTTGCACGCCCCGACCGTCGTCGAGATCCTCGGTGCCTATTTCCCGCTGCCGGGGGAACGCCACCGGTTCGACGAGGAGGTCCGCCACGCGCTCGGTGGCACGGTCGGGGAGGTCATGGACGACGACCCGCCGTGGGTGGGGGTCGACGGCACGGTCGAGGACGTCGCGACGCTGATCATCCAGCGCCACGTCTCGCGCGTCCCCGTCCTCGACGCCGACCGGCGCGTGGCCGGCATCATCACGCGGGGCGACCTCGTCGCGGCGATGGGCCGCGGCTCCCCGTGACGGGTCGGGCGCGCGCCGTAGTAGTCGTGCTGGCCGGGGTCGCGCAGCTCATCGTCCTCGCGCCGTTCACCGTGGCGAGCGGTTTGCTGGCCCCGCTCTGGGCGGTCGGGGCCTTCCACGTGCTGTGGCTCGGCGCAGCAGTCGTGTTCGTGCGCGTCGCCCGGAGGCGGCCGGCCGCGACGCCGCTCGTGCCCCTCGCCAACGCGGCGCTGCTGTGGGTCGCGGTCACGATGGGCGACATGTGGCTCGGCTGGACCGCGTGACGTGAGCCCCAAGACCCTGGGCCTCGACGACGCGCTCCACGCCTACGTCGTCGCTCACACTCCCGGCCGCGACGAGGTGCTGCGCGCGCTCGCTGCCGAGACGCGGGAGCGCTTCCCGGAGCTGTCGGTCATGCAGATCGCTCCCGAGCAGGGTGCGCTGCTCACCCTCCTCGCGCGGTTGAAGAAAACGCGGTTCGCGGTCGAGGTCGGTACGTTCACCGGCTACTCGGCGATCTGCATCGCCCGCGGTCTTGCCGACGGTGGTCGTCTCGTCTGCTTCGACCGCAACGAGGAGTGGGCGGGCATCGCTGCCCGCTACTGGGTCGAGGCCGGGGTGTCGACCCGCATCGAGCTGCGGCTCGGCGACGCGTCGGAGACCCTCGACAGCCTCCGCGGCGACCCTCCCGTCGACCTCGCCTTCATCGACGCCGACAAGCCGGGGTATCCCCGCTACTTCGAGACGCTGCTCGCGCGCATGGCGCCCGACGGTCTCATCGTCGTCGACAACGTGCTCGCGCAGGGCCGTGTCCTCGACCCGGGGGACGACGAGAACGCGACGGCCATCGCCGCGTTCAACGAGCTCGTGGCGGCCGACCCGCGGGTGGAGGGCGTCCTCGTGCCGGTGGCCGACGGCCTCACGCTCGTCACCCGCGTCGGGGACTGACGGCCCGGCAAGCCCCGGGGTCGCCGTCACCACCCGCTGCCGAACTCAGCCCCGCAGGAGCTCGAGTGCCAGCCCGTCGAGGATGTCGGCTTCGCTCACCAGCACGTCGGCGAACCCGTAGCGGGCCATCACCCGTTCGAGGATGAGCGCGCCGCCCACGATGACGTCCTCCCGTCCCGGCGCCACGGGGCCGAGGGCGGCGATCTCCGCGGAGGGCATCGCGACGAGCCGCTCGGTAAGCGCACGGACCCGGGCGTACGGCACACGCGTGCCGTGGATCCTCTGGGGCAGGTAGGTGCGCAGCTCGAGGTGGAGGGCGGCCAGGGTCGTCACCGTTCCGGCGACGCCTACGAGCGTCCGGGCGCTCGCCGGGTCGAGCGAGCCCTCCACCGCGTCGAGGTGTCCGTCGATCACCGCCCGGGCACCCTCGACCTCCGCGGGCGCCGGCGGGTTGCCGCCGAGGTGGCTCTCGGTCAGCCGCACGCAGCCGAGCTGCCGGCTCACCATCGCGGCGGGCGCGCGGTCCCCGAGGATGAGCTCGGTCGAGCCGCCACCGATGTCGAGGACGAGGAACGGCGGATCGCCGGTGACCGAACAGGTTGCGCCCGCGAACGCCGTGCGGGCCTCCTGCTCACCGGTGAGGACCTCGGGCAGCACACCGCTGCGCTGCTGCGCGCCGTCGAAGAAGCGCTCGCGGTCCGCGGCGTCACGCACGGCGCTCGTCGCTGCGATGCGCACCCGCGTGGCTCCCAGGTCGGCCCACGCTCCCGCGTAGTGACCGATGCAGTCCAGGGTGCGTGCGAGTGCGCTGTCGTCGAGCCGGCCGTTCGCGTCGACGCCGGCGCCGAGCCGGGTGATGCGCGTATCCCGGTGGATCTCGGTCAGGGGGTCGCCGGGCTCGGCGACGAGCAGGCGCACCGAGTTCGTCCCCACGTCCACCGCGGCCACGCGGGTCACGTCGGCTGGCCTGTCTCCCGCTCGAGGCGCACGCAAGGCGCGGGGCAGGCCATGGGCTCGACGTGGCCGGCCACCCAGGCGCCGACCGGGTTGTCGCGCGTGGCGAGGTGGTGTGCGTAGAGGGCGTGGAGGCACTTCACCCGCGCGGGCATCCCGCCGGCGCTCGCGTCCCTCGGGGCCCGGGGACCGAGGCGGTCCCGGGCCGCGACGAACCGTTCCGAGGCGGCCGCGTACTCGTCGGCGAAGGCGTCGTCCGTGGCGAGCCGCTCGTTCAGGCCGACCATGGCGCCCTCGGCCTCCAGCCGGCCGACGTGCTTGTTCGCCAGGGGGCAGGCGAGCCAGAACAGGGTGGGAAACGGCGTGCCGTCGTCGAGGCGCGGGTTGACCCGCAGGACCGCGGGCAGCCCCCAGGCGCAGCGGACCGCGGCGGCGGACCGCCCGCGCAGCGGCCGCCCGATCATCCTCGTGGCCAGCTCGGCATCGCGGTCGTCCATCGGCTCGCGGGCGAGCTGCGCCGCGTAGGAGGCGTCCGGTGCGGGCCGCAGCGCGTCGTCCATCCGGCCAGCCTGACGACCGCCGACCGGGGCTGCAAGAGCACGACCGGCACCACGTTCATCTCAGGCGCATGGGTGTGTGGAGGATGCCGTCGTCGACGTAGTCCGCGCCGTCGCGGGTGAACCCGAAGCCCTCGTACCAGGCGGCGATGCGTGTCTGGGCGGCGAGCACCACCGGGCGCGGCGCCTCGGCGAGTGCCGCCCGCAGCAGCGCCTCGGCCAGGCCGCGCCGGCGGGCCGCGGCGGCCGTGGCGACCCGTCCGATCCGGGTCGACCCGTCCGGCTCGGCGAGCACCCGCAGGCACGCGACGACCCGCCCGTCCTCCTCCGCCCAGTGGTGGCGCGCGCCGGGCTCGAGGTCACGACCGTCGAGGTCGGGGTACGGGCACGCCTGCTCGACGACGAAGACGTCGACCCGCAGGCGCAGCAGTCCGTAGAGGGTGAACGGGTCGAGGTCGGCGAAAGCGGCCGAGTGCAGGGCCATTGCCGAGGCGTGTCAGCGAGGGTTCGCGCGCAGCCGCGCACCGAGCCAGCGGCCGAGCCGCCGGTACCACGGGCCCTCGTCGGGCGCTGCCCGGCCCTCGGCGTCGGGGTGGACGCGGTCGAGGTCGGTCTCCGGGGTGACGACGACGAAAGGCACCTCGCCGGGCCGCACGAGACCGAAGTCGGTCCGTGCCATGAGCTCGATCTCCTCGAGGTCGTGGAGACGCTCCCTGCGCTGCTCGAGCCGGTCGACCTCCTCCCGGAGGATGTCCCGCTTCTTGACGAGAGCGTCGACCCGGTCGGCGGCGGCGGTGTAGCTCTGCAGCGGGCCGAGCGCCATCGCGGCGAGCAGCGCGACGACGGCGACGAGCGCATAGCCGTACATCCGGTTGCCCGCCGTCGCCCGCCGCAGCCGGTGGGACCGTCCCGGGCGACGACGCTTCCGCCGGGCACGGGCAGCGGTCATGTGAGCCCCCGGCGGGCGGACCGCTTGAAGGCCCGCCGCCCGGCGTAGCGCGCGGTGTCGCCGAGCTGCTCCTCGATGCGGAGCAGCTGGTTGTACTTCGCGACCCGGTCGCTGCGCGCCGGCGCCCCCGTCTTGATCTGCCCGGCGTTCGTGGCGACGGCGAGGTCGGCGATCGTCGTGTCCTCGGTCTCGCCCGAGCGGTGGCTGACCATGCAGGTCCACCCGGCGCGGTGCGCGAGCTCCATGGTCTGCAGCGTCTCGGTGAGGGTGCCGATCTGGTTCACCTTGACGAGGACGCTGTTCGCCGAGCGGTCGTCGATCCCGCGCCTGACCCGCTCGCTGCTCGTCACGAACAGGTCGTCGCCGACGAGCTGGCAGCGGTCGCCGATCCGCTCGGTGAGGGCCCGCCACCCGTCCCAGTCGTCCTCGTCGAGGCCGTCCTCGATCGACACGATGGGGTACTGCTCGACGAGGCGGGCGAAGAGCTCGATCATGTGCTCGGCGGACAGGCTTCGGCCCTCGCCGCGCAGCTCGTAGCGGCCGTCCTTGTAGAACTCGCTCGACGCGGTGTCGAGGGCGAGGGCGGCGTCCTCGCCCGGCTCGTACCCGGCACGCTCGATGGCTTCGAGGATGAGGTCGAGCGCGGCGGTGTTCGACTCGAGGCTCGGCGCGAAGCCGCCCTCGTCGCCGAGGCCGGTCACGAGTCCGCGCTCGCGCAGCACCCGCTTGAGCACGTGGTAGATCTCCGTGCCCATCCGCAGCGCCTCGGAGAAGGACGGCGCGCCGAGAGGAGCGACCATGAACTCCTGGAAGTCGACGTTCGAGTCGGCGTGCGACCCGCCGTTCACGATGTTCATGAGCGGCACGGGCAGGACGTGGGCGTTCGGGCCACCGAGGTAGGCGTAGAGGGGCAGCCCGTGGGAGGCGGCCGCGGCCTTCGCCGTCGCGAGGCTGACGGCGAGCAGCGCGTTCGCGCCGAGGCGGGCCTTGTCGTCGGTGCCGTCGAGCGCGAGGAGGACCTGGTCGACCGCGCGCTGGTCGCTCGCGTCGCGTCCGATCAGCGCGGGTGCGATGTGCTCGCGGACATGGGCCACCGCCCGCAGCACGCCCCGGCCCTCGTAGCGGGTGCCGCCGTCGCGCAGCTCGACCGCCTCGAACTGGCCGGTCGACGCCCCGCTCGGGACGGACGCGCGGCCGTAGGCCCCGTCGACGAGCCGCACGTCGACCTCCACGGTGGGGTTCCCGCGGGAGTCGAGCAGCTCCCGTGCGTGCAGACTCTCGATCTCCACCTGGTGGTTCACACTCCCCGAATCGGGCCTGGGCAACTTTACGCTCCGCAACACTACAGGTACAACACCTGCCACAGCGCCGGCAGGGTCCGCGCGTCGTCAGCCCTCCGACGCCTCTGCGGCCTTGGCCGCCTCCCAGAGCGCCAGCCAGTCCGCCCGCGTCAGCTCCGACAAGGGTCGTCCCGCACGGGCGACCGCAGCCTCGAAACGGGCCCGGAACCGCCGGGCGGCGCCGCGCAGCGCGGCCTCGGGGTCGATGTCGAGGCGGCGCGCAAGGCCGACGACGCTGAGGAGCAGGTCGCCGAGCTCCTCCACGCGCAACCCGGGCCGCTCGGCGGCGAGGAGCTCGTCGAGCTCGGCCCGCACCCGGTCCGCGGCGTCCGCGTCGTGTTCCCAGTCGAAGCCGAGCCGAGCGGCGCGGGACTGCAGCTTCGTCGCGTAGCCGAGGGCGGGCTGTGCCGCGACGACGCCGTCGAACACGCCCTCCCGCTCGGGCTTCTCCGCCGCCTTCAGCTCCTCCCAGCTGGCCATGACGGAACGCGCGGTCCCCTCCCCGGCGCCACGTGCGTCACCGAACACGTGGGGGTGGCGGCGCACGAGCTTGGCGGCGATTCCGCCCGCGACGTCGTCGATCGTGAAGCGCCGGTCGGGGTCGTCGGCCTGCTCCGCGAGCTGGGCGTGGAAGACCACCTGGAGGAGCACGTCGCCGAGCTCCTCGCGCAGGGCCGCCACGTCGCCGGCAGCGACGGCCTCGGCGAGCTCGTACACCTCCTCGACGGCGTAGCGGAGGAGGCTGTCGTGGGTCTGCTCGCGATCCCAGGGGCATCCGTCAGGGGCGAGCAGACGCTCCTGGACGCGCACGAGGTCGAGGAGGCGGGCGCCCTTGGGCACCAGCATGAAGTACACCATCTCGACCTCGACCCCGCGGCGGGCGGCCTCCATGCCCAGGGCGCGGGTGAACGGCTCGCTGTCGTCGGGGCCGAACAGGTAGGTGACCTCGCCGTGCGCCTCGGCGACCTCCACGACGCGCTCGGCCTGCCGCTTGCGGGCGGGGCTCATGCCCGACAGCAGGTCGGTGCGCCCCAGCGCGGCGGAGCCCTCGGGAGGGACCGTCTCGTAGCGCAGGTCAGCCAGGGCGAGGTGCGCGACGAACGGGTGGTCCTCGGAGCCGACGACGACGAGGTCGCTCGACATCAGCGCCGACCAGCCGTGCATCGGCAGCAGTCCCGGCAGCTGGTCGCACGTGTCGACGAGGACGAGCCGGGCCATGCCGGCGCCTACGACTCCGCTGCGTCGGGTTCCGGCGGGCTGCGCGGCGAGGTCGGCGACCCGCCGTCCTCCGCCTCCTCCCCCTCCTCCTCGCCGAGGGCGTCAGCGGGCACGACGCGCCCCGCTTCGGCGTCCCACTCGCCGAAGCGGGGGTTCACCGTCACCTCCGCCTGCGCGCTACGCTCGTCGAGCCACTCCTGGAGCAGCTGCCCCCGCTCGCCCTCGAGCAGCTGGGCGACGATCTCCTCCTCGACGTCCTCGAGCGGCGGGCCGGGGTCGATCTCGGTGACCTCGATGACGTGGAAGCCGAACTGCGTCTGGACGGGGCCGACGATCTGGCCCTCCTCCGCGGAGAAGACGGCGTCGGCGAACTCGGGGACCATGTCGCCGCGCCCGAACTGGCCGAGGTCCCCGGCGTTCTGCGCGGCGCTCGGGTCGGTGGACAGCTCTTGCGCGAGCGCCCCGAAGTCCTCGCCGGCCTCGAGGCGGGCGAGCACCTGCTGCGCCTGCTCCTCGGTCTCCACGAGGATGTGGCGCGCCGAGGCGGTGCCGTAGCTGCGCTCGTACTCCTCGGCCACCTGCTCGTCGTCGACGTCGACATCGGCCGTCAGGGCCTCCGCGACGAGGTCCTGCATGGCGAGGTCGCGCAGCTGGCTGTCGACCGTCTCCTCGGTGAGGTTGTTCGTCTCGATGATCTCGGCGAAGGCGTCCTCGCCGCCGACCTCCTCGATGATCCCCTCGCGCTTGGCCTCGACGTCCTCGTCGGTGAGCTCCACGCCGAGGTCCGCGGCCCCCTGGTGCAGCAGGCGTGAGCGGATGAGGCCTGTGAGGATCTCCGCCTGCACCTGCTGCTCGAACGCTCCAGAGTCGTCGCCGGCGAGCTGCTCGGCGAACTGGGGGTTCTCGCTGACGGCGTCGTAGCGGTCGCGCACCTCCGCGATGGCGATCTCCTCGCCGTTGACCGTCGCGGCGACGTCCGGGCCGGCGGCGCCCTCCGGCCCGCAGGCGGCGACGAGCGCGGCGAGGGCGACGAGCGCAAACAGACGCAGGCGGCAAGAACTCACGATGTCAGTAGTACGCACTGGGAGAGGACCGTCCATGTCGAAAGGGGGGAGCCGAGCCAGTGTACGTCAGCGCCGCGGGGGCGACATGACGGCTTTGAGCTGTCGGGCGACGGCCCCGACGAGGTCGCCCGACCGGGCGAGGGGCAGCTCGAGCGCGCCCGCCGTGGCGTTGTAGACCGCGCCTCGGTGCTCGCGAGCCAGGCGCACCTCCTGCCAGTCAGCGAGCTGCACCGGCGAGATCCGCACCGTGCGCCGGGGCGTCGTCGTGACGTCGGTGATGCCCCAGCGTCGGACCGCGGCGCGCAGCGCCGCCACCGCGAGCAGCCGCTCGGCGGGTGGCGGCAGCGGCCCGTAGCGGTCGGTGAGCTCGGCGCGCACAGCCTTCACCCCCGCGGCGTCGCGCACGGATGCGATCTTGCGGTAGGCGTCGAGGCGCAGCGACTCGTCGGCGATGTAGTCGCGGGGCAGGTGCGCGTCGACGGGCAGGTCGATGGCGACCTCGGGCTCCGGCTCGACCGGCTTGCCCCCCTGGCGCAGCTCGGTGACGGCCTCCTTCATGAGCCGGGCGTACTCCTCGAACCCGACGGCCGCGACGTGACCGGACTGATCGGCGCCGACGACGCTGCCCGCCCCGCGGATCTCGAGGTCGCGCAGCGCGATCGAGAGGCCTGCGCCCAGTCCCGTGACGGTAGAGATCGTCTCGAGGCGCCGGTGCGCCTCCTCGGTCATCGCCCGGTGCTCGGGGAAGAAGAAGTAGGCGTAGCCGCGGTCGCCGGCACGACCGATGCGCCCACGAAGCTGGTGCAGCTGCGCGAGCCCGAGCAGGTCGGCGCGCTCGACCACGAGGGTGTTCGCGTTCGCCACGTCAAGACCCGACTCGATGATCGTCGTACAGACGAGCACGTCGAACTCGCGCTGCCAGAAGCGCACCATGACCCGCTCGAGGGTGGACTCCTCCATCTGCCCGTTAGCGACCTCGACGCGGGCGCCCGGGACGAGCTCGCGGACGCGCTGGGCGGCGGCGTCGATCGTGGCCACCTGGTTGTGGACCCAGAAGACCTGGCCTTCCCGCAGCAGCTCCCGGCGCACCGCGAGCGCGGCCAGCGACTCGTCCCACTCGCCCACCTGGGTCACGACGGGCTGGCGCTCCTCGGGGGGCGTGTCGATCGTGGAGAGGTCACGGATGCCCGTGACGGCCATCTCCATGGTGCGCGGGATGGGGGTCGCGGTCATCGTGAGCACGTCCACGCTCGTGCGCAGGGCCTTGAGCTTCTCCTTGTGGCCGACGCCGAAGCGCTGCTCCTCGTCGACGATGACGAGGCCGAGGTTCTTGAAAGCGACGTCGGCGCCGAGCAGGCGGTGTGTGCCGATCACGAGGTCGACCGTTCCGGCGGCGAGGCCGTCGAGCACCGCCTTCTGCTCCCGCGCGGTCTGGAAGCGCGACAGAACGGTGACGTTGACGGGGAAGCCGGCGAAGCGCTCCGTGAACGTCTCACCGTGCTGCTGCGCGAGCAGCGTCGTCGGCACGAGCACCGCCACCTGCCTGCCGTCGAACACCGCTTTGGCCGCCGCCCGCACGGCGATCTCCGTCTTGCCGAAGCCGACGTCGCCGCAGATCAGGCGGTCCATCGGCAGCGGCGCCTCCATGTCCTGCTTGACCTCGTCGATGGCAGCGAGCTGATCGGGTGTCTCCTCGTGGGGGAACGCCTGCTCGAGCTCGGTCTGCCAGCCCGTGTCGAGGCTGAACGCGTGGCCCTCGGCGTGCATGCGCGCCGAGTAGAGGCGGATGAGCTCCGCGGCCATCTCGGTCACGGCTTTCTTGACCTTGCCGCGGGCGCGCTGCCAGTCTCCGCCGCCGAGCCGCATGACCCGGGGCTGCTCGCCGCCGACGTACTTCGTGATCGCGTCGACCTGGTCGGTCGGGACGAACAGCCGATCGCCGTCGGCGTAGGACAGCACGACGTAGTCGCGGGTCACCGACCCGGCGGTCCCTCCCCCGACGAGGGTGGTCGGGCCACGTAGCTCACGCGTCACCATGCCGACGTAGCGGCCGACGCCGTGGGTGCTGTGGACGACGTAGTCACCCTCGGCGAGGTCGAGCACGGCCTCCCCCGCCGCCCGCCTGCTCGGCAGCCGACGGCCGGCGCGGGCGTGGCGGGGGCCGAAGAGATCCCACTCGCCGAGGACCGCGACGCCGAGGTCGGCGGCGAGGAACCCCTCCCGCAGAGGCGACTCGACGATGGCGACCCTGCCGCCGCCGGGGCGGGGAGCGGCCGGCTCGACCGGCGCGGCGACACCCTCCTCGCGGAGCACCTCCGCCAGGCGCAGCGCCGGGCCGTGGCCGGCGGTGGTGAGCACGACGGTCAGCCCGTCGGCGGACAGGCGACGGGCCTGGGTCGCGGCTGCGGCGATGTCTCCGCGAAACGTGTCCCACCCGCGCCCGGCGACATCGGCCTGCCCACCGAACGCGGAGAGCTCCCACAGCGGGCCCCGCACCCGGGCGCGCACGGTGTCCCACGCGGCGAAGCCCACCGCGTCGTCGGTGCCTGGCAGCACGCCGCCCTCCCCGTCGGCGGTGCCCCAGCCGGCGAGGAGCAGGGCCGCGGCCTGCTCCCGCAGCTCCGCCGCCCGGTCCGCGAGCCGGCGCGGGTCCACCACGGCCACACCGGCCTCGGGAGGCAGGAAGTCGGGCAGGTAGGCGGGCGCCGGGTGGATGGCCGTGACGAGGGACTCCATGCCCTCGAACGCCACCCCGTCGGCGAGCAGGCCGAGCGGCTCGGCGAGGGTGGGCAGGCGCTGCGCGAGCAGCCGGGCGGTGCCGGCCGTCTCCGCGTCGAGCACGAGCTCGCGGGCGGCGTCGACGGCGACCTCGTCGAGCGGCGCGAGGCTGCGCTGGTCGGCGGCGGAGAACGCGCGGATCGAGTCGATGTCGTCGCCCCAGAACTCCACCCGCACCGGGTGGTCGGCCGCTGACGGGAACACGTCGACGATGCCCCCGCGGACCGCGAACTCACCACGGCGCTCGACGAGCGGTGTGCGGACGTAGCCGAGGGCCGCGAGGGACTCGACGAGCCCGTCGAGACCGCCGGCGAAGCCCGGTCGCAGGCGGATCGGCTCCCGCTCCGCCAGGCGGGGGTCCATCGGCTGGAGTAGCGCCCGGACGGGCGCGACGACCGCACGGAGGTCCGCCGCCTGCTCGCCGTCGGCGAGGCTGCTCGACGGCTCGGGTTTGCGGAGGCGGTCGAGGACGCGCAGCCGCTGGCCGACGGTGGCGGCCTGGGGGGACAGACGCTCGTGCGGCAGCGTCTCCCAGGCGGGGAAGTGGGCGACGGCGCCCTCGCCGAGGAAGGCGGCGAGGTCGTCGCAGACCGCCTCGGCGTCGCGCTCGTTCGGCACGACGACGAGGAGCGGGCCGGTCCGCTCGGCGAGCAGCGCGAGCGTGTAGGCGCGCAGCGCCGGCCCGACGCGCAGCTCACCGGGGTGCTCGAGGAGCTCGGTGAGCTGGGTCCGTCCGGGTGCGAGGAGGGCAGCGAGCGGCGCCGCAGGGGATCCGGCCATGGTCGAGAGCCATGGTGACGTGGCCGGTCCCGTGAGGCAAGCTCCCGCGGTGGGCGCCGGCAGCCGATCTCTTTAGCGACCCGATCCGGCGAGGACGCGCGCGACGAGCAGGGAGCTCACGGCGACGAGGGCGAACCCGCCCGCGGCCAGCCACCACCAGACGACGCTCTCCTGGCTCACGGCGAGCCAGGACCAGAGGGCCGTGACCACGACCGAGCCGGCGAGGCCGAGGAGCATCGCCGCGATCAGCGGCGCGCTCAGCGCCGGCCGTGCCGGCAGGGTGACGACGACCGGCTCACGGCGGGCGTGAGGCTGCGGGCGACCCGCGGCGATGGTGGTCGTCGCGGCCTGGTGGGGCGCGGTTCTCGGGCGCGTGCGCTCGACGTGGCGCCTCGCGTCGTCGGCGTAGGCGTGAAGGAGATCGTCGGGGATGAAGCTCGGGAGCTCGGCGGGCAGGGACATGGCTGCCTCCTCGGCTGGGCTGGCGGACGGGCGCCAGCGGCGATTGCGGTCAGGCGGGATTCGGTGCCACCGCGTCCTCGGACGGGTCGCAGACGCGATCCGTGTCCGGCGCGGCCGGCGTCAGGCCGGCCGGGTCCAGCGCCACCGGCGTGTGCTTCATGCCGGCGATGCGGCTCGTCGGGTCGAGGGCGTCGCTCGTGAGGTCGTTGATCCCGGGCCAGTGGTAGCCCACGAACAGCGTGTCGCGCCGCAGGTGGGGGTTGGGGGCCCAGGACAGCTCCACGGCGCCCTGGCGGGACGCGACGCGCGCGTGTGCGCCCTCGACGAGCCCGACGGCGGCGGCCGTCTGCGGATGCACCTCGAGCACCGGCCCCGGCGTCTTGCGGACGAGGTCGGGGATGCGCCGCGTCTGGTTGCCCGACAGGTAGTGGTCGCGCACCCGCCCGGTGGCGAGCACGAGCGGGTAGGCGCCGCCGGCCGGCACGGTGGGCCCGGTGGGCTCGATGGGCGTGAACCGCGCTCGCCCGTCGGGGTGGGCGAACCGGTCGAGGTGCAGCCGGGGCGTTCCCTCCGGCCGGTGGCGCGGGGCGGGCCAGAAGATGCCGCCGCGGTCCCGCAGCGCCTCCCAGTCCAGGCCGGAGTAGTCGGCGGGGCCTCCCTCGCTCACCCGGCACAGCTCCGCGAACACCTCCCGGCCGGTGTGGAAGTCGAAGTGGTGCCGCACGCCGAACCGGTGCGCCAGCCCGCGGAGCACGTCGAGGTCGCCGCGCACCGCCTGGGGGGGCACCGCCTGGTCCACCCGCACGACGCGCCCGTCGGTGGTCGTGATCGTCCCCTCGTCCTCGGCGAACGTCGAACCGGGCAGCACGACGGTGGCGTGGCGGCAGGTCTCGGAGAAGAACGGGTCGACGACGACGAGGTGCTCGAGCGCGTCGAGCGCGGCCCGCACCGCCCCCGAACGCGGTCCCGACACCGCAGGGTTGGTGGACAGCACGAGCGCCCCGGCAACCTCACCGCGCCGCGCGGCGGCGAGGATCTCGACGTAGGTCAGGCCCCGTCCGGGCAGCTCGCCGGGGTGCACGCCCCACCGCGCCGCGACGACCGCCCGGTCGGCGGGGTCGTCGATCGTGCGGTAGCCCGGCAGCTGGTCGCAGCGCTGCCCGTGCTCACGGGCGCCCTGGCCGTTGCGCTGCCCGGTGAGGGTGACGATCCCCGAGCCCCGCCGCCCCGCGTGACCCGCCGCCAGCGCGAGGTTGATCCAGGCGAGGACGTTCGCCGTCCCGGTGACCTGCTGCTCGCAGCCGCGCGCGTGCAGGAGCAGCGCCCGCTCACTGCGGCCGAGCAGGCGCGCGAGCGCGCTGATGCCGGCTGCGGGCACGCCGGTGACGGCGGCGGTGCGCGCGAGCGTCCACGGCTCGGCGGCCCGCCGGGCCTCGCCGTAGCCGACGGTGCGGTCGGCGACGAACGCGTCGTCGACGAGGCCTAGGACGTCGAGCTCGCGCAGCAGCCCCGTGGCGAGCGCGGCGTCGGTTCCCGGACGCAGCGCGAGATGGAGGTCACCGTCGCGCACGAGCGTGCCACCGCGCGGGTCGACGACGGCCACGCGTGCGCCCCGCCGCCGCGCCCGCTGCAGGTGCGGCATGAACAGCGGGTAGGCGTCGGGCAGGTTCGCACCGATCACGACGACCGCGTCGGCGTCGGCGACGTCGGTCAGGGGGGTCATCGCCCGGTCGAGGCCGAACGCGCGCACCGCCGCCGCGCCCGCCGAGGACATGCAGAGCCGTCCGTTGGGGTCGACGTGCGGCGTGCGCAGGGCCAGGCGCGCGAACTTGCCGACGAGGTAGGCCTTCTCGTTCGTGAGCGAGGCGCCGGTGAGCACGGCGTTCGCCGCGTCGCCCCGGCGCTCGCGAATCCGCAGGAAGCCGGTCGCGGCCACGTCGAGCGCCTCGTCCCAGCCGACCTCGACGAAGCGGTCCCCCCGGCGCACGCGCGGCAGCCGCAGCCGTTCGGGGTGGTGGACCTGCTGCCAGGCCGTGACGCCTTTCGCGCACAGGCCCCCGGACGAGAACGGTGACTGCCGCCACTTCGCGTAGCCGGTGACCGTCTGTCCGCGCGTCACGAGCTTCAGCCCGCAGTTGAGCGAGCAATAGGGGCAGTGGGTCGTGGTCTCCTTCTCCATCGCCGGGCACGGTAGGCAGAGGGCGTTTCGCGCGGGTTGGTCGAACGTGTCGGCGCGGTGAACGCTGCGTCGCGCGGGGACCCGACCGGGTTTTCGTCGTGCCGTCATCTCGGCGTAGCGGTGCGCGAACACGCAGGGCGCACGGTGGCGGCACCATCCCCGAACCGTGCGCCCCCCGGAGGTCACGATGCGCCGCACCGATGCTGTCGGACGGCTGACGTCCCTGTGGTCGTTCTCCGGTCGCTTCCGGATCCTGCACCTCACGTGGTTCGCGTTCTTCCTGTCGTTCGTCGTCTGGTTCAACTTCGCGCCGTTCGCGTCGACGATCGGCCGCCAGCTCGGCTTGGACCGCACCCAGCTGGCGACGCTTGCGCTCTGCAACGTCGCGCTGACCGTGCCGGCCCGCATCCTCATCGGCATGGCCCTCGACCGCTGGGGCCCCCGGCGGGTGTACGCCGCCATCCTCGTCTACGCCTTCGTGCCCTGCACGCTGTTCGCCCTCGCCACGACGTTCCCCACGATGGTCGCCAGCCGTCTTGCTCTCTCGGTCGTCGGCGCCGGTTTCGTCGTCGGCATCCGCATGGTGGCCGAGTGGTTCCCGCCCCGCGAGGTCGGCATGGCCGAGGGCGTCTACGGGGGGTGGGGCAACTTCGGCTCGGCGGCTGCGGCCTTCACGCTGCCGACCGTGGCGGCGGTGGTGGGCGGCGCCGACGGCTGGCGGTGGGCGATCGGGCTCACCGGGGTGATGGCCCTCGGCTACGGGCTGTTCTACCTGCGTGCGGTGCGGGACACCCCCGACGGGGACGCGTACCTCGCGCCGCGCCGGCAGGGGGCGCTCGAGGTGACGAGCCGGGCCGGCGTCGTGGGCCTCATAGCGCTGCAGGTGCCCCTGGTCGGCGTCCTCGCGCTGCTCGCCTGGCGGCTGCGCCTCGTCGGTTTCCTGTCACCGGCCGCGATGTGGGCGGCCGTCGGCCTGCTCGTCGTCGTCCTGGCCGTCCAGGTGCGGGGCATCCTCCGGGTGAACCGGCCCGCGCGGGCGGGCGCCTATGGGACCGACGACGCCTACCCGTTCCGGTCCGTGGCCATCCTCAGCCTCGCCTACGCGGTCACGTTCGGCTCCGAGCTCGCCGTCGTGTCGATGCTGCCGACCTTCTTCGGGGAGACCTTCGGTCTCGGCGTCGTCGCCGCCGGGGCGATGGCGAGCGCGTTCGCGTTCGTGAACCTCGTCGCCCGACCGGTCGGCGGGCTGTCGAGCGACCTGCTCGGCAGCCGGCGACGCACGCTGCTCACGCTGCTCGTGTGCCTCGCCGCGGGCTACGGTCTCGTCGCCGTGATCGGTCCGTCGTGGCCGGTCGCTCTGGCGGTGCTCGCCGTGATGGCCTGCTCGTTCTTCGTGCAGGCCGGCGAGGGGGCCACGTACGCGATCGTGCCGCTGGTCAAGCGGCGGGTGAGCGGCCAGATCGCCGGCATCGTCGGTGCCTATGGCAACGTCGGGGCCCTGCTCTACCTCACGCTGCTCATCTTCGCCGGGCCGACGGTCTTCTTCGCGGTCATCGGGGCGTCCGCGCTCGTCGCAGCACTCGCCTGCCGGTGGCTGCCGGAGCCCGAGGGCAGCTTCGATTCGGCGCACGTGCGCGACGCCGCCGAGGTGCGACCCATCGTTCACGCGGCGGAAACGCCCGCGTAGCGCATCCCTCATCGGCGCTCGCCACCCTGGGTTCCAACCGGCAAATGGGCCGTCACAGCCGTCGGAGGCCCGTCACACGAGAGGAGGGGCGTCCGTGCACGACCTGCGGATCGGCGTCACCGGCGACCGCAAGGGTCGCGAGCTCGTCGACGCGCTCGCACGCCACGGGGCGCGGGTGGTCCACGGGCCGACGGTCACCTCGGTGCCGCCCCCCTGCGACCGGCTTCTCGTCGAGGAGACCGACGCGATCCTCGAGGCCCGCCCCGCCTGGCTCGTGGCCTCGACCGGCGCCGGCATGCGCGCCTGGGCGCAGGCGGCCGAGGCGCACGGTCGGGGGGCCGCGCTGCGCGCGCTCGTCGGCGCCACGCCGGGCGTCGCACGAGGGCCCAAGGCGCTCGGCGGGTTGCGCACGCTCGGCGGCGATGCGGTGTTCGTCTCGCCGCAGGAGACCGACGCGGACGTCGCGGACTGGCTGGCCGCCCATGTCGTGCGCGGCGAAGCCGTGGCGGTGCAGGTCCACGGCGCCGACAGCGGAGCGGCCTACGCCGGTCTCGGCGACCTCGGAGCCCGGGTGCTGCGGGCGTCGGCGTACCGCTGCGTGCTGCCGCTCGATCTCGGACCGGCGCACCGGCTGGTGCGCGCGGTCGCCGACGGCGCCCTCGACGTCGTCGTCGCGACGAGCTCCCCGGCGGTCACCAACCTCTTCACGATCGCCGACGAGGCGGGCCTGCGACGTGCGGCCACGCTTGCGCTCCGCACCTCGGTGGCGGCCGCCGCCGTCGGACCGGTCACAGCCCGGGCCTTCGAGGCCGCCGGCGTACCCGTCGCGGTCATGCCGACCCGCTACCGCACCGCCGACCTCGTCCGGGCGTTACAGGGGTGGGCGCAACGGCGCCGCATGGTGCCCGCCGCCGTCCACGAGCGCATCGAGCTCGTCCCCGACACCTGCATCGCCCGGTCGGGCGCGCACGCCGTCGCCCTCGGCCCGCGCGAGTTCGCGGTGCTCGCCGCCCTCGTCCGCCGGCCCGAGGTGGTGTGCACCCCGACGCAGCTCGCCCGGGAGGCGTGGGGACACGAACCGCCGGAGGACCCCACGCAGGTCAAGCACCAGATCAGCCGCCTGCGCCGCAAGCTCGGCTCCGCCGGGGCGTGCCTCGAGACGGTCCGGGGGGTCGGCTACCGCTACCGCCCGCTGCAGAGCGCAAGCCAGGAGGACGACGACATGACGAACCTCGACGCCCACGGGATCGGCATGCTGCGATGAAGGGCCCCGACATCCCCGCCGCCAAGCGCGCCGGTCTGCCCGTCGACCTCGACCGCCTCACGGCGGACGGCGACGCGTGGCTGTCACCCGAGGAGCGCTACGCGCTGAAGATGCACGGCGTCTGCGCGCAGGCACAGGCCGGTGTGTTCATGATCCGCGTGCGCGTCCCCGGTGGTCGCCTTCCGGCCGGCACCGCGCGCGGCGTCGCGCGTGTCGCCGAGCGCCACGGCCGGGGCTGGGTGCACCTCACGACCCGACAGCAGTTCGAGCTCCACCACGTTGCGGCCCGGGATGTCACCGCGGTGCTCGCCGCCATCGCCGACCTCGGTCTGACGACGAGCTCGACCTGCGGGCACACGATGCGCAACGTCATGGCCTGCGCGGACGCCGGCGTGGGCCTCGACGAGCCGTTCGACTGCCTTCCCGACGCCCGAGCCGTCTCCGACGCGGTCCTCGCCCGCTCCGCCGACCTCAACTGCCGGCTGCCGTCGCGCGTGAACATCGCGTTCGGCGGCTGCCCGCCCTGCCGGGACCACGCCCGGGTGAACGACGCCGGCTTCGTGTCGACCGTCCGGGAGGACGGTGCGCTCGGCTACGAGCTGTTCGCCGGCGGCAGCGCCGGCAAGGCGCCGTTTCTCGCCGTCCCGCTCGAGCAGTTCGTGCCCCGCCACGACGCCGTCGCCGCGGCCGAGGCCCTCGTCGAGGTCTTCGCCGCCCACGGCGACGTCGACCGCCCCGCGAAGGGGCGGATGAAGTTCCTCATCCGCGACCTCGGGGAGCTGCGCTTCGCCGAGCTGTTCGCCGCGGCCTACGACGGGGCGCGCGGCCGTCCGCGGCCCGCGCCCGCGCCGGTCGCGCCCGCCGACGACACCCAGGTGGCCGCCGTGCTCGCGTGCGCCCCGCCCGGGGGGTGGAGCAGCGGGGTGCGGCCGCAGCGCACGCCCGGCCGTGCGCTCGTCACGGTGGCGGTCCCGCTCGGCGACGTCGACGGCGAGGACCTGCGGATGCTCGCCCGCCTGGCCGAGGAGCTCGGCGACGCGACGCTGTACCTCACCCGCAACCAGAACGTCGCCCTGCGCGACGTCGCGCTCGAGGCCGTGCCGCACGTGCGGCAGCGCCTCGCGTCGTGTGGCCTGGGGGTGCGGGGGGCCGACCAGGCAAGTGACGTCCGCGCCTGCACCGGCGGGCCGGTCTGCGCGCTGGCGATCACCCCCGCGCAGTCCGCCGGTGCCGCCCTTGCCGCCCACCCGGCGCTCGCACGCAACACCGGCTTGCGGGTGCACGTCTCGGGATGCCCGAACTCGTGCGCCCAGCACCAGATCGCCGACCTCGGGTTCTCCGGGGGCAAGGTCACGGTGGGCGGCTCTCCGGTGCTCGGGTACCAGGTCTGGCTGGGCGGCGACGTCCCCGCGGGCGTCTTCGGCCGCGTCGTCGGCCGGGTGGCGGAGGCCGACGTACCGGCGATCACCGAGGCGGTGACCGGCATCTGGGAGGCACTGCGCCACCGTGGCGAGACGCTGTCGCAGACGGTCAACCGCCTGGGCGTCGACGCGTTCAAGGCGCACATCGACGCCCTGTGCGCCGGTCGCTGGGCGCCCGGTCCGGAGCCGGCGCACGCCGAGCCCGACCGGTCGCTTCCCCTCGTGGGCGTGGCGTGATGGTCGCCTCCACCAGACGGGTGGTGCGCGTGGCGACGGTCGCCGACCTGCCGCCGCGTCACCTGCACACCCTCACCGTGCAGGACCGGTCCGTCGTCGTCGTGAACCTCGGCGGCGCCTTCGTCGCCTTCGACGGCTCCTGCACGCACGCCGGCGGGCCACTCGGCGAGGGCCGCGTCGTCGACGGCGAGCACCTGCGGTGCCCGTGGCACGGGGCCCGCTTCGTCCTGCGCACGGGCGCCCCCTGCGACGCGGGTCCTGCCCGCAAGCCGCTGCGCCTCTATCCCGTGCACGTCGACGGCGACGACGTCCTCGTCACCCTCGGCTGACCCCCGCTCGAGGCCGTCTACCGCAGCACCGCCGGGCGACGAGGGGGGCGCCCGGCGGTCAGCCGGGATGCCGGCCGGGGTCCCGCCCGCCCCGGTCGGCGAGCAGGCCGGTGTCGGCGCACACATCGACGCACCACCGCCAGAGGCCGGCGATGGGCGAACGGTCGCCCGTGGTCGCCAGGCGCGCCGGGCATCCGAGGGGCGTGTAGGCAGCGGGCACGTCGTCGTCCGCGGAGCCCTCGGCGAGCACGACGCTGTGCGGGGCGCCGTCGCTCTCCTGGACGGCGAACCGGCCGGCGTCGAACCAGCCGGGCCGGTCGCGTCCTTCCTCCGGCGTGTCGTCAGCCGCCGACAGCAGGTTGCGGTACGTGCGCAACGCCCCCTCCTGGCTCATCGCCGCCAAGCGGTGGGCCGGGGCGACGCTTCTCGCCATGACCTTGCGCTGGGCGGCCGGGGGCAGTCCCAGGGCGGCGAGCCTGCGGGACATGACCTCGGCGAGCTGGACGCAGACGCTGCTGCCGAACTGCATCCCCCCGTAGAGGAAGGTCTGCGTGTCACGCAACCTCGCGAGCGTCCGACGGTCGGCGCCTGCGCTGAACAGCGGCACGAGCGCGTCGAGGCGCTCGACGACCCACCCGAGGTCCGCGTGACGCTGCGCGCCGAGCTCACGGTGCAGGTGGAGCACGGTCGTGTCGACGAGAGCCTTCCAGAGCTCGAAGAACGAGGTGATCGACCCTTCCTCGTAGGGCTCCGGGTGGACCTTCAGCATCCCCCACTCGGAGAACATCGACCGCGCCAGGCCGTACGGCGGATACGACGCGCGGTCGAGCAGCACGCGCCGCATGATCGCGTCCGCGAGCAGCGCCGTCAGCGCGTAGAGCTCCACCCGCAGCCCGTCGAGCACCTCACGCCGCGTCTCCGGTGGGCCGCCGGCCAGCTCTTTGCGGTCGGGAAGCGCCTCGAGGCCATCCGCCCCGCGGGCACGAAGAGCCGTCAACCGCAGCGCAACACGCCCACCCTTGGCCACACCCGTACTGTGCCAGTGCCCGGCACGGACCCGCAACGCGCGCGGGCGTCGGGTCAGGACCGGCCCGTGCCGCCCGCTTGCGGCCAGGTGTGAAGCCCGACGAGGCTGCGCAGGTACACCGAGACGTGCGCCGCGTCGAGGACGAGACGGGCGGCCCGGCCGTCGGGGGGCCGCTGGAGCGCCGTGAGGGCGCGGGACAGCTCGTAGACGAGCGCGTCGACCGCGGCGGCCGCCTGGCGGCAGGTCGCGCCGATCGGCGAGTCGGTGCCGACCGCGCCAGGCGTGCCTGCGACGTCCTCGCCGAGCCCCTCGACGAGGTTGGCCTGGAACTCGTCGACCGCGGCGAGCACACTCCCGAGCGCCTCGACGTGCACGTCCACGCAACGATGGGCGAGGTCGGGGGGAACCGCCCGCACGAGCCGGTGCAACGCCGTGGGGAACTCCTCGCCACCCCGCGACATGCGCCAGTGCATCCCGCCGAGGATGCTCGCGGGGTCGTTCCAGCACAGCTGCACGGTGTCGGCGGGCTGCGCGCCGCTCACCTCGTCGGGCCCTTGGCGTGATGGCGGTTCTGCGCTCCCTCCAGGCCCTCGGCGAGGAGGTCGAGGACCGCGTCGGCAGCCCGCTCGATGGCGATGTCCGCCGCTTCCCGGTCCTTCGCGCCGAAGCGCTTCAGCACGTAGTCCGCGGGGTCCTGACGACCAGGCGGACGATCGATCCCGATCCGGACCCGCAGGAAGTCGGGGCTGCCGATGCGCTGCTGGATGCTCGCCAGCCCCTTGTTGCCGCCGGTGCCGCCGCCGCGCTTCAGACGGACCGTGCCGAGCTCGAGGTCGATGTCGTCGTGGACGACGATCAGCCGCTCGACGGGCACCTTGTAGAAGGCCATGAGAGCCTGCACCGGGCCGCCCGCGGTGTTGTAGTACCCGAACGGCCGGCAGAGGGACAGCGGCGTGCGGTCGAGGCCGGAACCCTGGAACGTGTCCGCGACCTGGGCCTTGGCCTTGTGCGGCTTGAACGACGCACCGAGCCGGTCGGCGAGCAGTCGCACGGTGTCCGCTCCGACGTTGTGGCGGGTGCCGCCGTACTCCGCCTCGGGGTTGCCGAGACCGACGACGAGCCAGCGGGGCGCGCTCACCGGTGCGCGTCGGACGCGATCGAGCAGCCCCATGGCCGCCCGCGCGGACTACGGACCCGCGGTCGCGTCGGCGGAGTCCTCGGGCGTGTCGGCGGCGCCCTGCACGGCCCCCTCCACGTCCCCGAGCGGCTCGAGGGGCGCCCCCGCCTCGGTGTCGGGGACGTCGAGCGCCGGCACGACGAGCGTGACCACCGTGCGCTCCGGGTCCTCGAGCGACTCCACGCCTGCCGGGAGCACGAGGTCGGCCACCCGCTTCACGTCACCGACCGCCATGTCGGAGATGTCGAGGACGATCTGGTCGGGCACCTCGAGGGGCAGCACCTCGACCGGCACGGTGTGGAGCTGCTGCTCGACGACCCCGCCCTCCTCCTCGCCGGGCGCGGTGCCCTCGGTGACGACCGGCACGTCGACGGTGATCTTCACCGACCGCGACACGGTGACGAAGTCGGCGTGCAGGAAGTGCCGCTTGACGGGGTGGCGCTGGATCTCCCGCGCGATGACGAGCTGCTCCTGCTCGTCGACCCTCAGGTTGATGATCGCGTTCAGCCCGGCGTCGGTGTGCAGCGCGTGGTAGAGGTCGAGGGCGTCGACGGAGATGGCCGTCGGCTCGTCGAGGTCGGCACCGTACGCGATGGCGGGCACCCGGCCCTCGCGGCGCAGCGCGCGGGCCTCACCCTTTCCCGAGCCCGCGCGCAAGCGGGCGGCGAGGGCGACCTGATCGGCCATGGTGACACTCCTGTGGGGAAACGCGGAAAGGCGGCGCGGACGCGCGCGCACGCCTGCGTAGTCTAGCCGCGGCCCGCGCGCCCGGACAACGCTACTGGTTCTGGTCGTCGAACAGCTCGCTGACCGACTCGTCTTCGAAGATCGCCTTCATGGTGCTCGCGACGATGGGCGCGATCGACACGACCGACACCTTGTCCGTGCAGTCCGCCGGCAGCGGCAGCGTGTTCGTCAGGACGACGCGCTCGATGGACGAGCGTTCGATGCGTCCGCACGCGGGGCCGGACAGCACGGGGTGCGTCGCGCACGCGATAACCCGCTCCGCCCCGTGGTCGATGAGCGCCTCGGCCGCACCGCAGATCGTGCCCGCCGTGTCGATCATGTCGTCGACGAGCACACAGGTCCTGCCCTGCACCTCCCCGACGACCGCGAGGGTCTTTGCGACGTTGTGCGCGGTGCGGGTCTTCGCGACGAACGCCATGCTCGCGTTCGGCAGCCGCGACGCGAACTTCTCCGCGAGCCGCACCCGGCCTGCGTCGGGTGATGCCACGACGAGCTCCTGCTCGTCGAAGTGCTCGATGAGCCAGCCGACGAGCAGCGGCAGCGCGGTGAGGCTGTCGAGCGGATCGTCGAGGAAACCCTGGATCTGCTGGGTGTGGAGGTCGACCGACACGACGCGGTCGGCTCCGGCGACAGCGAGCATGTCGGCGAGCAGCTTCGCGGTGATGGGTTCTCGCGAGCGCGTCTTCTTGTCCTGCCGGGCGTAGCCGTAGTAAGGCACGACCGCGGTGATGCGCTTGGCGGACGCTCGCTTGGCCGCGTCGATGAGGATGAGCTGCTCCATGATGTTCTCGTTCACCGGCGCGCAGTGCGTCTGGATCACGAAGACGTCGGATCCCCGCACGTTCTCGCGGTAGCGGCAGTAGATCTCGCCGTTGGCGAAACGGTGGATGTCGACGTCGCCGAGACGCATGCCGAGATGGTCCGCGACCTCCTGGGCGAGCTCCGGGAACCCGCGCCCGGAGAAGATCTGCATCCGCTTCTTGGTGACGACCTCCATGCGCGCGGGGCTCCTCCTAGTGGCGGCTGCGTCTGCGGTCGGCGTACCCGGCGACCGTGCGCTGCTCACCACGCTCGACGGCGAGCGCACCTTCGGGGACGTCCTTCGTGATGACCGACCCGGCACCCGTGTACGCGCGGGCACCGACCTCGACCGGCGCGACGAGCATCGTGTCGCTGCCGATGAACGCGCCGTCCCCGATGACCGTCGGGTGCTTGTCCCGCCCGTCGTAGTTGACGGTGACGGTGGCGGCGCCGATGTTGACGTCCCGGCCCACCGTGGCGTCCCCCACGTACGACAGGTGGGGCACCTTGCTGCCCTCACCGATCACCGACTGCTTGATCTCCACGAACGCGCCAACCTTCGCGCCGCGCTCGAGCCGCGCGCCCGGCCGCAGGTAGGTGAACGGCCCGACGGTGACGCCGGGCCCGACCGAGGCCCCGACGAGCACGCTGTGGGTGACCGTTGCGCCCGCCTCGACGGTCGCATCGACGAGCCGGCTGGTGGGACCGATGTCGGCCGCCTCCCCGATCACGCAGCGCCCCTCGAGATGCGTCCCGGGACGCAGGACCGCGTCGGCGGCCACGGCCGCGTCAGCGTCGACGTAGGTGGTCGCCGGGTCGACGACGGTGACACCGCCGCGCATGAGCCGTTCGAGCACCCTGCGACGCAGCACCGCGGCGGCGTCGGCCAGCTGCACCCGGTCGTTCACGCCCGCGACGAGCTCGGCCGGGGCCATGACGGCGTCGGCGGCGAGCGGTCCGACCACGTCGGTCAGGTACTCCTCACCCTGGGCGTTGTCGGTGGAGAGCGCCCCGAGGGCCGAGACGAGCGGCCCGCGCGCGAACGCGTAGATCGACGTGCCGACCTCGTCGACCGTGCGCTCCGCCTCCGTCGCGTCGCGCTCCTCCACGATGCGCACGACCTGACCGGCGCCGTCGCGCAGCACCCGACCATAGCCGGTCGGATCGGCGAGGCGGGTGGACAGGAGCGTGACGGGCCGCGCCCCGTGCCCGTCGAGCAACGCCCGCAGCGGCTCGGCGGTGACCAGCGGCACGTCGCCGGGCAGGACGAGGACGGTGTCGACGCCGTCGAGCGCGCCGGCGTCCACCACTTGGCGAACCGCGTGGCCTGTCCCGCGCTGCTCCGCCTGGGTGACGGTCACGAGGCCGGCGAGTCCCGACGACTCGGCCTCCGCGCGGACCTCGTCCGCCTGGTGCCCGACGACGACGACGACCCGGTCGAGCCCGAGCGGTCGCAGGGCCTCGAGCACCCACCGCAGCATGCTGCGGCCGGCGAGCTCATGGAGCACCTTGGCGCGCTCGGACCGGAAGCGGGTTCCCATGCCGGCGGCAAGGACGACTGCGGCACGCATGTCAGCCGCGCCGGCAGGGCGGTGGCTGGGAGGGAAGGGATCGAACCTTCAACTTCGACTCCAAAGGACGACGTGATGCCATTTCACCACCTCCCACCGTCCCTCGACGGAACCGGCCGGCAGCTCCGGAACGGGGGCGCGCACGCCCAGGCTAGCGGATCAGGCCGGGGCGTCCGGGGGATCACCGACCGTCGGACAGCTCCGGTCCCCCGGCGGGTGACTGGGCGACGACGACGCGCGCGAAGCGGCCGGCGACCCGCTCGGCGATGCGGTGCGCCGCCACGGCGTCCTCGGCGAGGGCGAGGAGCGTCGGGCCGCTGCCCGACAGCATCGCGCCGAGGGCGCCCGCGTCGAGCAGGGCCTTGCGGTCCACCTCGAGCTCCGGGCGGAGCGAGAAGGCGGCGGCCTCGAGGTCGTTGTGCAGGGCGGCGCCGAGCGCCACGGGATCCTGCACCCGCAGCGCCTGCAGGACGGCGTCCGGCTCGACCTCGCTCGGCCGGCAGTGACGGTCCCACGCGCGGTACACCTGCGCGGTGGGCAGCTGGTCGGCCGCCTGGCACACGACCCAGTGGAAGGTGCCTCTGCAGAGCACACGGGCGAGCGCGGTGCCGCGACCGGTGGCGAGCGCGGTGCCGCCGACGAGACAGAACGGCACGTCGCTGCCGAGGCTGGCGGCGACGGTGCGCAGCTCGTCACGGGTGAGGTCGCAGCCCCACAGCTCGTTCAGCGCCACGAGCGCGGCCGCGGCGTCGGCCGACCCTCCGGCCATGCCGCCGGCCACGGGGATGCGCTTGCGCAGGTCGAGGACCGTGCGCGGTTCTCCCGTTCCGGCGTCCGGGCCGGCGGAGCGGTCCCAGTCCCGCCCGCCGGTGACCCCCCCGGATCCGAGCTCCGCCTCGAGGATGCCGGCGGCCCGTCCGAGCGCGACGGCGGCGCGGGCGGCGAGGTTGTCGCCGGCGGGGGGCAGGCCCTCCTTGGCGTCGTGCCAGAGCTCGACGCGCATGCGTCGGCGGCCGGCGGGGTGGTGACCGCGGCCCGGCGGGCCGACCACGCCGGCGTGCAGCTCGTCGAACAGCGACACCGTCTGCAGGACGGTGACGAGGTCGTGGTAGCCGTCGGCCATGCGGCCCCGGACGGCGAGGAACAGGTTGACCTTCCCGGGAACGCGCACCGCCACGGAAGGGCCGTCGGCGGTCATCTCCCGGCTCACGGGTGGCGCCCCTTGTCTGCTGCCGTTCCGGCGCCGATGGTAGGGGGAGTCCGGGAGTATGAGCAAAGCACCTACCGGACCCCCAGCGTGGCCGCCAGGCGCACCCAGGCGTCGAGGTCGAGCTCTTCGGCACGGGCGCCGGGGTCGAGCCCGCTGGCCCGCAGCGCATCCTCCACGGCCCCCGGGGGGTGCACGGCGCCGAGGGCGTTGCGGAGGCGCTTGCGCCGCTGCGAGAAGCCCGCGCCGACAAGCCGGAACAGGCCCGCCCGGTCGACCGGATACGCCCACGGTCGGGGGACGAGGCGCACGGTGACGCTTTCGACGTTGGGCACCGGATAGAACGCGGCCCGGCTGACCGCGGCGACGACGGCGACGTCGGCGAACGCGGCCATCTTCACGCTGACCGCCCCGTACTGCGGACCGCCCACACGCGCCGCCCAGCGCTCCCCGACCTCGCGCTGGACCATGACGTGCAGGCGCGTGAAGACCCCGGCGGCGAGGGCATCGAGCACCAGCGGTGTGGCGACGTTGTACGGGAGGTTCGCGACGAAGGCTGCCGGACCACCGTCGACGAGGACGGCGAGGTCCACGGACAGGGCGTCGCCGTGCACGACCCGCACCTGCGGGTCCCACCCCAGGGTGGTCTGCAGCACGCGCACGAGGCCGGCGTCGATCTCCACCGCCACGACACGGGCGCCCGCCGCCCGCAGCGCGCGTGTGAGGCTGCCGACGCCTGGTCCCACCTCACACACGAGCTCGCCGGGGCGGACACCGGCGTCGCGCACCGTCTTGCGCACGGTGTTGGGATCGACGACGAAGTTCTGCCCGTGGGTCTTGCGGGGTGCGACGGCATGCGCGGCGAGCAGGCGGCGCACGTCACGGGGGGTCAGCAGCGGGTGGGCGGCCTCACCACTCGAGTCGGACATCGAGGATCCCCGCCCCCCGCGGGCCGATGCTCCAGAAGGCGGCCTGGGAGAGGTCGATGACGCGGCCCTCGACGAACGGCCCGCGGTCGTTGACCCGCACGGTGACCGACTTGCCGTTGGCGTGGTTCGTGACGGTTACCCGGGTGCCGAGCGGCAGCGTCCGGTGCGCCGCGGTCATCGCCTCGGGATCGTACGGCTCCCCGCTCGCGGTCGGCTCGCCGTCGAAGGACGCGGCGTACTTCGACGCCCGCCCCTGCTCGGCGCGGGCCGCGGCCGGGGCGGCAACGGGCTGCGGCTCGGCGCGGGGCGTCCCCGCCGGCACGGGTGCGGGCGGCGGGGGAGCCGGCCGGGGGGACGGCGCCGACGCCGCGGTGCCGACCTCGACGACGGCGTGTCGCGGC
>Ga0247713_1000202_pt1 | contig 43040 bp, 44 predicted proteins | sample 21E_NmetaG_FD_189936 | JGI IMG/M metagenome (GOLD analysis project Ga0247713, IMG submission 189936) | Soil microbial communities from hillslope of Landscape Evolution Observatory, University of Arizona, Oracle, AZ, United States - 2-1-E_N | ecosystem: Engineered > Artificial ecosystem >...
CCGCGGTTTCCTCTTCGGCGGTAACGTCAGAAGAGGCGTCCTCGGCGGCCGCGACAGCCGAAACCGCCGAGGACTCAGCTCCGCTGAGCAAATCTGCCGAAGAGCGCAAGATGAAGCGCGAAGCCGCCCGCCAGGAACGCATTGCCATCGCCCGCAAGCGCCAGCAGGCCAAGCGGCGGAAGCAAATTTTCGTTGCGATCGTCCTGCTCATTGCCCTCGGCGGAGGAACCTGGTTCGCCATCCAAAGGGCCCAGGGCGAGAGGGCCGCCTTCGCAGCAGCCGCGGAACAAGCCGGTTGCGGACCCATCGAGTCCCACGAGGACGAGGGTCAAAGGCATATCGACCCGAACGAGCAGTACACCGACTACAAGACCAATCCTCCAACCTCGGGTCCCCACCGGCCCCAGCCTGCGCCGTGGGGCTCGTACCGGGAGGCTCCGGAACAGGAAGCGCTGGTCCATAACCTGGAGCACGGGGGCATCGTCATCCATTACAAGGACCTGACGGACGACGAGGTGGACGAGGTCGACGAGTTTGCCGATTCGCATGTCGACGGCGTCATCGCCGTTCCCAACCCCGACATAGAAAAGCCGATTGCCCTGGCCGCCTGGCGCCATTCGCAGCAGTGCGAAAGCCTGAACACCAAGGCTATCGAGGGATTCATCAAGGCTCGTTGCAACAAGGGCCCCGAGAAGGTCGGAGTTACCTGCGTCCGGGACTAGCCCGGATAAGGAAGACGCACGGTGAAGGTCGATCCCGACCCCAACTCGCTTGCGACCTCCACCACGCCCCCGTGGCTCTCGGCCACGTGCCGGACTATCGCCAGCCCCAGCCCGGTGCCACCGGTATCCCGGCTCCGGGCCTTGTCCACCCGGTAGAAGCGCTCGAAGATTCTTTCCAGGTCCGACGACGGAATCCCGGCCCCGGAATCGGTAACCTGAAGCTCGAAGGCTTTGGCGGTGTCGGCGAGCCGCACCCGGATCGACCCTTCCGCGGTGTAGACCAGGGCATTTTCCAGAAGGTTGCGAGCCATGAGCGCCAGGTCCTCGGCCACCCCCAGCACCTCTATCCCGTCGTCAAGCTCCACCTCCAGCACCAGGCCCTTCGCTTCTATCCGCTCCCTCAGTGACTCCAGCTCGCCTTTGACGACCTGTGCCAAACGGATCGGGGAGCGCTCTCCCTGACCCCTCTCCAGCCGGGCCAGGTCCAGCAGGTCCTGCACCAGTGCGCTCAACCGGCGGGCCTCGCGAACCAGGTTGGCTGCAAACCGCCTGGCGTGGTGGACGTCGCCGTCCAAAGCTTGCTCCACCGTCTCCGCGGTAACCATGATCCCGGCGACCGGAGTCTTCAACTCATGCGAGGCGTTGGCGACGAAGTCCCTTCTAATGGACTCGACACGCTTGCGTTCGGTCTCGTCCTGGATCACCACCAGGGTCCGCCCGTCCTCCAGCCTCACCGAGGTGGAGCGAAGCTCACGCCGCCGGGGGTGATGGATCGTAAACTCGTGTTCCCCCGCGCCCGCGAGCTGGGCCGGCAAGAGGTCCCGGGGGCTGCGCCCGAACATGTCGTAGGCGGCCTGGTTGGCGTAGATCACCTCTCCGTAGGTGTCGGCGAGCACCACCCCTTCCCGCATGGACGTGAGGATCTGCTCTCGCAGGCCGGTCTCCGCCCTCAGCTCGTCGATCACACCCGCCAGTTCCTCCGCCATGCCGTTGATTGCTTCCGACAGGCGTACTGATTCGACCGGCCCCGACGGGGTGACCCGGTCGGAGTGCCCCCTGGCGATCCGGGCGAGATCCAGGGCTAGCAGTTCGAGGGAGCCGGAGATCCACTTGGCGACCAGGGAGGAGGAGGCCAGCGTGGCCATCAGGGTGGCGGCGGTTACCAGCAGGAAGGGCCCCCTCATCGGTCCTAGGCGGCCCGCCGATACCGCATACAGGGCCATAGTGCCCAGCCCGACCACCACAAACTGAACCCACATCAGGCGGGACCGTAGAGTCGGTTTACGCCTCATTTCGGCTGTACGCGAAATCGATAACCGATGCCGCGTACGGTGACGATGTAGGTGAAGGCCGAAGGTTGTTCCACCTTTCGTCTCAGGTTCTTGATATGGGTATCGATCGTTCGGGTATCGGTCATCTTGTCGTAACCCCAGACCTTTTCGGCAAGCTCGGACCGGGAAAGCAGCCTGCCCGGTTCGGCCGCCAGGGTGGCCAGAAGCGTCAGCTCCTTGGGCCGCAGATCGATCTCGCTGTCACCCACCCAGCACCGAAAGTCACGGGCGACTATCCGCAAGTCACCGAAGACCAGTTCGGGCGGCGCGCCGTTGCGCAACGCCTCGACACGGGACCGGCGGAGCAGGGCCTTCACCCGGGCCACGAGCTCACCCATCGAGAACGGCTTGGCGAGGAAGTCGTCGATGCCGGATCCGAAGCCCTGGATCCGCACCGCCTCCTCGGAGCGAGCGGTCAACATGAGGATGATCAGGTCCTTGCGCCGCTGGCGGATCTCACGAGTGATCTGCAGGCCGTCGATGCCGGGCAGCATGAGGTCGACGATCATCATGGAGACCTCGGCGGCATTCGCTCTGGCAAGCCCGGTCTCACCATCCGCGGCGACCTCTACGTCAAAACCCTCGCGCCTCAGGTTGTACGCAAGCATCTCGCACATGGTGGGATCGTCCTCTACCACCAGCAGCTTCGGCATTTTTGCCTCCGAAGTTCAGGAAGAGTTCAGATAAAGACCACCATAGCAGCGGAATGCCTGCTTAGGCTCCTGATCAGAGCGTTCGATCAGGTCCTCCTGCGGCTCATGATTGCGGCTCAACGGTACCTGCCGGCGCCGACCGACAACCGGCGAGAGAGGCAAGAACGACCGATGGGAAACCCGCCACGATCCGGCCGGCTGCTCGCCGCGATGCTGGTTCTGGTGGCGGCGTCATCAGCCTGCGGGCGTGCCGCGGTTGACGACGGGTTGACCGGGAACATCGTGATCTCCGGATCCTCCACGGTAGAGCCGATCTCGATCGGGGTCGCGGAAAGGTTCTACGAGATCGCACCGAACGTCAACATTGCCATCGACGGGCCGGGAACCGGCGACGGCTTTGAGTTGTTCTGCCGGGGAGAGACCGACATCTCCAACGCTTCTCGCGCGATCTCACAGCCGGAGATTGCCGCCTGCGAGCAGGCCGGCGTTACCTATCTCGAGCTCAAGGTGGCCAACGACGGAATCGCCGTGCTGACCTCGCCTCGAAACCAGCGGACAGGCGATTGTCTGTCCTTCTCCGACATCTACGCACTGGTGGGACCCGAATCCCAGGGCTTCAACAACTGGAGCGCCGCCAATTCCCTCGCACAGCAACTGGGCAACAACAAAGCCGCGCCTTTCCCCAACGCTCCGCTGGCTGTCACCGGACCCGGCGAGGAATCGGGCACCTACGACAGCTTCATCGAGTTGGTCATCGAAGACCTCGCCGAGGCGCGGGGCCACGAGGCCCAGAGCCGCCCCGACTACCAGGCGTCCGGAGACGACAACGTCATCGTCCAGGGCATCCAGGGATCCGACACATCCTTCGGTTGGGTCGGTTACGCCTTCTACGATGCCAGCCGGGACCGGTTGAAGGCGTTCCAGGTGGCCGGCGAGGACGGGACCTGCGTGGCTCCCACCCCCGAAACGATCGCCGACAATTCCTACCCGATCTCCCGGCCCCTGTTCATCTACGTGAACCTGGAACGGCTCGAGGCGAACCCGGCGCTGCAGGAGTTCGTCGCACTCTACGTAAGCGACGATGGGCTCGCCACGGCAAGCGAAGCGGGCTACGTGGAGCTAAACGACGAGCAAGCGCGGGCCACCGCCCGGGCATTCGAGTCCCGCCCCGGGAGCGGCACCGCAGATGAGTAGGGCCATCGGGCAACCCGTAGGCTCCAGGCGATGACCGGCAGAGCCGGTCGTCGCCCTGTACCGGGCCCCGGCGCCGCCGGCAACTGGAGGGCTACTTGACCCGACCGCTGGCCGGGGACGACTTCAGCCTGGAGTCGCTCAGCGGCGAACCACGCCGTGTCCGCAAGGAGAAGCTGATCCGGACCGCATTCATGGGCACGGCCGCCCTGTCCATCGTGGTCAGCGTCCTGATAGTCGTGACCCTCGCCCAGGAAACCCTCACCTTCGTCACCGGGGTGGAGTTCTCTGCGCTTTGGAGCGAGGGATGGTTTCCCCGGCGAGGTCTGTACGACATCCGGACGATCTTTGTCGGAAGCGTTCTGGTGACGGCTATCGGAATGCTGGTCGCGGCCCCGCTCGGGATGGGGGCCGCCGTCTACCTGGCCGAGTATGCCAGGCCAGGGATTCGGCGGGTCGTCAAACCGGCCCTGGAGATCCTGGCCGGCATCCCCAGCGTGGTGGTGGGCTTCTTCGCTCTCACCTGGGTCTCTCCCCAGATCGTCCAGCGCCTGAACGAGGGGGCGACGCTGTTCAACCTGGCTGCTGCCGGGATAGGCGTGGGAATCCTGGTGACTCCCCTGGTGGCGTCGATCGCGGAGGACGCAATGAAGGCGGTCCCGCGATCGCTGCGCGAGGCTTCGTATGGGATGGGGGCCCGAAAGGTCACCACCTCGGTGCGGGTGGTGATCCCGGCGGCAGTTTCCGGCCTGGTTGCCGCCTTCATCATCGGAATCTCCCGGGCGATCGGCGAGACCATGGTGGTCGCGATCGCAGCGGGAGCGAGCGGCGGGTCCCTGTTCGGGTGGAACGTCTTCGACCGGGGGCAGACGATGACCGCTGCGATGGCCTCGATGGCGGGCGGCACCGACGCGGTGAAAGGGGCCGGCTTGACCTTTCAAAGCCTGTTTTTCGTAGGGGCGCTGTTGTTCGTGATCACCCTGTCGCTGAACCTGTTCGCCGGCCGGTTCGTGCGCCGGGTCCGCCAGAAGTATTGAGTCCATGAAGGAGGGTTGAGACATCACTGTAGACACCAAGCCGCTGACCAGCTCGCCGGAGTACGTCCGCCGCAGGCTGCAGGGACACCGGTTCGACGCGGCGGGTCTGATATTTAGGATGCTCTTGCTGGGTGCCCTCTCGATTACCCTGCTGCTGCTGGTCACCTTGCTCTACAGCGTCCTGACCGAGGGCTGGGGGATCCTGTCCACCAGGCTCGGCGACTTTTTGACCGGCAGGTTGGCGATCTCCCCCGCCCGGGCCGGCATCAGTCAGGGTCTGAGGGGCACCTTCTTCATCGGGGTCTTCGTGGTCCTCATTGCCTTCCCCCTGGGGATCGGCGCCGCCATCTACCTGGAGGAGTACGCCCCGAGATCCCGCTTCACCCGGCTCATCGACGTCAACATCCGGAATCTGGCCGGGGTGCCCTCGGTGGTGTACGGGCTGCTGGGCTTTGCGATCTTCGTTCGGGCGCTGCGGTCCATCACCGGCCCTGAGGCCAACGGCGCCACGGTGATATCGGCCGGCCTGACCCTGGCGATCCTGGTGCTGCCGATCGTCATCATCACCTCGGCTGAAGCCATCCGAGCGGTGCCCGACAACCTGCGGGAGGCGGGGTTCGGAGTCGGCGCGACCCGTTGGGAGGTCGTCCGCAGCCACGTCCTTCCCTACGCCGGGCCGGGCATCCTGACCGGGACCGTGCTGTCGCTTGCTCGAGCCCTGGGCGAGGCGGCGCCTTTGATCCTGGTAGGGGCCACCACGGGGTTCCTGACCGAAGGAGACAGGTACACCCTGGCCTCCCTGCAGGAGCGGTTTACGGCGATGCCGATAGTGATCTACACCTGGGCCGGAAGGCCCCAACCCGGTTTTAGAAGCGCCACCGCAGCTGCGATTGTGGTGCTTTTGGTGGTGGTACTGTTGGCGAACACGGTCGCCATCCTGTTGCGCAACAAGTACGAGAAGAGGAGATGAGCGACATGGCGCCCGAGACCAACCTGCAGCCGGTTTCTACGTCGTCTGCCCCGCGAACCAGGCTGGACATCAAGCGCTCGGAGTCCGATGTGCCCCTGACACCGCCCCAAGATGTCGAGGTTTTCGAGGCAAACGACCTTTCGGTCTACTACGGTGCCTTTCGGGCCGTTCGCAACGTGAACATGACCGTCTGCGAGAGACAGATCACCGCATTCATCGGACCCTCCGGCTGCGGCAAGACCACCCTCCTTCGCTGTTTCAACCGGATGAACGACCTGGTGGAAACCGCGCGGGTGGAGGGCAAGGTTCTCTACCACGGGGTCGACCTCTACCATCCCGACGTGAACCCGGTGGAGGTCCGCCGCCGGATCGGAATGGTCTTCCAGAAGCCAAACCCGTTCCCCAAGTCCATTTACGACAACATCGCATTCGGCCCCAAGGTCGCCGGCATCAAAGGTGACATGGACGAGATCGTAGAGCGCTCTCTGCGCCGGGCCGCCCTTTGGGACGAGGTGAAGGATCGGCTGAAGACCTCTGCCATGGGCCTGTCGGGAGGTCAGCAGCAACGGCTGTGCATTGCCCGCGCTCTCGCGGTGGATCCCGAGGTGATCCTGATGGACGAGCCCTGTTCGGCCCTTGACCCGATTGCCACCGGTCGCATCGAGGACCTGATGGAGGAGATCAAGAGCGAGTACACGATCATCATCGTGACCCACAACATGCAGCAGGCAGCTCGGGTGAGCGACATGTGCGCTTTCTTCACCGCCGAGGTCAACGAAACGTCCGACACCCGAACCGGGGTCCTGGTGGAGTACGACCGCACCGAGAAGATGTTCTCGAATCCGTCCGACGAGCGCACAGAGAACTACGTCACCGGCCGGTTTGGCTAACCCCGTGCCCGAGCCAGGTCCCCCGGGCATCCGAGCAGGCTTCGACGCCGAACTCGACCAGCTGCGTCTCCAGGTGGAGGTGATGGCCGCCAGGGTGGGTGAGGCGCTGCGCCGGATGAGGATCGTCTTGACAACCCGCAACCCCACGGTGGCAGCGCTGGCCCTGGAAGCCGACGACGAAATCGACGCCATGCTCGTCTCGCTTACCGAGCGGTGCTATGACCTGCTTCGCCGGCAGGCCCCGGTCGCCTCCGACCTGCGCTTCATAGTCTCGGTGCTAAGGCTCCTGGAGGAGCTGGAGCGTATGGGCGACCTGGCCCTCAGGGTGGTCAAGCATGCTCCCGAGCTGCCCGAGAACTCCGAGCTGTCCGACACCCTTGACCAGATGGCCGAACTTGCTCAGGAGCTCTACCGAACGGCGGCGGGGGCATGGGCCAGCCAGAGCCTGGAGCTCGCCGGCACGCTGGCTCATCGCAATCAGGCGATGGACGGCCATTACACCCGGCTGTTGGAACAAATCCTCCGGCTGGAGGGTGGCGGGTTCTACTCAGGTTGCAGTCAGCGCGGTCCTGATCGGCAAGGCGCTCGATCGGATCGCAGATCACAGCGTGATTGTCGGTGAGCGGCTGCAATACATGCTCACTGCAGACCCCGCTTACCTCGCGTCGGAGGTACGGTAGTAGTAGGAAAAGTTTAGACGGAGTTTCTCGTTCCATTGCAATGGGAAACCCGTGACCAGATTTGATTCGGCAGGCCGGGCCAGGAAGCGGCTCGCCTGCTAGAAGAGGGGATAAACCCATGAGCGCGATACCCGAGTTGAGCCCTCACATCAGGCGCCGGCTGGACGACGAGCTAAGAGACCTGAAGCTCAAGATACGTTCCATGGGCGCGGCCTCCCAGAACATGTTCGAGAGTGCGCTGCATTCGGTTGAAAGCAACTCCGGCTTCCAGGAGGTGATCGCCGCCGACGACGAGGTGGATGGCTACTACATGGATATCGAACGGCAGATCCTCGATGTGCTGGCCCTCCAGTCCCCGATGGCCTCGGACCTGCGATTCCTGACCGCGCTGCTGCATGTGAGCCTGCACCTCGAGCGGGTGGCGGACATGTCGGTGAACATCGCAAAAATCGGCGCCTGCGTTTCGCACTTGCCACGCAACGAGCCGGTCATGACGACGATTATGGAAATGGGTGGCATTGCGCTCAGAATGATCGAAGCATCGATGGACGCCTTTGCGAATCGGGATCTTGACCTGTGCCTTCGCATGCCCGAGATGGACGACCCGGTGGACCGCCTGAACCGCGGCATCATCCAGGAGATCCTCCCGATGTGCAACGACATGCGGCTGCTCGAGTGGGGAATGCAGATTCATGTGATCTCCCGGCAGATCGAGAGGGTGGCGGACCACGCGGTGGACATCGCCGAGCAGACGGCCTTCCTCATAACGGGCGAGTTCAGGGAATTCACGGACGCGTCCCACCCGGACAACGTGGACCTGTAACCGCGCGCACCAGCTCGATCGGTAGCGTCGTCGCCGCCGGGGCGTCTATCGTGCGTCTACGCGATTTGCGTAACTACAACTCTGTAGCTTAGAGTGCCCACGCAATCCCAGAACGCAGTCGCGATTAAGCGCGCAATCCTTAAGCCAATAGCTTGGTTTCGGCTGCCTTCGGGATGTGCCCCGAGCAAAGGAGTAACGCATGTTGAGCAAGAAGAGCCATGCGTAAGTGGATTTGCGCAGGAGTCATCGGAGGACTCCTTGAGTTCGGAATCATCTACCAGGTGGCGTTTTCCGAAGTTGACGCCCCACCCCAGGACGTTGTCGCAGCCCCCGACAACAACATCCAAAAGAGCACGCGCAGCACCCGCAGGGCCCACAGGGCACCCGACGGGTTGACCGGCGGAGCAGCAGAAGACCCGGCAGCACCGGCCGTGGCCACTGACGCAGCAAGCTCAGCAGCTAAAAAGACGTTGGTGATCCCCGCAACATCCGGCAGCCAGCCGGCAGGCGGTTCCCCCGCGGAGGAGGCGAGCACGAAGGCCAGCAAGGACGATCTACTGGCGTCCGTGTTGTCGGCCGCTTCTTCGGTGGTGGCGACGGTGGCCGCTCTGCCGCTGAACGCGGATCCGGTAGCCGCCGGTGCGCCCGCCTCAGTGGAGGGCCTGGACCAGCCGGCCGAGATCGTGCCGCTTCCACAGCTTCCACCGCCTCCTGCACCGGTAACGCGGTCCGATCTGGCGAAGATGCCGGTGGAGGACATGATCCGCGAGGTCTTTGGGCCGCATGGAGAGAAAGCGGTCAAGGTAGCCCGCTGCGAGTCCACGATGCGGACCAACGCCAAAAGTGGCCAGTACCTCGGCCTTTTCCAGATGGGCGCCAACGAGCGGGCCGACTACGGTCACGGTTCGGACGCGGTGACTCAGGTCCTGGCGGCTCACGCGCTTTTCCTGGACCGGGGCTGGCAGCCCTGGACTTGCGCCTAGCCTGACCCGAACGGGTCGGGCACCGTCCCGACCCCTATCGGTTTCTAGAGGTTACGAGGAGCACCGCCTCGAGGGTTGGATGAGCACGATCAGTCCACCCTCGGGGCGGCTCCGCACTGTCTGGGGGTCCGGCTCGAGGTGGCGCCGGACTGGGCCCCTAGCGCCGCTCGACCCTTCGCACCTTGCCCCCCTGCCGCCACGACTCGATCACCAGGTGGTCCACGTTCGGGCTGAGAAAGCTGATCTCCTTTACCTCCACCCGGAAAAGGTGCATCGGCCCCGGCGGTGCCCCGCTGCCCGATTGGGCGGCAAAGTCGGCTTGAAACCGGCGCAATGCCTTTTGATCCTCCACCTCCACTCCCCGGCCGAACAGCTTGGCGTCCCCGGCCGTCACGTTCTTGTCCGAAGTCGCGCTATGAAGGCACAGGCGGGGGTCCCGCTTTAGATCGGCCGCCTTACGGGAGTTGGGCATCATGCCGAGCCACAACTCTTCTGCAAACAGTGGTTCGATACCGCTGATCCGAGGAAAGCCATCCGAGCGAATCGTGGCGAGCAGGCCCAGCCCGTATGCATCGAAGCGGGCCTTGATCGTGCTGGCCAGCGCCGGAGCCGCCACCATCACTTCAGACCATGAGGACATGCTGGCAGTCTAATGGAGGGGACTCGGGCAGAAACCCCCGACGGCAGCCGGCGCCCCGTTTCTCACCCGCGCAAGGCCCGCCCTGGAGGTTTAGCCCAGGTGCCGTCCGGCAAAGGTTCTCGCTAACTGCCGAGTCGGGGCATCTTTCCTCGCCCGCTTCCCCAGGAGCGGGGTCTGGTATTCGAGGGTCTGATTGTCTATGTTAGGTCAATGTCGTACCGCCTGATCTTCAAGTGTGAGGTCTGCGGGGGCTGCCCCGACCACCTCACCCAGGGGAGCATCGAGCGCCAGCTGCTCAACGCCAGGTTCGGCGAATGGGTGGACGCCTATCCCGAAAAATGGCTGATCTGGAGCGGCAATGGCATCTACGGCGCGACCCTTTATGCCTGCGGAGAACACCGGGGGGAGCTCAAGTCTTTCGTTCGCGAGCATTACGGAGCCATCGGATGGCATCCATGGTCGATGAGAACGTATCCCTGCCAGGCTCCCGATGACCTGGTAAAGGCGCGCCGCCGGCTGCGCCACACCGGATCCAAGTTCACCGCAATCTAGGGCGTAAACCGGGCTCCCGAAACTAGCCCGGCGGCCTTGCGCCGGCCTTTCCTCCCGCCAGCTCCGATTCCAGCCATTGCCTCAATCGCGGCTCGGGAGCTGCGCCCGTCTGGCGTGCGACCACCCGGCCCCCCTTTACCAGCATCAAAGTAGGGATCCCCTTGACGTCGAAGCGCATCGAGGTGCGGGGTGACTCGTCCACGTTTACCTTGACCAGCTTCATCTGGCCGGCGAAGGTGGCCGCCAGCCGCTCCAGGACCGGGCTGACCTGCCTACAGGGACCGCACCAGGGAGCCCACATATCGACGAGGACCGGGACGCTGGACTTCTCCACCACCTCATGGAAGCTCGAGTCGTCCGCATCCGCCACCCAGGGCAGATCGGCCCGGCAGCCGGCACAGCGGGGAAGGCCCGAAGCGGTCGCCGGGACGCGGTTTCGCTTGCCGCATCCCGGGCAGCCCACGATCTGAGACGTCACGTTCCCTCCCGGCAGGCAAACCTGCTCCCGCGAAGGGGAATGCCGCCGGCGAGCTGGAGGAAGGGGTCAAGAGCTCGCCGCCGGCCCCCGAGCCGCCCCAGAGGGCCTGCTCTGAAGGGCGGCTCCGGGTCCGGGAGATCCCGGACCCTCACCGATCCATCTGTAAGCCGGAGACCCGTCAGGGGCGCTGCGAACTCCCGGTCGATGCGGCCTGACCGGACTGCGAACCGTTTCCGTCCTGGTAACCCGACTCGGACTCCCGCTCACCGCTGCCCGGAGAGCGGGCTTCGATGGTGGTACGGTCGCCTTCGGCCGAGTGCACCGCAACCTTGCGCGGCTTCGCCTGCTCTCGCACCGGGATGACGAGAGTGAGCACGCCGTTGGAGTAGTTGGCGTCCACCCTTTCCGAGTCCAGGCTCTCGCCGAGAAAGAGTTGACGGGTGAAAATTCCCTGAGGCCTCTCGGATACCAGCAGCTCCTGGCGCTCGCTCACCGGCCACGACCTTTCGGCCCGCACAGTCAGGACGTTCTTCTCGACCGTGAGGTCAACCGATTGCGGGTCGACCCCCGGCAGGTCGAAGTGAACAACGAAGTCGTCGTTCTCCCGATAAGCATCCATCGGCATCGGGTTTGTTGAGGCGGACGGGCCTTGGTTGAAGATCTGAGCTACCCGGTCCAGCTCCCGAAATGGGTCGAATCTCATGAGCATGGCTTCCTCCTTTCGTTCACTTCCCCTTCCCCCGTCTTCATGCGGGCAGGTCGGGGCAACGACTGGCGATGTCAGGCCGGCTTCTACAGCCAAGGGGGCAACCGTTGGGATGCCGTAAATTTACCCCTACGGGCATCGGCCAAAACCGGCGTCCGGCAAGATCGCGATGATCCACCTACTCGGTTGAGATGGCCTCCAGCACGTTGAGCCGGCCGGCTCTGCGGGCGGGCGGCAAGGCGGCCAGCACCCCGGCAAGGGCCGCCACCAGCACATAGCCGGCGAGCTGGCCGAAGGGAATCGAAAGCTCGGTGATCCCCTCGGACTCGAGGCTGGTGACCAGCGCCCACCCGAAGAACAGGCCGATCACCAGGCCCAGCACCGCACCGATGATCGATATGATCACCGCTTCCCACCGGATCATGGATCGGGTCTGCCGACGGCCCATCCCGACCGCCCTCAGCAGACCGAGCTCCCGGGTGCGCTCGAACACCGAAAGAGCCAGCGTATTGGTGATGCCGAACAGGGCGATGATCAACGCCAGCCCCAGCAGCGCGCTGACCAGCCCGAGCAGCTGGTTGACCTGAGATGCCGACTCCGCCTTCGATTCGGTCTGATCCTGCAGCCGCACGTTTGGATATTTCTCGATCACGGGGTCTATCGCCGCCCGAGCCTCGGATGCGCCGGTGCCGGGGGCCACTTTCACGAAGACCTGCAGGTCGACCTTGTCCGGAAAGTGCTCCTCGTAAGCCGGAATTGCCAGCACGTAGTCGGTGGAAACAAGCGCCTTGTTGTCGAACAGGCCCGCCACCCTCATCTGGTGTGTGCCGGTGGCGGCGAACTGCATGGCGAAGCGGTCCCCCACCTCCAGCCCCAGGTCCTGGGCGGCCATGCCGTATAGAAAGACCTCGCCTGTACCCAGCGACGCAAAGGAGCCGGCAGTCACTTCGAGATCGGCCACGGCCTCGAAGCTTTGCGGATCCACACCGGCAACGAAAAACGCCCTGTCGTCGTCCCGGCGGAACTGGCCCAAACGGAGCGGTGATGCGACCTGGACTTCGGGCAGCTGGTTGATCTCGCGCGCGACCTCCGGGCTCACGTAGCCCCCGGTAAATCCCCCTGCCGATATCGTGAAGTCCGCCTTCAGCGACTTGTCGAGCACCCGGTCGGTCGATGCCTTGAGGGAATCGGCCATGATGCTCACCAGTCCGACCAGCGCCAATCCGATCATGAGCGCCGCCGCGGTGGCGGCCGTGCGCTTGGGGTTGCGGGCGGCGTTGCGCCGCGCCAGCTTCCCCGGCATCCTCAGCGCCTGCAGCGGGGCCCCGATGATGTTGGCGAGGGGACCTGCGAACAGCGGCGCAAGCACGGCCACGCCGAGAAAGGTTACGAACGCGCCGGCCCCTACCAGTTGCACCGGCCGGCCGGCCTGGGTAAAAAGGCCGGCCATGAGAATGGCAACCCCGATCAGGGTTATCAGCAATCCGACTATCGTTCGTTGGGGTGAAAAACGAGGGGCCCTGGGGGCCGTCTCCCGCAGTGCGGCCATCGGCGAGATGCGAGCCGCGCGCCGGGCCGGGGCGACCGCGGAGACCAGGGTGACCCCGATTCCGACCACCGCCGCCACAATCGCCGTTCTCGGGAGAAAGACCAGGTTCTCCGACGGCAGGTCGATTCCGAAAGCCTCCAGGACCGCGTTCAGCGCAAGCGCGATGCCGAAGCCCGCGGCGATGCCGACGGCCGACGCCAGGATCCCGATTAGCAAGGCCTCGAGGAACACCGCCCCGGTCACCTGGCTGCCGCTGGCGCCGAGGGCCCGCAAAAGCGCGAACTCCCTGGTCCGCTGGGCGACGGTTATGGAGAAGGTATTGAAGATGATGAAGGCGCCCACGAACAGCGATATGCCGGCGAAGGTCAGCAGGGCGATGTTGAAGAAGCTGAGCGCCGACTTCAGGGATTCAGCCTGCTCGGATGCCACGTCGGCGGCGGAGGCAGCCTCTACCCCGTCGGGCAGGATGGACTCCAGCCGGCTTTGCAGCTGCTCGGTGGTGACGCCGGCGTCGGCGGCCACGTCAATGCTGTCCACCTGCCCCTCTTTCTGAAAAACCTCTTGAGAGGTGGGCAGGTCGAATACGGCAAGGGTCGCGCCGCCGAGGTTGTCCGCCTCCCCCATTCCGGCAATCCCGGATACTTCGTACTGGCGTGGAGCCACCTGGGTGATCACGGTTATCCGGTCGCCCACCCGAAAGTTGTGTTTACGGGCGGTTGCCGCGTCCACAACCACCTCCTGGGCTCCGGACGGAGCGCGCCCCTCCCTGATGATCAGCGAGCCCTCCGGCTCGTCGTACCAGGAGAACCCCAGCGTCGGAGCGCCCCCCGTGGTAACCGCCTCGCCTTCCTTGTCGACGAACTGAGCGTATCCACCCACCGAACCGGCGGCCGCGCGGACACCGTCAACCTGCCTGACGGCGGCAACCAGGCTGTCGTCGATGGGGTTCCGGCTCCCGCCCAGCTGGCTCTCGAACTCGCTTTCCGCACGAACGACGACATCGATCCCCTGGGTGGCGTCGGTGAACAGGTTGTCAAAGGCAGTGTTCATGGTGTCGGTGAGCACGAAGGTCCCCGAGACGAAACCGACGCCGAGCACGACGGCAAGCGCAGTCATGGCGAGCCTCAGCTTGCGGGCCTTCAGGTTCTTGAGGGTGAGCTTGAACACGGGGCGCTCAGCCCTCCAGGGTCTTGATGAAATCCAGGATCTTTTCCGAGCTGGGGTCCTGCAATTCCTCGACGATGCGGCCGTCGGCAAGAAAGACCACACTGTCCGCGTAGCTTGCCGCGAATGCGTCGTGGGTAACCATGACTATCGTCTGGCCGAACTCGTCGACCGTCCTTCGAAGGAACTGCAAGAGTTCCTGTCCGCGGCGTGAGTCAAGGTTGCCGGTGGGCTCGTCGGCGAAGACGATCTGGGGCCGGGCAGCCAGTGCGCGGGCCGCAGCGACCCGCTGCTGCTGGCCCCCCGACAGTTCTCCGGGCAAATGATGGAGGCGGTCCCTCAACCCCACGGTGTCGATGAGGTAGTCCAGCCACTCGCGGTCCACCGAACCGCGCGCGAGGTCCACCGGGAGCGTTATGTTTTCCAGTGCGTTCAGGGTGGGGACCAGGTTGAACGCCTGAAAGATGAAACCGACGTTGTCCCGCCGAAGCCTGGTCCGCTCCTTTTCGTCCAACTTGGATATCTCTGCCCCCCCGATGTAGACCTTGCCGGAGGTGAGGTCGTCCAGCGCCGCCAGGCACTGTAAAAGCGTCGACTTGCCCGAGCCTGAGGGCCCCATGATCGCCTTGAAGTCGCCTCTGGAAACAACCAGGCTGACGCCGTCCAGGGCCCGGACGGCTGCCTCGCCCTCGCCGTACACCTTAACCAGATCCACCGCCACCACAGCCGCCCGGTCCAGAAGTGACCTTGCGCTCGTCGTGGGAGCGGCCCGTTTTCCGACATCAAGACTCATCCAGCCTCCGTCTTCCAGTCCCGACCTGCGATCGCCCGGGCACACCGGCCCGGCACCCCCACGCTATCAGGGGATCGATCCGCTATCGCCGCTTCGGCTCGCTCCCGCGTCAGTCCGTCAGAATCCTGATTATCGCCAGGATGCCCACGGCCAGAACGGCAGCGCGCAAGGCGGCGGCGGGCAGGCTGCGGCCCACCCGAGCCCCCAGCTGCCCGCCCAGGACCGATCCTGCGGCAAGAATGAGCGCCGCCGGCCAGGACACGTCGGCTATGAGCATGAAAAGGATGGCAGGCACCAGGTTTACGGTCACCGCAATCACGTTCTTGGCGGCGTTGATGCGCTGAAGGTGCTCGTTGAGGCTGATCCCCAGCACCCCCAGGAGCAAAACGCCCTGCGCGGCACCGAAGTACCCGCCGTAGATGCCGCAGAGGAACACCCCGACCAGCAGCGCCGGACCCACCTCGGACCTGCGGGGCCGGGCCGGAATTGCCCGCCGCTCGAGCCGGCGGGCAACAGCGGGCTGGAGAACCACGAGCACACAGGCGAGTCCGATCAGATAGGGCACGACGAACTCGAACACGGAAGAGGGCATCGCGAGCAGGATGACCCCGCCGGCCAACCCCCCGAACCCGGCGGCGAAGCAGAGGCGAATCAGCCTGGACTTCTGGCCTACCAGCTCCCGGCGATAACCCATGGCGCCGGAGACAGACCCCGGGATCAGCCCCACCGTGTTGCTCACGTTGGCGATCACCGGCGGGTAGCCCAGGGCGAGCAGGAGCGGGAAGGTGATCAGCGACCCCGCTCCCACCATCGCGTTTATGGCTCCGGCGGCCAGACCACCGAAGAACACAAACATTGGTTCCCAGCCGGTCATCGTGGGGCCTAGCCCAGCCGGGACGTGATCGGGGTTCCGAACCTCTCGGCGGTCAGGTGCTTGATGCCGCGGGGGAAGCCGGCAACCGACCGGCGATGATCGGCGGCCAGCTTCAGCTGGGCCTCGAAGTCGCCTGCGAAGGCGGCGGCGCAGCCCTGCGGGTCGGCGTTGGCCAGCGCGAGGATCGCTCCTGTGCAACCCAGCGGCCCGGCGTACGCGAGGAGCGCCGACGATCCGACGTAGAGCGACCCCTCCCAGCTGGTCAGGGTCTCCAGTAGACGGTCGGCATCCCCGGAGGAGTCCTTGCAGCCGGCTATAGGCAGGTCCGCGAGAACCGGCACCGGTATCCCGGGAAGTGCCATCGCCGGCCAGTGATAGGCCAGAAGCGGAAGACCCGCCGCCGCCCGCGAAACCGTTTCGTAGTAAGGCCGGGGGTCTTCAGCCCCTGGGGGCGAGAGCGTCAGCACGCCGTCGGCGCCCTCGTCGACGGCGGAACGGGTGTACTCCGCCGCTTGCCTGGAGGAGGGCGCTCCGGTGCCGGCAATCAGCTTGGGCCCGCCGGGAGCCATCCGGGCGCGGACCGACCTGATCAACTCGGCCCGCTCCCGCAGGGACAGGGCCGCGGCTTCCCCGGTACTGCCCGCGACCACCACCGCCTTGACCCCCAGCTCAACCAGGCGGGCGGCGTGGTCCGCCGTTCCGGCGGCGTCCAGGCCGCCGGACTCGTCGAAGAGAGTTATCAGGGCGACGCCGACTCCCTCGAAGACCGTTTGGGAGCTCAATCTTTTGACAGGCCGTCCCCGGGCTGAGGTTCCGCCGTGGCGGTTCGCTCGGCTGCGGCCTCCCGCATGTTCTTCAGCCTTTCGGCGACCTCGTCCGGCTCGAGGTCCGAGCTCAGTTCCTCGGACGGCCCGGCAACCATCGCTTCCTGCTCGAAGAACTCCCGCCGGGAGGCCACGACCGGGACTTCGAGGTCGAACCCTTTGTCATCCTCGCCCACTTCGCCCTCCTTTGATCGACCATGCTCTCGTGCCCAAAGGCTAGCAGGGGGATACAGTCTGGTCGGGTGGGTGAGCATCGGCGTGTGTTTGTCCGCCTCGTTGCCGGCGTGCACGGGGACGCCCGGGTGGCTCCGCCGGCCGGTTAGCGGACCCTAGCCCTGAGGCCCCGGGGGTTGCCCGGGCTCCGCCGGAGCGTCTGCCGCATCCGGAGCAGGAGTCTGGGGCTCGGGCAACGCAGGCGGGTCTGCCGCAACCGGAGCCTCGGGAGCAGGCTCGGAGGGCTCGGCGGGGCCGGCCGGTTCCGGGGGCGGAAGGGGAACCATCGTGCGCCACTTCTCCCAGTGCCCCGACCAGCCCAGCAGAGGATTTGAAATGACCAGCGATAGCAGCCTTGCCTCCGGTTGGGAAACCAGGGTGGCCGGAACGTCGGGCGGTAGGAAGTAGCACGCCATGCGGCCCTCGGGCCGGTTCGGGGCGTGGGAGTAGTACCAGTTTTCCCGGCTAGGAACACCGGCGCGGCATCCGCCGCGCCTCTCGGGAAGGGCGAACGGTGCGATGTTCTGATCGAACTGCTCATCCATGAACGCGACGTCGGCGTACCGGACAAAGTACACGCGGGTGAGGTCGTCAGAGCAGGAAAGGATCTCGAGGGGAAGGCCCAGGTTGTCGAGAGGAAGGCAGGAGGGTCTGAGGCTTACCGGAACCCTGTAGATCAAGTCGGACACGGGAAGTAGGGTGGGTTGAGTGACTTCGGACTCGGGGTCCGCCGGCGATTCGTCGCCGGGTACCGGGGCCCCCTCTATGCCGCCCTGAGGTAACACAAAGGCCAGCAGCCCCAGGAGGACCAGCAGAAACAGCGGGCGCAACGCTGCGCGCCGGCCACCGTCGGGCTGCACCCCTACCTGGTTGGTTCCGTCCATTTCCTGGCCCGTCCTCGCTGGATCGTCTCGGGTGGCGAGTGGGTTGTACCCATTACCCAGGTTTCCGATGAAGCTGGGCAAACCGGCGGTTCTGGTAGCGTCTACCCAGGCGCCGCGGCGCACCGACAGGGGAGCCCCCTCGGGGGCTGAGAGGCCAGCATAGGCGACCCTTCAAACCTGATCCGGGTAATGCCGGCGGAGGGAGGTCCACATGAGCACATCCAAATTGGTTCAGCTGTCAGGTGCACCGGACAGACAGCAGGCTCCGTCGCCGCCGGCGCCGGACTTCCCTGCCAGCTCCAAGGTCTACGTCAACGGCAGCCGGCCGGACGTCCGGGTGCCGTTTCGGCAGATCGCACTGGCCCCGACCCCGGGTCCCGGCGGCGAGGAGGAGAACCCGCCTTTGCGCGTCTACGACACGAGCGGCCCCTACACCGACCCCGCGGTGGAGATAGACGTGAACCGGGGACTGGAGCCGCTGCGCCGGGAGTGGATAAACGAACGGGGCGATGTCGAGGGGGTGCCCGAGGCTGCCGGAGACCCGGCATTCCAGCGGCGCGGCGGCGTGCTGAGGGCAAGGGCGGGAGCGACGGTGACCCAGATGCATTACGCCCGCCGGGGGCAGGTGACTGCCGAGATGGAGTACGTGGGCATCCGGGAGGGCCTCAGCCCGGAGTTTGTACGGGACGAGGTGGCACTGGGCCGCGCAATCATCCCGTCCAACATCAACCACCCGGAATCCGAGCCGATGGCCATCGGACGGAACTTCCTGGTCAAGATCAACGCCAACATCGGGAACTCGGCAGTGACCTCGTCGGTGGCGGAGGAGGTCGACAAGATGGCGTGGGCCACCCGCTGGGGAGCCGACACCGTCATGGACCTTTCCACCGGCGCCGACATCCACCAGACCAGGGAGTGGATCCTGCGAAACTCCCCGGTTCCCATCGGCACCGTCCCGATCTACCAGGCTCTGGAGAAGGTCGGCGGCAAGATCGAGGAACTCTCGTGGGACGTATTCCGGCAGACGCTCATCGAGCAAGCCGAGCAGGGAGTCGACTATTTCACCATCCATGCCGGAGTGCTGCTGCGCTACGTGCCGCTAACCGCCCGGCGACTTACCGGCATCGTCTCCCGCGGCGGATCGATTCTGGCAGCCTGGTGCCTCGCCCATCATCAGGAGAACTTTCTGTACACCCACTTCAACGACATCTGCGACATCATGGCCGCCTACGACATCGCGTTCTCGTTGGGCGACGGGCTGCGTCCCGGGTCGATTGCCGACGCCAACGATGCGGCACAGTTCGCCGAGCTCGAGACCCTGGGCGAGCTGACCAAGATCGCCTGGGAGCGTGATATCCAGGTGATGATCGAGGGTCCCGGACACGTGCCGATGCACAAGATCAAGGAAAACGTGGACCTCCAGATGAAGATCTGCGGCGAGGCCCCCTTCTACACGCTGGGACCGCTGACCACCGACATCGCGCCCGGCTACGACCACATAACCTCGGCCATCGGAGCTGCGATGATCGGGTGGTACGGAACGGCGATGCTCTGCTACGTCACCCCCAAGGAGCACCTGGGCCTGCCCGACCGCCAGGACGTGAAGGACGGAGTCATCGCTTACAAGATTGCTGCGCATGCCGCAGACCTGGCGAAGGGCCATACGGGGGCGCAGGTGTGGGACGACACGCTTTCCAAGGCCCGCTTCGAGTTCCGTTGGGAGGACCAGTTCAACTTGTCGCTGGACCCCTCAACCGCCCGCTCGTTCCACGACCAGACACTTCCGTCCGAGCCGGCCAAGAAAGCACACTTCTGCTCGATGTGCGGACCGCATTTTTGCAGCATGCGCATCACCCAGGACGTAAGGGACTATGCCGCCAAGCACGGATTGGACACCGCGGTAGCCCTGGAGGAGGGAATGAGAGAGAAGTCTGCCGAATTCCAGCAGTCGGGGGAGCTTTACGTAAGCTCCTGAGCCGCGTGACCGGGGCGGCGCCGCCCCGGTCACGCGGCGGCCTCAGCGAGCCTTTTGCAGGTGCGCCTCCAGGAACCACAGCTGCTTGTCCACCTCACGGCTCACCTCGATGAGCAGGTCGTTGGTGTCCATGTCCTCCAGCTGCTCGGCCTGATCGGCCGACTCCCTAAGGTTCAGGGCCATCATGGCGTAGCGGTCCGCCAGAGCGTCCACGCTGTCCATGCTCGCGTAGGCGTCCCGGGGGAACTCCTTGAGCGTGCTGGCCGAGGCGGCCATGCGAACCGTTCCGAGGGCCTCTCCGCCGAGAGCGGTCGCCCTCTCGGCGATCATGTCGATAAACGGCAGGAGAGCGGCTGCCAGCTCATCGTAGAGTTCGTGGAGCTGGAAGAAATCGGAGCCCTTGACGTTCCAGTGCGCCTGCTTGGCCTGGGTGTACAGGTCGGAAATGTCGGCCAGCCGGGCGTTCAGCAGATCGACGAGCTTGGTTCGGTTCTCTTGCGGGATGTCGATACGGGTCTCGAACATCTTGGTATCCACAAGGCTCTCCTTTCAGGTAGCCGAAACTTCGTCTGGCATTCTTTCCCGCTCGCCCTCGCACCTACACCCGACGCCCCGGGCCCCGGCCCAGGCTTCGCCCGGGGGCGACGGCCGCAGATCAACCTTGATATACCTGACATCGGGGGCCGGGGGCGTCGTTAGACTGCCCCTTGTGAGCTCGATGGATCCATACTTTCTGGACCTGCCCTTCCGCCGGCTGGGGGAAGCAGCCCTCACCGAAGCCGGCCGCCTGGGCGCGACCTACGCCGATTTCCGTTTCGAGCGCCACCAGGGCCAGGGAATCTCGGTCAGGGACACCTCGCTGGAGAGCATGGTCACCTCGCAGACTTTGTCCTATTCGGTCCGGGTGATCGTGAACGGGGCCTGGGGCTTCGCCTCCAGTGTGACCCTCACGCCGGAGGGGGCCGTCGCCACCGCCGGCAGGGCAGCCGGGGTGGCGGCTACCCTGGCCAATCTGAACAGCGAGCCGGTTGAGCTGGCGCCCGAACCGGCCCATCAGGGCACCTATGTGTCGAGCTTCGAGATCGATCCCTTTTCGGTCCCTGACGAAGAAAAGGTTGCCCTGTTGATCGGAGTCAACGAAAAGGTTCTGGCTTCCAGGAAAGTGGACCACGTGGACTTTGGGGTGTCGCTGGTCCTGGAGAACAAGTACTTTGCCAGCCTCGAGGGCACGGAGACCACCCAGCAGCGGGTCCGGGTACAGGGCGATGTCGATGCGACCAAGATCGACCACACCACCGGCGCCTTCGAGACGATGCGCTCTTCGGCGCTCCCCCAGGGACGGGGGTGGGAGCACTTCAGCTCGGGATTCGACTACCCTGCAGCAGCCGGCGAGATCCCCACGCTCCTTGAGGAGAAGATGGCCGCGCCTTCGGTGGAGCCCGGTCGCTACGACCTGGTAATCCACCCCAGCAACCTGTGGCTGACCATCCACGAGTCCATCGGCCACGCCACCGAGCTGGACCGGGCCCTCGGCTACGAAGCGGCTTACGCCGGCACGTCCTTCGCCACTGTGGACAAGCTGAACAACCTCCGGTACGGGGCGCCGTTCATGCACGTCACCGGAGACCGGACGGTGGAGCACGGCCTGGCGACGGTCGGTTACGACGACGAGGGCGTCGCCGCCCAGAGCTGGGATCTCATCGCCGGCGGAATCCTCACCGGGTATCAGCTCAACCGCCAGATGGCGCTCAAGCAGGGGTTCGGGCGCTCCAACGGATGTGCGTTCGCCGAGTCCGGCTCCCAGGTGCCGCTCCAAAGGATGCCGAATGTGTCCCTGCAGCCGGGGACCGATGATCTGGATCTGGACGACCTGATCGGCGGCGTGGAGAACGGCATCTACGTCGTCGGGGACAAGAGCTGGAGCATCGACATGCAGCGCTACAACTTCCAATTCACCGGACAGCAGTTCTGGCGGATCCGCAACGGCAGGCTCGCCGGTCAGCTGAAGGATGTCGCCTACCAGGCGACGACCACCGACTTCTGGAACAGCATGGACTCCGTCGGCGGCCCGTCAACCTATGTTCTGGGCGGCGCGTTCAACTGCGGAAAGGGACAGCCGGGACAGATCGCCCCCGTCAGCCACGGAGCCCCGATTGCCCGGTTCCGGCAGGTCAATGTGCTGAACACCGCGGCACAGAGGGCGGGGTAGATGCGGCTCCAGCAGACTCTCGAGCGGGTCTTGGAACTTTCCCGGGCAGATGGCTGCATCGCCGTCGGCTGGTTCCACTCCTCGGCAAACCTGCGGTGGGCGCTCAACACCAGTACCACCAACGGCGTGAGCGAATCCCAGGAGCTTGTGGTTATCTCGGTGATCGACGGCCGGGTGGGCTCGGTTGCGCGCAGCTACTTTCCGGAGGAGAGCCTGGAATCCGTGGTCCGGGAATCAGAAGCCGCGTGCCGGGGCAAGCCGGCAGCGGAGGATCTGATGCCCCTGCTGGAGGGTGACGAAATTCCCGGGGACTTCGACCGCGATCCGAGGGAAACCGGCATCGGCGTGTTCGGCAAACTGGTGCCCGACCTGGCGGCCGCGTTCGGCCGGGCCGTTGAACGCGGCTACCTGCTGTTCGGCTACGCCGAGCACGTTCAAAGCACGGTCTACCTGGCGACCTCGACCGGTCTCCGGCGCCGCCATTCCGGGGCCGAGGGCAAGTTCCAGGTCAATGCCAAGACACCGGATTTCAAGTCCTCGACCTGGGCCGGCCAGGTGACGACCACCTTTGAGGACGTGGACATCCCGGCGATGGAAGAACGGCTGCGACTGCGGCTGGAGTGGTCGAAGAACCAGATCGCCCTCCCGGCAGGGCATTACGAGGTGCTGCTCGAGCCTTCCTGCGTCGCCGACATGACCCTGGAAGCCTACTGGAGCACTGCCGCGCGGGACGCCGACGAGGGCCGCAGCGTATTCAGCAAGCCCGGCGGCGGCAACCGGCTCGGCGAGAAGCTTGCGCCGTCCGGCATCACGTTGTATTCCGATCCCCGGGAGCCCGGCTTCGAGGTGGCGCCGTTCAGCGTTGCCACCTCCTCCAGCAGCTACTCGTCTGTCTTCGACAACGGCCTGACCAGCGGACGCACACACTGGATCGACGCCGGTGTGCTCACCGGCCTCATCACCACCCGGCACTGGGCCAAAGTCTCCGGCGCCGAGCCCAAGCCGTTCATCGACAACCTGATCTTCCCGGCCGAGGGTCCGTCCCTGGAGGAGATGATCTCCTCGACCGAGCGAGCGCTGCTGGTGACCTGCCTGTGGTACATACGGGAGGTCGACCCCCAGACCCTGCTTCTCACCGGGCTCACCCGCGACGGCGTCTTTCTGGTTGAGGACGGAGAGGTGGTGGGGGCGGTCAACAACTTCCGTTTCAACATGAGCCCCCTCGACATGCTGGCGCAGACACTGGAGATAGGACGGTCCGAGTCCACGCTCGCCCGCGAGCTCGGGGACTACTTCACCTTCGCCAAGATGCCTCCGCTGCGGGTCCGGGACTTCCACATGAGCTCGGTAAGCGAGTCGGTTTAGCGATTCACCTCCGGGCAGGGACAGGGATGGTGTCCAGGTCCCGGGCGGCCACGGTGTTCGGGAATACCTCCTGCGCCTCGGCCAGCAACAACGCCACGTCGTCGTACCGCTGCGAAAAATGGGTCAGCACCAGCAGCCGGGCGCCCGCCTCCCGGGCGATCAGAGCCGCATGGGCCGCCGTCAGGTGCCCGTGCCTGTGAGCCAGAGCCGCTTCGGTGGACAGGTAGGTGGACTCACAAACCACCATGTCGGCATTGCTCGCCAGCGCTACCGCACGATCGCAGATCCGGGTATCCATGACGAAGGCGAACGACTGTCCCGGGCGAGGTTCGCTCACCTCTTCCAGAGTGATCCGGCGGCCCGCCTTCTCGAGAAACCGGTCCCGCTGAAGCACCCCGATCTGGTTACCGCTCACCCCCATCTCCTCGCACCTTTCGGGCACAATGCGACGGCCGGCCGGTTCTTCCAGGCGCCAGCCGAAGACTTCCGCCCCGTGCTCCAGCCGGGCGGCAATGATCGAAAACCCGGGTCCGTCGTCTACCAGACCCGGATCCTGCACCGGCCGCAGATCCAATGGGACGCGCCCATGGGAAACCGAGGAGCGCAAGAGGCGGTCGAGATACTCCCGGCCCCCGGCCGGGTAGTAGAGGCGGACCGGGCGGGTCACCCCGTCCAGTGCCAGCCGCTGAACCACTCCAGGCAGTCCCAGGCAGTGATCCCCGTGAAAGTGGGTGATAAGTATTCGGGTGATCGACGTCGACTTCACCCGCGCCATGAGCATCTGACGCTGGGTTCCCTCGCCCGGGTCAAACAGCAGAGCCTCGTCGTCCCACTGCAACAGATAGCCGTTGAGGTTCCTCTGCCGGGTGGGCACCTGACCGGCCGTGCCGAGGACGACTAGCCTGCGCAATTGCCGTCAGCCGCCGGGACGCCCTGCCCCGGCCAGCTCCGCCAGCGTGGCCTCCGGGACCATCTCCTCCACCAGCGGAAACAGCTCCTTCTCCTCGAATCTGACATGGGCGGTCAGCATCTTGGACAGGCGGACCAGCGTTTGCGGGTCCGACTCGCCCCGGGAGATCTGGCTTATCAGCTCGCGAGCGGCGGCATGGACCTGCAGGTGCTCCCGCACTGCCCGCATCACCAGATCCTGCGCCGCCTCCAGGTCGACGAGAGGCGCAAAGAACAGCTCCTCCTCCTCGTGGAAGTGTCGGAGCAGGCGCCCGAGGTAGAAATTGATGAAATCGTCTGCCATCCGGGTCCGGGCCGCCCCGTCGCCCACCCCTGCGGCGTTTTCGAGCCTGCGGGCCTGCGCCAGCGCCAGATGGTGGTCACGGCTCAGTGGAATCAGCGCGTCGTGTCGCCTTGCCATGGGTCCCTCCTGTGTGCCTGGTCACGTCACTGCAAGCCTTACCGATCGCCCGGGGAGCCCCCGCCGGCGGCGGTGGTGCCTTTCTTACGGGCTTATCGGGCCGGCGTCTCGTCCGGATCGGCCAGCGTGGCCTCGTCTTCGGGAAGCTCTGGGTGGGGTGCCGGCTCGTCCCCCGGCCCGATGTCGTTCCTATCTGCCCTCAGTGACGCCACGATCGTAACCGTCAAGACGCTTGCGATCACCCCCAACGATATGGCCACCGGCAGGTGGTAGAAGTCCGAGATGATCATCTTGATACCGACGAAGCCCAGGATCACGCCCAACCCGACATTCAGGTACCGGAAGCGATCCGCCATTCCCGCCAGCAGGAAGTACAGAGAGCGCAGGCCCAGGATCGCGAAGGCGTTGGACGACAGGACGATAAACGGTTCCCGGCTTACCGCCAGGATCGCCGGGACCGAGTCGACGGCAAAAATCACGTCGGTAGCTTCGACCATCACCAGCACGGTGAACAGCGGGGTCGCCATCATCCGGCCGTTCTCCCTGGTGAACAGCTTCTGGCCGTGGTACTGGGTAGTCGTCGGAATCACCTTGCGTACCAGCTTTAGCACCGGGTTGTGCTCCGGGTGAATCTCCGCCCCGTTGTGCCTCGCGATTTTGAATGCGGTCAACAGGAGGAAGGCGCCGAAGACGTACAGAATCCAGTCGAACCGATCGATCAGGGCCACTCCGGCGAAGATGAATGCGGCCCGCAGCACCAGGGCGCCGAAAACCCCGTAGAACAAAACCCGGAACTGGTACTTGGCGGGGACGGCGAAAAACGACAGCAGCACCGCCCAGACGAATACGTTGTCGACGGAGAGGCTCTTTTCGATGAGGTAGCCCGCGATGTACTCGCCGGCCGCCTGCCCCCCCTGCCACCACAACATCACCCCGGTGAACCCGAGGCCGATTGCGATCCAGACGCTGCTTTCTATCGCCGCTTCCCTGAAGGTGATCACGTGGGGCTTGCGGTGGACCAGCAACAGATCCAGGAGCAACAAAGTGGTGACCCCGACCGCAAATGCGATCCAGACGCCGGCCGGAACATCGAAGCTGGCGTACCGGTGGGGACCGGGCGACGCAACAGCGAGATAAAGGGCGGGCGTCATGCATTTGATCTTGCCATCAAACGACCGTATCCGTTGGAGTCGCCAGCCATTCTGCAGTCGGCCGCCACGGCGGCCTGCGGGGATTCACCACGTCCATGTGGCCGGACCTCGGAACGATCCGCAGCACCACGTCGTCCCCGAGGCTTTTGGCTCTTTGGGCGTATAGCGAGCTGGCCGCCGGGGGTACGATGCGATCTCGCTCGCCATGGACGACAAGCTGCGGTACCCCCAGCGGCAGGCGCTCAACCGGCGATGCAGCCCGGTACCTGGCGGGATGCCGCTGGGGCGGTCCGCCGAGAAGAGCCTCCACCGCGTCCGATCCCACCCCGTGCTCCCAGGCTCCCTGCAGGTCGGTGACTGCTGCCAGGGCCGCTACCCTTCCCACCGCGGGATGGCCGCCGGATGAGCTTGCTCGCTCGCCGGCGAGCCATAGCGCCAGTTGCCCGCCGGCCGAATGGCCGGCGACGGCCACCGAGGTGACGTCCAGCAGGCGGCCCTCCGGGAGCGCGGCCAGCGCATCGAACCCGTTCAAGACGTCCTCCAGAGTCCCCGGCCACCCTCCGCCGGGCTCCCCCACTCTTCGATACTCCAGGTTCCAGACCGCTATCCCCCGCCCGGCCAATTCCTGCGCCGGACCGGACATCAGGTCCAGCCCCCACGGCAGGTGCCAGAACCCACCGTGGAGCAGAACTGCCGCCGGATAAGGCGGTTTGCCGGCCGGCAGGGTGAGAACCCCGAACTGTGAGGGCGCCGGACCGTAGAAGCGGCGGACCGACCGCGTGGAATAAATCAAGTAGGGACTTTACGATAGCTGGCAGGCACCGAAGAATAGGCCGCAGGCCGGACGGCTTTCAGCTAGCATTTCTTCCGCCAGGGGTACTGTCGGCCGTTGATTCTTCATCCGTTTCGGGAGCGCCAAGACCATGTCAACCGAATTCGCCGATCCTCCAACCGACCCAACCCTGGAAGTCCCGGACATCGGCCTCGGCCCGGCCGGCGTAATTGGGGACGGTCCGGTGAACGAAGATGCGATCTGGCGTCTGGCTATTGCGCTGTCGGGGGCGGTCACGCCCTTCGAGGTCGGCCTGGCAGTTGCCGAGAGCGGGGCGGCGGCGGCAGGCGCCTCCTTCGCCAATCTGGCAATTCTTGATCCCGAGACCGACCGGGTTCGGGTGGTACACGGCTCGGTTCTGGACCCCGGGATCGCCGCTCGATGGGCCGAGTTCGGCCTAGACGAGCACACCCCCCTATGCGAGGCGATGCGCACCGGGCGGGCCGTTCTCCTGGGCTCCGAAGGGGAGATCACCCGGGAGTACCCGGACCTGCTGCCGGAAACCCTGGCGGCATCGCTGAGTGCCACGGTGTCGCTGCCCCTCGTCGGGGCAGCCGGCCAGATCATCGGAGCGATCGGGCTGGGGTGGCAGGCCCCGCAGCGTTTCGGTACCAAGCAGATGCTCCGGCTCGACCGGATGTCCAAGATGGGAGCACAGGCCCTCGACCGGGCGCTCGCCGAACGGGAGAGGGGACGGCGCGCCGCCGAGGAGGCGGCGGACGCCGACGTGCTGCAAAAGGCGTTCCTACCGGGCAACCTGCCACAAACCCCGCGCCTGGAGATCGCTGCAGCCTACCTCCCGGCCCGGGACGCCCCGATGGGAGGCGACTGGTACGACGCCTTCCCGGTCGACGGCGGCCTATGCGTGGTAATCGGCGACGTCGGGGGTCACGGCCTGCAGGCGGCGGCGATGATGGTCCAGCTGCGCAACGCCGTCCGGGCGTATGCCCAGGAGGACCCCAGCCCCGCCCGGGTGCTCGGCCGCGTCAATCGAATGCTGTGCCGGCTGGCACCCGAGGAGACCGCTACCGCGATTGTTGCGTTGTGGAACGAAGAAACGGGCACGATCGTACGTGCCAACGCCGGGCACCCCACCGTACTTCGCTGCCGGGCAGGCGAGACCGAGTTCTTGTTTCCGCCGGCCGGACATGCCCTACTGGGGGCAGACCCGGCATGGGAGTACGGGCAGGAGACCAAGGTTTTGCGCTCCGGCACCACCTTGCTGTTCTACACGGACGGCCTGATAGAGATGCGAAACCGCAGCCTTGACCAGGGGATGAACCAGCTCAAAGAATTCGTTACGGGCCTTCCGGACCTGTCGCCCCAGGCAGTCTGCGACGAGGTGCTGGAGTGGCGCCTGCGCACGGCAAGCCGTGAGGACGATATCTGCGTCCTGGCGGTACGTATCCGCTAGTTGCCCTCTACCTTCATCTCAGCAGATGAGCTGTCGAAGCATCTGAACGAGAAGGGGTGGGTGATAGTCGACTGCCGCTACGTCCTTGGCCGGCCGCAGGCGGGCAAAGAGTCGTACCGGCAGGGTCACATTCCGGGGGCCCGGTATGCCGACCTGGAGGACGACCTGTCGGGCACGGTCGTTGCGGGACTCACCGGCCGGCACCCGTTGCCCGCCGGACCCGATCTGGTGTCCACGTTGCGGCGCCTCGGTATCTCAAACGACTCGCAGGTGATCGCGTACGACGACGGGTCGGGGCAGATGGCGGCCGCGCGCCTGTGGTGGTTGCTGAAATGGGCCGGCCACCAGGCGGTAGCCGTCCTGGACGGCGGGCTCGCCGAATGGGTTCGCAAGAAGCTGCCGCTCTCCTCCGGTGCCGAGCCCGTCGCGCCCGGCAGGTTTGAGGCCCGGTTCCGCCATGAGATGGTTGCGACCACCGATCAGGTTCTTGCTTCGTTGGACGCAGGCGGGATGGTCCTGGCGGACTCCCGCACCCCCGACCGGTTTCGAGGAGAAAACGAGAACATCGACCCGGTAGCCGGGCATATCCCGGGGGCGGTTTCGGTTCCGTTCCTGGAAAATCTGGACGCCGGCGGCCGCGGCCTGCCTCCCGAGCAGCTTCGGGCCCGGTTCGAGTCCCTGCCGCGGAGAGGGTCCGAGATGGTCTTCTACTGCGGGTCGGGCGTCACCGCGGCCCAGAACGTCCTGGCACACTGCGCCGCGGGACTGAGCGGTTCCCGGCTTTACGCCGGCTCCTGGAGCGAATGGATCACCGACCCCGGCAGGCCGGTCGAGACCGGCGGCGCGGCTTGACCGTTCCCGAACTCACCGGCGTGCTGGAAACCGTCCTCTACTACACCGACGAGGACGCCACCCGCCGTTTCTACACCGAGGTCATGGGGATGCGCGTGATCGGCCAGATGCCGGGCCGCCAGGTGTTCCTTCGAGCCGGGGCAAGCGTGTTCCTGCTGTTCAATGCCGAGGCAACCCGGGGCTCCGGGTCCCTGCCTCCCCATGGAGCCGAGGGGGCCGGTCACGTCTGCTTCCTGGTGCCTGCCCCCGCCTACGAGCAGTGGCGAAGCCACCTCCGAGCGGCAGGCGTGGCGGTAGTGCAGGAGGTGGACTGGCCGATGGGGCATTCGGCTTCCCGACCGCTCGGATCCTCGTTCTACTTTCGTGATCCATCGGGGAACCTGCTGGAGATAGCAAACGCCGACTTCTGGCCCCGCTAGAATGCTCGGCTGCTACCCCACCCCGAGGGCGGCTCTTACGTAGTAGATGCCGAAGTAGATGAGGAACGCCACGGTGGACAGGTACATCATCCAGTGGACCTCCCTGGCCTCCCCTCGGAGCAACTTGATAATCGTGTAACTGACGAACCCGGCGCCGATGCCGTTGGTGATGGAGAAGGTGAACGGCATCACCACCATGGTGAGAAACGCCGGGATTCCGATGTCGTGCCGTTCCCACGGGATGTCCCGGACCAGCTCCATCATCAAAAAGCCGACGATGATCAGCGCCGGCGCAGTGGCCTGCGGCGGGATCACATCGGCCAGCGGCCACAGCAGGATCGATACGAGAAACAGCAAGCCGACCACCGAGGCGGTCAGGCCGGTCCGCCCTCCCTCGGAGATCCCCGAGGCGCTTTCGATGTAGGTGGTGTTGGACGAGGCACTGAACGCGCCGCCGATGGCCGCAGCGGCCGAATCCACGCCCAGCACCTGCTTCACGCGGGGAAGGCGGCCCCGGTCGTCCAGGTAGCCGGCCCGGGCGCCCAGCCCGACGACGGTTCCCATGGTGTCGAAAAAGTCCGAGATCATGATCGTGAACACGGCCAGCACGGCTGCGATGGCCCCCATGCGACCGAAATAGGCGAACGAGAAGTCGCCTATCAGGCTGAAGTTCTCCGCCGTAGGAAGGGCGATCAGCCGCTCGGGGAACCGGGCTGCGGCCGGCGTCTCGTCCGGCCAGCCGTTGCCTCCGGCGACCAGCTCGTTCAGCAGGATGGCGATGGCCGTCGTCCCGAGAATGCCGAGCAACAGCGCTCCCCGAAACCGGCGGCTCACCAGGTAGGACGTCGACAGCAGGCCGATGATGAATACGGCCACCGGGAGACCGCGCAGCTCTCCGCCTCTGCCCAGCTCTACCAAGAGCGCCGGCGTCTCGGGCCTCCCGACAAAACCGGCGTTGATGAACCCGATAAAGGCGATGAAAAGGCCGATCCCCAGACCGATCGCCTGCTTAAGAGCCAGCGGAATGGCATTCATCACCGCCTCCCGAAAGCCGGTGAGCACCAGGATGAAGATGATGATGCCCTCGGTGACGATGACACCCATTGCCTCCGGCCAGGAAAGGCCGTTGCCGGCCACCAGCTGGAAGGCAACCACCGCGTTCAGCCCCAGACCGGCGGCGACCCCGAACGGGTACCGGGCAATCATGCCCATGGCGAGGCTGCTGACCGCGGCGGCGAGGGCGGTAGAGGTCAGAACCAGAGGAAACGCCAGCGTGAGGCCGTTGCGGTCGGGCACTGCGCCGAGCACCGAAGGGTTGACGAACAAGATGTACGCCATCGTCATCCAGGTGGTGAGGCCGGCGACGACCTCTGTTCGCACCGACGACCCGGCGGCCGATATTCCGAAAAAGCGGTCGAGACCGGAGCGGGGAGCGTGCTCCTCGCTCTCGGTGGCAGTCACCTCGTTGCTGGGTTCTTCCATGCCCCCCGACCCACGTACCGTCAGAACTGCTCGAATTCTTGCTCAGGCACTCTCCCGGTACAAGGGCCGGCCGCGTGTTGTGGGCCTTTAGCTTGGAACTCGTCACTTGTGCCCCGGTGACGGCGTTCGAATCGGGGAGTCCAGGCGGCCGCACCCGGGCAGGTACGCGGCTTCCCGAGGCTACGGACGCCTGGACTTCGCCCCGTCAGGGAACCACGATCAGCAAATGGTTCCCGCCACCATCAGGATCGGCGGCTTTACTTCGTGGGGTTCTGCGTTGACTGCCCCTGGGCATCCTGCTGGGCGTTGGTGCCCTGCGTGTCCTGGCCCTTACCTGCGGAGCCGGCGGTGCCCATGATGTCCTGGGATCCTTCGGAGGGCTTCCCTTCATCGGTAAGCTGGGGATCAGTAGGTTCGTTGACCATAGCCTCCTCCTTCTGCTCGACCGGGGGTCGTGGTTTCTTCAACCCTCCGTCTTGTCAAAATTAGCTACCCTCAACCTTCGGCGATAAACGATTTCTCTTACGGTTTACCGTCTTGATTTCCTCGTACGCCCTACGGCGAAATGAGGCGGAGCCCGGGGAGTCATTCTTCGGACCGGTGGAGAACTGGTCGGCGAACGTCTACCCGCCCGGGACCAACTCGCGATAGCTGTCCCTGGAAACCGATCCCGCGACCAGAGTGCCGTCGCCCCGGGGAATATCTATCGGCTGTCCTTCCAGCGTGAAGGCGACCCGGCCGACTCCGGGCCGGCCGGTGAGAGTCAGAACCATCTGGGCAATTGCCAGCCGCTGCGTCGGCCCGTCGAGAACCGTGAACTGCTGGGTCAGGTCAACGCTGGCAACACCCCCGACCAGGTCCACCCTGGCTACTGCATTCTCGTCGGCGAAGGCGGTGGAAAGGCCCTGTCGCAGCTCGGCTCGGGTCGGGCCGGTCAGCAGGGCATCCATTACTGCGAACAAGGGGGCCTCGGCGGGAGCCAGACGACGCTCAACCGGCACGAGCTGCTGTCCGGACGGATCCAACAGGTAGATCTGCACCAGCGGGCCTTCCGCCGGAGGAGCAGTTTCGGCCGGCTCCGGAGACTCGGATTCCAAAAGCCCAAACGGGACGTCGTTCAGCCTTTCCGCCCGGTCGTCGACCGGCACACCGCAGCCCACTGCACCGGCCAGCAGGGCCACCACCAGGAAGAGCAGGTTCACTCTCGTGTTCATGATTCCGCCTTCACCGGCAGCTCTATGACGAACCGGCTACCGCCACCCTCGCGATCCTCCAGGCGGACGGTGCCCCCGTGCAGAGCGGCGTGCTCCCAAACCAGGGAAAGACCGAGGCCCGCGCCCCCATGTCCGCTGCTCGCTGCGGTCTCACCGCGGGCAAAGCGCTCGAATATGAACTTGCGCTCGTGTTCCGCCACGCCGGGACCTTCGTCTTCCACGGCGAGCTGGACCACTCCGTCCCCGCCGGTGATGCAAATTCGCTTGACTCCCCCTCCGTAGCGTTCCGCGTTGTCGATGAGGTTTTGGAGCATCTGGTTCAGCCTGCGCCTGTCCGCCTGGATGATGCAGGGCATTCCGTCCGCCAACTCGATAGGAACCTCCGGTTTGCCCAGACGCTCGAGCAGATGGCGGGTCAGCGGGACGGGGTCGACCATTTCAACCTGCATTCCGGACACCCCTGCTTCAACCCTGGACAGCTCCAACAGGTCCTCCACCAGGCGATGCAGGTCGCGGACCCGCCGCTCCATCTCATCCAGGGTCTGGCCTGTGTCGCGGGAGCCGCTGCGCTGTCGTCGGGCAATGTTGATTGCCGAAAACAAGGCGGCAACCGGAGAGCGCAGCTCGTGGCTGACCTGGGACGTGAAGCGCGACTCCCGGTCGATCCGCTGCTGTACGGCATCGGCCATCCGGTTGAAGGAGCGACCCAGCAGCCGCAGATCGCGGTCGCCGGCGGCGTCGATGCGAGTGTCGAAGCCTCCATCCGCTATGCGCTCGGCCGCCGATGTGAACTGCCGGAGCGGCTTGAGGATCCGTCCGCTTGCCAGCCAGCCGATGCCGGCGCCGCACAGGGTGGCAAACAGTGCCGACAAAGCCAGTCCGCGGGCGAGGCCGCCCAGCGTCCGTTCGATATCGTCCATGGGGATCAGCTCGTAATAGCGGGTGTTGTAGGCCGGAATGGCTACGCCGATGCCGACGAACGGGCGCTGGTCTACTGTGACCAGCTGACGGCCCGCCCCGCCCTCCTCCACGACTTCGGTAAGGGACGCCGGCAGGGCGTTGGGGCCGATCCCGACGGAACCCGAAAACCATTCGCCGCCCACCCGGGCCAGGACCACGGAGCGGGCGCTGCCGCTCACCGCCGAAAGCGCCTCGCTGGGGGGCAGGTCGCCCGCTCGCAGGGTGTTGCGCACCATGCGCGCGTTCAGATAGCCCTGACTGATGGCAGTCTCCTGACGTTCTTGCACCAGTTGTTCACGGGTCACCTGGTAGGCGAAGGTGGCCAGGGCCGCCGAGAGCAGAAGAGCGATGATTCCCCAGGCGAGCGTTGCACGGGCTCGAAGCCCGAGCGAACTCACCGGGCCCTTCATAGCCACATGGGGTGGCGCATGGAACCTCCGTTATGGGCGGGCGGCGGTACGGTCTCCTCCATGATGCCAGGAGCCGGCAAAGATCCGTGGCGCGCAGCATGTAAGACGCGCTACCGACCGGACATACCGAAAGCATTGCCGGTCAAGGATGGGCTACAAGGATGGGCTACAAGGAGTAGGTGAAACTGTAGTTGTGCCCCCCGCCGTCGTCGACTGAAATCTCCATGGTCCCGGTTATGCCCGCCAGGCCGGCGGTGCCGGAGTCCGGAACCACTACGACGGTCAACCGGTCGCCGTCCTTGCTGCTGACGGCGGAATGCTGGACCACGAAGGTGCCGGCCGAGCCGTTCAGGCGGCCATCGATCCGCTCCATCCCGACGTAGGCCCGGGAGTCCTGCGCCTCGGCCATTAGCAGCTCGGCCGAGCCGGTCCCCTCAAAGTCGCCCTGGAAGACCTTGGTGAGGGTCGCCCGGCTGAGGACGGCCCCCTCCGACTCTTCATAGGTTTCGCCCTCCCAACTGCTTATAGAAAAGGTCCCTTTGGCTTCTGGCATTACTCCCCTTATCTCCCTTTGACCGAATCGAACATATGTTCGATAATACATGGTCCCTATGGACGCAGCCAGAATGACATCTGCCGAGCGGCTGAGCGAGCTTGCAGAGCTGGCGCGGCCGGTTTCGCTGGCGTTCGAGCAGGCCCTTCCGGTACTTGCGGCCCTGGAGCCCCTACTGCCGCACGGCAACCTTCAGCGAGGATCCACCGTCTTGGTGGAGGGAGGAACGGGGCTGCATTCGCTGGCGCTGGCGCTGGCGGCCGAGGCCTCCAGGGCCGGATCCTGGGTGGCGGCGGTGGGAATCCCCTCGCTGGGGGTGGCATCAGCGGCCGAGCTCGGAGTGGTTCTCGAGCGGCTGGTTCTCATCACTCCTCCCCCGGATTCATTGTGGCCCACGGTGGCGGCGGCTTTGATCGACGCCTTCGACGTTGTTCTGCTCGGTTGGCCGGAAGTTTCCGGCAGCATGGCCCGGCGCCTGGGGATGCGAACCCGGGATCGAAAGTCGGTGCTGATCCCGGTTGCCGCCGGCCCTGGGGGCCGTAACTGGCATGAGGCAGCCGATGTGCGGCTTGCGGTGAACAACGCCTCCTGGCAGGGACTCGGGTGGGGGCACGGCAGACTCGCTGCCCGCAGGCTCGAGGTCGAGACCGGCGGACGGCGCTCTCCCCGGCCCCGCCGGACGGTGCTGTGGCTGCCGGACAACCGGGGGCGGGTAACGGCAGAGCCCCGGAGAGGCATTGGGCCGTACAACGGTCCACGGCCGGTGGCGGATCCCATCCCCTTCCCGGCTGCTTCAATCGGCATCGGGTAACGACGCCCATGTTGCAAAGAGTGCTGGTTCTCGGCTGTCCCTGGTGGCCGCTGCTGGCCGCCGGCATTGCCCGGGACACCCCGGCGGTGGTGATCGAGGCCAACCGGGTGACGGTGGGAACCCCGGGGGCACTGTCGGGCGGAATCACCGTGGGACTGCGCCGTCGTGAAGCCGAGAGCCGCTGTCCCACTCTGAACATACTCAAGCCCGATCCGGCGCGGGAGGCTCGGGAGTTCGAAAAGATTCTGGGGGCCCTGGACGGGTTCACCCCGTTCATCGAGATCCTCCGGCCCGGCACCTGCCTGTTCGCCACCAAGGCGTGCGCCCGCTACTTCGGAGGCGAAGACGCCCTGGCCGCCCAGGTGCTGGCGGCCGCCACTGCAACGGTACGCCAGGAGGGGTGCTTCGGCCTGGGAATCGCCGACGGGCTGTTTGCTGCGAGCATCGCCGCCCGCCGGAGCCTGCGCACCGGGCAACCGGTAATCGTGCCGGCCGGGGAATCCACCGGGTTCCTGGCTCCTCAGGCGGTATCGCTGCTGGGACGGACGGACCTGTCGGACCTGCTGCAGCGGCTGGGCCTAAAGACCCTGGGGGCGTTTGCCGCGCTTCCGTCGGCCGATGTCCTGGCCCGTTTCGGGCACGACGGGGTGGAGGCTCACCGCCGGGCGGCTGGCCTCGACGAGCACCGATTCGTCCCGCGGTCCAGCCAGACGGTAATGGAGTTGAGCGAGGAGCTGGATCCGCCCACCGCCCGTTCCGACATCGTCGTCTTCGCCGGAAAGGGACTGGCCGACCGGCTGGCCGGACGGCTGGAGGCCGAGGGACTGGCATGCAACAAGGTGGTCATCGAGGCGGCCACCGAGGACGGCCAGACCTTACGTAGAACCTGGCGCCTGGACGAAGGGTTCAACCCCGGAGCCATCGCCCAGCGTATGCGCTGGCAGCTTGATGGATGGCTTTCCGGAGCGGGCTCCGGGCCGTCCAACCGTCCCCCCGGCAGCGCTCTGGCGAAGATCTCAATCGTTCCGGAGGAGGTCACGGCACAACGAGGAATCCAGCTCAGCTTCTGGGGAGGCCAGACCGAGCCCGGCCGCCGGGCAACCCGGGGCATCGCCCGCCTGCAGGGACTGCTGGGCCCGGAAGCGGTGGTGGTGCCCGAGTACAAAGGCGGACGGGGCCCGGACGACAGGTTCCGCCTGGTTCCCGCCGACGCCGTCGACCTGATGAATCGCTCGGCCACCCCGGAGTTCCTGGCCGAGGCCCCCTGGCCCGGACACCTTCCCACCCCGTCGCCGGCGCTGGTGTTCTCCGACCGGATGGGGGTGGGCATGCTGGACGGCAACGGAAAGGGGCTGGAATTGGACGGTGACCGCCTGAGCTCCCCGCCGGCCTGCCTCACGCTGAGCACCGTCCGGCGGCTGCAGGTCACCGGCTGGGCCGGACCCTGGCCGGTGAACGAGAGGTGGTGGGACCCCCGGGCAAGCCGCCGGCTGGTTCGGATGCAGGTTGCCTGTGCCGACGGCAACGCCTACCTGGTGGCGTTCGAACAGGGCCGCTGGTGGCTGGAGGCGGCTTACGACTGACCGGCGGCTGCGAAGACGATAAGCTCAGCCACTCATGCCAACAACACTTGAAGCCGTCGTGTTCGACGTCGACGGAACCCTCGCCGAAACCGAACGGCACGGCCACCGGGTTGCGTTCAACAAGGCGTTCGAACAACAGGGCTACCCCTACCGGTGGAGCGACGAGCTGTACCGCGAGCTGGTGAAGACCACCGGGGGCGGCCGCCGGATCGCCCGCTACCTGACCGAGTTCGAAAACTTCGAACCGGACGAGGCCCGGGCGGTCGCCGAGAAGCTGCACCCGATCAAGACCCAGCTGTTCGTCGACACCATTCTCGCCGGCGAGGTACCCGGGCGTCTTGGTGTCGGACGCTTCATCAGCTCGATTCAACAGGCCGGCATTCGCACCGCAGTCGCCACCACCGGGACCACCAGCTGGGTCCACCCGCTGGTCAAGCACCTGAGCGAGGAGGGTGGTTTCGAGCCCTTCGAGGTGGTGGTCACCGGCAACGAGGTGGCCAACCTCAAGCCAGCGCCCGACCTCTTCCAGGAGGCACTCCGCCGGCTCGGGCTGCAGCCGCACCAGGTGGTGATGGTGGAGGACTCCCGCAACGGCGTGCGTTCGGCGATGGCCACCGGCGGACCGTGCCTGGCGGTCCGGGGCGAGTACGCCCTTACCGAAGAGCTCGAGGGCGCCGACCTGATAGTCGACAGCTACGGCGACGAGGCCAGCCCCCTTACGGTGCTCTCGAATCCGCGTGAGCTGACGGTCGGACCGATGCTGACCCCCGAGTTGTTAGTGGAACTGCACCGCCGCCGCCAAGAGGGCGGTTACCGGGCTTAGCCGCCGACGGGCTACGCTTTGGGGATGGAAGGTATCAAGGTGAGCGAGTCGCTCACCATCCCCGAACACGAGCTGGATCTCAAGTTCTCCCGCAGCGGCGGCCCCGGCGGCCAGAACGTCAACACTCGCGACACCAAGGTCGAGGTTATCTTCGACCTGGCCGGGTCTTCGTCGCTGCTCCCCTACCAACGGGAACGGGCGATGCGCAACCTGGAGGGCAAGCTCGATGCCGAGGGCAGGCTGCATGTGGTGTCCTCCGAAGCCCGCACCCAGGCGCAAAACCGGGAGCTTGCCATAAGCAGGCTCCGCTCAATCCTGGCCGAGGCACTCCGGCCCGACCCCGAGCCGCGAAGACCGACAAGGCCGAGCAGGGCGTCGAACCAACGCCGGCTGGCGGCCAAACGCGCACGGGGCCAGATCAAACAGCTAAGAAGATCCGACCCGGACGAATAACTTCTCCCGCACTCCAGGAAAGCGCGGACGAGTACACTTGATGCATGGCCAGGGTCAAGGCGAAGAACGTCGGCAAAGGTGCCACCATCATCACCTTGATGAGTAATCCGGTAATCCGCCGGGCGGTCGTCAAGGGGGCCACCAAAGCAGCCGCCTCAACGGCCGAATTCTTTGCCTCCCGGCGCGAGAGATCGGAGTCCGCGATCGTTTCCGAAGACGCCGGTCCGCCCGGATCCGCCACCGCCATGGCTGCCGGCACGGCCGCCAATCAAGCAGGCAAACCGGCAAAGCCGCCAACCATGGCCGAGTCGGCCGCCGTGGAATCCATCGTCGGATCGGCGGCCTCGGTCGTGAGGCCGATGGCGGAACGGCTGGCAACCTCTCCCGCCGGCCGCTCGGTCCTGGAGGCGGTGAACTCGATCTCGGCCCAGGCCCTGGGCACCGCATCCGGCCCCAGACGAGCCGGAGCTTCGATGGCCAACTTCGTCGGGGGGATCCTGGCGAACCACGGCGCCGGGCAGCCGGAAACCGTCCCGGACCGGCCGGCTGTGAAGTTCAAGCCGGTCGCGCTTCCCAGTGCTCCGCCGGCCGAGCCGGTAAGGACCATGCAGTGGCCGCCCCCGAAGCCTTCGGACGGATCGGCAGATTCTTGAGAAGCACTCGGATGCCCGAAAGGACGAACCGGACCAGATGAAGAAACGCTTGTTGGTACTTTCCGTTCTAATGAGCCTGATAGTGCTTTCCGCACCCGGCACGGCCGGCGCCGCCCCTGCTTGGGCGCCCACCTCGTCGGCAACCATCCGGCCGGGCGCAGCCACGATGACCGACGATGCGCTGTGCACCTCCAACTTCGTGTTCCACGACGCGGCCGGCAACGTGTACCTGGGTCAGGCGGCTCATTGCACGGCTACCGGCAGCCCCATGCTGCTGGACGGGTGCCTGAACCGGTCGCTCCCCCTGGGCACTCCGGTTCGGGTGGCAGGCGCCACCCGGCCGGCTGTGATGGTCTACAACTCCTGGATCGCCATGCAGGAGCGGGGGGAGACCGACCTGAGCACCTGCGTCTTCAACGACTTCGCACTGCTGAAGTTGGATCCGGCGGACTACCCAAGTGTGAATCCGACAGTTCGCTTCTGGGGTGGACCCAGCGGAATGGTCCCCTCCTCGTTCGAGAGGGCCGAGGCGTTCGGTTTCGGCACCACGGTCTCGCAGGGCGCCGTCAGCTCCCACGCCAAGCGCGGGGTCAGCCTGCGTCAGGGGGGCAACGGATGGACCCACGTGCTTCAGTTCTCCCCTCCCGGAATCTCCGGCGACTCGGGCTCGGGGGTCCTTGACGGCCAGGGCCGCGCATTCGGGGTCCTCAGCACCTACACCCCCCGCCGGGGCGTGAACGGCGCCGGCGACTTGAGCCGGATGCTGGATTACATGAGGGCCTCGGGGTTCTCGGACGTCAACCTGGCGCAGGGAACCGAGCCGTTTGTCGCAACCGCCCAGCCCCGCCAGGATCTGGTGGGAGACCTGTTGAACGGGCTGCTCGGAGGGCTGCTCGGCCCGGCAAGATAGTCCGCTACCGAATCCGATCGACTACCTCGCCGGCGGCCGTAAGTCGGCACGGTTCACTCCTTGGCTGACTCCAGCACGAACTCAAGTGATCCGGCAACCGTTCCGCTCACCACGACCTTCAGCGTGTGGACACCGGGGGGGTGGGTTCGCGTTGTCATCTGCCTGAAGCTGAGCCTGCGGCTGAAGGTGAACGGTTCTCCCGGTTCCGTAGGCCTCGACGAAGTCGGAGTACACCAGGGCGGGCAACCCCTTCTGCGCATGGGCGGACGCCGCCAAGAGGACTTCGAGCTGCCCGCGGTATCCCCGGGGACCAGTTCGTGCAGCACCCCGGTCACATGGTGCATCCGCTGCTTGAGCTCCCGGGCGGGCCAGCCGGCGTCGAACACTCTGGATGCAACAGCTCACCGTCGAAGGCCGGCATCACGGCTTGGATCGAGTTGGCGATGGCACCGACGGATTGCCGGTTGAACAGATCCTTGAGCAGAAAGCGCGGACCCGGCTCGCTCATCCCCTGAGAAGTGCGGCGAGCTCGAAGTGCATGCCGTCCGGCTTCGTCCATCGGCCCCCCCATCGAAAGCCCCACTTCTCGAAGATGGCGACGATCCGGGGGTCCATCTTCGGGGTGCTTCCCTCGGGGTTGTCGTATACGTTCAGGTCGATTGCCAGGCCCCAGGCGTGCTTGGACAAGGCGTGGTTGACGGGGTCCTTTTCGACAAACCGCGGCTGGTAGCAGCGCCCCGCCTGCTCCGGCTTCAACAGGTGTGCCAGGCCCTGGCTTTGAATCTCCTCAAGCGCCGCCCGCAGCTGGGGGAGCATGACTTTGTGACACCGGACGTTGCCGATGATCGGCATCCGCTCGGTCGCCAGGTGTTCGCTGACCCACTTGCGGTCCTGGTTGATCGTGCCGTCGGGATTGACGGTGAAGCTGAAGCTGCCGATCGCCTTCTGGGCTGAGGCGCCTGTGAAGAAAGTCCGACCGGAGGGCGGCAGCATGCTTTCGAACCTGGCGCCGGGAACCGCCTTTTCGAGGTTCGTCGTGATCTCCCCGAGGTTGGCCCCCTCGGCGATCCCCACCACCAGTAGGGTGGGTTTGCCCAGTTTCAGGCGTTCAGCCTGGTCCATGGACATGAGCACCCCGGCGAAACTCGGAGACCCATTGCTCGCCACTCCCCCGATCCTCAGGGTCCTTCGCCCTTCGGGAACCTCGGCGGCGAGGGACTGGATCGGATTGCCCCCGAAGATCTGATACTCCTCGTTGGCAATAAAGCTCTCGAATCGGTTGAGCCCCTCCCAGACGAACCGTGCCTGTGCCGTCAACTCGGGGGCAAGAGGCCGAAATTCGTCCGGTCTGACCCCGGCGACGCTGACTTCGGTCTCGCCCTGGGGAACCTCGACCTTCAGCTTGGACAACAACAGGCCGGTGGCCGCCGCTACTCCGGGGACCCCCCGCACCTGCTCGAGGATCTCGTCCGATACCCCGTCGGGAAGGTCGGCCTTGAGCGCAGGCCGTACCGTGGTCACATGTTCCGCGATCGGCGCCGTGGGCCCCGGCGCAGACTCGGTCTGCGGCATGACCTGGGCCTCGGTCGATTCGGCGTCGCTGGTTACGAGAGCAAACACGGCGGTGGCGGCAACCGCGAGAATCAAAGCGAACAAAACGAAATCCGCCCGAGGTTTACGAAGCAGCAGGTCCCGGCGCACGGATAAATGCTAACCGGGGACGGTGCCTAGACCGGGAAGAACTTCTTCGGCTCCTCCGAGCTCCTCTCGAAGTAAGCAGAGTGGCCAGTCGGATGATCCCCCGGGCCGGCACCTGCGGCGCCCCCTGCGGGCACCGCGGCTGCCGAACCTCCGCCGCCCGGGGGACCGAATCCGGTTCCACCCGAAGCGCCCCCCGGAGGCACGTTGCGGAAAGCTACTTTGCCGCCGGGAGGGTGTGCGGCACGGAGTTGCGGCGTCAGCTGAAGGAGCTCTGTGATGTCGTCGAAGTCACCCAGCAGGAGGCGGGGATCGATGTACTCACCGTTCAGCTTCGCCCCAAAGTGAAGGCCCGGCGCCTCTCCCGGGTGCCCCCGGCCGCTGGCTCCTATGCTCTGGCCCTGGGCGACCCGGTCTCCGCGGGAGACGTCGACCTGACTCAGGTACGAGTAGGTGGTCGAGATGCCTCCGCCATGCTGGATGGTGATGAAGAGACCGTCGGCGGCCACCGGTCCGGCAAAACTGACTGTCCCCGGCCCCGACGCCATGACCGGCGTGCCGGGACGAACTCCGTAGTCGAGCCCCCGATGCCCGGCTCCGAACCGGTGTGCCGGTGCCTCGAACTCACGAACGACCTCGGCGGCAACCGGGTGGATGAACGGCTTCTCCGCAGCAACGGCAGCGCCCGCGGCAGGTCCCAAAAGGCCTGCCGCCGGCCCGAGAGGAAGCGTTAGGGCAGTTACGCCTGCCCAGAGCCACTTTGAATATCCCCGCATCAAAATCCCCCGCAACAGGGAAGTGGCGACTGTCAGGAAACTTTCTCACTGGGGAAGTGGTTAAAAGGTAACAGACGGGTGTGACAGCAAGGGTTCAGATCCCAGAGCCCGAAAAAGGACTAACCGAACATTTGTTCGATATACTGCGCTCCCCATGATTACGAAGTTGGCACGGTAGATGGGCTGGAACAACACCCACCTGCCGTGGCCGGAGCTGGAACGGCTGCTGTCGGGAAATGCCCCACTCGGCTCCGACCAGGAAGACATCGACCGCCGGGGGCCCCAACCTGAACCGGCACCGGTCGAACGGACCCCCTGGGCCCCCGGCGAGGTCCCCTACGCCGAGCTCCACTGCCACTCCAACTTCAGCTTCCTCGACGGCGCCTCCCCCCCTGAGGACCTGGCCGGCCAGGCGGCTCGCCTGGGGCTGGAGGCGCTGGCGCTCACCGACCACGACGGCATGTACGCGGTGGTCCGCTTCTCCCAGGTCGCCAAGGAGCTCGGGCTCAAGACGATCTTCGGCGCCGAGCTGTCGCTCGACCTGCCCAAGCCGCAGAACGGGGTGCCCGACCCCGCCGGCCAGCACCTGCTGGTCCTGGCCCGGGACCCGGCCGGCTACGGGCTGCTCTGCCGGGCGATCAGTGAGGCGCAGCTCGCCGGCAAGGAGAAGGGCAAGCCGGTCTACAACCTGTCCCGCCTGGCCGAGCTCCACCAAAACCACTGGCTGGTGCTCACCGGCTGCCGCAAGGGATCGGTCCCCAAGGCGCTCACCGAACACGGTCCCGAGGCGGCTTCCCGGGCGCTTGCCGACCTGGTGGCGTACTTCGGCCAGGACAACGTGGCGGTGGAGATCTGGGACCACGGCTTCCCGCTGGACTCAGACCGCAACGACGGCCTGGCCGAACTGGCCGCCCGGGCCCACCTGCCACTGGTCGCCACCAACAACGTCCACTACGCCACCCCGGAGGACTGGCAGCTGGCCAACGCTCTGGCGGCGGTGCGGGCCCGGCGGTCGCTCGACGAGATCGAGGGCTGGCTGCCCCCCGCCCCCACCGCCCGCCTGCGCTCCGGCAAGGAGATGCAGCAGCTGTTCGCCCGCTACCCCGGGGCGGTCCAGACGGCGGCCGAGCTGGGGCTGTCCTGCGCCTTCGACCTGTCGCTGGTCGCCCCC
>Ga0247713_1000203_pt1 | contig 43014 bp, 49 predicted proteins | sample 21E_NmetaG_FD_189936 | JGI IMG/M metagenome (GOLD analysis project Ga0247713, IMG submission 189936) | Soil microbial communities from hillslope of Landscape Evolution Observatory, University of Arizona, Oracle, AZ, United States - 2-1-E_N | ecosystem: Engineered > Artificial ecosystem >...
GCGCGCCGACCGCGTGCCTTTGCGCGCCGGTGTGGCCGCTGCCGCCGCCGTGTCCGTGGCGGTGGCCACCGGTTGGCCGGTCGGCGCGCTGCTCGCCGGGGCGGGCGGCTTCATGTTGCCCTCCCCGGCCGTGCCCCGGCCAACGGGCGGAGGCCTCGGTGAGCGCCCTCGCTGCCTTCTTGGGCCTGCTGGCCGGCGTCTGCCTGGTGGGGTCGGCGTGGTCGCTGTGGGGCATCCCGCTCAGCTGGGGGGCGCCCGAGCGCGACCAGGAGCGACGGCGGCCTCGCTTCCGCGCCGACCGCGTGCCTTTGCGCGCCGGTGTGGCCGCTGCCGCCGCCGTGTCCGTGGCGGTGGCCACCGGTTGGCCGGTCGGCGCGCTGCTCGCCGGGGCGGGCGGCTTCATGTTGCCCTCCGTCGGCGCCGCCCAACGGTCCCGGAAGCGCTCGCTCGAGCGCATCGAGGCGGTGGCGGCCTGGACCGAGATGCTGCGCGACGTCCTCAGCGCCGGCGGAGGGCTCGAGCAGTCGATCGTGGTGACCGCCGAGGTGGCGCCGCTGCCGATCGCCGCCGACGTCGGTCGGCTGGCCGATCGCATTCGCGGCGGTCAGGACCTCGTGGACGCGCTGCTGCGCCTGTCGGCCGAACTGGACGACGAGGCGGCCGACAAGGTCGTCGCCGCGCTGGTGCTGGCGGCGCGCCGCAGCCCCGGCCACCTCAGCGACCTCCTGAGTGCGTTGGCCGAGATCGCCCGGGACAACCTCGAGATGCGCCGGCGGATCGAGACCCGCCGCTCCAGCATCCGCTCCTCGGTGCGGCTCATCACCATCATCACCGCCGGCTTCTCCGCGGTGGTGATGCTCAACGACGACTACCGGGCCGCCTACCGCAACGCCGCCGGCCAACTCGTGCTGGTCGTCGTGGTGGCGCTGTTCGTGGTGGCGCACCGCTGGGTGAACCGGGCGACCGACGAGGGGGCCACCGACCGCGTCCTGGCCGGCGTCGACCCGACCCGTGCGGCGGCGCCGGGAGGGTGGACGGAGGCATGAGCATCTATTGGGCGCTGCTGCTGGGCGCAGTCGCGGGAGCGGCCGTGCTGGGAGCCATCTACGCCATGGCGCCCCCGGTGCCGAGCCTGGCCGAGGAGCTCGGCCAGCTGCGTCGGGGCCCCGAGCCCCCGCCCGTCGAGCTCGGGCCCGGGTTCACCGCCCGCTGGGTGGCATGGGTGGGGCCGAGGATGCGCCGGGGCGTGGAGTCTCTGGGCGTGGACCTCGGGAACCTCGGCCCCGACCTCCGCGTCGTCGGGCGCACGCTCGACCAGCACCTGGGGGCCAAGGGCGTGGCCGCCCTCGTCGGGGTCCTGCTTCCTGCCATGTGGTGCGCGGCCATGGCCGCCACCGGGCTGGCCCACGTGCCGCCGCCGACGGCCATCGGGGTCTGCGCCGCCCTCGGCCTCGGGGGCTTCCTGCTGCCCGACTTGCTCCTGCGCTCGGAGGCGGCCGCCCGCCGGCGGGCGTTCAGCTCGGCCTTCGGGACGTTCCTGGACATGACCACGATCTCCCTCGCCGGCGGCGTCGGCGTCGAGGGGGCAATCATGGACGCGGCCCGCGTCGGGCGCGGCCGGGAGGCGGCGGTGCTGTTCGCCGTGCTCGACGACGCGGTGTACTCGGGCGAGTCGCAGTGGGACGCCATGCGCCGCCTGGGTGTGGAGATGGGCCTCACCGACCTGGTGGAGGCGGCGTCCACGGTGGCGCTGGCGGGCAGCGAGGGCGCCCGGGTGCGCCGCTCGCTCGAAGCCAAGGCGCGGGGGCTGCGTTCGAGGGAGTTGGCGGCGGCGGAGGCGAAGGCGCTCGCTGCAACCGAGCGCATGGCCATCCCCACGGCGCTTCTGATGCTGGGGTTCCTGCTGCTCGTGGGCTATCCCGCGTTGCAGTCGGTGCTGGGCAAGGTCTGAGCAGGTCGCTCAGGTAGCAAACAACCACAACGGACAACTGAGGAGAAGAGGGACCGAATGTCGATCACGCAGCTGCAGTTCATGTGGGCCTTGGTGGAGGGTTTCGTGGCGTCGCGGCTGCGGCGCGACGAGCAGGGGTCGGGGACCCTGGAGAAGGTCATCATCGCCGCCATCGCCGTCGCCGCCGCCATCACCGCCGGCACGATCATCTACAACCTCGCCGTCGACAAGGCCAACACCATCGACACGACCACGCCGTAGCGCATGGGGTTCCTCGACTGGCTCAGCGACCCGCCGGGGTGGTTCTACGCGTGCACTGGCGCGCTCGACGGCGGGCTCTCGGGCCTCCTGTTCGCCTGGGTCCTCGGCCGGCTGTGGCCCTTCCAGGACGGCGCCATCTCCAGCCGGTGGGTGGTGTGGCCGGCGACCGCCGTCGTCGTCGGGGCGATGGCATTGTTGGCGGCGTCGGCGTTCGTCGTCGGCCACCGGCCCATCTACGGCGACGGCCCGGGGTTGCTCCCCCGTTGAGACGCCTCCCCGACCGCGGCGAGCGCGGCGACGCCACCCTCGGCTTCGTGCTGGTGACACCGGCCATGCTGGTGATGATCCTGGGCGGGGTCTACCTCGGGCTGTGGCTGCACTGCCGCACGGTGGCCACCGCCGCCGCCCAGGAGGGCCTGGCGGCGGTGCGGGTTGAGAACGGGGACCCCGCCGCCGGCGAGGCCCGGGCCAACCGCTACCTCGACGCCCTGGCCCCGACGCGCTTCGTCGACCGTGAGGTCACCTCTCAGCGCAACGCCGGCGAAGCCCGGGTGGAGGTGCGCGGCGTCGTCGACGACATCGTCCCGGGCATCAGGTTCACCGTGCGGACCGTGGCCCGGGCTCCGATTGAGCGCTTTGAGGGGGACACGTGAGCCGCCAACACTGGAACTGTCGCGCCGGCGATTCCCGGAGAATAGGCCGCAGGGAGCGGGGCTCCGCCCCCTTGGAGCTCGCCGTCATCACGCTGCCGGTGCTGGCCGTGCTCATGTTCGTCGTCCTCGCCGGCCGGTCCGTGGTGGCCGACGGCACCCTCGACGGCATCGCCCACTACGGCGCTCGGGAGGCGGCCCGGGCCCGCAGCGCCGACGACGCCAGCTCGGCGGCGGCGGCCGCCGTGGACGCCGACCTGGACGCCGCCGGCCTGGAGTGTGAGACGCGCGACGTCCAGGTCGACATCTCGAACTTCCGCGCCGGGGGGACTGTCGCCGTGGTGGTGACGTGCGGCGTGCGGCTGTCGGACCTGGCGCCGCTGCCCCTGCCCGGGACCCGCACCATCCAGTCTCGGGCCGTCGCTGCGATCGACGTCTACCGGGGGGTGCGGTGAGCCGCCGCGGCGAGCGAGGCAGCGTGACGCTGCTGTTCGTGCTCGTCATGCCGGCCCTGATGATCGGCCTGGTCGGGCTGGTCTTCGACGGCGGCTCGGTCATCACGGCCCGCCGCCAGGCCCTGAACGAGGCGGAGCAGGCGGCCCGGGCCGGGGCCCAGGGGGTGGCGGTCGAGGAGGTGCGCGACGGCGGGCCCCAGGAGCTCGACCCGGCGCGGGCCGAGGCGGCCACCCGGGCCTACCTGGACGCGCTCGGCCGCGACGGCGACATCGAGGTCGACGGCGACCGGGTGAGGGTGACGGTGCGCATCCAGCGCTCTCGCCAGATCCTTCCCCTCGGGCCCGTCACCGTCAGCGCCACCGCTGAGGCCCGCAACGTCCGGGGCGTCGTGGCGGCGGAGGGGTGACGGCCGTCGTGAACCCCCGCGGCCGCGTGCGCGCCTTCCTGTCGGCCCTCGGCCTGGTGCTGCTGATGGTCGGGGTCCCCCTCGTGCTGGCCCGGGCATTCGGCTGGCCCCTGCCGAGGGGCGTACCGCGCTGGTCGGAGATCACCGCAGCCCTGGACGACCCCTCCTACATCCCGGACCGTTTCTGGATCGGAGCGGTGGCGGTCGTGGCCTGGCTGGGCTGGGCGTACTTGGCCGCCGCGGTGGTCGTCGAGGTCGTGGCCCGGGCGCTTCACCGTCCGGCCCCGAACGTGGCTATCTTCGCCCGGCCGGTGCGCGAGCTGGCCCGGCGGCTGGTGGGCTCGGCGGCCCTGGTCACGATGCTCGCCGGCCGGCCCGTTCTGGCGGCTCCCCCTCCCACTCCCACGCCAGTGGCGGTGAGTGTGGTGGCCACGCCGGCGGCCCCCCCCGCCGTGGCTCCGCAGCTGGTCGGCGCTACGTCGGTACAGGCGCAAGCGCCCGCGGCTCTTCCCGTGTACGTGGTGCAGCCCTGGGAGGCGACGCGAGACTGCCTCTGGACCATCGCCGAGCAGCACCTGGGCGACCCGCTGCGCTGGCGCGAGATCTGGGAGCTGAACCGCGGCCGGCTCCAGCATGACGGGCGCGCACTGGAGGAGCCGGACCTGATCCTCGTGGGCTGGGAGCTGCAGCTGCCTGCGGACGCCGTCGGGATCCCGGCCGTGGCCCCGGAAGGCTCCGCCGGCGGGCCCGCAGCTAGCGGTGCGCTGGCGCCGTCAGGGCCCGAGGCGGCGGCGCCCACGACGGCGGCGCCCACGACGACGGCGCCCACGACGGCGGCGGCGCCCACGACCGCGGCCCCGACCAGCACGGTCGCGCCGGCGACGGCGCGCGCGTCTGTCTCGGGGATCCCTGGCCCAGCTGCCCCTCGCCCCGATCCGACCTCCACCACGGCGACCACGTCAGCTCGCCGCGTGGCGACCGCACCGGTCATCGGCTTGCCGGCGGCTGCTGCGCCGGTCTCCGACGCCGCACCGCCCGGGCCAAGCGTCGAGGAGGCCCCGAGCTCCGCTTCCGTCGACGAGCGCGCCGTAGCGGGCCGTAAGCACGGCCTGGCCACGGGGGCCCAGCTGCTCGGGACCGGCCTCCTTGCCGCGGGGGTGATAGCCACCCTCGACCGACTCCGCCGGGCCCAGCGACGCCGGCGCCGCGCCGGCGAGCGCCTTCCCCTACCGGATCCGGAGCTGGCGGGGGTGGAGTGGGCGGCGCGCCTGGGCGCCGACGCCTCCGGGGCGGTGTTCCTCGAGCTCGCGCTTCGGGCCCTTGTCGGCGCGCTGCGCGACAGCGGCACCGAGGCGCCGGTTTTGCTGGCCGCCCAGCTCGGGCGCCGGCAGCTGGAGCTCGTGCTGGCCGAGCCGGTCCGGGCGCCCGCCCCCTTCCAGTCGAGGGAGGGAGGGCGGCGCTGGGCCCTGCCCCGATCGACCAGCCAGGGCTCGCTGGAGGAGCTGGGAGCCGAGGCCCCCACGCCGGCGCCGGGGTTGGTCACCGTCGGCGTCGACGGAACCGGCGCGGAGGTCCTGATCGACCTGGAGGAGATCGGGCTCGTGTCGGTGGTCGGCGACGAGGGCGTGGCCCACGAGCTGGTCCTGGCCGCCGGCGTCCAGCTGGGTGTGAACGAATGGCGGGACTGGGTGTCGGTGGTGGTCGTCGGCTTCCCCGAGGCGCCGCTCGGCCTCGAGCGGGTCAGGGTCGTGGGCTCGCTCGATGAGGTTCTCGACGACCTCGAGCGAGAGGCTGCGGAGACGGCCGAACTGCTGGCGGACGCCGAGCTGGAGTCGACGTTCGAGGCCCGGGTCGCCGGGCTGGCGGAGGACGTGTGGATCCCGACGCTGGTGCTGTGCGCGTCGGCGCTCGACCCCGAGGAGGCAGAGCGCTTGGCGGCGTTGGCCACCGGGCCCGGAAACGCCGGTGTCGGCGCGCTCGTCGTCGGCGACACGCCCGGCGCGGCCTGGGAGTTGCAGGTCGACGTCGACGAGCTGCGGATCCCGCAGCTGGGCCTGACCGTGCGCCCCCAGCGGCTGCCCGAGGAGGAGGCGGCCGCCGTCGACGAGCTGTTCGAGATGGGCCGGCGCCCGCTCGAGCGGGCGCCTCGCGACGAGTTGGACGACGAGGGGCGCTGGGCCGAGCCCGACGCCGAGCCGGATGACACCGGGGCGCTGCTCGTTCGGTGGGGCTCGCCTGACGACGATGGGGAAGGCCCTGAGCCGGAGGAGGACGCGGAGGAGGCGGACCTCGACGAACTAGACGCGGTAGAGGAGGCAGCGCCGGCCCCGGACCAGTCGACGGCGGGGACGAAAGCGCTCGTGCGCCTGCTCGGCCCTCTGGAGATCGAAGTCGACGGCGTGCTCGTTCCCCTTGAACGGGGCAAGGCGCGCGAGGCGCTTGCCTACCTGGCGTCTCACCGTCGGGCGCCCGTCGACGGCGACCGGCTCTGCGAGGCACTGTGGCCCGGGCAGGACCCTCGCAAGAAGACGGGGACGTTCAACACCACCATGTGGTTCGTCCGCAACGCCGTGGGCGCCACCCCCGACGGCAGGGCGCGCCTACCCAAGCTCCGCGGCCGCCAGCGGCTCTACCGCTTGGTCGCCGACCTCGTCGACGTCGACTACGAGCTGCTCGCCGGCGCCCTGCGCCGGGCCCGGGGCGAGCGGCCCGAGGTGGCCCGGCCGCTGCTGCGGGATGCGCTCGAACTCGTGCGGGGCCGCCCCATGGAGCACGTGGGCAAGGGCCACGAGTGGGCGTTCGCCGAGGGCCTGGTCTACGAGATGGAGGCGACGGTGGCCGACGCCGCCCACCGGCTGGCCGAGCTGTGCCTTGACGCCGGCGACGCCGAGGGGGCGCACTGGGCGGTGCGCCAGGGGCTGCGGGGGGCGCCCGGCAACGAGCAGCTGTACAGGGACCAGATGCACGCCGCCAACGCCGCCGGCAACCCGGCGGGCGTGGAGGCGGCCTGGGACGAACTGTGCCGGATGGCGGAGGAGGAGGAGCCCTACGACGGGCTCGATCCCGCCACGGTTGCGACCCATCGGGAGCTGAGCCGCCGGGCGGCGAGTTGAGAGCGACGAGCGCGGACGTGTGAGCATGGCCAGGTTGTTAACGACGGTGGCGGCCGTGGGCGCCGGGTTGGCCATCTTGTGGAGGTTCGGGGCCTTCCTGCTCGGCGGCGTGGCGCGGTTCGGGGTCACCGTGATGGCGCTGAGCTTGGTGGCCGACATCGAGGTGCCCACGGCCGCCGTGGTCTTCGCAGTGCTGTGCTGGTGTGGGAGCCAGGTGCTGACCCGGCTCCGCTACGGGTACTGGCGCAGGGCCGCAGCGAGGGCGATCGCCCGCCGTCTCGTGCCAGCGTCGCCTGCCCTCGGCGAGGAATAGCCCCGGGTCGGGACCTCTCCGACGACCGCACCCCTTCGCACCGCATCGGGCTCCGACGTCCAGACCATGGCCACGCGCCGCTGGAGGTCCTCCTCGTCGTAGTCGTTGGGCTTGACGTCGACGTAGAGGGGCAGCGGAGCGCTATCGCCCACGACAATCGCGTCGAGGCGGAAGTCGGGCAGCCAGTCGCCATCCTCCCGCCGGCGAAGGCGACCGGCTCGTAATCCCACTTCACCTCGTCGGTTGTCGAGCCAGCGGGCGCACGCGCCTTCGAGCCGAGACCATGGCGATGCCCTTGTAGAGCGTGGCCGACCCGCTGCGTGCCGGCATTGCCACCGCTTTCCCTTGAGCCGCCCGGCGAGCGTACCGACGAGGTGCAACAGCGCCAGCGGGGCGGGGCGGGGCGGGGAAAGGGGCGATCATAGGTCAGTCAGCGATCATAGGTCAGTCATATGAGCAGCAGCGGAGCGACTGCCGACAGAACATCATCGACCGCATAAAGCTCACTCGCGACTACCCGAACGGATACGATGCCATCACACCACTTCGGCTCGCGCGACTACGGAGGGAGCCCGTGCCCAAGTCCCGGGTACTGACGTCCATCCCCATCGAGCTGTACCAACGGGTGAAGCAGGCCGCCGAGGACCGCCGGACCTACCAGACCGAGTTGCTGCTCGACGCCTACAGCCACCATCACGAGGCGTTGCGGGAGGAACTCGGAGCTCACAATGTGCGGGCCGGCTTGCCCCCTAGGGCGAGGCCGAGGCGGCGGCACCTCAACCAGGGAGTCGCCGCGTGCGTGCTGTTCCTCTCCGAGGAGGAGCGTGAGATCATCGACAAGGCGGCCCTCGACCTGGAGATGTCGAGGTCCGCCTACGTGAGCGCCCTGTTTGAGCGGGAGCTCGGCAGCGAGAGGCGAGCGTGACGAGGCGGCCAGCCGCGTGCACCATCCGTCAGTGACCCTTGACGGCCGCCCCAGGCGGCTCGAGCCGTCACGTCCATGTCAATGGCAGTGACAGGTCTGCTCAGGGCGATGCGGCTGCGGCCCGTGCCCGACTCAACCGGCGGGGGCCTCACGAGACAGAGTCTGGATGCGAAATGGGACGACCCGTTGCATCACGAACTTACGTTCGGGTATCCTGAGTGCAAGGGCAGTCCACCGGATCTTCGCTTCGCCCAAGTACGGTGCGTAGCGTGCTCGTGCTCTCAATCGCGCCAAGGGACAGTGATGCTGGTAAAGGCGACAGGCCACTTATGGCCGTAACTGGCGAGGCATGAGGAGGTGATGCCCCTCGGCGAAGTACCGATAGCGGCGCCTCGACCGATGCAAACCAAACGAGGCTTTGGCGAGCCCAAACTCGACGTTCGCGACGCTGCCTACTCACACGTGCTTCTCGGCGATGCACGACACCTTCCTCTGGCAAGTGCGACCGTTGACCTGATCGTCACCTCACCGCCGTACTGGAACAAACGCGACTACGGTGCTCGCGGCCAAATTGGTCAGGAGGCGACTCCGCCGGAGTACGTCGGCGCAATGATGAGCTGCCTGCGCGAGTGGCGCCGGGTGCTGCGGCCAACCGGCTCGGTGTTCCTTAACGTCGGCGACACGTTCTACAAGCGGTCGCTCGCCGGAATTCCTGGGCGACTGGAAGCGGCAGCGATTGACGACGGGTGGCTCGTCCGCAACCGCATTATCTGGACTAAGGACCGCGGCATGCCGGAGCCCGCCCAGAATCGCCTTGCCGGCCGATACGAGTACGTCATCCATCTAGCGAGTCGCGATGACTACTACTACGACCTGTACGGCTACTCGCAGGACATGGGCAATGGGGCCAATCCCGGTGATGTGTGGCAGATCAGTCCCGAACGAAACATGGGCCAGCACCTTGCGCCGTTCCCCTCAGAACTCGTCCGGCGAGCCATTCTGCTGGCGTGCCCGCGTGGCGTGTGCCCTCGATGCGGCCAACCGGCAAGGCGAGCGCTCCAGCGCACTCGACAGCTGGACCTGGCGCGACCACAAGCGCGACGCGCCATGCAGCTCGCCGACGAAGCGGGGCTCACTGACGAGCACATCGCAGCCATCCAAGCCACGGGCGTATCTGACGCAGGGAAGGCGTTGCGCACCCAGACGGGCACGGGACGCAACTCCGCCCGAGTACAGGAGCTCGCCGCTGAAGCCAAGGACGCCCTCGGGGGCTACTTCCGTGAGTTCACGTTCGCCCAGAAGCGAACGACGGGGTGGACTAGGTGTGCCCACAGCGACATTCCGGTACCGGGCGTTGTGCTTGACCCCTTCATGGGCACCGGTACGACGCTGCGGGTCGCCGAGGCGCAGAAGCGCAGCGCGATCGGCGTCGACCTCGTCTCGGACTGGTCCTAAGCGCTCTCTGACGATCACCGGGTTCGCCGGCAAGCCACCCCTTAACATGTGACGGTGGCGGCTTCCGACCCGACGGCTACTGACACCTACGTGATCCCGACGGACCGCGTACGCGAGGCGATCCGACTCCTCCTCGACCGTCACACTCATCAGCACTTCATCGCATACCTGTACCTCCGATCACTAGCTGCACGGGAAGGTCGCTTTGATGGACTGAAACCCAGCTGGTCGGAGCTCAGCGACTGGCTACTTGTGGAGGGCGGACCTGCCGGTAAGCCACATCTCCGGCCATTCTGGAAGGGGAAGCGCAACGCAGGCCAAGAGTGGCTCGCTGAGAATCTGGCCGGCAGCTACTCACCCTCTTCATTGCGGAAGGAGACATTGCGGGTCATCCAGACTGACGCTGCGGGGGAGTTCTCACTACGTGAGAACCATGCCCAGCTGGCGCTTGAGCACCTGCTTCTCGGCGCCCGCATCGAAGCGCTGGCGCTGGCAGGCTTCTTGTACCGTGACTATGGCTTCGTCGGCAAGGCATCACCCACCAGCGACGACCTGATCGACGTCTTCCGGAGGGACTTCGGCTACGACACGGAACATTCCGCTGAGTTCGACACCGTGTACGAAGTGACCTGGATGGGCGACGGCCCGTGGTTCGAGCTATGGACGGACTCACCGATCTGATGAGTACAGTCGATCCAGGATTCGTGCGCACCTCGCAGAAGGTTCGACATTTAACGGCGGCCGAACTTGGCGTGGCGACACCCGCTGCGCCCCCGAAGCCTCCTACTGACCCGATGGTTGAGCTGCTCGACGAGAGCGACCCGTACCTCACAACCGTTCGAGACCTCCTCGGCACCTACGGGGGAGTGATCTTCACCGGGCCACCCGGCACGAGCAAGAGCTGGTACGCCGCTCGCATTGGGTGGACCTTGGTTGACGGGGACAACGAACGCATCCGGTTTACGCAGTTCCATCCGTCCTACCAGTACGAGGACTTTATTGAGGGCTTCGTGCCCGAAGCTGGAACGTTCGTTCTGAAACCCAAGCACTTTCTGCAGCTCTGCAAGGCGGCAGAGAAGAAGACGGTCGTGCTGGTGATCGACGAACTAAGCAGAGGTGACCCGGGCCGAGTGTTTGGGGAGGCCCTCACCTACCTGGAACGAACGAAACGCAATCTCACTTTCCGCCTGGCGTCCGGAACCGAGTGCAAGGTCCCCGACAAGCTGGTGATTCTCGCAACGATGAACCCGCTCGATCGCGGGGTCGACGAGGTCGACGCAGCCCTCGAACGCCGCTTCGCAAAGATCCGGATGGACCCAGATCCAGCAACCCTCGCTCTGCTCCTGAGCCAGGCCGGCATGGCAGACGCGCTGAGGGATCGCGTGCTCGCGTTCTTCTCCGCTGTCAACGAGAGGGTCGGAACCAATGTCTTCGCTCTTCTAGGTCACACTTACTTCACCGGCATCAGCGACGAGGACGGACTGCGTCGGCTTTGGGAGCATCAGTTGCGCTTCCACTTCGAGAAGGCCTACCGACTCGACACCGACGGCCTTGCGGACGTCTTCGCCCGCTGGAATCGTGTTCTTGGGATTCCGAACGCGGATGCGGCCGCTGCTCCAGGGGGCGTCCTCCCAGGTGCCGGCGTTGTCGACGGAGGATCGCCCTGACTCCTACCGGCCACAGCGAAGACGGTCCTCGAGAACCACGTCGAGTCAAAGAGTTCGCAACTATCGAGATCGAGCCCGCCGACATCCTGACTGAGGGCAAGCTCGACTTCTATCCCGCCGTTCGGAAAAAGGGCTACTTCCTCGTTCGAGTTGGCGCGACAGGACTGACTATGCAGGCCCAGGGTTTCATCGGCCTGATTCCCGTCAATGACCGTTTGACGCTGGAGGTCGTCCCACGAGTGCCGCTTGCGAACCTCTCGCGCATCCTACAAGTCTCAGGCGCAGCGCCGATTGCGCTCGTACATGCGCTCCGCGTATACCAGACAGAAGGGGCGATGTATCCGTCACTCGCGAGCGTCTACGCCCGCGGACTCCGCAGTGCGGTCGAGACGATCGTTGACCGAGGATTCCTCAAGGAGTACGAACGAGTTGATGAGGTTACGTCGCTCCCACGTGGCCGAATCGACATGAAAACAACGATGCAGCGCTTAACGTCGCGAGGCGTTAGACACCAAGTGGCAATCACGCGCTGGCGCAGAACCGTGGACCAACCCGTGAATAGGTGCCTGCTGTACGCAGCATGGCGACTCAGCCAGTACGCAGATGAGGTTTCCGCCTCGATTCCGCTCCGACACCGCCGGCAGCTGCAGCTCGACCTCAACTACGTCGCGAATCAGTTTCAGGGTGTTCGACTCGACCTCAGCGAGCACTTCCTGACCGATGATCTTGTGACGGGCCGGCGGAAGCTGCCATCACTCCGCTCCTACTACCTTCCGGCGCTCGACTTGGCCGTCGCCGTAATCGGAAAGCAGGCGATCCTCCTTGAGCGTTCGGGAAATCACCTGGAGCTGCCCTCGCTCATTGTGAATCTAAGCGCCGCCTTTGAGGCGTACGTTCGCCGAGCTGCCACCAGTGCATCCGCTAACTCCACCCAGGACCTCGAGGTACTCGACGGCAACCTTGGCGCACCCGCTGGTGGCCGAGGGCGCCTGTTTCATTCCGGGGCAGACGTCGTCGCCACGCCGGACGTCGTCTACAGGGATCGCCGAGACGGGACCGTGCCCCTTCTCCTTGAGGTCAAGTACAAGCCGGCCGAGTCCGAACTCAATCGAGACGACCTCAACCAGGCGATCAGTTACGCACTCGCATACCGAAGCCCAAGCATCGTGTTGGTGCAGCCGCGGGGTGATACAAGCCTGCTCCCCACCGGCTTGAGCCAACTCGGGCGCGTCGCCTCCGTGACTGTCTGGCGGTACGTCATCGATCTCTCCGCCGATCTACTGGAGGGCGAGAATCGGATGGCTCTCGCCTTCAGCAGCCTCGCGTTGAGCGGTTCTTCCGGAGCCGCCTTGGGAGCTGCGTCATGAACCTCTCCGAGATGGCGCTGGAAATGGCACGCGATCTGCTCGCCGACCCGCATGACGATCTCGTTGAAGTCTGGCGGGCGGGGGACGAGTGGGGCTGGCGCAGAGCAGGTACCCAGCCTGCACGGCCCTCCGGAGCTCGAGTCGTAGTCCAAGACCGAATTCAGGGCGGGGACGCAACTCCTACGACCGATCTCGATGAGGTAGCGGCCTACGCAGCGCGCATCGAGGAGTGGCTACAGGCCGAATCTGCTGGCCATACCGCTCCCTTCACGATCACACTTGAGTGGCCACGACTGAACTGACCGACGTCTTATCCGAAAACGTTCGTTTGCGGACAACCGGCGGCGGCGGCACGTTCTCGCAGCTCAGCGGTGTAAAGCAACCCGTGTACTGCACTATGTAACGCCATCCCTTTGTGGCGATACAGTCCGAGCTGTGCGCATCGGATACGGCAAGGGATCGTGAGGGGACCCCGTTCGGTGGTCCACCCCTTGTAGGAGTGGTCCAGGGGTTGAATCGGAGCCTCTAGGAAGGCCATAGAGGCGCTGTAACGGTCGGGGTTGGGTCAAGGGTGCCGGGCTTTGGATCCTCGGCGACCCAACGTGCTGCGTACTCGGCGGGGGTGAGCCCGCTCAGGGACGAATGGGGTCGGTAGGTGTTGTACTCCACGCGCCAGGCCTCGACAACGACCCGGGCCTCGGTGAGGCTGGCGAACTCCTCGATGTTCAGCAGCTCGTCGCGCACTCGGCCGTTGAAGCTCTCGACGAAGGGGTTCTCCCACGGCGAGCCCGGCTCGATGTAGGTGGTGATTGTGCCGGCCAGCCGGCACCAGTCCCGCAGCGCCCAGGCGATGAGCTCGGGGCCGTTGTCCATCCGAAGATGTCCTGGTGCGCCACGGTCGGCGACGAGGGCTTCGATGACGGCGACGACCTCATCTGCGTCGCAGGTGCGGCCGACACGCATGGCCAGGGCCTCCCGGGTGTGCTCGTCGACGATGTTCAGCAGCTTCAGCCTCCGGTGGTCGGCGGTCTCGTCGAACTGGAAGTCGAGAGCCCAGACGTGGTTCGGCCGCTCGGCGCGGAACAGGTCGCCGCCGCCCTCGGGCCGGCGCCGCTTGCGCTTGCAGGGAGCGGGCCGCTTGAGGCCCTCGGAACGCCACAGTCGCTGGGTGCGCTTGCGGTTGATGGCCCAGCCCTCCCGGCGCAGGATGGCGTGGGCGGTCTTCCAGCCCCAGCGGGGATGCTCCCTGGCGATGTCACGCAGGCGCCGGCGGAGCTTGTCCTCCTCGTCGGGGATCGGGCGACAGCTGAGGCGCTGGGTGGAGCGCCACTGGCCGGTGACCGTGCAGGCCCGGCGTTCGGAGACCCCGAAGCGGTCCACCAGGGCCACCACGGCCCGACGGCGGCGCTCCGGGGTCAGAAGTTTCCCTCGGCCAGCTCCTTCAGCATCGCCTTGTCGAGCTCGGCTTCGGCCAGCAGCTTCTTCAGCCGGGCGTTCTCGGTCTCGAGCTGGCGCAGGCGCTTGGCCTCGTCGGCCTTCATCCCGCCGTACTGGGCCCGCCAGCGGTTCCAGGTGCTCTCGGCGATCTCAAGGTGGCGGACCACCTCGGTGATGTCCTTGCCCTCATTCAGCAGGCGGTCACCCTCTCGGAGCTTCCGCACGATCTGTTCGGGGGTGTGTCGGTGTCGCTTCACGGTGGTCTGTCCTCCTGCCCATCATGCTGGGCGTTGGACTCCCACAACAGGTGGACCATTCTCCGGGGGCCCCGTCAATCGCGCCCCGCGGTCGCCAAGGATTCCGCCGAGCACGACGTCGAGCTCCATCTGGCCGGTCACCTAGGTGCGACTCCGGCCGGAGAGCGGTGACCGGTCGTCTTGTGCGCCGGTGGTGGCACGTTCGGTGGGTCCCACACCACTCGGCCCGGCTCTGGTGCTACGAGCACGACAGGCTCGTGGGCAACGTCAGGGGTACCGCGGTTCTTGGTGTGGCGCCGCTCGAGCCAGACCAGCAGACCGTCGAGCGGCTCGGCGGCGTCGGGGATGACCCACAGGGCGACGTCGACGGCCCGACCCGTGTAGCCGGGCGGGTCGTAGGGGCAGCGGCCGAACTTCGACGGCCCCCAGTCCCAGGAGCGAACCGACCGTCGCAGATACGGCTTCGGGTCGTCGTCGGGATGCTGGGCGAACAGCAGGAGCAGGTCGAGGTCCCAGATGCCCCGCTCACCCCGCAGGTAGTGGTTGGCTCCGCCCTGGCCGAGTGCTGCGAAGCGCAGCCGGTTGCGCCAGTGGGCGAGGTGCCGGTTCCGGCGGAAGAACTGGTCGCACTCGGCGTCGGCGAGCCGGGCCAAGCGGGCCAAGTCGCCGTCGTCGACCGGCTCGTAGGAGCGTGCCGGGTCGCGACTCACGCCGGATAGCCGTCCTTGCTCCACCGCCACAGGGCCCGGTCCAGGGTGCGCAGGTCGACGCCAGCCCCGTCGGCGAGACGCCGGCACGCGTCGAGGTAGGTGCGGTAGCCGCTGGCGCCGTCCCACACGCCGAGCCGGGCGAGCGCCTCGGTGCTACGCACGTCGAGGATGGTGTGCCGGTCTGGGAACACGACCGCGAGCAGTGCCGTCGCGGTCGGGACCCGGACACCGTCGAGGAGCGTGAGGACCCGGTGCTGGACCCGCTCGGGCGCCGAGAACGCAAGGGCGGTGATATCACGCACGTCATCGGGCGAGTTCCCGGCGATGCGGCTCTTCGACCGCTGCGTCTTCCACCCGGCGACCTCGGCCAACTCGCCCGGCTCGTAGAACCCACGGGCCCGGACCGCCGGCCCGACCTCGGCCAGCAGACGTGGTTCGACGCTGCCCATCTTCGCCGTGTACGCAGCAGCCCACCGCTGAACCCACTCGCCCGTCACCTCCGCCCTAGCGTTCAATTCACCAGAGTGCGCCCGGGGTGTGCCTACGCCGAGTTGTTCGGGCATCAGGCGGCCGCCAACCGATAGATCACCCACAGACCTGGCAGCAAACGCGTCCGAGTCGCCCTACAACCGGCGTGAGCCAGAACAAGCGATCCCAGGGGGAGCGGACGCCGGAGGCGGCAGCAAAAGGTTCGTTTACTGCCGTCCTTCGTCGTCCTGTGATTTTGATCGACCAGTGGCTCTCGTATACGGCCTCGACTCTTCAGGTCTACCGGGGATCACCTCTTCCAGTCGGTGTGGGAGCCGGTGCCCGCTAGCCGTAACGGTCCGCGGGCACCGGATAGAGATGGCGCAGGTCGCCGGGCTTCACCCGGGATCGCTCGATGCAGTCATACACCTCCTGCCGTCGGATTCGAATGCGCCTTCGGGGCCGGGGCCGATCTGTGGGGTGACTGACCTCGGCGGCCAACTCGCCACGGTCGATCATGTGGTGAACCGTGTGGAGCTGAACGCCGAGGACCCTGGCCGCTTCGGGAGCCATGATCCAGTCGTCCCCTCCCTCTCGCAGGCCCGCCTCGGCGCAGGCTTGCCGTGTGAGCACGTCCGCACCCGCCCGGGAATGCTCTACATGCTGGCGGATGCGGGACAGCTCGCCGCGCTTTCCTCGCGTCCGTTCGCGGAAGGCCTCGACGTCAACTCGTTGGATGCGGATCACTCGGCCGATCCTGTACGCGGGCAACTCACCGGCGTCGAGAATCTGGTACAGCGCCCGAATCGTCACACCGAGCTGCCTGGCGAGCGACGGCACGCCAAGCCACTCATCACCGGTGGTATTCGTCACGAGGGGCATCGTAGAACTCGACGCCCTGGGCCGAGAGGAGCCGGCACCGCTCGAATGGGCGGCTCGTTGACATCCCATCGGGCCTCTTCGGAAGACCGGTGTGAGCCCCATATTCGGACCCACGAAATGGAATTCGATCAGCGTGGGGGTCAGCTCGGACGGAGGTCATCGTCCCCTACGGCAAGCGCCGCCAGCTCGCGTGCGACTTCGTCGACGGGTCGACCGGAGGTGTCGACAAGGGGCAGGTGAAGTCGGCGGTACTGACGTGCGTCGGCCAGTGCGCCCTCCACCTCCTCCTCCGGGCGGCCGGCAAGCCTCCGGCGCCGCTCGTCGTCGTCGCAGTCGAGAAGGACCCACCGAGCGGCGGGCCAGCCCGCGAGCTCGGGGCGTGCAAACCCCGAGCAAGACCGTGGGGACCAGGCCCAGCATGTCGATGATCGATCGGACGAGTTGCCGATAAGCGTCCCAGAGGTCCGGCGAGCGCCTCACGTCCCTCCCGGCGAGCGCACCGGCAGCGGGCATGAAGTCGTCCCAGTCGACAATGACGTGGTTGGGAAGCGCCGAACGCAGCTCCCTGGCCACCGTGGTCTTTCCCGACGCCGGCGCCCCGAGCACGATCGTCAGCACCGTCGCGACGGTACCGGCGCCGGTTCGGCGAGCGCCATGGGACGGATGCCTGACTGGTAAGAGCCCATTGACACTTGCCTCTCGCTCCACACTCGTATCGTCGTCTTGTGAGAGATTCCGTTCGAGAACGTCTTGACGGCTTAGTTGACGGACTTGTCGCCTCCGGCGCCATCCGGTCCACTGCAGTCGAGTAAGCGTTCCGCCGAGTTGAGCGCCACAGGTTCGTCGAGGGGTTCTTCGACGGCAGCGACGAGCAGCGAGAATATGTGGCTGTCGATCCGAGCGCTCCGAGCGACGAGGCGCTGGCCGCCGTCTACTCCGGTCGAGCCCTGACCACCAGGATGAAGGACGGCCTGCCGTCGAGTTCGACCAGCATGCCGGCGCTGATGGCGACGATGCTCGAGCCCCGGTGGCACTCCTTGATTTCGCGGAAGTGTCCTACCCCGTTCGTACCATGGCCCTATGACCATTGAACTAGTTGTTGGCGAAACGACCATGTCCGCCATCGTGCGTAGCGAGGACGTTCGCATCTCGCCCCACACAGGCCGCAATCTTGCTGTCTTGGAGGTGCAATGCCGCTTCCTTAGCGATGAAGCCAGTCGTGAGGCAATGTCCCGAGCACTCCGAGAAGGAACAGTCACCGTCCGCTCGACAGATGGCCGCGGCTTCACCGTGGGGAATTCCACCGTCACGTACACGGGTGACTCACCGGTGACCACCGTGACCATGAACCTGGAGGAAAACGAGCAGCCCATGGCCACCGCCGTTCGGATCGGAGATCGGGTAACGGTCACTCCGGAGCGCTACAAGGAGGAATATAGAGAAGAGGCGGTCTTCATCAATATGATCGTGAGGACCACAGGGACCCACACCGATGGCCTGGAGGCGGCCATCAATCTCCGAGGGGACGAGGAGTATTTCCCCGTCGTGAGGGAGGGCCTGCGGGCTGAACCGCTCGCGATGAGGTTCGGGAAGTGCGTCTGGCGAGACGAAAGCGATGGCAGCCGGTTGCACTACATTGTGCTGGTCGAGCGGTCCTACGACGAAGCACGGTCGCCGTTTCCGGGCATCAACGAACCGGAGCTGACTCGGGCACAGGAAGCCATTGCATCGTTGCAGATGGTTGTCGATGCTTTCGGGCATGTAATCGTGAACGCCGGGCTGATGACCGCCGGCGACCTCTCAGCGTTGCGCGCTCAAGCTGAGAATGTCACGCCCGCGCAGCTTCGGCAGTTCGATCGAACCAAGTACGTCGATGATTTCTGGACTGAGAACTCGAACGCCTGAACGTGGCCGGACATGCTCTGTGTCGCTCACCGCACTGCCCTCGTATGTGCCCGACCCAGCGCCGTCATGGGGGTGACTGACCTGCTGGAGCATCAGGATCAGCGGGCACAAAGCGGTGCTTCCGTAATCGTCGCCGCCCGTTGGCTTGACTCGGAGGAGACGGCCGGACTGATGCGAGGAGGCGCAACGCACCTCTACTTCCACCGAACCGTCGCGCCCGCGCATCGGAATGACCAGCGAGGCAAGATGCGTTGCGGTTCCCGGTTCTCATTTGCCATCACGACCTCGCCGTAAGCGAGCGGTGCCTATCGAGCCGGGCGGCTGGGACCACCGGAACCGGTACGCCCAAGCGCGACCATCTCCAGCTGTGTGTCGCTCGCTGCGGCTCGATTCGTCGTTGGAGATGCAGCCTTCGACGCTGGTCATCCCCCGTTGGGGAGGCCGCCGACTGGCACCCAGCGTGATGAGGGTCACGCTCCCATGACAGAAGGATTGGCAGACTGCACGGCGGACGCTCGAAAACGAATTCTGGAGGTCGGCGTGAAACACAAGACGATTCGAATTGACTACCGGCTTCCAATCACGGTTGCCCGCTTCACCGGAACGACAACGACGACGACCGATCCATTGGCACCGGAGGGTGAGCAGCGGACTGTCGCCAGATCAGGAGCGGTCGCCGTCGACGTCCGCGCAGATCACCGAAGCCTTTGCTCGATCGAAATCGCCGAACCCGATATTGATAAGCTCAAGACATCGTTCCAACTGCTTGAGGATGGGCGTCTTGCAGGTATGGACGCCGCTCTCGAGTCGAGGGGCGGCCAGCGGATCACCGCAGTCCTCTCGAGCGGCTCGGGAGCCGGCGCGGCTGCGTTGGCTCTGGGCGCTGCTCCGTTGGGCGCAGCGCTTGCGGGCGTCGCGGTCGGCGCGTCAGCTTGGCTCACGCTGAGAGCCCGGAAGGGCCTCGATGTTGGAACAGTGGAACTCGGCGAAGGCGTCCAACCTGAAGATGATAATAGCGATCTTCCAGACGCATCCGAACTCGGCATTAATCCGCTTTTTCAAGAAGCCATGCCAGCCGATCACGAGCGGCTCTATCGCTACCGCCTAGGGCTACTCCGTCTCACGTTGGCTCATGCCGAAGCAGCTGCAGACGCCGCGTCCCAGCCCGATGTCGCATCTCGGAGATTAGCGGCGCTTGATCTAGCGTTAGCCTCATGTCGCGCCGAAGCGCAACGTGCCGAGGATGTGTACGAGGCGTGGGCACGCTCAAAGCGAGAGACCACCGTTGAACACCATCACTGGCAGTTGTTCGTCGATCAACTTCCCACCGAAGCTGAACTGATCCGGGAAGTAACCAATCCCGACCAGGACAAAGATGACAGTGGTTGGTGGAGGGTCGCTACTGGGATAGGCGCCATGGTGACGTGCGATATCTTGGCAACGCCCGCCGCGGATGCACCGACACAGACAGTTTTCTCGTTTGACGACGGCACGATCATTTTCCGCCCCCCTATGTTAGCGGCATTAGCGAATTGGTCCTTCCATCCTGATACCAGGGTTCCTGCAGGTTGGATTGCAAAGAAGGCACAAACCGAATGGATCCTCGTCACACACCCCGTCACAACACGTACTATTCACGTTCCTTTTATTTCGAAGTCCAATGCATTGACAAAGGTAACTTTCTCGGCCGCGGGAGCTCTAGAATCCTTTAGTTCAGAAGTGGCGGGTCGGCTGGGCGAGCGAGCCCAACTGATTGGCGGCTTCCCAACTTTGGTCCGTGACGCAGCGAAGACGGGCAGTGAAGTTGCGGGGAGTTTCTCGCCAGCCGCAGCTCGCGCTGCGGCGCTCAAACGGCGGGTCGATGAGATAGAAGCCCGGAACAAACTTCAGGGCTTGGTAAATCCTTCCATGGAAAGGCTTGCCGATCTCAAGGCGGAATTAGCGGAAGCTGAGCTACAAGCGAAGCTGGGGGCAGTTCGACACATGATTGGGGACCCGACTTCCGCCGTGGTAATCGCTGGCGAAGCCGAATAGCTTCTAGATATTTCGGGGCGGCATGCCTCAAGAAGACGCTCGACTCGAAGTCGACTGCGGCGATACGCGCATCGTGCGAGATCACGGTAAGTGCCCAAGTTGTCTACAAACTTGTCCAGCCCTTCATGACGAGATTTTGCATCGTCGTTGCGTTCAGGATGACCACAGTACCCGGCCTATCCGGATTGATCATCAGATAGACCTTGTCGCCAGTGTCGACGCCGAGGTACGCCGCCAACTCGGAGGGCAGCGAGAGGTTGCGCCGGGGTCCGCTGATCGTTCGAGGTTCCGAGTCACCAAGGTCCACCACTTGACCGTATTACATGTCTTACGCTGTGGCCGACGGGCGCTCGCCGCCCCCGACTCCAGAGGAGGAGCGTTGAGGCAGGGTCAAGATTCCAACTTCCTTTGTCGACAACGCAGCACGTGAGAGGCACGACCGCTCCAACTCCAGGTCACCGCCCGAGCGCAGGACTGTCGGGCGCGCTGATTTCCTCTGCTGACTCAGCTGCCCTGACCACCCCGGACGTGGGTTCTTGCTGGCGCACGATCGAGCGTTCTGTCGACCTGAAGACCCTTCACCGGCGCAGACCCTCCAAGGACGGAGCTTGGCTTGTGAGGCAGCGTCCTGCTTGGGCTGACCGGACCTCGCTCACGTCCGCAGCCGGACGTCCGAGAGCGCAGTCGACGTGCGAGCATGTTCAAGCTCGGGCAGACTGGGGCTGCCACCAGACGTGGTGGCGCAGGCGCGCGAAGATACCGGGCGCCACAACCAAGCCCGTCGTATACCCTAGAACTGAGGAGGTGCGGAGTGGTGGATGATGAAGCCTTCCGCCCCGAGGAACTACGGATCGGCTTGTTCGGCTGGTTCAACCCACACATCTTTACCCAGGCCTGGCTCGAGCGCGAGGCACTGCTGGACCCAGAGAGTGCCGGGACGTCCCCAGAGTTCTTCGAGAGCGAAACGCTGATCGCGGCGGCGCTCGGTGGGATGCATCTGGAGGTCAGCTACGACCGATTTGTCGTGTCAACTGACTGGGTGGGCGGAGAGGTCGCTAAAAGGTTTGTCACAGAGGTGTTCCGCCGTCTTCGGCACACGCCGGTCGATGGCGTTGTGATCTCTTGGGCATGGCAGGTTGATGCTGGCCCAGATGAGGACTGCACTCTCCTGCGTCTAGTAGCCGGGGACGCCGCCACTCTGATTCCGCGGACAATGGATGAGCTTAGTGTGGGCGCTCCCCGAACCGATGGCTTGATCGGACGTCAGCGTCTACAGGTCGAAACGGACGACGATGATCAGCATCGTCTGATCGACATTACTTTCGTCGACGAAATACAGGTGTCGAAAGGCGAAGAGTTGCCAACCACTGACGAGGCAATGGAACTCTTCGATAAGCTGTGGGTGACGTCACAAGAGGATGCTCACACATGGAGAACATCTCTCGATGAGGTATTTAAGGAGCGGGCGAAATGACGGCGGGAATTCTTTCGGAGCGTTCAACCAAGTGGTTTATCCGGCGTGGCGTTGTAGAACGAGCGGGATGTGGAAGGCTTGGACTGGACCCTACGAGAACCTTTGTTAGCTACCGAAGAGCGCTGGTATCACGACCGACGAGCGTTTCAGTGAAGCGTCGTTCAGGAATCGTTACGCCTCAGATCAGGGTCGTCGAGGGAATGGGTGGGCGGTTTCTCCCCGTTGACGCTCGGGTTAAGTCGGCAATGTTGGGGCGATATATCGGCGGCATCGGCGTTCTCCCAGAGGAAGGTTCAATTCGTCGTGCCGTACGCGATCTCAGCCCAGACGTTCGTGTCGTGCCGGCGAAAGTACCTCGAACTAACGGTAATGCGCGAGAACTGGCGGTGAGGTGGTCCCTTTCCCCCAATAAGTACGTCGGCCACTGGGTGGCCCTAGGACCACATGGTCTGGTAGCGGCGCATCCCCGGCTTGCCGATCTCCTAGACGAACTCGAGAAGCGAAACATCACGGGAGTAACGACGGAGTACATCGAGGCACCGTCAACCTCACTCCGGATCGGGAGTGGATGAAGGTGGCACTCGCGGCTGGCATCCCTTCCGGCTAGAAGCGACCGGCGAATACGACCCACGACCGACCGGTCAGGGGGTCCTGAGGGCGATTGTTCCACTGCGAGTGCTTGGTCCGCGAGCCGTGCGAGTTCCCTCGCGAGCCATGATCGATACTGGCTCACCGGTCACTATTCTGAATCGTGAGCTTGCTGAGGCGGCAGGAATCTATGTAGACGGGCTCGATTCAGGTCCGAATGTGACCTTACGTGGATTGCGCAACCGACCAACTCGGTCAGCCATGGTCGAGATGGAGCTTAACGGAGTTCCTCACCGTTGGACAGGACAGATCTGCATTCCTGAGGATGATCCTCCAATGCGTTTTTCCATTCTCGGATTCGAGGGTTTCCTCGACAACTGGTCCCTGATGATTCATGCTAGCGCGCGCCGTTTTGGCGTGCGTTATACCGGCCCTTGAAGCGAACCGCTACCGGTCGACCGGCAGCCGTTCGATCGCCGCTTGGCGGTCCTGCTCGGTGGGAAGGGCATAGCGACGAGCCGTCTCGACGCTGTGGCCAAAGATTTCTGCGACTAGGACGATGTCGGTCCCAGCCCTAGTGAGGATCGTGGCTGCGGTATGGCGGAGTACGTGAGGCGTGAAGTCCCCGCTCCGGCCGACGGGGATGCGGGCCTGTTCGGCGAGCGACGTGAGCACGCCGTAGGCGCCGCGGGTCGAGAGGCGCCCGCCCCGACGGTTGAGGAACAGGGCCGTTCCTTCCGTGGCCCCCGGCCAGTTCGGGCGCTCTTCGAACCAGGCCTGGAGGGTCGTACGGAGCGCTGGGTGAAGGGGAACCTCTCGATAGCGGCCACCCTTTCCGTAGCGGACGACGAGGTGGCCCTTCCGGGCCGACATGCGGACGTCGCCGAGGTTGAGCGCCACCATTTCGCTAATACGAAGGCCGGCGTAAAAGCCGGCATAGGCGAGCGCCTTGTCCCGTTGCGAGGCCTGCTCCGCGGCTCGCAACCATCGCTGCTGGGCCCTGGCGTCGAGGGCTCTCGGGGCGGCCTTCGGCAACTCCTCCCGCCGTGCGCTCGCCGGCCCCAAGGCCCGACGGCGGTAGAAGTCGGCGATGGCCGTCATGTGGGCGTTCACCGTCGAAGGCCTTCGGCCGGCGACCGTCAGCAGATAGGTCCGGTAGTCCCGCACGGCCCAGTCGCGCGCCACTGGATCCGTGAGGGGCTCCCCGTCAACGTCTGCAGAACTGAGCCACTCCATGAAACGGCCGACACGCGAGCGGTACGCGCGCACGGTGTCAGAGTCAAGCGGGCCGCGGGGCCGATCCAGCACGGACACGTACTCCTCGAAGGCAACCTGGAGCCACGGCGAAAGCGCGCCGGCCGCCGAGGCGGCGCTAGGTTCCGAAGTATCAGTAGTCGATTGGGACCCCTGACGAACTGCTGGGCGTGAAGTATCGGAAGCCAAACCCACATCATACTACTGATACTCAGAAGTATCAGCAGTAGAGAACCACGGTCCTGCAGTTCGACTCGGGTACAGAGTGAGCTACTCGATGACCTCAGCGCACTGCCCGCGGGAAGGGCTGCGTCGCCCGCACCTGCGAGACTAGTTGCGTGGAGCGATCACCTCACTTGCCCACATCGGCTGACCTAGCCGCTACATACGCGCTTGAGTCGGTCAAGCAATTTGGGCCGCAGAAGTTCCGAGAGGTTCGCGACAGCGGGCTAACGCCTACCGATGTGCTCGCCGACCCGACCCGGCTTCCGATTGGCGGCAAACGGGGTGATGCTTTCCGTGTCGAAATAACCCGGCTCGTGCGCCGTGGCATCGGCGAGTTCGAGGAACGAGCCGCCCGACAGCTCGACCGGGCGACGCACCACGGAGTGCACGTCCTATTGCACGGTGATGCCGCCTATCCGGCGAACCTGTGGGCGTCGAACAACCCCGTTCCGGTGCTCTACGTCCGAGGCGAGCTCGCACTCCTTCAGCAGCGGCGGGCGATTGCCTGCGTTGGCTCACGAGGCATCAGGGGCGACTATGAGGCGCGCCAGCGCGACTTCGCAGCCTTCGCTGCCGGGCACGGATGGACTGTCGTGTCGGGCTTCGCTCTCGGAGCTGACAGCACAGCCCATCGTGCCGCTCGTGATGCCGGTGGTTCGACTGTCTGCGTGATGCCCTCCGGGCTGGATCGGCCGTTCCCGCCTGAGAACAAGGGACTTTGGAACGAGTTCACGACCTACCCAAAGGCGGTGATGGTTAGCGAGTTTCCGTTCGGAACGCCCGCCGCGGCCCTAACACTGCGCAAGAGGAACAAGACAATCGTGGCCTTCAGCCTTGGCGTTCTAATTGGGCAGTCTTCCGAGAGCGGCGGTGCGATGAACGCCTTCCGGTTCGCTATCGAGCAGCGGAAACCGGTTGCCACGTTCGCTGGGAACGGCAGTGACGACACCTCAGGGAACCGAAAGATCGCGGCGGAGATCTCGGGCACTGAGTTCCCGGCCGGCCGCCGGGACGAAGGGGCATGGAAGGCGTGGCTGCAGACGCTGTCGTCGTCGACCTAGATGGCACGGTATGGGACAGCGCACCGTGGTACGAGGCGCTCGCCGTGGCGTCCGGAAATATCCCGCCGCAAGGGCTGACCGCTGCCCGACTATTGAAGGCGGTCGGGTTCACGCATAAGAGGTTCTCCACAGCTTGCGCGTCTGGCGCCCCACCGTTGCATGTGTACCCGGGGATAACCGCGGCCCTCCGACGCGTCTCTCGGTATGGCGTTGCGCTGGGCGTCGTGACCAACCTGCCGGGGTGGATGGCGAAACCGATGCTGGCTGCAGCCGGCCTAGCCGAACTGCTGCCACAGGTCGTCGACTACGGCGCGACGACACGCCGAAAGCCGAACCCTGACCCGCTGCTCGAAGTTTGCCGGCGGCTCGGCTGTCGACCCCAAGACGCTTGGTACGTGGGCGACAGCCCTGACGATGCCCAGGCCGCCATCGCTGCAGGGATGTGCTTCGCCTGGGCGTCTTGGGGTTACGCCCCCGAGGCCCCGGTCGGTGCCCACCGTGTGCTCGATCGTCCGGAAGATATCGGCGGGCTGTTGCAGGAGAGACGGTGAAGTACGTCTACAAGATCCACTCCGGCTACGACGGTTTCACGCCGAAGCGGATCCCCGAGCGTATGGCCGGGAAGACCCTCCGGCTCGGGTGGAAGCGCTACGTCGACGCCGTCGAGGCGGGAGACGAGATCTGGATCTACTTCCATGGTCCCCACGCGTTCGAGAACGGCGTCTACGCAAAGGGCATTGCAGAGGACGTTCTGTACGACGAGTTGGCCGTCCTGCTCAGGGTCACCGAGTACACGACCAGGGAACCGCTCACAGATGCCGAACTCTCAACGCGAATCGGAGCCGTCGTCAGCACCCGCTACCAGCAAGTCTTCGTCCTTCCCGAGGAACTCGACGCCGCACCAGTCTGCACGGTCACCACCACAGCGGCCTCCTGCCAGTTACGCCGCTGCGCATCTTGCCCGACCTGGAAGTCGTTGCCCACCGTGAACCGGCGTATTCTCAAGACCCCGCACCGCCTCACGGGCAAGATCGACCGGTTCGCCCCCGGGTTCTGGGTCATCCCCAACCGCAGCTTCCTCTACAGGGCCGATAGGGCGATCCGTCGGGGCGTGCGTCGAAGCTCGGAGTTGTTCTCCCGGTTCAAGATGGGCGAGGAGGCACTTGCCTTCCCTCTGGCTCTTGCGATGCACCGAGCGCTGGCGAAGGCCCACCGCCTCGACTTCGACGTGATCGTGCCCGTCCCACTGTCTCCCGATAAGGCGAAGAAGAACGAGCTCCACCGCACCCTCGTCTTAGGAAAGGAATTGGCGCGCCTGACGGGCGCACCGGTTCGGGAGTGGCTCACCCTGGCGGCGCCCGTCTCGAAGCGCCGACTTCGTACGGGCCAGGGCTATAGTGCCTCCGCATTCGAGCACGCCTATGCGACGGTGCTAGAGGCGGACCCGAGGTTGGCGTCGACGCCGACGGTGCTGCTGGTCGACGACGTGTGCACCGAGGGCAGCACGCTCCGAGTGTGCGCCGATGCCATCCGGAGCGCCAATCCGGCCGTCACCGTCGTGGCCACGACGGCCGGGCAAATGACAGTCCGTCAAGCGGTGGCCGACGCCTCCAGCCTTTGGGAATGAAGATGGAGTCTCAGCCCTCAGTGTGGGCCAGGCAGCACGCGACGACATGGCGGCCGCCCGCATCGAGGAGTACTCGTGCGCAGGCCCGCAGCGTCGATCCGGAGGTCGTGACGTCATCGACGAGTAGGACCGTCCGGTCTTTGACCTTATCGGCCTGAGGTCCGGTGGTGAACGCCTCGCGAGCCAGCTGCCGCCGCTCCGACCAATGGAGCTGCTTCATCTCGACCTCGATCATTTCTGCGCGCCAAGCCAACGCGTGCGGGAGCATCGGAAGCGCGAGCGTGGTCTCCACGCCTCTCGCCAACTCATCGGGCAGACTGGCCATTCGTGCGGCGTAGCGGTCGGGATTTGCGGGGACTGGTACTACCAACTCCGCCGAGCTCAGCAGAGAGGTGTCACGTTCGATAAACCGGGTGAAGTAGCCCGCCGCCAGTCGGAAGATAGCCTGCCGGTCCTGGTCGTCAACCGGCGGGTGTTTGCTGAGCCGCAGATACCGCGCCCACGGCCCTCCTGACCCCGTGCCACGGGAGAAGTAGGCCCCGCACGCTGCGACCTCCGCAACCTCGGGCCGCAGAGCGTCAGCAGGGAGCCTGGTCGCTGGCGGCACCTTCGCTGAAATTACGTCCCATTCGTGGTCGCGCATGCTCGGCCCTCGGCGGCGGAGGAGCCTAAGCCTCTCCTGCCGCCACGGTGAGGGGACGATTCCAGCGGCGTCGGCGGCAAGTCGCGCGGCAAGATTCCAGTCTCCGGTGTCGCCGGCTGCCAGGGAACGCCGATCGAGACATCCTGCGACCACCGCCGCCGGCCGGTTCGCCGCCGGCACTGATGACAACCACTCCCAGGCCTTATCGGCATCGCCGCATTCCAGCGCGTCACAGGCGTTCTGGATAGCTAGTGTCTCGAGTCCTAACGCCGCCATGCATCAAGGCTACAGATGGTCGTAACCGCTGTGCCCGGCGCCGCAGTCGGGCACCGTGTACGCGTGGCATCCGGTGCGCTCGCGGCGATTGCCCTAGTTCCGGCGGACCGACCTTCGGAGAGCGCTGGTCGAGCCGGGTAGCGTTCCGGCCGCGGCATACGGGGCGCCGATATGGAGCACTATCGCGGCTAGCTAGCTACGTGCCCCAGGGTGAGGCAAAGCTCGGATCCAAAGTTGCTCGGAACTTCCCGTCGGTGGGGGAGTGGTGCAGGCTACTCGTACCGGTCCGCAGGCTCCGGATAGAGATGGCTCAGTTCACCGGGCTTAACCCGGGATCGCTCGATGCAGTCATTCACCTCCTGCCGTCGGATTCGAATGCGCCTTCGGGGCCGAGGCCGGTCTGTGGGGTAGCTGACCTCCGCAGCCAGCTCGCCGCGGTCGATCATGTGGTGAACCGTGTGGAGCTGAAGGCCGAGGAGCCTGGCCGCTTCGGGAGCCATGATCCAGTCGTCCCCTGCCTCTCGCAGGCCGGGATGGGCAGAGGTATCCCAGGTGAGCGCCTCCGCACTCGCGTGGGAACGCTCTACGTGCTGGCGATTGTGGGACAGCTCGTTGCGCTTTCCTCCCGTCCGCTCGAGGAAGGCCTCGACGTCGACTCGTTGGATGCGGATCACTCGGCCGATCTTGTACGCGGGCAACTCACCGGCGTCGAGAATCCGGCACAGCGCCCGAATCGTCAGACCGAGCTGCTTGGCGAGCGCCGGCACGCCAAGCCACTCAGCGCCGGTGGTATTCGTCACGATGGCGATCGTAGAACCGGACGCCCTGGGCCGAGAGGAAGCCTGTGCCCCCTCGAGGGGGCTCGTTGATATCCCCATCGGCCCGCTTCTAGATGGGTGCGATAACTGATCCTTATCGCGCCCAGAAGAGCCGATACTCCGTCGCCTTCGGTGAACTTCCGAAGGGCAGCGTTCGGTCCTCATTCGCACCGCTGTCCCACGCAGAGGACGCTCAAGTAGCGGCGTGATGCGCGATCGCCCATCTGGGTCCGAATCCGCTCAGCGATGGCGTCCAGTAGTCGCTCACGGACATCAGGGTCCAGCGCGCGATAGGGGGACTGGCAGCGGAGGAGGTCGGCGAACCCATCGCCGTCGAACCACTGCACCACCGGGTACCAGCGCACCGTCGGTGGGCCGAACAGGTGACCGGGGTCGGCGACGAGGCCCCAACCCTCGTCCATTCGCCGCACCTCGTCCTCGAAGGGCGGATGGCCCCAGTCGGGGTTGCCGCGCGAGAACCGCTCGTGGAGATCGGCAGTCTCCGCGTACACCTCCGGCTCGGCCGGTCTGCGGACGGCGATGTTGCCGAGCACTGCCATCCACCCGCCGGGACGGAGCAGGTCGTGTGCTCGACGCCAACCGACTTCGGGGTCAACCCAGTGCCAAGAGGCGGCGGCCAAGATGAGGTCGAAGCGCCTGCCGCGGTCGTTCCACTCCTCGAACGTCGATGTTTCGACGTTGACGTTCGAGACCGCGAGCGCCTTGCGAGCCAATGCGGCCATGCCCTCGCCGGGCTCCACGGCGGTGACCGACCACCCGAGCGCGGCCATCGAGCGCGTCGCTTGGCCGGTCCCGCAGCCGACCTCGAGCACCAACGACCGGTCACCAGCGCCGGTGATGGCGATGAGGTCCTCGAACAGCTCGTCGGGGTACGAGGGTCGCACGCGGTCATACAGGTCGGGCACCTCGTCGAACAGGTGGCCCCGATGACGTCGATCCGCATCCGTCACGTCCTCGATACTGCCGCGCGGTGGCAGCTGGCACCTGTTCTCAGTCCGATGGTCGCTCCTCGAAACCGGCGCCGGTACTGTCGGGACGGTGCTGACGATGGTGCTCGGAGCGCCGGCGGCGGGGAAGACCACGATGGCCAGGGAGCTTCGTTCGGCGCTTCCCAACCACGTCATTGTCGACTGGGACGACTTCATGCCCGCTGCCGGTGCGCTGGCCGGGCGAGACGTGAGGCGCTCGCCGGACCTCTGGGACGCTTATCGGGAACTCGTCCGATCGGTCATCGACATTCTGCGCTCGGTCCCGACGGTCCTGCTCGGGGTTTGCACGCCCGACGAGCTCAGGGGCTGGCCGGAAGCTCAGTGGATCCTCCTCGACTGCGAGGACGACGAGCGGCGCCGAAGGCTTGCCGGCCGCTCGGAGGAGGAGGTGGACGGCGCGCTGGTCGACGCACGTCAGTACCGACGACTTCACCTGCCCGTTCTGGACACCTCTGCTCGACCCGTCGACGAGGTCGCCCGCGAGCTGGCGGCGCTTGCCGTTCCCGGATGGTGACCTCGGGGGGATCTGACTCCCTCGCCGATCGAGTTCTCATTCGCGTGTCCGATTATGGGCTCAGAACAGTCGAAATCCTGCAGGAGGACGCGTCGAAACAGAGAGCTTGGTGAGGCTGAGAGCTGTTGCTAACGTGGTCTCAGCTCTTAGCCCGCGAACCGTGACGGCCAGGGTCGGTTAGGAAGCCCTCCGGGTCTCAACGGGCGAGGGCTCGAAGGTGTGCAGCGACCTTCTTCGCGTCCTTGGTCTCGGGCGGCAATGTTCCCCACATGACGTCGAAGAGAGCAAAGAATGGGTCGACAGTGTTGGTGCTTCCGGAGTCCGAAAGCCACCCCTGGCGGTTCTCGACTTCCCGTCCTTGCTGTCTTGATGACACGAAGAACACGGCCCTTGAGTCGCGCTCGACGCCCCGGACGGCGGCCCACCAGTTCTTGTCGACGGGCACGAGTAGCGCACGTTGGTCAACGAGAGCGAGCTCGTACCCTGGGTGAGTCATGAGGGCGTCGGCGACGTGACGGGCATGCTTGATCCTGTCCTCGGCGTCAAGGTGCTCCCCGCCGAACGCCCCTCCGCCGAGATCACCGGTCTCGATGTACCGCGTGACACCCTGGACCGTGAGGATGTCTCGATAGCGACCGGTTCCGGGCTGCTTGGTTAGCCTTTCGAACGCTTCACGCCGGCGAACGCGCACCTCGTGGTGGAGATGGACGTAGGGGGCCTCGTCCTCCAGCTTCCCCCGCCACTTCTCCTCCTGCTGTCGGGCGACATCCGTGGGCATGAGCGCGATCGGCAGCCCGCTTTTCACCATGCAGTGCTGCGCCTCGGCGTCGAGTTCGGCGCCGGCCAGCGTCATGTCGAAGCGAAGGCGGCTGTACGGATCGTGGCTGAGGGCGATCGTTGGAACAGCGAAGCGCAGACCGCTCGGGCCCCTCCCTTCGGTCATGAAGCGCGCCAAGTCGACGTCATCCAGGAACATCCCGTACTTCGTGGCAGCGTCGGAGGGCTGCTGCCATATGGTGAGTGCACCCACGCCCTCGGCCGCAATGACGTTGGCTGAGCGCACCGGGGACGCGATCACGGGGTCGTACTGGCCCCCTTCGTGGGCCGCGTACAGCAGGTTCACGACGAGTTCAGCCTGGACCGACTGCGGCAGCTGGGCAGCCTCGGGTGCCCAGCTGAGGACGTGGCGTACGCACCATCCCGCCTGAATCGCTCGCCAGAGCGCTCTCCGCCATTCACGCGCATCACTGCCGGCCACGCTCTCCTGGTCGGAAACGGCCTCGAAGCCGGCGGCGTCAACCAAGATCGTTCCCGGCTTGTCCTTCGTGGCGGCGACGTTGAGCAGGTAGGTGGCCCACCGCCAGATTTCGGCGGTGTTCTTCGTCGTCTTGCGCTTCGGCGGGTTCAGCCTGGGCACCGGAGGGGGGTTGTCCAGCCCGTGGTCGAGCCGAGAGGCCAGGTTCAAGGCCAGGGTGATGGGCAAGGATCCAAGATCTCGATCCTGCAGGCGCCGGTGAAGATCGAACACGGCTGTCAGGTCGGGGTCCTTCGGCTCCTTCGTCTCGAGCAGCTCGAAGACCACCCGCGGGACGCCGCGCTCTCCGCTCAGCCACTGGTTGATGCGACGAATCCGGCTCGTGTCCTTCTCGGTGTCGAAGATTTCCGCCGACTCCGGGCAGCTGTTCAGGAGCGCTAGAAATTCTTTCCCCCGTTTGAGGCCGAGCGCCGCCAACCGGTCCGCGAGCAGGGTGCTCAGCCGTGCATTGACGGCGCGTGTGACCGGTGTGTCACGACGAGGGCCACCGCCGCTTGCCAGAGAATCCGGTTCGTTCAAGCTCTACGCGCCTCGAAGAGTCCCCCGCCAACGAACGCCTCTTGGCGCTCTCGACCGTTACCAGCTGCGTTGCGACGAAACTCACGCAGAGTCACAACGCTGTTACATTAAGCGAACAAATGGCACGATCCCCGGCTGGACGACCGGGGATCGCTAACCGTTTCACACGTACACCTTCCGGCGAAGAAGACCCGCCGAAGGTGCCAGGAACGACTCTAGCTGTTCCCAACGCATTTTACCAGCCCCTCCGTCGCTCCGAACGTCGGCAGGCCCACGTCGACGGGGATGAGGGGCGCGCCGTTTCCGCTGGCCGGCGGTAGGAATTCGGGCTACTTTAGCGGCCGGACGGGCTCTCATTGCAAGCGTCGAACAACCCGTCGAACCGAACACACACGTACACCGACCGAGAAGTGGGAGGACCCGGGTAGACCCTTCGGGAAGCGGCGATTGGACGGTCGTCACTTCCCCCCCGACAATTTGTTGATCGGGGCCCATCGAGGGGCTCCCCGGGAACCCTCCCCATGGAAGGAGAGGTTCCCGGAGTGAAGCGACTACTGACGCTCTCGGGCGCTTACGCGCCCGCGCCCCGTTCCCCCGCCGAAACGTGCCGCACGCAGCTCGACGCCTCTAGCACCGTGATCGGCGGCGTCGCGGTCGACGTTCTGCGGCCACTGGACAGGAGCACCGTCCTGGCACACGACTTCCGGGGGAGGTGCAAGACCTACGGCAACGGCGCCCTCCCCGAGAACGGGAGGGCGTAAATGAGGCGGCGTATCCCCGTGAGCGGTGGTGTGCCCGCGCCCGGTCGGCCGGCGCACACGTGCCTCCTTCGGCTCCACAGTTTTGCCCAGGACGCTATGTGGCTCGGCCCGCGCCCGGCGACGGTGCTTTTCCTTCAGGGCTGCCACGTCCTCTGCCCCGGATGCATGTCCGTCGAGACCTGGGATGACCAGGCCGGAGTCCTCGTCGACGTTGCCGATCTGGCCCGCTGGCTGACTGGCCGCCCCTCCCGTTTCCTCACCGTCTCAGGCGGTGAGCCCACGGAGCAGGCGCCGGTGCTGAACCGTCTCCTGGAGCTTCTCGGAGACGACTGGGTCGTCACGGTGTACAGCGGCCACGACCTGGACGCCCTTCGCGCTGATCCGGCACCTGGCGTCTCGGAACTGCTCGAGCGGGTCGACGTGCTCATCGCCGGCCCCTACATCCCACAACGCCACGCCGACCTGCTCTGGCGGGGCTCGAGCAACCAAGTAATCCACGACTTCACCGGCCGAGCACCGATCCCGCCGGCCGACGTCAGTGCAGGCGTGAGTGTGCGAATCACGGGGTCGCGCGTCGTCGTCGTCGGCGTTCCGCCCGAGCCGAGCTTCCTCAGCCGAATGCGCACTGAAGCCGCCAAGCGGGACGTCGGTCTGGTCATCAGTGATGACCCCCGAACGTTCCCATTCCCCACTCAGGAGCCGCGAAATGTCCAGCTCTGACACCCGCCGCGTCGTCCATACCGTGAGGCTTCAAGCCGCTGTCGATCAGGAGCTCGGCCGCAGCCGCGTTGATCAAGTTCGTCGTCTCATCGAGGAGGAAGTCAGCTGTCTCCCCGCGTTGGCGAGCGGGCTCCAGGCAGCGAACAGCTTGCACGAGCTCCAGTCGACCCTCTTCGAGATGCCGGAGGCGAGCCTCCGCCTTACCGTCGAGGTGCTCGATGCCGGACGACAGGTCCTCGAAGGCCAGGCCGCGGCCGCCAACCTCGACCCGGAGATCGTGGCGCCCTTGGTTTCGCGCCTCGACGAACTGCGCACGATCAGCGACGAAATGCCCCCCGGGCAGGTGCGGATGCTGGCTCAGGCCGCCTTCGCCGCCGCGGCGGAGGCCGAGGCCAAGGTGACCGACGCAGTCACCCACACGCGTGCGCACCGCCTCGCGGGAGAGGCCGTTGCCGAGATACTCCGGCGAATGGGCCTCGAGCCAGTGGTCGAGATCGACGGCGACGAGTTGACGATCACGGGCACCAACCTCGACGGACAGGTCGCCGACATCAGCGTCGACCACGACCTGCGCCTCGACGTGTCCTTCGAGGACCCGGCCGATGCTGTCGATGTCTGCCATCCCGATGCGGGGGAATACTGCCAGCCCGCCGTCGATTTCGCCCTCGAGTTCCATACCGTTCTTCCCGAGCTCATCCGTGAGGACGGCCTTGATGTCGGGCGAGTAGAAACGAGCGCACCGCCGACCCGCGGGCCTGGCGAAGACGGGGCGCGTCGTCGTCGGCCTGTGCATCGTTCGGCAACCCGTAGGGCGGCGTCATGACCATCACAAGCCACTCGTTTCGCCACGGGGTCAACCTGATCGCAGGTGGTCGGCATGTGCTTTACACGGGCAACACCGGGGACCTCCAACTGTTCAACGGCGAGGCGCTTTCCTTCCGGGACGCGATGGCGCGAGTCGGAAGCACGTTCGACTTGGCCGTGCGTTTAGACGCAGTCGACGGGTTCACCGTCATGCATGGCGGCTCCCAGTGGCGTCCAGAAGGCGATGCGTCCCGCAACCCCTTCCGGATCGTGCGAGACCTGATGCGCCAGGAATCGCTTTCGACCTTCGTCCTAATCGAACACGCCGGCATCATGCTGCAGGACCCGGCACAGCACGATGTTCCGGATCGGATTGCGGTTGCAACCCTGCTGCTCGCGCTCACCGAGGCGAGGACCAACGGCGTCCTCGGCAACACCATCGTCGCGCTTGCCTCGTCGCCAGCCGACGTGCCGGCGGTTTTGCGGTCCGGCCCCAGCGGCTTGGCGCTAGTCGAGATCGGCGGACCGCTTGGCGTCGAGCGGCTGCACTTCCTTCGCGGGCGGGTCCCGGAGATGCACGGCGTGGGCCAGCTGGAGGACGCCGACGTCCGAGAGTTGGTGGACACCTACTACCGGCTGACCGACAACGAGACGCTCCTGGGAGTTGAGTCAATGGTCCGGTTCTCGCAGGCCACGAGGGTGGACGCGACCGACGCCCGGTACCTCCTCCACCGCTTCCGCTTCGGCGAGACGGCCGACTACTGGGCGGTCGTGCGCAGGGATCTCGCCCGGATCGACGCCCAACTGCGGGCCAGCGTGTTCGGCCAGGATCGCGCCATCGACGCCGTGGTGGAGGGTCTGGCCGGGGCGGCGCTGGCGTTGAACATGAACGGCGACCCGTTCAGCCTCGAGTCCCAGCCCAGGCTTGTGCTTCTCCTGCTGGGTCCGACAGGCGTCGGCAAGACCGAGCTCGCCAAGGCCGTGGCCCTCGTCTTGTTCGGTGATGCGACGGCTTACACGAGGATCGACATGGCGCTTTTCGCCGAGCCACATGCGGCGGACCGCTTCACGGGGGCACCGCCGGGCTATGTCGGCTACGAAGCGGGCGGCGAGTTGACCGAGGCAGTGCGGGCACGGCCCTTCTCGGTGATCCTGCTCGACGAGTTCGAGAAGGCCCACCCCCGGACCCACGACCGCCTGATGTCGGTGTTCGACGAAGGCCGGGTCACCGACGCTCAGGGCCGTGTCGCCTACTTCGGGGAGTCGATCATCTTAATGACGTCCAACCTCGGCTCGCGGGAGCTCGCGGCGCGCGCGGCCGGCGTCGACGCCCACGCCGCCGAGTCGCACGTGGACCTTTCCGGCCTTGCCTACGACGACGTAGCCGACGTTTTCGAGCGCGCCGCCCGCGACTACTTCGTGGAGATTGGCCGCCCGGAGATCTGGGGGAGGTTGGCACACGGCGCCGTCGCCTTCCAGCCGCTACAGCAGGAGAATGTCGCGCAGATCACGCGCAAGGTGCTCGCCCAGACCTCATTCGTCCACGGCCCCGTCCTCGACGTCGATGCCGCCAGCGCGACGACCTTCGCCCAGGCCTTGATGGACGAGCCCGAGGTCCGCAATCTCGGTGGCCGGCAGATCCGCAACGCCTTCCGGAGCGCCTTCCTACGGCTGGCCAGCTGGACCGTTCTCGGCGGCCACGCCGATGCAGGTGTCCTCCGCGTTCGCTTCGAGAAGAACGGCTCGATGCACGTATCCGTCGACGGGAACGACGAGATAGCCATCCCCGCCCGCCGCCTGGTCGGCTCCACGCCGACCCTCACCCTCTAGGAGAACAGACATGCGCCTTGGCATCTTCCAACCCCCCAACCCGATCCCCGCCCCGGCGTGGGCCAACGAGGAGTTGTGGGGCGTCGCGGCGTGGCACGCCCGGATCAGGTACGACGGCCCTACCGAGGGCGAGCCTTGGGTCGCCCAGACCAGGTCTCACATCATCGCCCGCCTTACCCGCATGCACCACGGAGACCCGGCACTCGCGGAAGCCCACCGTCAACGCGACGAGGCGCTCCTCGCATATCAGTCCGCAGCGAGGGACGAGCGCCAGGTTGCCGATGAGACGGCGGCCCGCATCCAGGCCAGCCGCATCGTCCGCGACAGGCGTGGCGACCCCACCGCCTCCCACCTGCGGTCCGAGGGCGCCCGTGCCCAGGAAGAGCGGCGGCAGGCGCGAGAGCTGCGTGCGGCCCTTCAGCGCCCCGCCGAGGGTCAGGAGCTCGCCCTGCGTCGGGTGTCGGTCGAGGTGACCAACCGCATGATGGAAGAGGCGACCGCTGGGGTGGCCCGGATGAACGAGTACGTCTCGCTGCTCAACGTGCTGCGCATGGGCGACGGCCTCCCGGCGCTTCCCCCTGTTCCCGACGGTCTCGCCGAGCAGCTCGTCCTTGAAGCAGGCCGCGATGTCGGTGAGCCGCCCCACCGCTAACCCCCTACACCCCGCAAATCGAAGGAGACGTCCATGACAGTTACAGGATCCACAGCGAGGAGCCGGCCACTGGGTTCGGCGGCGCACCTACTCCGGTCCGAGCAGGTGCTGCACGACCTGGCCGGCCAGCGCGCCGCCACCGACAAGGAGAACGGCATCGACTTCGAGACCGGCATCCCCACCGGCAGCATGTCCGAAGTCCAGTCGGCCTACGAGGTGAGCGCCGGGAAGCTGGCCGAGGTTCAGGTCGAAGAGCGTGGTGATGCCGCCAGCGACGTGAAGGCTGCCCAAAAGAGGCAGACCATCCTCACAGCCTGGTCTGACTACGAGCACATCCCCGTGACCGTGCCCTCGCCGGCCTGGCTTCCTGTCCGTTTCCTCCAGGCCGTCGTACTCGCCGCCCTCTACGCCGAGGCGCGGCTGCTCGTCGGACCCATCAACGAGATCCTGCGGGCCGGCATTGGCTTGACCGTCGAGGCTACGAGCGCCGCCCTGATCCTCACGGGGCTGGGCGCGCTGATGGCTCACGTACGGGGGGTGGCCGTTCTGCGATGTGAATCGGCGTCGTCGGTCAGCGAGCGAGCAGCAGCGGTCGTCGAGGCCAACCGCGCCACGATCGGCCTGTTGTTGGTCGCCAGCGCAGCAGTGCTCGCCCGGGTCTATGCCGCGGTCCTCGCACAGGGTGGCATCGAGCCGGCGGGCCTCACGTTCTTCATCGTCGCCCAGTTGGTGTTCCTGTTCGCCGCGCTCAGCCTGCCCAAGGCGATCATCGACGCTCGCCGGCGGATCAACCGGCTCCACCTGCAGAAGGCGCGCGACAAGGCCGCCGAGGAGGTGAGCGACGCCGAGATGTGGGTCGAGCAGCTCGGTGAGATCCACGTCGCGCAGCAGCAGCAGCTGTTCGCAATCGCCGTGTCCGCCCACTGGACCTACCTCACCGAGCTGGCGGACGGGCACCCGGACGGCTACATCGGCGACCTGTTGCGGGCGCGCAACTCACAGATCCACCGCCTGGGCGTGCTCAGAGCTCTCGTGGCCAACGAGCCCCTTCCCCTCCTCCCTGGCGATGCCGGACATGGCGACCCGGGCGGCGGTGCCTCTGGTGGCCCGGCGGGCGGCGGCGCCTCTGGTGGCCCGGGCGGCGGCGCCTCTGGTGGCCCGGGCGGAGGTGCCTCTGGTGGCCCGGCGGGCGGCGGTGCCTCTGGTGGCCCGGGCGGCGGCGCCTCTGGTGGCCCGGGCGGCGGCGCCTCTGGTGGCCCGGGCGGCGGTGCCTCTGGTGGCCCGGCGGGCGGCGGTGCCTCTGGTGGCCCTGGCGGCGGACCTGGCTCGAGTGAACCCAGGACGGCAGGTCCGGGACCTCGTTCGGCACCTCGCCCACCGCAGACGGGCTACAGCCAGGACGACCTGCTCAACGACATCCTCGGCCGGGCGAGTTGACGGGATGGTGCCAAAGATGCTCTCGTTCAGGACGGTCGCCGGCAAGCTCATGCCCCTCGCACTCGGGGCGACTGTCGTCCTGGGGGCGTGCGCTACGGAACAGCGTCCCTGCACCGCTCCGTCCCCTGATTGCGCCTGCCCCACCGGGACACAGGGTGGCGGCACGACTCTCGTCGTCCTCACCGACAAGGCGTCGCCTGCGTTCGTCTCGGCCATGCAGCGTGTCACCGCCGCGGACAAGAAAGTCTTCGAGGATGAGCGACTCGGCCTCGATGACAAGCCCACCGTCATCCTGGTCACCTACGACGCCCTCGGCGAACTGCACGAGATCGGGAACTTCAACCTCAAGGGCGAGGGCGACACCACGATCCGCAAGGAGGCGAACGCCAAGCTGCAAGCCGCATGCCTAACGCAGGCTGTCGGGAGCGTCCGCAAGGAAGCCTCGGGCGGCAACCTCTTCCGGGCGTTGGGCAACGCAACTGCGCTGGCGAAGGCCCGGAGCGAGTCCGGCGCCGCCGTCCTCGCGTTCGGCTTGAGCAGATCGTCGGTCGAAGGCATCGCCGTTGACAAGATGGACCTGGCCGCTCCGGAGGCCCGCAAGAACGTGATCCACGAGCTCACCCGAGTCGGGATCCTCACTCCCTCCGGTGGAGTTGCAGTGTCCTTCGTTGCTCCGGCGGAAGGACTCGAGAGCGGAATCACCGCCGGCTTCGTGAACAGGTTCGTCGACGACGAGCTTTGCGCAGCGGTTGGCACGGGTCGCTGTCACCGAATCGAAGTCCTGTCATGACTTTTCGACGAGCGGCTCTGATCGGGCTAATCATCGCCACCGGAGCGTGCGGCGGCGGCGGCAGCGACGAGGCGGCGCGACAGGTCGACGTCGCGACAGTCCCGGCAGCTGAGGGCGGAGCCACCCTAAACATCCGGACGAGCGTCCCGGAGACTATACGCACACCCATCTCGATACCGCACGGCTTCCCCGGGGTCACGGCGACGGTCCCAAAGAAGGAGCCGTGCAAAATCGTCGCTTCCATCTCTAACGAGACACTGGGCTTCGCGTATGACTCAGCGGACATCTCGCCCGCCGGCGCCCACGTCGTGCAATCGTTCGTCACCGAAACCCTCCGGAACGCCCAACGCATGGTGCGGATCGACCTGAAGGGGTTTGCATCCTCCGAGGGCAGCGCGCTCTACAACAAGCTGCTGTCCAAGAGGCGCGCGGACGCCGTGCACGCACTGCTCGCCGCAATGCCGGCGCTAAATGGCGTCCCCATGACAGCGATCGGAAGAGGCATAGAGGATCCCGTCGGGGACAACTCCACGGAGGAAGGCCGTGAAGCCAATAGAAGGGTGGAACTGACCTTGGACTTCACCGGTTGCGAGTGAGCGTGTTCCCACACAGCGCATTGGGCGATCACCCTACGCGCTCCAGAACGTGTCGCTATTTCGGAAGGGAGGTGAACCAAATATGGGTGGAAAGCAGTCAAGACAGCCGCTGCCCAAGCCGCCGCCCCCTCGTAAGGTTGTGAATCGCACAACCGCCGGGCCGAACACCGGCTCGGGCAAGGGCAACGCGCACGCGGGCAAGGGCAACCCTCATGGGCGAGGTAAGCGGTAGTGAGTGAGATCAGGCCGTAGCACGTAGGGGGCCACCGGGTCGGGGGCCCCCTCGGCCTGGGCCGTACATCGGGCGCGACAGCCCCGTCGTGCCATCGGTCCAGCTCCAAAGGCGTCCCGGCGAGACATAGCCCAGGGTGCGGGGCGAACCTGGACGTCGCTCGTTGCCACGCGGCCGGCGCAATCGAGGCAGCGTCGCTGCTTAACCTCGGCGTCGACGAGCAGTCCCTTGCCGTGCGACCCTCCGCCGACGTGGCAGTAAACGCGTCGAAGTGACCGGCGCCGGCACGTCGAGAGAAAAACCGGGATCCTTGGCTCTCGCCGGTGACTCGCCGAAAGCGGCGGCAGTAAAAGGGCCGTTTACTGCCGTGACTCGGACCCTCTGGGAACGGGCGCAGCAGCTCACGCCCCAAGATCAGCCAGCGCGCGCGCGATAGACCTCTCGATGGCCTCCCGATCCCGCCTTGGCCTCGCCGACGCTGCCCAACCGAGCGCGTCGACGGCCATCACAGCCTCGGCCCACGGGTGGTACTGCTCCCCGCTTGCCTCCTGCCAGATCTCCTTGAAGCGGTCTGCAACCTCAAGGCCAAATCGGCCGATCAGGTTGCTACGACAATGAGCGACGTCGACCGACGGTGGGCCGACGGACGCTGACTGCCAGTCGACGATTCCCGACACCTTGCCTCGACGGAACAACACGTTCCCGGGGTGGAAGTCGCGGTTGATGAGCACCTTGCCCGCGTCCGCCGGCCGGGCATGGAAGACGGCGACAGCGCGATCCCAGATGGAGTGCTGGCGCAGCCACGGCGGCGGATCCCAACACTCCGGTGGGTACGGCCGAAACGGCCGGATGTCGTCCTCCGCTCGCCATGGCGTTGCGTGAATCGGGATCAGCGCCTCGGCGAGCTCGCGTAGCCACGAGTCGAGGTCCGAGGGTGTCCAATCCACACGACCCGGAAGGCACGACATCACAAGGGCGGGAACGTCGGCATGAAGCGCCTCCGCATCGGCGACGATTGCCACAGGGGTCGCCGCAGTCGAGCGCTCAAGGACGCGGAGGGCACGGAACTCTTGATCGACGACGTCGGGCTCTTCCTCGACGACGTCCAGGAAGACATAGCGCCGCAAGATGACCCTGGCCTCCCCGACCGTCAATGCGTGGATGGCCGATGAGCTGCCGCCTTTCCGGGCCTGCACCCGTGTCACCGGCTGGCCAAGGTGCTGCTCAACCCACCGGAGCGTGTTCGCCGGCGGGTGCCGGCGGAGGAATCGGCTGCGCGCGTCATCGCCGAAGCCGTGCGGTGGACTCTTGGGGCTCTGAAAGGGTTGGTGGCTGCCTGACACGCGCTCTCCTTGTGGGTCTCGAAGTGGAAGTTGCTCACCTCGGGACCTGGGCGGCGAACGCGCTGAGCAGCGTCAACAATCGGAACGCATCGGGCTGAGGTTATGCGGAGAGACCCCACGTAGTCCCAGAGCCCCATCTCCCCGGGTCGTGCCGACAAGAGGGATGGATGGATCCCGGGCCGTCAGCTTGCGTCGCTTCACACCTCAGGTCGCCGGAGGCGGTTCTGGGAGCCGGCCAGATACGACGTCATCGAGAGTATGGAGGCACCGCTCCCGGAGGAGGACGCGCTGTTCCCTCGGCATTTCCCAGCGCAGGGCATCCAAGCAGAGCTCGACGCCAGCCAAGGCGAGTCGCTCGGCCGCGTTCGGACCAAGCGTGCCTCCGGCGAGGGTATAGGCAGAGCTCATGGCGGTGTACTCCGTCGAGTCGGGGCCGGCCAGGACCTGCCACCGGAAGTCCTCGGCCGGATCGCCGACGTGGGCGTCCTCGAAATCGATCACAGCTGCGACCCGCGGGCTGGCCGCTGCGGCGAACAACACGTTGGAGGTGCCCCAGTCGCCATGGACGAAGACACGCCGGCCGCCACAGACCAGCGGCACCCACGGCTCGATAGTCGTCCGCAGGGCGCGGGCCAGGGCGTCGGGGCAGGGAGTCGGTGGGTCGGCGAGGTGCTCGCGCAGCCGGTCGACGACCGACAGGTCGAGCATGCCGGCGGGCTTGACGAGGTGAATTCGAGCGAGCCAAGCACCCAAGCACCGGTGGACAGCGAGGATGTCGCCGGCAAGACCGGTCGCGTCCACGCCATCGACCCACATCGTCGCCGTCCACAAGGGTCCGGTCCCCACAAGCGCCGGCGCGAGCGCCGTGCCTGTCAGTGCCCGGAGCGCAGCCACCTCGCGCCGCCAAGCCGGCCGCTCGCTCGGGGCGAAGGCCTTGACGACGGTGTCGCCCGCCCGAACGACCTGGCGCCGACCAGGATGGTCGGCCAACACGAGCAGCACCGCCTCAGAACCCAAGGTCCTCAGAGCCTCCCGCCGTACATCGATCTCCGGGCGCATTACAAACTGTCCGTGGTCCAGCTCGCACCCATGACTGACGGGGTCGTCACACTTCGGTCCTCAACTCGGGGTGACATGGCCGCGATCATCGCCGGCCGTGATGACGAGTTTCACCGATGGATGGGACCCGGGAGCAACGAACCGGCGCCTACGGCATGCATCGTGGTCGCCGGTGACGTCGTGGGGTGGGTGGACTACGACCCCGGCCCGGCGTGGTTGCAGCCGGGTGAGGTGAATGTGGGCTACGTAGTGTTTCCTGGGCACCGGGGATTGGGTTATGCGACACGAGCCCTCGCACTCCTCGTCCGCCACCTCACCGTCGAGACGCCGTACCGCACGGCGGTCCTCGTCATCGACCATGGCAACGAGCGGTCACTGGCTGTCGCAGAACGGCTGGGCTTCACGCGCACGGCGGGTGACTTCACGCTTACCGAGAACGGCGAGGGGCAGGTCCGCTACGAGGTCGACATTCGACCCGATGCGGTCGTGGTCGATGCCGAGGTGGTCGAGTATGCGCCGGACGGCGGCATCTAAGCACTCCTCGGTGACCAGATCCTCGTACTCCAGTTCGAGTGGCTCGATTCCCAGCTCAACGAACAGCTCGCGCCACCCGCGTTCTCCGTCGGCGATGAGGCCCTCCAGGTTGCCGATGAACGTGGCGTCGTACCGTGGCGCCGGCGGCCGGATCGGGGACGGACGGTTGACCCAATCGGTCCACACCCCGTCCCGGGCGGCCCGGGCCCAGGAGACGGCCTGGGCCACCCGGTCCCGCCGGGTCAGGTGAACGACGTGCAGACCAGGAAACGCCCGATGCAGGACCTCGGCGCGTGAGAAGCCGGCAAAGCGAGGCAGCTCCTGAAACTTGGCTACCGCCCACGGCACGTTGTTCCAATGCAGCTTCGAGCCGAAGACGCCGTTCGGCGTGGTGCCCAGCCGGCTGACGATCCGCAGATAGTCCTCGCGGCTAACGGCGCCGTGGGTCACACCGAACGGCCCACGTTCCCAGCACTGCCATTCCGGGTTCTTCTGCTCGTCGACGGCAAGGAAATATTCCTCTGGTCGCCCAGCGACTCCGGTCGACGGTTGACGTCCCACCGAGTGGTGTAGAAGCCGGGACCATCCACCACTGAGGTGGGTCACCGGGAGATCTTCGGCTTTCCGTCCAAAGAGAGCTGAAGGAGATTCCCGGTGACCCTCACCCAGTCTGAC
>Ga0247713_1000204_pt1 | contig 42666 bp, 38 predicted proteins | sample 21E_NmetaG_FD_189936 | JGI IMG/M metagenome (GOLD analysis project Ga0247713, IMG submission 189936) | Soil microbial communities from hillslope of Landscape Evolution Observatory, University of Arizona, Oracle, AZ, United States - 2-1-E_N | ecosystem: Engineered > Artificial ecosystem >...
CGGGATGCACGGCGATCGCATGGCCATGGTGTCGGCCACGCCGGAGCTGCTCGCCGCGGTCGACGCCCTCCCCGCCGCCACCGACCGGCCCGAGGTCGACGTGGCCCGGGAGTCCCGCCCGGACCCCGACTTCACGCTCGGAGGGTTCTTGCGCCCGTACCGGTGCCCGCTTGCGCTCGGGTTGGTCCTGGTGGTCCTCGACGCCCTGGCCGTCCTCGCCGGTCCCGCCCTCGTTCGCACCGGCCTCGACCGCGGAGTCGTTGCCGGATCCAGTCGCGCCCTGTGGGTGACGACTGCCGTGTTCACCGCTGTCGTCCTGGCCGACTGGGTGGTGGTGTGGGCCCAGCAGCGCTACACCGGCCGCACGGCCGAACGACTGCTGTACGCACTGCGCATCCGCATCTTCGCCCACCTGCAACGGCTGGGGATCGACTACTACGAGCGGGAGATGGCCGGGCGGATCATGACCCGCATGACCACCGACGTGGAGTCCCTGTCGACGCTGCTCCAAACCGGGCTCATCAACGCGGTCGTGAGCATCCTGACCCTGGCCGGCGTGGCCGTGGTTCTCGTCGTGATGAACCCCGCCCTCTCCCTCGCCACCTGCACGGTGCTGCTGCCGCTCGTCGCCGCGACCGTCTGGTTCCGGCGGGTGTCGAACCGGGCGTACGGGACGGCCCGCGAGCGGATCGCCACCGTGAACGCCAACCTGCAGGAGAGCGTGTCCGGCGTCCGCGTGGCCCAGGCCTACGGTCGCCAGGACCGCAACATCACCGACTTTCGCCAGGTGTCGCAGGGCCATCTCGACGCCCGTATGCGGGCCCAGCGGTTGGTCGCCACCTACTTCCCGTTCGTGGAGATGCTATCCGAGGTCGCCGCCGCCGTGGTCCTCGGCGTGGGTGCGGGCCTGGTCGGCGACGGGGGGTTGTCGTCCGGGGAGTTGGTCGCCTTCCTCCTCTACCTCAACCTTCTCTTTGCACCGATCCAGCAGCTGTCACAGGTGTTCGACACCTACCAGCAGGCCAGGGCGTCGCTGAACCAGATCGGCCTTCTGCTCGCCACCGCCCCCTCGGTGGTGGAAGCGGCGGCACCGGTCGACCCCGGCGCTCTGCGGGGAGCGATCCGGTTCGAGGGCGTGCGGTTCCGGTATCCAGGCGCGGTGGAGGAGGCCCTGACCGGTGTCGACCTCGACATCCGGCCGGGGGAGTCGGTGGCCCTGGTCGGCGAGACCGGCGCCGGGAAGTCGACGGTCCTCAAGCTGCTGGCCCGTTTCTACGACCCGACCGACGGCCACGTCCTCGTCGACGGCCACCGCCTCGCCGACCTCGATCTCGGGGCCTACCGCCGCCAGCTCGGCTACGTCCCCCAGGAGCCCTTCCTGTTCTCGGGGACGGTGCGTGACAACATCGCCTACGGCCGCCCGGATGCCACCGACGCCGAGGTGGAGGAGGCGGCCCGCGCGGTGGGCGCTCACCCCTTCGTCGCCGGGCTCCCCGGCGGGTACCTGCACCCGGTGACCGAGCGGGGCCGGTCGCTGGCGTCGGGGCAGCGCCAGCTCATCGCCCTGGCCCGGGCCCGCCTGGTCGACCCGGCCATCCTGCTCCTCGACGAGGCCACCTCCACCCTCGACCTCGGCAGCGAGGCCCGGGTGACCCGGGCCATGGGCGCGGTGGCCCAGGGGCGCACGACACTCCTCATCGCCCACCGCCTGCAGACCGCCCAGGGCGCCGACCGCATCGTCCTGATCGACGGCGGCCGGGTGGCCGAACACGGCACCCACGCCGACCTGCTGGCCCGGGGCGGGCGCTACGCGGCCATGTGGCGGGCGTTCGAAGGCGGGCCACCGGTCATGGCGGAGCACGGCGCCTGAACACCCGGCCCGGCGCGCCGCGGAACCGGTCCTCCTACGCTGGGCCGTGCCGATGAGGAAGCAGCGACTAGTCGAGCGACTGGAAGCGGCGGAGCGCAGGTCCGCAGAGCTCGAGGAGCGGGCCCGCATCGCCAACGCCGAGGCGGCGCGCCTGCGGGAGGCGATCGAGGCGCTTCCTCACGCGGTGACGGTCTACGACACCGCAGGCGACGTGGTCCTGCGCAACCGCCGCAGCCACGAGCTGGAAGGCGGCCGTCATGCCGCCGCCCTGGTGGAGCGGGCGGCCGAGGAGGTGGTGAAGGCCGGCGAGGGGACGAGGCCCGTCACCCAGACGCTGGAGCTGCACGGGCCGCCCCGCCGCACCCTCCAGGTGACCGGGACGCCGATGGGCCGCAACGGTCGTTCCCTCGGCACGGTCGTACTGGTCGACGACGTGTCGGAGCTGCGGCGCCTCGAAGCCGTGCGCCGCGACTTCGTGGCCAACGTGAGCCACGAGCTCCGAACCCCGGTGGGGGCGATGGGCGTACTCGCCGAGACCCTGGTCGAGGAGCCCGATCCCGACGTGATGCGGCGCCTGGCCGCTCGCATCACCATGGAGGCCGAGCGGGCCGGCCGGCTGATCGACGGGCTACTCGACCTGTCCCGCATCGAGGCGGGAGGCGACGGCGACGGCGACCCGCTCGACGTGGCATCGGTGGTGGCGACCGCGATCGAGCGCGTCGAGCCGCTTGCCCAGCAGCTCGGCGTCGACCTGGTGACCCGGCGGGAGGCCACCGGTGTCGCCCTCCGCGGCGACGAGCGCCAACTCGTCTCCGCGGTCGTGAACCTGCTCGAGAACGCGGTCAAGTACTCCGACGAAGGCTCGGCGGTGGAGGTCGAGACGGCCGCGGCCGGTGGCTGGGCCGACGTGGTGGTGCGCGACCGGGGCGTCGGCATCCCCGCCAAGGACCTCGAGCGCATCTTCGAGCGCTTCTACCGCGTCGATCGGGCTCGGAGCCGGGCGACCGGTGGCACCGGCCTCGGGCTGTCGATCGTCCGGCACGTGGCCACCAACCACGGTGGCGACGTGTTCGTCGAGTCCCAGGAGGGCATAGGGTCGACCTTCACCCTCCGGCTCCCGTCGGCCTGACTCCTGAGGAGCGGCATGCCCCAGACCCGCAAGCTGTTCCACGAGGAGCTCGACCAGCTGCACGCCGACGCGGTGCGGCTCGCCGCCATGGCGTCGGAATCCATCCAGGCCGGCACCGCCTCCCTGCTGGACTTCGACCTGAGCGCGGCGAAGGCGGTCATCGCCGGCGACAAGGTGCTCGACGACCTCACCCATTCCATCGAGGAGCGCACGTACCTGCTCCTGGCCCGCCAGCAACCCATGGCCGTCGACCTCCGCATGCTGGTGACCACCCTGCGCATCATCCACGAGCTCGAGCGCATCGGCGACCTCATGGTCAACGTGGCAAAAGGCGCCCGGCGGCTCTATCCCGGCCCGCTCGACCCCAAAGTCCGAGGCATCATCGACCGCATGCGCAGCCAGGCCACGGCGCAGCTCCAGCTGGCGAGCGACACCTTCGCCGAGCGCGACCCGGCCAAGGCATCGGCTCTGGAGGACATGGACGACGTCATGGACGACCTCCAGAAGGAGCTCTACCGGACGATCTTCGCCGCCGGGGCCCGGGAGGAGGCCGAGCTGCAGCGGGCGGTGCAGGTCGCACTTCTCGGCCGGTACTTCGAGCGCATCGCCGACCACGCAGTGAACATCGGCGAGCGGGTCGGCTACATGGTGACCGGCGAGTTCAAGTCCGACTGACGCGGAACCGGCCTCAGACCCGGCCGCAGAGCGGGGCCGTGGTCCATTGGCTCCAGCCGGATCGCGCCAGGAGCTCGCGGGCGGCCTTGTCCTGGACCGCGGGCGGGTGGTCCTGCGCGCTCCCGGAGTAGCCCAGGGACTGCCACGTCGAGTCGAGGAACTGATAGGCGCCGCCACCTGGTGACTGGTAGTTGTTGCCCGACTCGAGCTGGCGGATGCAGGCGAACGTGGCGTCGACCGAGGCCGACGACGTCGGGTCCGCTTCTCCGGGGGGCTGGCCCCGGGCCGGCGCGGCCGTCGGTGCCGGGGCCGTCGGGCTGGCCGCCCTCGGCGCAGCCGCGGCGGGCGCCGCCGCGAGCGCGGCGGCGGCTGCCGTCGCCTGGCGGGCCGCAGCCGCGTCGTCGTCGCGCCGACGCTGCTCGGCGGCGATCAGCGCGGCCAGCTCGCCGTTGGCCGAGGCCAGCAGCGCCCGCTGGGCGCCCATCGCCTGCTCCAGTCCGGCCAGGTCGGCGCCGGCGGCATCGGTCTGTTGAGCCGCGAGCCGTCTGGCCTGGTCGAGGCTCTTCTGCCGCACCTGGAGGTCCTCGCGAGCCACTTGCAGCCGGCCGATGGCCTGGCGGTCCTCGCCGGCGACCACCCGCAGGTACGTGCGTCTGGCCCCGGCGTCGAGGATGGTCGCCCGGGCCATCTGGCCCAGGAAGTTCACCGACCCTCCGCCGACGTATGCGGCCTGGGCGTGGGCGGCGAGCAGCCGCCGGGCTTCGTCCTGGCGGCGGGTGGCGGCGGCCAAGTCGGCCTCCGCCCGGGCCACCGCGGCGGCAGCGGTCTCGAGCTCGTCCCGGGCCTTCCGATGTTCCTTGTCAAGGGCGACGATGGCGCGGGCCTGCTCCTCGAGCTTCGAGGCGATCGTCGCCGCCTCCGTCCGCTTCTCTTCGATCTGACCGGCGGCGACCGGCCCCACCCCGACCGACAGGGCGAGCAGCGCCACGATGACGGCGCCGATCATCCTCGGGGGTGGTGCGACCATCAGCCTCCTGGCAAGGTCTCGCGGATCCTGTCCGGGGCGCCGCCCGCCCGACACGGATGTGGTCACCCTACCGGCGGCGCCCGACAAAAGCACACTTCAGATCGCTGCATTGGGTTCCGTTCACCTGCCGTTCACCTCACGGCCACGGCCCGGACGACTGCTGTCGGTACCTTCTGGTTCATGACGAGCCGAGGGGCCGTGGTGTTCGCGGTGGCCTTGACCGTCCTCGCGTCGGCTGCCTGTGGCACGGACGACAACAGCGCCCGGCTGTCCCGGGGCCGGACCGCCGGCGCCCCCGTCGCCGGTGCAAACGACCAGGCCACGCTCTCCGGCGCGGGCGCCACCTTCCCGGCCACCATCGTGCAGGAGTGGATCAAGCACTACGGCTCGCTCGCCCCCGGCGTGACGATCAACTACCAGGCCATCGGATCCGGCGCCGGCATCCAGCAGCTGACCTCGAGGACGGTCGACTTCGCCGGTTCTGACGTGCCGCTGAAGGACAGCGAGGTGGCGGCCACCGGCGGGCCGGGCGCAGTGGTACAGGTTCCCTGGACCGCTGGCGGGGTGGCGGTGGAGTACAACCTCCCCGGCGTCGACGGGCTGCGACTGACGCCGTCCACTCTGGCCGGCATCTTTGCCGGCCGGATCACCAGGTGGAACGATGCGGCGATCAAGGCCACCAACCCCAACGCATCACTGCCCGACTCCGGCATCCAGGTGGTCCACCGTTCCGACGGCTCGGGCACCACCCAGGTCTTCACCGAGTACCTCGAGGCGGTGGCGCCCGGGGTTTGGTCCTTGCCGTCGGGCAAAGACTGGCCCTCTGGCGCCGCCGGCACCGGGGCCAAGGGCTCCGACGGGGTCACGGCCGCGGTCAAGCAGTCGGTCGGGGCCATCGGCTACGCGGAGCCGAGCTACCCGAAGCAGGCCGGCCTGGGAATCGCCACCGTGCGAAACGAAGCCGGCCGCTTCGTCGGTCCGGAGGCCGACGCGGTGAGCGCGGCGCTGGCCGCGGCCACGATCAAGCCCGACGGCACCCTGAAGCTGAACTTCGCCCCGGTCAATCCAGTGGCCTATCCGATCAGCAGCCCCAGCTACCTGATGTTCTACCGGTCCATGTCGGACCCGGCCGAAGAGACGGCTCTGCGGCACTTCGCCGAGTGGGCGCTCACCGACGGCCAGGAGCTGGCCGAGGGCCTGGACTACGCCCCGCTTCCCGAACCGGTCCAGGTCGCCGCCCTTGAAGCGGTGAAGCTCTGAGCACGACACTCGACACCCCGCCACCCCGGATCGACGGGCTCACATCCAAGGGCAGGGGCGGACAGGCCGGCGACCGGGCGTTTCAGGTGGTGACCACCGCGGTGGCCGCCACGGTAATCGTCGTCCTCCTGGCCATGACCGCCTTCCTCTTGGTCAGGGCCTGGCCGGCCGTGCGCACCGCGGGCGGTGCGTTCCTCACCGAGCAGCAGTGGTTCCCCGATGCCAACCCGCCACGCTTCGGCATTGCCGCCCTCGTCTGGGGGACAGTGATCTCCAGCGTCCTCGCCCTCGTCGTGGCCGTCCCTGTCGCGCTGGGATCGGCCCTCTATGTGACCGAGTACGCCCGGCCCGCGGTCGGCCGCTGGATCGGTTACCTCGTCGACGTGTTGGCCGCAGTGCCCAGCGTCGTCTATGGCCTCTGGGGCCTCCTCTTCCTGGTGCCGCGCATGGTGCCGATACAGCGCTTCCTGGCCCAGCATCTCGGCTTCCTGCCCTTCTTCGAGAATCCCGACGGGATGTACGGCAAGTCGGTGTTCGCCGCATCGGTCATCCTGGCGCTGATGGTCCTGCCGATCGTGGCGGCCGTCTCCCGGGAGGTCTTCCGCCAAGTGCCGCCGGATCTGCGCGAAGCGGCCCTGGCGCTGGGCGCCACCCGGTGGGAGGTCATCCGCACGTCGGTGCTGCCCGCGAGCGTCAGCGGGGTGATCGGCGCGGTGATCCTGGGACTGGGCCGGGCCCTGGGTGAGACGATCGCCGTGGCCCTGGTGCTGGCCGCCACCTTCGACGTGAGCCTGCGCATCCTCGAGCCCGGGGGTAACACCATCGCCGCCAACATCGCCACCAAGTTCGGCGAGGCCGGCCAGCTTGGCCGCTCGGCCCTGATCGCCAGCGGCCTGGTCCTCTTCGCCATAACCCTGGTCGCCACCATGGCGGCCCGAGGTGTGATCCGCCGCACCGGCGTCACCGCCGCCGGACGCCCATGAGCACAAGGGCCGGCGCGAGCATCCTGCGGTCGGGGCGGCTCGGTCACGCCCAAGCGATGGCGGTCACCGGCGGCGGCGTGGCCCTCGCCGCCGTGGCCTTCTGGCTGACGCCGCTGCAGGGGCGGGCCGGCTTCCTGCTCGTCGCCTACCTCGCCGGCGTTGTCGCCTACCTCCTGGCCGCGGCCCGAATCGAGGGCCGCCGATCGGTGGTCGACCGCCTGGCCGCGGTGCTCATGGTGACCACTGTCGGCATCTGCCTGCTGGCTCTCGGGTCTGTCCTCGTCTACACCGCCGTCCGCGGCGTCAAGGCGCTCGACTGGTACTTCTTGACCCACTCCATGAACGGCGTGGGGGCTCGAGACGACGCCGGCGGCGCCTATCACGCCATCGTGGGCACCCTTCAGCAGGTCCTGCTGGCCACACTTCTCGCCGTGCCGTCGGGCCTCCTGGTCGCCATTTACCTCACCGAGTACGGGCGGGGCCGCCTCGCCTCAGTCGTCCGGACCGTGATCGACGTCATGGTCGGCATCCCGTCCATCGTGGCCGGGCTGTTCATCTACGCGTTCTGGGTCCTCGGGCTCGGCCGGGGGTTCTCCGGCTTCGCCGCAGCCATGGCCTTGGCCATCCTCATGCTCCCCATCGTGGTCCGGTCGGCCGAGGAGATGATCAAGCTCGTACCGCCGGAGTTGCGCGAGGCGGCCTACGCCCTGGGCATCCCCCGCTGGCGCGCCATCCTCAGAGTCGTGCTGCCTGCCGCCTCCGCCGGCATCACGACAGGAGTGATGCTCGCGGTGGCGCGGGTCACGGGTGAAACCGCTCCCCTGCTCCTCACCGCCTTCGGCTTCGACTCCATCAACAACGACCCGTTCTCGGGCCCTCAGTCGTCGCTGCCGCTGTTCGTGTTCGGCCAGGCGTCGTCCGCGTTCGGCGCCGCGGTGGACCGGGCCTGGGCCGGCGCGCTTACGCTCATCGCCGTGGTCCTGATCCTCACTGTGGCCGCCCGACTGATCACCCGCCGCAACCGGCTGGTGTGAGATGAAGCGCATCGAGGCCAATCACGTCAGCGCCTGGTACGGGACGTTCAAGGCCGTCGACGACGTGACCCTGTCCATCGAGCCGAAACAGGTGACCGCCCTGATCGGCCCGTCCGGATGCGGCAAGTCGACCTTCATCCGTACCCTCAACCGGATGCACGAGGTCGTGCCCGGCGCCCGCATCGACGGCGAGATCCTGCTCGACGGGGAGGACATCTACGGGTCGGGCATCGACGCGGTTTCGGTGCGCCGGACCATCGGCATGGTCTTCCAGCGCCCCAACCCGTTCCCGACCATGTCGATCCGCGACAACGTGTCGGCCGGGCTGCGGCTGAACGGCACGCGCAAGCGGTCGCAGCTTGACCCGATCGTCGAGCGAGCCCTGCAGGGCGCCGGCCTCTGGAAGGAGGTACGCGATCGCCTCGACCGGCCGGGCGCCAGCCTTTCGGGCGGCCAGCAGCAACGGCTTTGCATCGCTCGGGCCATCGCTGTCGAGCCACAGATCCTGCTCATGGACGAGCCGTGCTCGGCCCTCGACCCGGTGTCCACCCTGCGCATCGAGGACCTGATCGCCGAGCTCAAGGACCGGTACACGATCGTCATCGTCACCCACAACATGCAGCAGGCCGCCCGGGTCAGCGACTCCACCGCCTTCTTCACCCTGGAGGTGGCCGGCGACCCCGGCCGGCTGGTGGAAGTGGGGCCGACGCCGAAGATCTTCACCAGGCCCGACGACGAGCGCACCGAGGCCTACATCACCGGACGGTTCGGGTGACGGTTGACAGAACGGTGCTGGTCACCAACGACGACGGGTTCGCCTCCCCCGGCCTGGCCGCCCTCGTCCGAGCCGTGGCCGGCCCCGGACGCCGGGTGGTCGTCGCCGCACCGGCCAGCGACCAGAGCGGCACGTCGGCGGCCATCGCCCCCCGGGCGCCCGACGGTGTGCGCATCGAACCGGTGTCGATCGCCGGCCTCGACGGGCCGGCGTTCGACGAGCTCGTCGCCTTCTCCGTCGACGGCCCTCCCGCCCTCGCCGTGCTGGGCGCCCGGATCGGGGAGCTGGGTGAGGCGGCGGCCGCGGTGTCGGTCGTCGCGTCCGGGGTCAACCTCGGGCCGAACACCGGCGTGGCGGTGCTCTTCTCGGGAACGGTCGGGGCCGCGCTGGCCGGCGCCAACCTCGGCCTTTCCGGCCTGGCCGTCAGCATCGACTCCTTCGAGCCGGCCCACTGGGCCACCGCCACCACCGTCGCCGCCGCCGCCCTCGACTGGATCCTCGAGGCGCCGGCCGGCACCGTGCTCAACGTCAACGTGCCGGACCTACGCGTCGACCGTCTGGCCGGCGTATGCCAGGCCCCGCTGGCCACGTTCGGCACGGTGCAGGCGTCGGTTCGCGAGCCTGAGGCCGGGCCGTTCACCGCCCAGTTCCGCGTGACCCAGCCTGATCCGGCGCCCGGCACCGACGGCGCCCTCCTCAGGGACGGGTGGGTCACGGTGACCGCTCTGATGGGCATCCGCGCCGACGGGGAGGTCGAGGTGGCCTCGTTCATCGAGCAGGCGGTCTCCCGGGCGGCCTGATGGCCGAACAGACCATCCTCGTGGTCGAAGACGAGGAGTCCTTCGTCGAGGCGCTCACCGTGGGGCTCAAGCGGGAGGGGTTCAGGGTCCGCGTCGCCCGGGACGGAGTCGAGGCGTTGGAGCTCTTCGACCTCGTCGAGCCGGATCTGGTGCTGCTCGACGTCATGCTCCCCCGCATCTCCGGGATCGACGTGTGCCGCGAAATCCGGAGCCGCTCGCAGGTGCCGATCATCATGGTGACGGCCAAGTCGTCGGAGATCGACACAGTGGTAGGGCTCGAGGTGGGGGCCGACGACTACGTCTCCAAGCCGTACCGGCTACGCGAGCTGGTGGCCCGCATGCGCGCCGCGCTCCGCAGGGCGCCCCGGCCCGAGGATGCCGCGTGGAGCACGGCCACTCTTGAGGTCGGCGACGTGCGCCTCGACCCGGAACGCCACGAGGTGTTCGTGCGGGGCCAGCCGGTCACCATGCCCCTCAAGGAGTTCGAGCTGCTGGCGTTCCTGCTCGACAACGCCGGCCGGGTGCTCACCCGTGACGTCCTGATCGACCGGATCTGGGGGGCCGACTACGTGGGCGACACCAAGACCCTCGACGTCCACATCAAGCGGCTGCGGGCCAAGGTGGAGGCCGACCCTTCGAAGCCCAACCGGATCGTGACCATCCGGGGCCTGGGCTACAAGTTCGACACGCCGGGGAGGAGCTGAGCGGGAATTTCTCAATTTCCCCAGGTTGCTCCCCTTCCAATGCACAGCCCTTCCGGTCCATACTGCTCCTGCCCCACACGGAACGGTGGCTGCGCAAGCGGCCGCAGGGAAGTGACGGGGCAAGGCTTCACACACACGCCGGTGTTCCTCCCGGGGAATATCGGGCCGGCCGGTGCCCGCCTCTGGGCGGCGCTAGGTGGTTGTGCGAGGCCGCGAGTCGGTCCCGAGAAGTTCGGCAGCCTCGGCTGAAGGGCTACTCGGGGCCGCTTCGCGTGCGGGTTCAGATCTTGCCGCCGATACGATGAGCGGAGTATGACCGACCTCGACCAGGCGCCCGTCGAGGCCGAACCTGAGCAGGCCACCGTCGAGGAACGCGAGCCGGAGCCGGGCTCGTCCGGACAACCTCGGTACATCAACCGGGAGCTCTCGTGGCTGGACTTCAACGCCCGGGTTCTCGCCCTGGCCGAGGACGGCGACACGCCCGTCCTGGAGCGAGCCAAGTTCCTTGCCATCTTCAGCAGCAACCTCGACGAGTTCTTCCAGGTGCGGGTGGCCGCCCTCCACGACAAGCACGCCGCGGGGCTGGGCACGACGTCGCCCGAGGGGCTTACCCCCGCCGAGCAGGTTCGCGTCATCCGGGCGCGGGTCGAGGAGCTGATCTCCCGCCAGGCGGCCGTCTTCCTGAACGACGTGGCCCCCGCCCTCGGCGATGCCGGCATCGTCCTGTCGGACTGGGAGTCCCTCGACGACGACGACCGCGAGTACCTGGTCGACGTGTTCAACCGCCGCATCTTCCCGGTCCTCACCCCGCTGGCCGTCGACCCCGGCCATCCGTTCCCCTACATCTCCAACCTGTCGCTCAACCTGGCGGTGAGCGTGCGCGACCCTGGTACCGCCGCCCGCCGCTTCGCCCGGCTGAAGGTGCCGCCGCTGCTCCCCCGGTTCGTGGTCATGCCCGACGGCGAGCGCTTCGTGGCGGTGGAGCAGGTCATCGCCGCCCACCTCGGCTCGCTCTTCCCCGGCATGGAGATCGAGAAGCACGACACCTTCCGGGTCACCCGCAACGCCGACGTCACGCTCGAAGACGACGAGGAGGCCGACGACCTGCTGGCCGCGGTGGAGCTCGAGCTACGTCGTCGCCGGTTCGGCCGCGCCGTGCGGCTGGAAGTGGGCACCACCATGTCGGACGAGACCCGGAAGCTGCTGCTCCGGGAGCTGGAGCTCTCCGCCGACGACGTCTACGTGGTGGACGGGCCGCTGGAGCTGAGCGGGCTCATGGCCGTGTACGACCTCGACCGGCCCGACCTCAAGGACTCCTCGTGGGTCGGCGTCACCCAGCCCCGACTGGTCGACGAGGACGGCGACCCGTGCGACATCTTCGCCGTGCTCCGGGAGCGGGAGGTGCTGGTCCACCACCCCTACGACTCCTTCTCCACGTCGGTGGTGGCCTTCATCGAACAGGCGGCGTCCGATCCCCAGGTCCTGGCCATCAAGCAGACGCTGTACCGCACCTCCGGCGACAGTCCCATCATCAAGGCTCTGATCCGGGCGGCGGAGACCGGCAAGCAGGTGGCCGCGCTCGTGGAGCTCAAGGCCCGGTTCGACGAGCAGGCCAACATCGCGTGGGCCCGAGCCCTGGAGGAGGCCGGGGTGCACGTCGTCTACGGCCTGGTCGGGCTCAAGACCCACACCAAGACGGCTCTCGTCGTGCGGGAGGAGGGCGACAGCATCCGCCACTACTGCCACGTGGGCACCGGCAACTACAACCCCAAGACGGCCCGGATCTACGAGGACATCGGCCTGCTCTCCGCCAGTTGTGACCTCGGGGCGGACCTGGCCGAGCTGTTCAACTATCTCACCGGCTACAGCCGCCAGACGGAGTACCGGCAGTTGTTGGTCGCCCCGGCCGGTCTCCGCCAGTCCATCCTCGCCCTCATCGCCGAGGAGCGCGACGACCCCGACCGGGCCGGGCGCATCGTCATGAAGATGAACAACCTGGTCGACACGGCCATCATCGACGGGCTGTACGAGGCGTCCCAGGCCGGCGTCAAGATCGACCTCATCGTGCGCGGCATCTGCTGCCTGCGACCTGAGGTGCCCGGGCTCTCGGAGAACATACGGGTGCGCTCCGTGGTCGGGCGCTACCTGGAGCACTCCCGGGTGCTGGCCTTCGGCGAGCGCGGCCGGCGTCGATACCTGATCGGCTCGGCCGACCTCATGCCCCGGAACCTCGACCGCCGGGTCGAGGCCATGACTCCGGTCCACGACCCGGAGCTCCAGGCCCGCCTACAGGAGGTGCTCGACGCGAATCTGGCCGACGACGTCCTAGCCTGGAAGCTGAGCGACTCCGGGACGTGGGAGAAGGTCGAGACCACCGAAGGGGTGAACACCCACCTCCGGCTCCAGGAGCTGGCGTTCGAGCGGGCCCGGCGCCGCCGCTCGGATCGTGAGCGGAAACCCCCTGGCGACTGAGACCGAGGTCGTGCAGGCCGCGGGCGGGGTGATCTGGCGCCGGTCGCCCGCCGGCGAGCTGGAGGTCCTGCTGGTGCACCGGCCCCGGTACGACGACTGGACGGTGCCCAAGGGCAAGCTCGAACCGAACGAGGAGCATGCCCAGGCCGCGCTCCGTGAGGTCGAGGAGGAGACCGGCCTGCGCTGCACGCTCGGCCCCGAGCTGGCGTCAACGTCGTACCGGGACCGCAAGGGTCGCCCCAAGCAGGTGCGGTACTGGGCCATGACGCCGGCCGGTGGCACCTTCGCGCCCACCGAGGAGGTCGACGAGGTCCGCTGGGTCGGTGTCGACGCAGCCCGGTCGCTCCTGAGCTACGAGCGTGACCGGCCGGTGCTCGCCGCCGTCGAGCGGGCGATCTGAGGCGCTGAGGATGGCCGTGCTCCTGGTCCGTCACGCCGAAGCGGGCGATCGCGATGCTTGGGACGGGCCCGACGACCTCCGCCCGCTCACGGCCGAGGGCGGCGTCCAGGCCCAGGGCATGGACGCCGCCCTAGCCGCCTTCGACGTCACCAGGGTCCTCTCCAGCCCCTACGTCCGGTGCAGTCAGACCGTCGCCCCGCTGGCCGCAGCCCGCGGGCTGACCGTCGAGCCGTGCGACGACCTGGCCGAGGGCGAAGGCCGGGCCGCGCTGGCCCTGGCCCGGAGCCTGCTCGGGGCGCCGGGGTACACGGTGCTGTGCACCCACGGAGACGTGGTCGAGGAAGTGCTCGACGGCACGGGCGTGAGGCGGGAGGACGACACCCGCAAGGGTGCGACGTGGGCCCTCGACCAGGCCGGCGCCCAGTGCCTTCCTCCGCCCTCCTGACCAGTCACCAGCGGCCTACCCTCGGAGCACATGCGCATCGCCGCCTTCGACCTCGGGTCCAACTCCTTCCACCTCTTGGTGGTCGACGCCCATCCCGACGGCACCTTCGTTCCCCTGATCAAGGAAAAGGACATGCTGCGCCTCGGCGACGCCGTGGGGCGGGAGGGCCGCATCCCCGACGCCTTGGCCGACCGGGCGGTGGCCACCGTCGAACGCTTCCGCAAGCTCGCCATCGGAGCCGGCACCGAGGAGATCCACGCCCGGGCGACGTCCGCTCTGCGCGAGGCCGAGAACGGCGGCGAGGTCGTCGACCGGATGGGCGCCGAGGCCGGTGTCAAGGTTCGGGTCATCAGCGGCCAGGAGGAGGCCCGGCTCATCTTCGAGGCGGTCCGGGCCGCGGTGGTCATCGACCCGGGGCCCGCCCTGTGCCTCGACCTGGGCGGCGGCAGCCTGGAGGTCATGGTGGGTGACCGCAAGAGCCTGCAGCTTTCGGCGAGCGTGCCGCTCGGCGTCGCCCGCCTGACCGCCGAGCTGGTCACCGGCGACCCGTTTACCTCCGACGACGTCCGTCGCCTGGAGAAGCGGGCCACCAGCGTGCTGGCCCCCCTGGCCGACGACGTCGCCCAGCTGGTGCCGGCCATGGCCTTAGGGAGCAGCGGGACGTTCTGCGACCTGGCCCGCATGGTCGCCGCCCGGCGCACCGGAACCGTGCCCCGCTCCATTAACCAGTTCAGCTTCACCCGCGACGAGCTGCTGCCGCTGCACGAGGAGTTGTTGGGGATGCGGTCGTCGGAGCGGGCCGGCGTTCCTGGGCTGGAAACCAAGCGGGCCGACATCATCCCGACGGGGTCGATGGTCCTGCTCACGGCGATGGAGCTTTTCGGCTTCGACAAGATGACGGTGAGCGAGTGGGCCATGCGGGAGGGCATCGTGCTCGACGTCATCCCCCGCCACGAGGCCGCCGACTGGTCCGGCGACCCCCGGGCCATCCGGGCATCGTCGGTGCTCCAGCTGGCCCGGCGCTGCAACTGGGACGAGGGCCACAGCCGCCAGACCGCCCGGCTGGCCCTCGACCTGTTCGACCAGACCGCCACCCTGCACAACCTGGGCTCAGACGACCGGGAGCTCCTCGAGCACGCCAGCCTGCTCCACGACATCGGGGAGCACGTCTCCACCGAGTCACACCACAAGCACTCGGCCTATTTGATCCAGCACGGGCGCCTGCGGGGGTTCACACCCGAGGAGGTGGACCTCGTGGCCGCCCTGGCGCGCGCCCATCGAGGGGGCGGTCCCAAACCGTCGCACGAGCCCTTCGGCTCGCTCGACAGGGAGGCCCGCGACCGGGTCACCCGCCTGGCGGCACTGCTGCGAGTGGCCGACGGCCTCGACCGGGGACGTTCGGGCAACGTCAGCGGGATCGACATGGTGCTCGACGGCTCAAGCGCCCGCCTGGTGGTCCGGTCGGAGACCGACATCGCCATCGAGCTCTGGGGAGCCCGGCGCAAGCGGGAGCTGTTCGAGCGGCTGTTCAAGCGCCGCCTCGACGTGGTGCCCGGTTAGGCGGCGGCTGCCCGACACCTGCGGCCGGCGTTCTTGCGGCCGGTCGGTCGGGCCAGTACGGTCATCAACTCGTGTTGATTCGTCCGGAGGCTTCGTGACCGACCAGAACCTGACACGGCGGAGGTTCCTCGGCCTTGCCGCCGGAGGAGCCGCAGCGGCGGCGCTGCTCTCCGCATGCGGTGGAGACGACGAGACAGCGACCACCGCCACCACCACCACGCCCGCTGCCGGTCAGGATCCGGTGAAGGACTTCGGCGGCAAGACGATCACCACCGCGGTCTACGCCAAGAATCACGCGTCGTCGCCGTTGTACTGGGAGAAGTTCGCCCCGCCCGGGCTCTCAGTCAAGCCGGTGATCGTCACCAGTGCCGCCGACGTCAGCCGGCTGCTGGCCGCCGGGGAGCTCGACTTCGGCCTGATGGGCTACTACAACACCATCATCGAAGCGACGACCGCCGGGCTGGGCGCCAAGGTGATCGGCATGTGCTCCCGACAGGGCATCGGCCTCATCGCCCGCTCCGACAGGGGCATCACGACCATGGCGGACTTCAAGGGCAAGAGGGTGGCGGTGCCGCCCCCCGGCGTGCAGGTGCTGGCCCTCACCGCCGCCCTCGACAAGGCCGGCCTGAAGCTCGACCGCGACGTCACCGCCGTCCCCCTTGGCTTTGCCGACCACCCTGCGGCGCTGGAGCGGGGCGATATCGACGCCTACATGGGCACTGAGCCGCTGTGCACCCAGAGCGTGGTGTCGGGGCGCGGCGTGAGGATCCCCGGGGTCTACGACACCCCTGCCGGTGACATCAACACCGCCATGTGGGCGGCACCCAAGAATTTGGGCGACGCCGACCTGCTCACCGCGGCGGCAAAGATGCAGCGCGACGCGGCGGAGTACTTCACCCCGAACGGCGTCAACGACCCGGAGGCATGGCGCATGCTCCTCGTCGAGCAGTTCGAGTACCCCGAGCCGGTCTACGAAGCGGTACTCGAGAACGTCGGCGCGGTCTGGCGTTTCGACCAGACCCGCAGGGCCCAGTTCGAAGGGGCGGCGGAGATGATGCTGGCCCAGGGTGTCATCACCACCAAGCCGGACATCGACGACCTCCTCCTGCTGGACTATCAGCCCAAGAGCTGACCGGCCGGGGCGGTGATCACATGGCACTCCGGGAGGTCGAAGGCAACGCCGGCCTGGACCTTGGCGACGTGCTGGGGCCCAGTAGCGACATCTCCACCCGGGAGCGGCTCTCGGGCTGGCGCAGGGTCGTGGTCGGCTTGGCGTTCCCCGCCCTCCTGCTGACGGTCTGGTCGATCCTCAGCGCCAGCGGCCTGCTCTCCGACCGGCTCCTGCCCGCGCCGGCCGACCTGGCCCGCAGCGCGCGCGACTTCGTGGTCGCCCCCCAGCGGGAAGCGGTGCCGGGCGTCGTCCCCTTCCGGGGCGCGGCGGTCGAGCACATCCGGGCCAGCGTCGGCCTGTGGGCAGTGGCCTACGGCATCGCCCTCTGCGTAGGGCTGCCGCTGGGGCTGGGCCTGGGCCTCTCGAGGTGGATGGCCGCCGCCGTCGACCCGCTCTTCGAGGCCCTCCGCTCCGTCCCGATCACCGCCTGGCTGCCCATCGCCCTCGTGTGGTTCGGCCTGGGCTCCGGCGCCGGCCGTTTCCTGGTGTTCGTCGGCGCCGTCTCGCCGATCGTGGTGGCCACGGCCGACAGCACCGCCCGCGTGCCGAAACAGCTCGTCGACACGGCGAGGATGCTCGGCACCCGACAGCGGGACCTGGCCCGGCGCGTGTACCTCCCAGCGGCCCTTCCCGGCATCGTCACGGGCCTGCGGCTCGGCCTGACGTTGGGGTGGACCACGGTGATCGTCGCCGAGCTGACCGGCGTGAACCGGGGCCTGGGGGCGATGATGTTCGCGGCCCGGGAGGTGAGCCGGCTCGACCAGATCATCGTCGGGATGGCCACCTTCGCGATCATCGGCCTGGCCGGTGACATCCTCCTGCGCGCCGCATCCCGCCCACTCACCCGGTGGGCCGACGCCTGAGCACCGAACCGCTGCGCACGGCGGTGGCCAAGCAGGCGGCGGCTCCCGCGCCGGCTGCCCTCGCCGCCGTCGGCGTGGTCAAGGCGTACGGAGCGCTTCCCGTGCTGGCCGAGATCGACTTCTCCGTAGCTCCTGGCGAGATCGTCGCCTTCCTCGGGCCCAGCGGGTGCGGCAAGTCGACCCTGCTGCGGGTACTGGCCGGTCTCGAGCCTCCTGACCGCGGGCGAGTGGAGGTCGGTGGCCAGCCGGTGCGGGGCCCGTCACCAGATCGGCCCATGGTCGTGCAGGGCGCCACGCTGTTCCCCTGGCTCTCACTGCGGGCCAACCTCGAATGGGGGCCGAAGGCGCTCGGCAACCGCCAGGCCGAGGCCATCGTCGACGAGCTGCTCGAAGCCACCGGCCTGAGCGGTTCCGGCGGCCTACTCCCCCGCCAGCTCTCCGGCGGCATGCGTCAACGGGCGGCCATCGCCCAGGTCCTGGCCAACCAGCCACCTCTCCTGCTCCTCGACGAGCCGTTCGGCGCCCTCGACGCCCAGACCCGCCTGCGCATGCAGGAGTGGCTCATCGGGCTGCTGGCCGAGCGGCGGACAGCCACCCTCCTTGTCACCCACGACGTGGAGGAGGCCCTCCTTCTCGGCCACCGCCTCCTGCGGCTCTCGCACCGCCCCGCCGTCGTTCTCGAGGAGCTGGCTCTCGACCTGCCCGGGCCGAGGGGACGCAGCACGCTGGCCGATCCTCGGTTCGTACAGCTGAAGGCCGACGTGTTGGCCCGAGTGCTCGATGCCTGAGGGGCTGCGGGCAGACGACTGGGCCAAGTACGTGGCTGGGTACCACGACGCCAATCCAGGCATCACCGAGGACGTCCTGGTCGACGCACGCGACGACGAAGGACGGTCGCCGTACGACTGGCTGGTGGAAGCGGTGCCCTCCGCCGCCTCAACGGTGCTCGACCTGGCCTGCGGCAGCGCGCCGCTGGCGCGGCTCTTGACCGCGGCGCGGGTGATCGGCATCGACCAGTCGGCCGGCGAGCTGGCCCGCGCCCGGGCCGGTGGGGGGCGCCGGCTGCTCGTGCGGGCCAAAGCCGTCGCGCTCCCGATCGCCGATGAATGGGCCGACGCCGTCGTGGTGTCGATGGCCCTGATGCTCCTGTGCCCGCTCGGCACCGTCCTCGCCGAGATCCGCCGGCTCCTGCGGCCGGGCGGCACAGTCGTGGCCACGCTGCCGATACGCGCCACGTCCCCGGGCCCGGAGGGGACGCCGACCTTCGGCCGGATCCTCACCGCCCTCGGCCAGTCCGCGAACAATTACCCCGAGCGCCTCGACGACGCCACGCTCGCCGACCGGTTCCCCGCGGCTGGCCTCACCCTGGCCGCCGACGAGACCAAGCTTTTTTCCCGCACTGTGGCGGACCCTGCCGACGCTGGGCAGATCATCCGCTCCTTCTACGCCCCGGGCGTCGGTCCGGACCGGGTCACGGCGGCGGTCGCACAGCTGCAGGACGAGGTGCGTTCGGCGCCGGTGACGATCACCTACCGGATACGCCGCCTTGTGGCCCGGCGGTAGGCGTTCAGCCCGACTCGGCGGCGGGCGAGCGGGTCTCGACCCGCTCCCGCACGAGGCTCACCACGTCGCCGTAGGTGCGGACACAACCCAGCACCTCCTCGGGCAGGGCGATGTCGAACTCGTCCTCCAGCACCATGGCCAGCTCGACCGCGGCGAGGGAGTCGACGCACAGGTCCTCGCCGAGGCGGGCGCCGGGCTGCAAGCGGTCGGGGTCGACGTCGAGGTGGACGGCCACGACCGTACGGACCCGCGGCTCCATGGTTTCGCTCATCTTCCCGCCCGTACCGCGGCCGACTGCAACTCCAGTTCCATCGTCTCCCTCAATGCCAACTTGTCGATCTTGCCGGTGCGGTTGCGGGGGATCACGTCGACCACGCGGACGTGGCGGGGGACGGCGTAGTCGGCCATGTGCCCCGCCACCCACTGCTGGACGGCAGCCGGGTCGACCGTACGGCCGGTGGCCGGGACGACATAGGTGGCCACCGACTCGTACGCCAAGCGGTCGGGCACGCCGAACACGGCCGCCTCGGCGATGTCGGGGTGGCTCACGAGGAGGTACTCGAGTTCGACGGAGTACACCTTGTTGCCTCCCCTCATGATCATGTCCTTCTTGCGGTCGAGGATGAACACGTAGCCCTCGTCGTCGACCCGGGCGTAGTCGCCGGTGTGCAGCCAGCCGTCGGTCAGCGCGGCCTCGGTGGCGGCGTCGTCGCCGAAGTAGCCGGTCGTGACCATCGGGCCCCGTATCAAGAGCTCGCCCGCCTCGCCACGCGCGACGTCGCGACCGTCGTCGTCCACCACGCGTACGTCGGCGCAGGGCAGCGGACGGCCCACCGAGCCCGGCTTCCGGCGGAACTCCGAGTCGAGCAGGATGGTCGCCGGCGAGTGGGTCTCGGTGAGCCCGTAGGCGTCGTAGAGCCGGAGCTGGGGCATCCGCTGGCGCAGGGCGGCGATGGTGGAGATCGGGACCGGCGAGCCACCGAACGCCCCGATTTCGACGTGGGCCAGCTCGGGCCAGCCGAAGCCCGGGACGCGCAGGAGCAGGGGCCAGATCGAGGGAACCACCATCAGATAGGTGATACGGCGCTGACCGATGAGCTGGACGAACTCCCGGGGGACGATGTCGGCCACGGTCACTGACGTGCCCCCCACCAGCATCATGGGGGTGACCTGGGCCACGTGTCCGGTCACGTAGTACAGCGGGAACACGATGGCGGTGCGGTCGCCGGCTGTGAGCGCCAGCGTGCGGACGTAGGCCAACGCGGAATGCATGGTGCCGCGGTGCACGATCCGGCTGGCCTTCGGCCGCCCGGTGGTGCCGGACGTGTAGATCACCGCGTAGGTGCTGTCCTCGTCGGGGAAGGGCACGGCTGCGCCACGCCACGGGCGGCGGCGCCCGGTGAGGTGGTCGCCCACCTCCCGCACCCGCTCGCCGGGCATACCGGCCTCCGCGCCCGCCCGGCGCAGCCCGTCGGCGTGCTCCGGGTGGCCGAGGGCCAGCGAGGCGCCCGAGTGGGAGAGCATGTAGGCCCACTGGGTGGGGGCGAGCCGGGTGGACAGCCCTACGAACACCAGGCCGGCCCGCGCTGCGGCCCAGATGGCGACCGCGATGTCGAGGCCGTTGCCGAGGCACACGGCCAGCCGGTCGCCCGGAACCAGGCCCTCCTCCGCCAGCCGCTCCGCCGCCCCCTCCACCAGCTCGGCGAACTCGGCGTAGGTCACGTCGCCCTCGGGAGTCTCCAGGGCCACGACGTCGGGGAAAAGGCGCACGGCCCGGTCGAGGGCTTCGACGATGGTGCGCACCCGGTCGGGATAGCAGCGCACCGGGCCGTGGGGGGACGCTTCCACCACCAGGTCGCCGGCGCCGACGATCGTCTCGGTCAGCACGGGTCGTCGGCTGCCGACCGGGCTTCCGACACCGCGCCGGACGCGCCGACGAGCCGGCCCATGGTGCGGTGCAGCTCCTTGACCCGGCCGTGGTCGGCGGCGTAGCAGGTGAACCTGCCGTTGCGGCGCTTGGTGATCAGTCCGGCGGCCAAGAGGACCGAGAGGTGGTACGCGGCCAGCGGCTGGGGCAGGTCGAGCGCCTTGGCCAGATAGCCGGCGCTGCGTGGACCGCGCCGGAGGTGGCGCAGCATGAGCAGGCGGTGCGGTTCGGCGATGACGCCAAGGTCCTCGGAGAGGCGACCGGCTTCATTCTGGGTGACGGCGCTGACCATGGCGTCGAACTTTAGACCGGGGCGGGTCAAGGGCATCAACGCACGCTGATATCGTCCCAGCCGCCGTGATCGACGCTGATGCCACGGTCGCACTGACAGGGATCGGTGCGATCACCCCCCTCGGCGACGCCGCCGGCACATGGTCCCACCTCCTGGCCGGCGAGTCGGGCCTGCAGGCGGCGCCCGAGGCGCTGCGGCGCGCCGGCTGCCAGGTCGTAGGCCGGGCGGGATGGTTCGACGCCGGCGACTTCATGGACCGCAACACGGCCCGGCGCATGGGCCGGTTCAGCCAGTTCTCGGTGGCGGCGGCCGGTATGGCCATGGCCGATGCCGGCCTCGAGGGGTACACCGGCGACGGGCTGGGCGTCGTGGTGCACACCGGCGCCGGTGGGCTCCTGGAAGCTGAAACGGCGGCGGGGCCGGCAGCGGCGCGGCCGGCGCGTGTCAGCCCCCTCTTCACACCGATCTACGGGGCGAACATGGCCGCCTGCCAACCGTCGATCGTGCTGGGGGCCACGGGGCCGGTGCTGGGGGGCGTGGGCGCCTGCGCGGCGGGCGTGCAGGCGGTGATCGACGGCATGCGGGTGCTCGAGCGGGGCGACGCAGAGGTGGTGCTCGCCGGCGCCACCGATGCGGCCCTGTCGCCGATGCTCCTGGGTTCGCTGGCCAACGCCGGGGCACTGGCGGCGGCCGGGCCGGATCCGGCCTCCGCCTGCCGCCCCTACGACGTCCGCCGCTGCGGCATGGTCGCCTCGGAAGGCGCCGCCCTCTTCGTGCTGGAACGGCTGGACCGGGCCCGGGCGAGAGGCGCCCGGGTGCTGGCCGTGGTGGCCGGTGGCGGCAGTGCGGGCGACGCCTACCACCTGGCCGCCCCTCGTCCCGACGGGCGCGGAGCGGCGGAGGCCATGCGCCGGGCCCTGGTCGACGCCGCGGTGGCCCCCGAGGATGTCGACGCGCTCGTCGCCCATGCCACCGCCACCGTCCCGGGCGACCTAGCCGAGGCCCGGGCACTGCGAGCCATCTTCGGGGCTTCACCCACCGTGGCCGTGACCGCCCCCAAGGCCGCGCTCGGCCACGGGCTGGGGGCGGCGGGGGCCCTCGGCGTCCTGGTCGCCGCGCTGGCCCTGCACAACCAGACCCTGCCCGCCACTCGGGGCCTCGATCCGAGCACGGTGGATCCAGACTGCCTCTTCGACCACGTGACCGGATCGCACCGGGCCGCGGTCCTCTCGTCGGTCCTGGTCAACGCGGCCGGCTTCGGAGGCCAGAACGCGGCCCTGCTCCTGCGCGCCGGTTAGGGCTCCAGGGCCGCCCGGAGCAGGGAGCGGAGGTGGTCGAGGCGGGCCATGACCACGTCGAGAGCCAGGGGATCGCCGCCCAGCAGGCCCTCGAGGAGGGGGATGTCGCTGAAGTAGCTGACCAGGGCCCCGTAGATGGTGAAGAAGAGCTGGGCCGGGTCGTGGCGGCGGAGGCGACCGGCGGCCATCTCCCGCTCGAAGAACGCGACGGCGGTGTCGAAGTACGGCCGCAGGCCCTCACCCAGCTCCACGCCCAGGCGACTGCCGCCCTCCAGCGCCTCCCGCCGGACGAGGCGTACGAACTCGGGGTGGTCCATGAAGAAGCGGAAGCCGGCGGTGAGGATCTTGTCGACCTGTGGCCAGCCCTCCTCGGGGATCTCCGTGGCCGCGTCCACCTCGAGGTACCAGTCGGCCAGGGCCCGCTCGAAGACCTGCCGGTACAGGGCTTCCTTGGAGGGGAAGTGGTGGAGCAGGCTGGGCCGGCGGATGCCGACGCCGGCGGCGATGTCGTTGAGCGAGGTGCCCTCGTAGCCATGCTCGGCGAAGCAGCGCAGGGCTTCGCCCAGAATCGCATCGCGAGTGGAAAGCGAGGGTTCTGTCGTGGCCATCCGGGCCAGCGCCCTCTCAGACAGGGAGAGGCCGGACGCGCGCGATAACCGTCATCTGATGCAGGCTACCCGCCCGGGACATTTCCGGGCGGGCGCTGCTGTGAACGGGCTAACCGGCCAGTTTGCGGGCCGCGTCGGCGATGGACTCGGCATCGATGCCCGCCGCGGCGATGCACTCGTCGGGCTTGGCCGATCCGGGCAGCTTGCTCACGGCCAGCTTGACGAACTTGAGGGGCAGGTCGAGCTGAGCCTCGGCCAGTGCGGAGGCGACGGCGTCGCCGATGCCGCCCTCAGGCCAGTGGTCCTCGACGGTCAACACCCGACCGTCGGTGGCCCGGGCCGCCTCGGTGAGGGTGGCGGCGTCGATGGGCTTCACCGAGTACAGGTCGATCACCCGGGCGGCGATGCCGTCGCCCGACAGGACGTCGGCGGCCTTGAGCGCCTCGTGCAGGGTGATGCCGGCGGCGACGATGGTGACCTTGTCGTCGTCGGAGGAGCGCAGGACCTTGGATCCACCGATCTCGAAGCTCTCGTCCGACCCGTAGAGGATGTCGGTGTTTCCCCGGGTGGTGCGCAGGTAGGCCACCCCCTCGGGGATGTCGGCCATGAGGGCCACGAGCGCCGCCGCCTGCGTGGCGTCGCTCGGGTACAGGACGGTGCTGTTGTGCACAGCCCGGAACGAGGCCAGATCCTCCAGGCCCATCTGCGAGGGGCCGTCCTCACCGATGGAGACGCCGGCGTGCGAGCCACAGACGTTCATGCGGACCTGGCTGACGGCGCCCATGCGGATGAAGTCGTAGGCCCTGGACAGGAAGGCGGCGAACGTGGAGGCGTACGGCATCCAACCCCGGACCTGGAACCCGGTAGCGGTGGCGATCATCTGCTGCTCGGCGATGTAGCACTCGAAGTACCGCTCCGGATGGGCGTCGCGGAAGATCTCGGAGAACGTCGAGTTCGAGACCTCACCGTCGAGCGCCACCACGTCGCCGCGGGCCGCGCCGAGGGCGGCCAGTGCCTCGCCGTAGGCCTTGCGGGTGGAGACCTTGTCGCCGCCCTTCTCGTAGGTGGGCAGCTCGAGCGTGCCGGCCGTCTCGAAGGTGTGAGGCTTCGAGTCGGTGGGCGGCTTGGGCACCTCGATGACCAGACCGCGGTCGCCACCCAGCTCCTCGATGGCCTCCTCGTAGTCGGGGACGGCCTTGCCGTGGGCGTTGAGCTGGTCCTCCACCGACTTCACGCCGGCGCCCTTCTTCGTCTTGGCGATAATCACCGAAGGCTTGCCCCTGGTGGCCACGGCCTCGGCGAAGGCGGCGTCGATGGCCTCGACGTCGTGGCCGTCGACCTCGATGGCGTGCCAGCCGAAGGCCTCGGCCCGGTTCCGGTAGGCGTCGAGGTTCCAGCCGTGGCGGGTCTCGCCGCTCTGGCCCAGGCGGTTGACGTCGATGATGGCGGTGAGGTTCTCGAGGCCGGTGTAGCTGGCCTCTTCGAACGCCTCCCACATGGAGCCCTCCGCCATCTCCGAGTCACCGCATAGCACCCAGGTGCGGTAGTCGAGCCGGTCGAGCTCCTTGGCCGCCAGCGCCACGCCGACGGCGATGGGCAGGCCCTGGCCGAGGGAGCCGGTGGCCACGTCGACCCAGGGGAGGTCCGGCGTGGGGTGACCCTCGAGCCGGCTGCCCAGCTGGCGGTAGGTGCCCATCTCCTCCTCGGTCACGGCCCCGCACGCCTTGTAGATGGCGTACAGGAGCGGCGACGCGTGCCCCTTTGAGAAGATGAGGTGGTCGTTGTTGGGATTGTCAGGCGTGTCGAAGTCGTAGTGGAGGTACTTGCTGATCAGTACCGCCATCAGGTCGGCCGCCGACATCGACGAGGTCGGATGGCCCGACCCGGCGACACCGCTGACCTTCACCGCGTCCACCCGTAGCTGCTGCCCGAGCTCCTGCCACCCCTGCTTCTCGTCGTCCATGGGGCCAATCCTATGTTTTCTTTCTGACCCGTCCTCAACCGGCGACCGATGGGCCGCCGACGGGCCGGTAGCGTTCAGCCAATGGACATCGTGGCCGCCCTTTTCGTGGAGGGGATCGAACAGCGTTCGGTTCCAGGTCCCTCCACCCGCTTCGACCTGACCGGCGTCATGTTCTCCCTGCCGGCCGCCGGTGAGCTGCCGGTGCATGTCGCCCCTCACCTGGTCGTCTTCGTGCGCTGCCCACCCGACGACCCGGGGACGGGGACGCTCGAGGTGGAGTTCCTCGACGCGGCCGGGACGGAGGTGGCCCGCAATGCCCAGCCGGTGACGGTCCAGCCCGGGAAGTTCGGGCGCCTCCTCGTCAAGGGGGAGCTGACGTACGAGGACTACGGCACGATCGAGGCCCACGTGAAGCTGACGGGTGGGGCGCCCGTCGTCGTCCCCCTCACGCTGCTCGCACCCGGGTGACTGGCCCGGGAGGCCAGTCCATGTACCCGATGACGAAGGCCTTCGCCGCCGCACTGTCGGAGCACCCGAACGCGGCGGTAGCCACCGGCGACGTGGTCGGCCGCGTGCTGGAGGGCCTGGGCGACCCGGACCTGCCGCCGGACCTGGCTCTGGTGTTCGTGACGCCGGCACACGTCCCGGAAGTGCACGAGATCGTCGCCACCGTGAACGCCACCCTGAGGCCGACAGCCATGCTCGGCTGCGCCGCCGTCTCGGTGGTCGGTGGCGAGCGCGAAGTCGAGCGGGGCCCGGCCATCTCCCTGTGGGCGGGGCGCACGGGGCCGGTGACCCCGTTCCACCTCGAAGCGAGCAACTCTCCCGACGGCCTGGCCATCACCGGCTGGCCCGACTCCGTTCCCGAAAACGCCAGTGCCCTGCTGCTGATCCCCGACCCGTTCTCCTTTCCCACCGACGAGCTCCTGCGCCGGTTGGAGGACGACCGCCCCGGCATGCCGGTGGTCGGTGGGATGGCGTCGGCCGCCCGGGCGCCCGGTGGCAACCGGCTGGTGATCGACGACAGGGTGGTGACCGGCGGCGCGGTCGGCGCCTTCCTGGGGCCGGAGGTGGACGTCACCACCGTGGTGTCGCAGGGGTGCCGGCCGGTGGGAAGCCCCTTCGTCATCACCCGGGCCGAGCACAACATCGTGTACGAGCTGGCCGGCCGGCCGGCGGTCGAGCGGCTGCAGGAGGTGGCGGCCGCGCTCTCCGACGACGACCGGGAGCTGCTGGCCGACATGGTGCAGATCGGCCGGGTCATCGACGAGAGCAAGCTCGACTTCGGGCCGGGCGACTTCCTGGTGCGCCAGGTGGTCGGCGCCGACCCCAACAGCGGCGCCCTGCGGATCGGAGACATCGTGGAGGTGGGCTCGACCGCCCAGTTCCAGGTGCGCGATGCCTCGTCGGCGGACCAGGACCTGCGGCGGATGGTCGGTGGTCGCACCGCCGAGGCCGCCTTGGTCTTCACCTGCAACGGCCGCGGCACCCACCTCTTCCCGGAGGCCCACCACGACGCCATGGTCGTCTCCGAGAGCCTCGGCGGGGCGCCGGTCGCAGGTATGTTCTGCGCCGGTGAGCTGGGCCCGATCGGTGGCCGCAACTTCATGCACGGCTTCACGGCGTCGGTGGTGCTCCTCTCCAAGGGTTGACGTTCCGGAGACCTCCCAGGAGGAATAGCGTCGAGGTATGACGCGACTCGAGCGACTCTTTCATGAGCAGGGCCAGAGCCCGTGGCTGGACAACCTCAAGCGGGGGTACATCACCAGCGGCGAGTTGACGCGCTTCATCGACGAGGGGATCCGGGGCATCACCTCCAACCCCACGATCTTCCAGAAAGCCATCGTCGGCCAGGCCGAGTACGACGACCAGTTCCGCAGCCTCATGGAGCGCAAGCAGTCGGTCGACGACAGCTACTGGGATCTGGTGATCGACGATGTCGAGCACGCGCTCGACCTCCTGGGGCCGCTCTACGTCGAGAGCGCCGGAGGCGACGGCTTTGTGTCGATCGAGGTGGCGCCCGGACTGGCCAACGACACGGAGGGCACCATCGCCTCCGCCCGCCAGCTCGACGATCGGATCTCCCAACCGAACCTGCTGGTGAAGATCCCGGCCACCGCCGCCGGCATCCCGGCCATCCGCCAGATGATCGCCGAGGGCCGCAGCATCAACATCACCCTCATCTTCTCCCTCGAGCGCTACGCCGAGGTCATCGAGGCCTACTTCTCCGGGCTGGAGGACTGCGACGGCGACCTTTCCCGGGTGCACAGCGTGGCCTCGTTCTTCGTCAGCCGGGTCGACACCGAGGTCGACCGCCGCCTGCAGGCGATTGCCTCTGCCAGCGGAGCTGGGCCAGGGACCGACGAGGCGCTGGCGTTGCGGGGCAAGGCGGCCATCGCCCAGGCCAAGCTCGCCTACGAGCTGTTCAGCAGCCGGTTCCGGGGCGAACGGTGGGATGCGCTCACCGACCAGGGGGCCCGCTTCCAGCGCCCGCTCTGGGCGTCGACGTCGACCAAGAACCCCGCCTATCCGGACACCCTCTACGTCGACAACCTGATCGGCCCCGACACCATCAACACCATGCCCGACGCCACAATTGACGCCTTCGAGCGGCGGGGCACCCTGACCTGCACCATCAACCGGGACCTGGACGAGGCCCACCAGGTGATGGACGACTTGGCGCGCATCGGGGTCGACATGGCCGACGTCGGGCGGGTCCTCGAGGAGGAGGGCGTCGCCTCGTTCGCCAAGTCATTCGACGAGCTCATGGGCGCATTGAACGACAAGGCCGCCGAGCTCCTCGAGTCGAGGTGACCGGACGCCTTCTAGCATTCGCCCGATGACCTCGGACAACCCGCTGGCCGAGGCCACGGTGGAGCGGGTCGCGCCCCCGGCGGTACTGGTCGTGTTCGGCGCGTCCGGCGACCTGACCAGCCGGAAGCTCATGCCCGCGGTGGAGAACCTGGCCCTCCGCCGACTGCTGCCCCCCGGCTTCTCCGTTGTCGGCGTCGCCCGCACGGAGATGGACGACCAAAAGTTCCTGGAACGGATGCAGGAGTCGGTAAAGGAGTTGGGTGACAACGGCGAGGAGGCCAGGCACGTCTGGGACGGCTTCGCCGCCGGTGGCTTCAGGTACGTCGCCGGGGACTACTCCGATCCGGAGACGTTCAAGAAGCTCAAGGACGTCCTCGACGAGATCGACGAGCAGCGCGGCACCGGGCAGAACCGGCTCATCTACCTGGCCACGCCGCCCGACACCTTCCCGGTGGTGGTGCGGGGCCTGGCCCAGTGCGGCCTCAACCAGCCGGCCAGCGAGGGCGCGTTCGTCCGCATCGTCATCGAGAAGCCCTACGGGCGCGACGCCCGGTCGGCGGAGAAGCTCGACGCCACCGTCCACGAGGTCTTCGCCGAGGACCAGGTGTACCGGATCGACCACTACCTGGGGAAGGAGACGGTCCAGAACGTCCTGGCCCTCCGCTTCGCCAACGCGATCTTCGAGCCGATCTGGAACCGGCGCTACGTCAACCACGTGCAGATCACCGTTGCCGAGCAGCTCGGGGTGGGGCACCGGGGCAGCTTCTACGAGAGCGCGGGAGCGCTGCGCGACATCGTGCAGAACCACGTCATGCAGGTGTTGGCCCTCACCCTGATGGAGCCGCCGGCCACCTTCGACGCCGGCGGCATCCGCGACGAGAAGGTCAAGGCCCTCCGGGCGGTCGACATCCTCAGCCCTGAGGAAGTGGCGCACGATGTCGTGCGGGGGCAGTACCGGTCGGGTTGGGTGCAGGGCTCGGAGGTCCACGGCTACCGCGACGAGGAGGGTGTCCACCCCCACAGCCAGACGGAAACCTACGTGGCCATGCGCCTCAAGGTCGACAACTGGCGGTGGGCGGGCGTGCCCATCTACGTCCGCACCGGCAAGTACCTGCCGAAGCGGGTCACCGAGGTGGCCATGGAGTTCAACCGGGTGCCGCACCTGCCGTTCGCCATGAGCCAGGCGGAGGGCCTGGAGCCCGACGCCCTGGTGCTCCGGATCCAGCCCGACGAGGGCATAACCTTGCGTTTCGGGGCCAAGGTCCCGGGCCAGGCGTTCCGGGTGCGGTCGGTGTCGATGGACTTCTTCTACGGCGCCGCCTTCCTGGAGGAGACACCCGAGGCCTACGAGCGCCTGCTGCTCGATGCGCTGCTGGGCGACCCCACCCTGTTCATCCGGTCCGACGAGGTGGCCCAGGCCTGGCGGATCGTCGATCCGGTGTTGGAGGCGTTCGAGGAGGGCGACCTGCCCCTGGCCCGTTACGAGGCGGGCACGTGGGGGCCGCCTGAGGCGGACGCTCTTCTCGACCGGGACGGCCGGCGCTGGCGCAAGCCCTGAGAGCGATGACCAAGCTTGCAGTCACGACCATAGGCTCATGGGAGTCCGAGAACGTCACCGTCGGGCAGGTGGAGAAGGCCCTCACCGACCTCCGCCGCCACCAGCAGCGGGCTGCGGTGCGCACCAGCGTGCTCACCCTCGTCGCCGTGGTCGGTGACGACGCTGAGGCCGACGCCGCCCGGAGCATCATCGCGGACCTCGGTGCCCGTCATCCGTCGCGCACGCTCATCATCGTCCTCGACGACGAGCCCCACGCCCCCAACTGCACCGACGCCGCAGTGTGGGTGCACGCCATCGAGCGGGAGGGCCGCGCCGTCTGCTTCGAGGAGGTCGTCCTCCGGGTGCGGGGCAAGGCCCGCCACCACCTCGACTCAGTGGTGGAGCCGTTCGCCCTGCCTGACGTCCCCATGGTGGTGTGGCTGCCGGTCGGCCTGCCGTCCCCCGGCGACCCACTGATGCGGGCCGCCGACCGGGTGGTGGTCGACAGCCGGGCCGTCGCCGAGGCGGCCGGCGACGTCCTGGCCCGCAGCGCCACCCTGGCCAAGCGCCTGCCGGTGGCCGACCTGTCCTGGATGCGCCTCGTGCAGTGGCGGACCATGCTGACCGGCCTCTTCGAGGGCCAGTTGTACCGCCCGTTCCTCGACGCTGTCGACCGGGTCGAGGTGCACGGCAACCACGGGCCGCGCTACCTGCTCGGCGGATGGCTGCTGCGGCGCCTCAACCTGCCTCCGGCCCGGGTCCAGCTGGCCCGCGACGATCACGTCTCCGTTGTCATCCACGCGGTGTCCGACGGCCGCAAGGGGACGTTCACCGTTGCCCGTCGAGGGGCGGAAAGGGAGATACAGTCCCGCGTCGACATCGAGGACGGGCCCCAGGTCGACCAGACGGTAAGAATGCGGGAGCAATGGCCGTCGTTGGCGCTGGCCTCGGCGCTGACGAGGGTGGGCCACGACGAGATGTACGAGGAGGCCCTGGCGGGCGCCCGGGATCTGCGGCTGGCCGAGGGAGGCGAGTGAACGGAGAGGTCATCACCGTCGACGACGTGCCCGGAGAGTTCTCCGAGCGGGTGGTCGAGGCGTTCCTGAACCGGCCCGGGGACGGGTTCTCGCTGGTCCTGTCGGGCGGCGGCACCGCTCGCCGGTGTTACGAGCGCCTGGCCGAAGACGGCGCCGACCAGATCGACTGGTGGCAGGTCGACGTGTTCTGGGGCGACGAGCGGTGCGTGCCGCCCGGCGACCCCGACTCCAACGAGCGCCTGGGCCGCGAGGCATTGTTGGAGCGGGTGGGCGCGGCCAACGCCGTCTATCCGATGCGCTGCGACGATGGTCCCGACGCCTACCAGCAGCGGGTGGCCCAGGCCGGCCGCCTCGACCTGCTCCACCTCGGGCTCGGCCCGGACGGGCACACGGCGTCCCTGTTCCCCGGCTCGAGCGCCCTCGACGCCGATCCCGGCCGGCTGGTGGTCATGAACGAGGACCCCACCGGCCGCAACGTCCACCGGCGCATGACGCTCACCTTCTCGGCCATCGCCCGGGCCCGGCTGGTCGTGGTCACCGTCGAGGGCGAGGAGAAGCGGGAAGCGTTCACCGCCGTTCGCCGGGGCGACCCCGACCTCCCTGCAACCCGGATAAAGGCCGACCACCTCGTCTGGCTGGTGGATCCCGCAGCCATGGGCTGACGCGGCTCCACCGCTCGCTGACCTAGGGCTGGAACCGCACGTCGGAAACCGTCACCGGCACCCCGCCGGTGACGTTCTGCACCCGGAACAGCAGCTGGCCCACCGGCCGTTGCCAGGTGCAGATGACCGAGCCAGCTGCTCCGCCGCACTGGACGAACGACCACCCGTCACCCGCCTGCCACGGACGGGCGAACAGCGCGGTCACCGCCTCCGGCTGCGCCACCTTCTCCGCAGCGGCCCGGTCGCCTTTGGTCCACGCCTCGAAGAGGGCCTTGGCGTGGCCCTCCGGGGACGAGGCGGGCGAGGTCGTCGTGGGCCCCGGTGTGACGGTGGTGGTGGGCGCCAGGGTGCTGGTGGACGAGGAGGACGACGACGACGAGGTGGTGCTCGCCTCCAGCGTCGTCGGCGGGGGGGCCGCCACTGGCTTGTCCCCGCCGTTCGAGCAGGACGCCAGCAGCATGACCGCGGTCACCACACCGGCCGCCAGCCGGGGCGTCCCCGGGCGCCAGGACACTGCGACGCCGCGACCTATGGCTTCGGGGCCAGCAACCCGCCCAGGCCGTCCGTGACGCCCCGCAGCAGGTCGCCCAACAGATCGGCCGTGGGCGCAGGGGACCCTCCGTAGGCGGCGAGCTCGGCCGCCGAACCGGCGAAGATGGAGTCGTCGACGCGCCCCGTTACTCCCGGCACGATCGCGTTGGAGGTGTACTGCCACCACGTCCACCGGCTCCACCGGTCGGTCTTGGGCGAGGATCCGGGAATGGCTCCGTCGTTGGCGCCGTAAGACGCCAGCCACAGGGGGTACTGCGTGAGCCGGCTGGTGGGGACTCTGTAGAGGTAGGACTCGTAGCTGTAAAGGATCGGTGTGCGGCCGGTGGCCTTGGCCACCAGCCCGAGCCATTCGGCGGCCCAATCGCCCACCCCGGGGCCGCTCGCGACTTCGAGATCGAGGACCGCCACCTCGCCCGGGCCCAACGGGCCCACAGTCCTGATGAAGTGGCTGGCTTCCGCCGCCGCGCTGTTCCGGTCGGGCCGAGCGAAGTGGTAGAAGCCGCGCAGCACCATGCCGGCGCCCGCCATCCCGGCGCGGTTGGCCGCGAACGTGTTGTCGACGAAGGTCTGTCCCTCGGTGGCCTTGGCGAAGGCGAACAGGCGACCGGAGCGGCGCACCGTCCCCCAGTCGATCGGCCCCTGCCAGCTGCTCACGTCGATGCCGTGAATGTGCGGCGCAGCGGACGCCGGGCCGGCGGTGAAGGCGCCCACAGCCGCAACAGCCACCGCACCCACGACGAACGCGAGCGCCGACGAGATCGCCCTCCGAAAGCGAGCCTGGCCCGAGACTCCCAAATCCCCACCCCTCACCGCGACGGTCACGCCCAGGAACCCCCGGGCGGCTGAACGACGAAGGCTAGTTCGAACGGGAGCATCCCGGTTGGACCGGCGTCATTCGACCGTTTCCCCCTGCACCTACTGTGGGGACGTGACGCCGGCCGAGCTCCTGGGCGTGCCCCTGCCCGACCTGCTGGCCGAGGCGGCCGCTCTCAGGGACCGGGCCCACGGGCGCCGGATCACGTACTCCCCGAAGGTGTTCGTCCCCCTCACCCGCCTTTGCCGGGACCGGTGCGGCTACTGCACGTTCGCCACCGCCCCAGGCCGTCTGCCGTCGCCCTACCTCTCGCCTGAAGAAGTTCTCGCCGTCGTCTCGGCCGGCGCGGCGGCCGGCTGTCACGAGGCCCTGTTCACCCTGGGGGAAGCGCCTGAGCACCGGTACCAGGTGGCCCGCTCGTGGCTCGACGACCACGGCTATGCGTCCACCGTCGACTACCTGGCGGCCATGTGCGCCCTGGTGCTGGCCGAGACCGGCCTCCTCCCCCACGCCAACGCCGGCGCCCTGTCGGCCACCGAGCTGGCCGCCCTGCGGCGCGTCTCGGCGTCCCAGGGGATGATGCTCGAGTCGCTGAACCCGGCTCTGGAATGCCACCGGGGCGCACCCGACAAGGACCCCGCCCGCCGCCTGGCCACCCTGGAGGCGGCGGGCGCACTCCGCATCCCCTTCACCACCGGCATCCTCGTCGGCATAGGCGAGAGCCGGCGGGACTGCCTGGACGCCCTGGAGGCCATCGCCGCCTCCCACCTCCGCCACGGGCACGTCCAGGAGGTCATCGTCCAGAACTTCGTGCCCAAGGCCGGCACGGCCATGCGGGCCTCAGCCGCCTGCCCGCCGGAGGAGGAGCTCTGGACCCTCGCCGCGGCCCGCATCCTCCTGCCGCCGGAGGTGTCCCTCCAGGCTCCCCCCAACCTCTCCGACGACTTCGGCCGCCTCCTCGACGCAGGCATCGACGACTGGGGGGGCGTGTCGCCGGTGACCCCCGACCACGTCAACCCGGAGCGACCCTGGCCGGAGATCGACCGGCTGGCGGCGGTGACCGAGGCCCGGGGCTTCGAGCTGGCGCCCCGGCTGACCATCTACCCCCGCTACGCCGTGGCCGCCGACCGCTGGCTCGACGCAGGCTTGCACAGGCCCGTGCTCCTCCGTTCCGACGCCGAAGGGTTGGGCCGCGACCGCCCCGACTGGCACGCCGGGGGCGCCACCGAGCCGGCCCGGCTCCTTCCGGGTACGCCTCGGGCCGGTTCCGCGGTCGGCGAGGTCCTGGCCGGAGTCGTGGGCGGCCAGGAGGTGGGGGTCGAGGAGATCGTCACCCTGTTCTCCGCCCGAGGACGGGAGGTGGCCGCGGTAGCCGCGGTGGCCGACGACCTCCGCCGGCAGGCCGTGGGCGACGTGGTGACCTGGGTCGCCAACCGCAACATCAACTACACCAACGTGTGCACCTTCAAGTGCCGGTTCTGCGCCTTCTCGAAAGGCCCGCTGTCCCTCAACCTGCGGGGCGACCCGTACCTCTTGGGCGTCGAGGAGATCCAGCGCCGGGTCGTCGAGGCGGTCGACGCCGGCGCCAGCGAGGTGTGCCTGCAAGGCGGCATCCATCCCAGCTTCGACGGCGACTACTACGTCGACGTCTGCCGGACGGTCAAGGAGGCGGCGCCGGGGATCCATGTCCACGGCTTCACCGCCCTGGAGGTCACCGAGGGGGCGCGCCGGCTCGGCGAGCCCCTTGCCGACTACCTGCGGCGGCTGATCGACGTCGGCCTGGCCACCCTGCCCGGCACGGCCGCGGAGATCCTCGACGACGAGGTCCGGGCCGTCCTGTGCCCGGACAAGATCGACACCGAGCAGTGGCTGGAGGCCCACCGGGTGGCCCACGCGGTGGGCCTGCGTTCGAACATCACGATCATGTTCGGGGCGGTCGAGCAGCCCGTGCACTGGGCCCGCCACATGGTGCGGACCCGGGCTTTGCAGGCCGAGACCGGCGGGTTCACCGAGTTCGTGCCGCTGCCGTTCGTGCACATGGCCACCCCGCTGTTCCTGCAGGGGCGGGCCCGGCGGGGGCCGACGTTCCGGGAGACGGTGCTCATGCACGCCGTGGGCCGGATCGCCTACACCGGCTACCTGTCCAACATCCAGGTGTCCTGGGTCAAGCTGGGCGCCGACGGCGCCCGCCAGATCCTGCAAGCCGGCGCCAACGACCTCGGCGGCACGCTCATGGACGAGAACATCTCCCGGGCGGCCGGGGCGGCCCACGGCCAGCGCATGGACGAAGAGGCGTTCCGGGCGATTGTGGCCCCTTTGGGCCGGCGCCTGGAACAGCGCACCACCCTGTACGGCCGGGTGGCCGCTCGCTGTTGACTGCTGGCTGTTAGCGGGCCCTGGCCCGATCGGCCCGGTCCGGGGGGCTCAGGGACACGCCCTGCAGCAGATGCTCGGACTGCCGGGCAACCAGCTTCTCGACGTACTCCGGCGCCGCCTGCCGGGACCGGGCAGCGTGCAGGATCAGAGCCTTCGGGGACAGGATGCGCTGCTCGAACCACGACATGCCGAAGAGGAGGAGGCTCAGCAGTCCCAGAGAGACGATGACCAGGACCATCGAGGACAACATGGCTTCATCTTGCCCCATCGACACGTCATCAAACGGGATGCTCCCGTGAGAGGGTGGGGAATGAGCGAGCCGCAGGCGAGCGAATCAGCGAGCACAGTGCCCCGCTCGTCGGGGCGGCCGCCGAAGGCGGCGGTCCGATGAGTGATCGCCACCGGTACCGGACGGGGGACCCCGACCTCGACGAGCGGCTGCTCCAGGTGCTGCAGACGGCAGGGGCGACCGAAGACGTCGACCAGCTGTTCGAGATCCTGGTGTCAGCGGTACGGCTCGCCGGGGACAAGGCCGACCGGCTCAACCTGAAGATCACCAACGCCGCCCTGAAGGAGATGCGGGAGGCGTTCAACGTCTTCGCCCCCTACCGGGAAGTCCCCAAGGTGACGATCTTCGGGTCGGCCCGCACCCTGCCCGAGGACCCGCTGTACCTTCAGACCCGGGACCTGGCCTCCGCTCTGGCTGCCGCCGGCTGGATCGTCGTCACCGGCGCCGGCCCCGGGATCATGGCGGCGGGCGCCGAGGGGGCCGGGCCGGAGCACTCGATCGGGGTGAACATCCGTCTGCCGTTCGAGCAGCTCAACCCGGCGTTCGACTCCGACAACCGGCTCGTCACCATGAAGTACTTCTTCACCCGCAAGCTGATGCTGATGAAGGAGTCGGCGGGCTTCGCAGTCCTCCCCGGGGGCTTCGGCACCCTCGACGAGGTCTTCGAGCTGCTCACGCTGCTGCAGACCGGGAAGGCCGCCCCGGCGCCCATCGTGCTGCTCGAGGTACCGGGCGGCACCTATTGGCGGAACTGGGAGCACTTCGTGCGCAACGAGGTGGTGGCCCGGGGCCTGGTGTCGCCCGACGATCTTTCGCTGCTGCGCATCACCGACGAAGTCACCGCGGCCACGGAGGAGATTTTCGGCTTCTTCCGAAACTACCACTCGATCCGATACGTGGGCACCCGCCTCGTCATCCGGCTTCGTGCCGCTCCCAGCCGGGCTGAGATGGCGGACCTCAACGACCAGTTCGCCGACATCTGCGTCCGCGGGCGGATCGAGAGCGCCCCGCCCCAACCGGCCGAGGTTTCCGGGAACGACCATGTCGAGCTGCCGCGCATCGCCCTCCACTTCGACCGGGCCAGCCACGGTCGCCTGCGCGCTCTCATCGACGCGCTGAACAGCCTGTCCTCCGCCCCCCCGGTGGCTGCTCCCGACCCCGACAGCGCCGAGGCCGCCGGGTCCCCCCCGGAGGTCGACGAAGACTCCGACATCGAGGCCGCCGTGGACTAGTGCTTCGCCGGCCCGGTCAGGGGCGGCGCCCGGCGCGGTCGAGGGCGCGGAGCGGTGGGACGGCGTCAATCACCCGGCTGAACGACACCAGCTCCCCCGCGACGTTCAGCGCCGCGACCAGGACGAGCACCATGTCGCGCGCCGCCGGGCCGCACGCCGCCACCACGCCCAGGCCGAGCACGGCACCGAGCACGTTGGAGCCGGCGTCGCCCAGCATGAGGCGCTCGTGGAGGTCGTCGAGGAAGACGCCCAGCGCGGCGCCGACAATCACTGCGATGCCACTCAATGGCGCGGTCCGGTGGGCGGCGACGGCCAGGACGAGGAAGGCGCCCAGGCTGCACTTCACCGTCCGCCCGGGGGCCCGGTCGAGAAGGTTGGCCAGGTTGGCGCAGAGGGCCACCAGGGCGGCGTCGGCCAGCAACCGGCCGGGCGACTCTCCTACTATCGGGGCCACCACCAGCAGGGCGAGCACGCCGCCGCCCAGGAGCTTGAGGGCGCCGGTCGTCACCCGACCCTGGGCCAGGGCGCCGAGATGGCCCCGAAAGCCGCGTTCTGCGCCGCCGTCGGCCGCCGGGACCCCTCCTCCCCCACCGGCCAGGTCGTCGATCAGGCCCAGCAGTCCGTAGCCCAGCGCGGCGAGGAGGACCAGCCCCCGGACGCCGGCGACGCCCGGTCCGTCGCCCACGCCGAACGATCCGACAAGAGCCCGCCCCCCTTCCACCAGCACGGCCGCGAGGGGCAGGACGATGCCGGCGGAGGTAGGCAGGGCCCGGCCCCGGAAGTTCTGGCGGGCCAGCGCCGGAAGGGCGAACAGCGGCCGGGCCGCCAACCACGTCAGCCGGGCGCCGAGGTAGCCGACGACCATGGCGGCCGCGAGGGATCTCACCGGATCTCGGCCCGGACCGGCTTCCCGACCGGCTCCAGAAGTGTGCTTCGACCCGGACGGTCGGCCAGCGCCAGGAGAGCCAGGACCGGCCCGACCAGCACCATGACCATGGCCACCACCACCACGCCCGAATCGTTCACGGCCATGCCGATGAGTCCGGCAGCCAGGGCGCCCAGCACGCCGACCCGGAGCGGGGACCCTTCCGGGACGAGGGCGCGGGCCCTGGCGCTGCTCAGGAGCACGACGAGCACCCCGATGGCGATCACCGGCGTCACCGCCGTCCAGAACGACTGGCCCACCGCGTCGAGGGTCACCTCGGCCCGGCGGGCCAGCGTGTCGAGCAGGCCGCCCTCGCCCGAGCGCAAGGTCGCCGACGCCAACCGGCCCAGATGGGTCCGCGCTTCCGGCGGCCGCGACAGGTCGGCGGCGGTGAGCAGCCCGACGACACCCACGGTGGACAGTCCGACCAGCGCCGCCGTCCGCAACGTCAGGCGCCTCCCGGCCAAAGCGAGCACGGTCAACCCGGCGACCGGCACGAGCGTCACCACGCCGCCCACGTCGGCCCCGAGGAACGGCGCACCGTCGACGAACACCACCAAGGCGAAGAGGGCGGCCGCGGTGACGAGCGCCTCCTGCCGCCGCGGCGCGTGGGTGACGTGCAGCCCCGCGAGGAGGAAGGTAGCGCCGGCCAGGACGCCGAACGCGGTGTTGCCGATGCCGAAGTAACGGGATGCGGTCTGCGGGGCGTAGCCGAGGATGCCGGCCAGCTGCAGGCGGGCGCCGGTGGCCACGTCGGCCACCAAGAGCGCCACGGTGGCTCCCAGGATCCACGCCAGCGGCGACAGTGGCTGCCGGCGGGCCCGGGAGGCCAGCGCCACCACGCCGGCGTCGAGGGCGACCAGGACGGCCAGCCCCGCGTTGCCCATCTCCGGCACGAACGGCACCGCCCGCAGCAGGAGAGCCGCCAGCGGGAAAGCGGCCACGGCCAGCGCGGCGAGGCGCAGCCACGACCGACGGATCCACGGCGCCCGGCCGCGGGGGTCGGCGCCGATGAGCACGAAGGCCGTGAGGAACCACAGGCCGACCTGGGCGGCGATGAAGGCGGTGGTCACCGGGAGCCACAGCCGCTCCCGCCACGCCCCGTCGCTGTCGAGGTCGGCCAGCCGGGCCAGGTCGGCCGTCCCGGCGCGGTAGCGCAGCGGTCGCCCGGGTAGTTCCTCCGCTCCGGGCGCCCCCAGCGCGGCGAGCACGGTGGGGGCGACGTCGGTGAGGGTGACGAGGCCGACGCGGCGGGTCGACGGCGAGTGCAGGTAGCCGGGGACGACCCCCGCTCCGGCCGCCACGACGGGCGTCAGCCGCCACTCCTCGGCCGGCGGGGTCACCGAAACCACCAGCAGCAGGGTCCGGGGCGGCACGTCGCGCGCCAGCCGGTCGAGAAGCTCGTCGGCAGCCGCCAGCGCGGCAGCCCGGGAGCGGGCGACGTAGGCCTCGGCCGCTCCGATGTCGGCGACGGCGGCCACCCGTTCGAGGTCACCGGGGTCGACCAGGACCACGTCGGCCTCGGCGAGGGCAGCCAGCGTGCGATCGGCCACCACACCGACTGCGGCCCGGTGGCCAAAGGGCGCGGCCCGCTCGTCGGCGAGGAGGTCAGTGGCCGACACGCTGCCACCGTCGACCACCCCCTGGCTGTCCATCAACGCCACCGCCGCCGGCCGGGCGATGTTGGGATGGCCGGGGATGGACAGCTCGCTGAGGTTGGCAGCCAGGTCGGCGCTACCCACTACGGCGGTGCGCCGGCCAACGGCGTGGAGGGCGTCGCCGAGGGCGCCGGGCCGCGTGGGAAGGTGGGGCCCAGCCGAAGCCCGCACCTCGGCCGCGGCGGGGACCAAGATCTTGCCGTTGCGCTCGACGGCCGCGTCGGCGGCTGCGCCGGCATGCACCCGGCTGCCGGCGCCGAGGGTCGCGTAGCCCTCGCCGACCGTCGGCAGGTCGGAGCGGGTCCGCACGCTCATGGCCGCCACCGCGCCACCGGCGACCAGGCGGTCGAGGGCGGGCATGGCTCCGGTGCCCACGTCGTCCCACCGGAGGCCGGGGAGCCCCACCAGGAGCACCTTGTCCACTCGGGTGGTCAGCGCCACGCTCGAGGGCACCGACCGGGCGCCGGACCACGACACGGCGGCGACCGTCAACAGCACGACGGCGACGATTGCCGCCATGCGGCTGCGGGACGAGACCAGCCGCGGCCAGAGCGCACGGGCGACGTCCGCACCCTGGCGGGCGCGGTGGGCGAACCCGGCCAGGCTCCGACCGGTGTGGCGGTGGTCCATCTCGACCGGCAGCTCCACCACCCGGGCGCCGGCGCGGGCCGCGTCGACGGTCATGCCAACCTCCAGCCCGAACCGGGGGGCCAGGTCGAGCGACCGAAGCAGACCACCCCGCACCGCCCGCTGGCCGGACAACGGCGCATGGACGACGAACCCGTCCGTGCCCCTGCGGATACCGGCGCCGGCCAGTCGCCGCACCACACCGAACCCGCCGCGGCCACCTGCCGAGGGCAGCACACCGATGGTCATGTCGGCATCTCCGGCCAGGACCGGATCGAGCAGCACGCCGGCTCCGGTGGCCGTCGCCCCGGTGTCGGCGTCGACCAACAGGTAGACGTCGGTCTCGGGGGTGGCCGCTACGGCGGCTGCCACCGCCCCCGCCTTGCCCCGGTTCTCGGGCAGTTGCAGCACCCAGGCGCCCGCGGCCCGCGCCTCCTCAGCGGTGGCGTCGGTCGACCCGTCGTCGACCACGAGCACCTCCCCCACCCCGGGCAGCGCATCCAGCGCGGCCACTGTCGCCCCGATGGAGCCGGCCGAGTCTCGGGCCGGGACAACGGCCACGATTCGGGGAGGCCTCTGGGTCACTGCGATCTCCTGGTCGCGGCTCATGCCGCGTGCTCCGGTACGGCCGGGAGGCGGCGGAGGGCCAGCTCCGGCGCCCGCAGCGCCCACTGGACGGCGAGGTAGGCGCCCACGCCCGCAGCACCGCCCAGCCCCACGGCCAGGGCGGCCCCCAGGCGGCCGGCGGAGGGCACGAGGTCCGCTACCACCCGGGCGACGAGGCCGGCCACGACCGCACCGGCCAGGCTGCGGGCGACCGTGGCCCCCACCGGCCACGGGACGCCGATCCTCCGGCGCACCAGCACGCCGAGGGCCACCGCCCCGCCCACCATGGCGACGGAGTGGGCCACGCCGATGGCGACCATCCGCCCCGTTCCCGTTCCCGAGGCCATGGCCCACAGCGTCGCCATGAGCGCCGAGCCGGCGAGGGCCACCCCCACGTTGACCAGGGCCGGGCTACGGGTGTCGCCCGCCGCGTACGACGCCCGGGTGAGGAGGTGCAGCCCGGCATAGCCGGCCAGGCCCAGGGCGTAGGCCGCCAGGGCGGCGGCCACCAACCTGCTGCCTGCCTCATCGAGCGCTCCGAGCTCGATCACCCGCAGCCCGGGCCCGGCCAGGGCGACGAGCAGGGCGGCTGCGGGCAGGATCAGGAAGGCGATGCTGCGGGCGCCCCGGCCCAGGGCCTCGGCGAAACCGGTCCACCGACCAGCCTGGGCGTCGGCAGTCAGGCCCGGGTACACGGTGGTCAGCACGGGGTGGGCCAGGATGGCGAACGGCAGCAGGAAGGTGGTGAAGGCGATGTGGTACGCCACCACCCCTCCCTCCACCCGGTTGGCCAGCACCAGGGTCACGGCCACCAGCAGCTGGCTCATCGTGAGGTACACCACCCCCCAGATGCCGGCCCGGCCCAGCGCCCGCAGCGCCGGGTGGCGTGGATCCCAGCGGGGCCGCAGGCGCAGGCCGGCCCGGCGCAGGGCGACGACGGGCACCGCAGCCATGGCCACCACGCCGGCGGTGGTGCCCAGGGCCAGGAGCAGGCGGTGGGACAGGGGCAGGTCCAGGCCGCGGTCGCCGCCCGCCAGGACTCCGAAGGCCACCATGGTGGCGATCACCACCAGGTTGTTGGCCACGGGTGCGAACGCTGCGGCCGCGAAGCGCCGGGAGCCGTGGAGCACCGCGGTGGCCACCGAGCTGACGGCGTAGAACAGGATCTGCGGCACGAACACCCACAGCAGGAACCCGCCCAGCCTTACCTCAGCCTCACGGATCCCCTCGTCGGACACGGCCACGGTGAGGGCGCGCATGATCCAGGGCCGGGCCAGCAGGCCGGCCACCGTGACCGCCCCCAACACGGCCAGGGCTACCCCCAGGACCGCCCCCGCCAGGCGTTCCGCGTCGTCCTTCCGGCCCTCGTCGAGCAGGGCGACGAACGGAGGTACCAGCACCGACGAGAGGATCCCGGCCGCCAACAGCTCGAAGAGAAGGTTCGAGACCAGGTTGGCGGTCTGGTACGTGTTGCCCAGGTACGTCGTGCCGAGAGCACCACCCACGGCCACCACCCGCACCAGCCCGGTGACCCTGGCGGCCACGTTCCCAACGGTGACCTGGCTACGTGGCCCCCACCTCACGGGATCTGGGCGGGGAGGATGCGCTGGGCGCCCGGCCCGACGCCGTAGTGCCCGAACCGGGGGACACCCAGGTCCTCGAGGGCGAGCACCGCGGCCGTCTGGCCCATCGGCGACTCCAGATTGTCCACGGTGGACAGCCGGCCCGAGGCGATGTCGCCCCGTAAGAGGCCGACGAACACGGCGCGGCCACCCTGGGTGTCCACGCCGGATTCCGCGGCCACCACTCGGCTGGACGCCTGGGCGTACGCCTGCACGAGGGGCACTGCCACCACGTCGTCGCCCACCTCGGCCCCAGCGCCGGACACCACCAGGTATCTGGTGTTGGCCATTGGCAGCTCGGAGAGGTTTGACGGTGCGGTCCCGGGAGGCGAAGCCTGCGCCCCGGTGGTCGAGGTGGTGGTCGGCGGGCTCTCGTACGTCAGGAAGCCGGCGGACTGCAGCGCAGCCAGCGGGCTGCCCTCGGCGGCTGCCGCCTCACGGGCCTCGGCGACCCTCGCCAGCGCCTGCCGGCGGACGACGTCGGGCCGGTCGACCGGGAGGTCCAGGGCCGTGGCCAGGGCGCGCACGTCGCTGTCGCTCGCCAGGCGCATCTTCGAGGTGAACCAGATGGTGCCCTGCATCGTGGCCTGGGCGCTGATGAGGGCCTGCCGCAGCTCGTCGACCGGTCGGCGGTCGACGCCGGCCACGGCGACGACCATCACCGGGATGTTGCGCAGGTGGCCCCGCAACAGCTGGTCCCGAGTGGTGACCGCGAAGTCCTGGCCCTGCTGCACCTGGTCGGCGAGCCGGCCATTCTCCACGCGGATCGCCCCCACCGATCGCTGCACGTCGTCCAGCTTGGCGTTGAGGGCATCGACGGTGACCCGGTCGATGACCGTGGACCCCATGACGATGCCGAGGCCCAGAGCCAGGAACACCGCCACGATCGAGACGATGTGATAGCGGAGGTTGATCATCCGCCGATGGCGTTCCAGGTCTCGGTCAGGGTGAACCAGACGGCCTTGACGAACACGTGCAGGGGCTGGGCCACCGCCACCATCACGATCATGGCGAACAGGGCGGCCACCACCAGCAGGATCACGTCGCTCGTGCGCACCCGGCTCTGGTAGAGCCGGCTCACCCCCTTGGCGTCGAC
>Ga0247713_1000205_pt1 | contig 42459 bp, 50 predicted proteins | sample 21E_NmetaG_FD_189936 | JGI IMG/M metagenome (GOLD analysis project Ga0247713, IMG submission 189936) | Soil microbial communities from hillslope of Landscape Evolution Observatory, University of Arizona, Oracle, AZ, United States - 2-1-E_N | ecosystem: Engineered > Artificial ecosystem >...
ACCCGGTAGTTCCGGAGAAGCAGTCGCGTGACCCTCATCAGTCCACGGCTTCCTCGACCGCTCGGGCCAGGTACTCGTCGCCCCGGTCGCGGATACGGTCGCGGTCGAAGCCGACGAGGTCCTGGCCGGTTACGTACTTCGCCCACTGGTCCGGCAACGAGGCCAGGTCGGGGAGCTCTACGTTCGACTTCGTGCCGGCGAAGTCGGGATGCAGCTTGAGGTGCAGCGCGTGGGCCGAGGCGGCCCGGACCGCGTCCATGTCGAGCATGCGGAACGCCTCGGGGTCGACCCCTTCGAGGAAGAGCCGGACCACCGCGCCCGCGGGCACGGCGGACACCCGCTCCAGCACCCGCTCCTGCACCTCGGCCGGCGACAGCCCCAGCGCGTGCACCGCCGGCGGAGTGAACAAGGGGCGCTGGCCGGTTAGTGGGACGTGGGAGATCCGGCCCGTGTCAGTGTCGAGCACGACGATGCCCTTGGGGCCCTCGGGGTCAGCGAAAGAGAACGTGTCGGTGGATCCGGCGTACCAGATCCCGCTGACTACCTCGGCGTAGGCGTGGTAGTGCCCGAGGAGGGCCAGGTCGGCGGACGACTTGAGCAGGCCGCCGTCGACCTCGATCTCGTTGATGTCGGCGTACTTGGGTTCGACCTGCGGCACCCGGGGGTGGGTCAGCAGCAGGTTGGTGGCGTCCGCGCTGCGGCTGAGCCGGGCCTCGGCCAGGGCGTCGAGGGTGGCGTCGACGGTGAGCATCTGAGGAACTGCGTGCACCACGAGGCCGGGGAAGGAGAAGCGCTCGTAGGCCATGCGGTGGGCGAAGCGGACCTCGGGGAACAGGTCGGCCAGAGCCGAGTAGGGGCTGCCGGTGCCGGGCAGGCGGGGCGTGTCGTGGTTGCCGGTGATGACCACGAGCGGGACCCCATGGTTGCGGATGCGGACCACGGCCCGCTGGGCAATGCGGTAGGACCGGTAGGTGGGGCGGGGATGGTCGAAGATGTCGCCCAGCCATACGACGAGGTCGGGCGTCTGGGCCAGGGCCAGCTCGACCGCAGCGGTGAAGGACTCCTCGAAGTCCCGCTCGCGCTGGTTGAACCCGTCGGCCGTCGTGTACGAGTAGTACGAGCGCCCGAGGTGGGCGTCGCCGAGCGCCGCAACGCGCATCAGTCGACCATCGCCGACACGTTGGCGGGTGCGACCGGGCGGGGCGCAGGAGGTGGCGGACAGTCGCGGACCACGTCGGCCCACAGGTGGATCTTGGCCGGGACGGCGAACGGGGCGTCGAGGTTGGCCAGCAGGCACTCGCCGGGCATGAGGGTCTGGATCTCCGGGCCGAGGGCGGCGATGTCCTGCTTCGACGACGACCGCAGGATGGTGCGGTCCTTCTCGTCGGCCAGCCCGAGGATGAAGAAGGTGTTGAACTGGCTGAGCAGCTCGCCGTCGAGCAGCTTGGGCTGCTGGGTGACGGCGCAGAGCCCGACCTTGAACTTGCGCCCCTCACGGGCGACCCGGGGGAACACGTTGGAGTCACGGTCCTTGCTGGCGGCCAGCACCCGCTGGGCCTCCTCGAGGACGATGGCCACCACGGGCAGCCGCTCGTGGGCCTCCGGCTCCTCGAGATAGGCATTGGACCACTCCTCGAGCACCCGCCGGGTGAGGAACGAAGCGACCAGCAGCTCCTCCGTGGACCCGAGCCCGCTCACGTCGATGAGCACCACCCGTCCTTTGCGCAGGTCGCGCAGCACCGCGGAGCCGACGGACACGTGGGCGTCGGCTGCGATGCACGGCAGCTCCACGATGCGCCGGGCCCGCCGGTGCAGCACCTGCAGGGTGTTCAGCGCCACCCGGTTCCCGAGCTCGACGTCGCGGAAGCCGGGCAGGTCCTCGACCTGCGAGAACGCCAGGAGCCACGACAGCCCCTCGCCGCCAAACTTCCGCTCCAGCTCGAAGAGGGCCTCCTCCTGGGGGCGGGACCAGTCGTAGGCGGTGCGCAGGTCGTCGACGGTCAGCTCGGCCAGGCCGACCCGCAACGACGACGTGTTCGGCAGCGTCCGGGCCGCGTAGGTGCGCAGCCGCTCCCCCGCCCACGGATGGCGGGCCAGCTGCGTGCGGTACTCCCCGTGCGGGTCGATGAGCAGCAGGCCGTAGCGGCCGGCCGAGCGCAGCACGTCGCCGGCCAGCACCATCATGAGGTTGGACTTGCCCATGCCCGTGGTGGCGAAGATGCCCACGTGGCTGGCCAGGCTCTTGCCGGAGATGCCCACCTCGAAGTCGACGACCGTCTCGCCGCTGCGCAGCGTGCCGACCGGCAGGTCGCCCATACGGGTGCGCAGGAAGGCGAAGTCGGCCGGTTCGGGGGCCACCACCCGGGAGAACTGGGTGGGCAGGCTCTTCGGCCGGCGGAAGTCGAGCCCGTCGGGGGTGAGGTAGCCGAGGCAGCGGCAGCTGGCGACCCGGTAGGTCCGCCGGGACTGCTCGTACAGGCGGTGCAGGCCGGGCTCGCCCCGGGCGTCGTCGACCAGCAGCGTGCCGGCCACCCGCTCGGCCCACCCGGGCTCCCGGTGCTCGGTGCCGTAGGTGACGTCGACGATGCGGAACAGGTACCGCCGGCCGGTGGCCTCGTCGACGGCCACCAGCAGCTCCCCGAGGAACAGGTCCTCGTCGGGCGCAGCCCGGAAGGTGCCTTCCAGGACGTTCTTGCCGAACAGCCGGCCGGTGGACATCAGAACCGCTCCATGAGGTCGTGGCGGTCGGCGAAGGCGCGCTCGCGGACCTCCTGGGGGACGCCCGCCGATTCGAGGAGCTCGTCGACCTCGAACCAGGTGTCCTGGCGCAGCCAGGGCGGGCAGGCGGCCAGGCGGTCGGCGACGGTGAGCGGGTAGGGGTAGCCCGGGAAGCCGGCGTCGTCACAGAGGGCGGCCAGGCGGGACAACGTTTCCTCGGGATCGGCGCCAGGAGACAGGTCGACCCGGAAGGCGTACGGGGCGTCGGCGTCGAGCCGGGCGGCCACCACCCGCGCCCCGGCCCGGCTCGTCGCGACGGGCGCCCACCACATGGCCCGGGGGCCCAGGTCGCGCGCCGCCTCCATCTCCAGCGCGCCGAGCAGCGGCGCCCCTCCGCGGGATAGCGACGACCGTTTGGTGACGGCTGCCACCACAACGTGGCGCGCCGCGGCCCGGACGAGCAGCTCCGACAGCCACGACGGGGGGACGCGCCAGTCCGGTTCCAGGTCGCCGTCGACGAGGACCATGGCACCAGGTGCGGCCTGGTCGACGCAGCGGTCGACCGCCACCCACTCCTCGTGGTCTCGCAGCAGGTTGAGGTCGACCGTCGCGTCGTCGGCGATGCCGAGGCCCAGGCCGGCGGCGACGGCCCGGTTCTCACCGCCGCCGAGCAGGAACGCTCGTAGGCTCCCCTCGTCCTCCACCTCGCAGGCGCCGTACCGGAAGCACGTGCGTGCCGCCCGGGCCACGACCAGCTGGAGGCAACGGGCGTCGGCCACCACGGCTTGGCCGCCGTCGACCGCCCACACCTCCGCGGGAGGGCCGCCCGTCCGGGCCAGCGGCCGGAGCCGGATGTCGGCGTCGAACTGCAGGTGGCCGTTGCCGGGGTCGGCCAGACCCCCGCCTTCCCCGGTGAGGAGCGCGGCCAGCCGCTCGGCCGCGGTCTGGAGCGAGGGGGACGAGGGCAGGAGCGCCGTGGAGACCATCACCTCCAGCATCCCAAGCCCGTGCGACAGTTACAAGCTTGTCATTCCTGCCCACATGGGTAAAGGGGCGGCATGGCACGCGGAAGCGACAAGCACACACCCAGGATCGACGAGAACCTGGCCGACGACACCCGGCCCCTCATCCAGGGCGCGCCCATGGAGTCCCGCTCCGATGAGGGCCGCCTCCAGGAAGGTGCGGCCGACGACGAGCCCACGACCGACGCCCTGCTGACGGGCGACCTCCATCCCGGGCAGGCCCAGGAAGCGCTCCTCGACCACGACGAAGCAGAGGCCCGCAGCAAGCTCGCTTCCTTCCTCCGCCCGTCGATCTGGCCGGCGGACCGGGAGGCGCTGATTCGCTGTGCGGAAGAGGAGCACGCGCCGCCTGACGTCCTCGCGCAACTTCGACGGCTTCCCGAGGGCACGTTCACCCACACCGAGGCGGTCTGGGAGGCGCTGGGCGGAAAGGTGGAGTACCGGCCCTGATGGGCTGGTACTCCTTGGACCGCTAGCCCCCTCCTACCAGCCGGGCTCGGGGCTGGCCGTCGGCTTCTGGCTGCTGGTCGACGGGGCCATGCCACCCCGCCGGTCGGCCCGCACCTGGGCCTCGACCTCGACCTTCCGGGCCGCCATCTCGTTCCCCAGGATCGCCGCCGTCTCAGGAAGGGCGGCAAGGATCTTCGGGAAGAACTGGTTCTCCTCCTCGTCGACGTGGTGCAGGACGGAGGTCTTCAACTTCGTCATGGTGGTGACGAACTCGTCGCTGCCCGGTTCCATGCCTTCCAGCGCCAGGATGAGGTCCTTCGCCTCCTGATGCTCGGCCCGGGCCTCGGCGGCTCCGGCGTTGTCGACCTTGGCGGAGAAGAGGCCGTACAGCATCTCTTCCTCGACCATGGCATGGACGGTCAACTCGAAGAACACCTGCTGGGCGACCGCAGGGTCGCCCGTCTCGTCGAACTGCTTGAACAGCTGCTCCACCCGGCGGTGGTCCTCGGTCAGCAGGGTGACGAAATCGGGCATTGGTAACCTCCTGGACGCGGGCAGATCTTCGCCAGACCTGCCCCGACGACGCCCGGGCCAAACGCCGCCCCCCGCGTGTCGGGAGGTGGCCAGACGTGGTAGTCCTGCACAAGCCCCGAGCCGAAAGTCAGTGACCGATGCCCGACCTCCTCGAGCCTCCGCCTCGGCTCGACCTCCCGATGTTCGCCTACGGCCCGGACAAGCCGGACCAGCCGGCCCACGACCTGCTCAGGGCCTTCGTGGCCCAGACCGAGCCGGCCACGCTGGCCACCGGCGGTCTCCGGGTCCGCGACGGCCAGCCGTTGCTGGACCCCGACGGTTCGGTCGGCGTCAACGGGGTGCTGCTGACGTTCGCCTCCGGGCGGGAGAAGGACGCCTACACGACCGTCTGTGAGGTCGCGGCCCGCCAGCATTACCGCTGGGACATGACGGAGATGCGGGTCGACGGGCGCCCCGGCCGCGTCAACGTGCTCCGCGGCCGCCATCCCGGCCGGGGAAGCTCCGACGAGTGGTTCTCCTCGTGGTCGGCGAGCGACGATCCCCTGCTCCGTTTCGGCCTGGCCCGCGTGCGGCGCGACGCGCTCGAACACGCCGCTGCGGCGTTTCCCGTCGTGACGAGCGACGAGGCGGGCGCCTGGGACCGCTTCTACGCGCTGCAGTCGGCATACCTCCTTCTCTGGTCGGCAGTGGAGCGGTTCACCGCCCTCGCCTACGGTCCGGCTCAGCCCGCACTGGAGCGGACGTGGCGGCTGGGCGACGATCCCCGCTTCCGAGAGTGCGTGGTGGCTGCGGGCGTCGCCCCGAGCCCGAAGACGGCCGACAGCCGCGACCCCACGCGGGCTCGCCGGATCCGCGAGGACGGTGCGGGGGCCATGTTCAGCTGGGACGCGGCACGCCACCTCGTCGCCCACCCCGGGCGGACAGCGTTCGTCGACGGCGTACTTCTCCGCCGTTCACTGATCGACCTCCACGACGCCTTCCGGCTGCACCTGCTCGACAGGCTCCCGGCGCTCAGCACCAGTTGGCGTCAGCTCGACCCTTCAGGCGAGGCCCACCGCTGGCTTTTGCGGCCCCTCGTGGCGTCCGACGCCCAGGGCTGACCTGCGTTGTGGTCAGCCGACATTGGGTGACAGCCAGTCGCACACCAGGCCGAGCGGCGACGCCCGCTCGCCCGAGGTCAATGACCGGTCGGTGACGTAGGACAGCGTCAGCATCATGCCGCCGGAGCTCGGCCGTCAGGTCGGCCGCGCCGCGACGTTGTGCCCTTCGATCGGGAGTCTCGTGGTGCCGTCGGGTGCGATGAACTCGGCGAGCTCCTCCCGAGAGTCGCGCATCAGCCGCGCATACGTGTCCGCGTCGAGGTCTTCGGCGAGCGGTGAGCCGTCGATCTCGCCGTGGACGAATTGCTCGATCGAACCGAACCGGACGGCTCCCAGCTCGGTTCGTGCCACCGTGACCGCCAAGTCAGCTCGGCGCATGAGGTCAGCCACGAGATCGTGGTCGCCCAAGGAGAAGTACGCGCTGATGAGCTCGATGGCCCGGTCGCCGATGTGGCGGCCTGCGACGTCAGCGAACCTCCGGTAGGCGGGTTGTGCGTCGAGCGCGCCCCAAACCTGAACGACGATGGTCCCGTCGCCGGACGCGACACGGCGCATTTCCTGAAGCGAGGCGACCCGATCTGGGAAGTACATCAGCGCCGCTTGGCAGAGCACGGCCTCGAATGAGCCCGGAGGGAACGGCAGATCGGCGGCGTCGCCGCGATGCCATTCGAGCTCCGGACGCAAGCGTCGGGCGACGGCAAGCATCCCTTCGTTGCAGTCGACGCCGACGACCTGTCCACGTCCGCCGAGGCGGTCAGCTGCGGTGCGAGCGACGATCCCGGTGCCACAGGCCACATCGAGCACGCGCTGCCCCGCCGATATCCCGGCCACGTCGACGAGCCGTGCCGCCCACTCGGCGAACAACGCGGGCACGAAGATGCCTTCGTAGGTCTCGGCCGCCGAGTCCGACAGCTGGAACGTCTGGGTTCCCTCGCTCATCGCTTTCTTCCCATTCATCCGTTGGTCACTCCCCAAGCATCCCTTCCGTCTGCACGGAGGTCATGGGGCAAGTGCCCCATTTCCGGTCCCGTTTCCGGTTCCATTGGCTGCTGTCGCTGCGCGAAGCCGAACGGCCATCGGTACCCTGACGGGGTGGTGGGCGCAGACCAGGTCGAACGTGGTCGAGCGGCCCTGGCTGCAGGCGATTGGGAGGCGGCCCGTGTTCACTTCCACGCGGCGCTGGCTCAGGGGGCCTCGGCGGAGGCGCATGAAGGGCTCGGTACGGCGCTGTGGTGGCTGTGCGAGCCTAGGCAGAGCGTCCGCCACCGCGAACAGGCCTTCGTGCTCCTCCGGCAAGCCGGAGAAGCGGCCCGGGCGTGCCTGGTGGCGGTCGATCTGGTCGTCACCTACCTCGTCAACCTCGGAAATGAGCCCGCGGCACGCGGCTGGTTGGCCCGGGGGGAGTCGGTCGAGCGGGAGGCCGGTGCTGACACCGAGGCGCACGGATGGCTGATGCTGGCACGGGGTTACACCGAGCGCGACCCGGATGTGGCGAAGCAGCTGCTGGAGGAGTCGCTGGCGTGGGCCAAAGGCGCCGGCGACGTGGATCTCGAGCTTGTGGCGCTCGCCGACCTGGGCTTGGCACACGTCGCCGCCGGCCGCGTCAGCGAAGGCATGGCGATGCTCGACGAGTCGCTGGCCGCGACGATGGGCGGCGAGCCTCGACGATTCGAGACGGTCGCCTACAACTGCTGCAGCATGCTCGCCGCCTGTCACTTGACGGGCGACGTCGAACGCGCCGGCCACTGGTGCCGAGCCGCCGAGGGGTTCATGGATTCGGTCTCGTGCCCGTTCCTCTCCGCTCGCTGCCGCGTCCACTACGGGAGCCTGCTTTTCGACAGGGGTGCGTGGGATCGAGCCGAGACCGAGCTGGAAGCCGCGGTTCGGATGTCTGAGGACATCGGACCAGGTCCGCGGGAGGAAGCGCTTGCCCGACTCGCCCAGTTGCGCATCCGGCAGGGCCGATTGGAGGACGCCGACACCGTCCTTCTCGGCTGCGATGAGGCAGGCTCCGGACGGCTCGCGGCAACCGCCCTGCGACTGGCGTGTGGCGAATCGGCCGCGGCGGCGGAGCTCCTGCGCCACGACCGAGGTCACGGCGAAGCGGGGGACGAGGATGCCGATGCACTCGCTTTGTTGGTCGAGGTGGAGCTAGAGCGCGGGGAGATCGATGCGGCCACCACGACAGCGGCGACGCTCGAGCGACTGGCGGCGGTCGATGGCGCACCCCTTGGCACTGTCGCCGCCAGTGCCCGGGCGGGCGGCCTTGTGCACCTCGCACGCGGCGAGCGCGAGGCTGCGGTCGCTGCGCTCAGCGTCGCGGTGCGGTCGTTCACAGACGCGAGCCTCCCGTACGAAGAGGGCTGCGCCCGACTCGAGCTGGCCCGATCGCTCGTCCCCGCGCAACCGGCGGTCGCGGTGGCCGAGGCAAGGAATGCCGTACGCGGCTTCGAACGTGTCGGCGCCACAGTGAAGACGGCCGAGGCCTCGGCCCTGCTGAGAGCCCTCGGCGCGCGGACGAGCGTCGCCCGTCCGGTCGATCACTCCGTCCTGACGGCTCGCGAGAGGGAGGTTTTAGAGCTCGTTGGCCACGGTCTGACGAATCCGGAGATCGCCGAGCGGTTGTTCATCAGCCGGAAGACGGCCTCCAATCACGTCAGCGCCATTCTCGCCAAGCTCGGCCTCCGCAACAGAGTCGAACTCGCGGCCCATGGTCGCTCCGCCCCGCGGACTGTCCCCTGAGGCCGAGCCCCTACCGGCCCGTCGGTGTGACCGGGTTCACGAGGCCATGTGAGATGGCGAAGCGCGTGGCGTCCGAACGACTCGAGACCGCGCACTTCATGTAGATCCTCTCGATGTGAGTCGACGCGGTCTTCGGTGCGATGCCGAGGACGTAGGCGACCTGCTTCGCTGACGCGCCGGTCGCGATGAGCACCAGGACCTCGATCTCCCGCGCCGTGAGCCCGGCGGGACCCGGTCGGCGGCGCGGACGGTTGCCTACCGCGCCGAGCACGAGGGCTACTGCGCCGGGATCGAGGCGGCCGGCGCGGGCTTCGGCGCGAAGCCGCTGCGCCACCTCAGAGCGAGAGCAGCGCTTTCCCGACGATCCAGGAGCCGTCATCGCGTGGTACGCCTCGCCGGCCTCGATGAGCTGGGCGTAGGTCCGGGAGAAGTCGACGACATCGCACGGCTCGTCGCCGACTACCCATGCGTCATGCCCCGGTGGGATGACCGCCGCATCTCCAGTGCATATCTCGAGCTCGGCCCCGTCCTCCATGACCACGTGCAGTCGCCCGGAGACGATGAACAGCTGGTGCAACGCCCGACAGAGATCCGTGCCGACGATGGGCTTTACGTCGGTCGACCACTTCCACCCCGGCTCCATCACCTCGCGAGTGATCGTCGTGTCGCCGACCGATGCGACCGTCAGCTCCGCGTTTCCGACGCGGTGGCCGTCGGTCGGCGTGTCGAGCGCCTTCGCTTCGAGCCGCACGTACCCAATGATGCTTCATCGACGCGCCGTCGACACGCCAGCCGTAGGGAGAACACCCGACGATTCGTCTTCGCGTCGTCCCTACGGTTGGAACGTGAGCTCCATCTGTGCCGGGGCTGAAGGAGGACACATGAGAGCGGAGACCATCGAGGCGACCATCGAAGCCTGGACGAAGGATCCGGAGAAGGCGATGGGCGCTCCAGTCGTGACCGCCCGCGCAGACGAGAGCCAGGCCGTGATCCAGGCGGGACCGTTCACCTGGCGCGCCGACCTGCCGCCTGCACTCGGTGGCGCCAACGAGGCGCCGAGCCCGACCGCGCTGCTCCTCAGCGCGCTCGCCGGCTGTGCTGTCGTCTTCGTGCGAAACACGCTTGCCCCGCAGCTCGGAGTTCGAGTCGACGCTGTCGATGCGACCGTACGATGCGAGACCGACGGGCGCGGGCTTTTCGGCATCGACGGTGCAGAGCCGGACCTCCGCAAAGTCAGCCTCGACGTCACCATCCAGTCGCCTGACGGCGACACGGGCGTCAACAAGATCGCCGAGGTGTGGCGGCAGCGGTGCCCGATCTACCTGGCGCTCGTCAAGCCCACTGACGTAGCCGTGCAGTTCCGGACTGGCTGAGGACGGACTCCTGCTCGACTGGCTCGCCACCGTCGGCCGTAGAAGCTTCGGACCCGCTTGGTACTGAGCGAGCCACTACATGTGGCGCCCGCCCAGGCCGGCGACCACCTCGAGGGCGCGCTGGGCCAGGCCGCGGTCGGTCCATGACTGGGGGTCCACCGGCTCGGACACCGCGAGATCGGTATCGAAGTCGTCATCGAGGATGCGCACGACGGCGGGGTCGAAAACCACCACGTTGACCTCGTCGTCGAGCAACAGCGACCGGCTGGTGAAGTTCGCCGATCCGACGCTGGCCACCGTGCGGTCGACGGTGATGACCTTGGCGTGCAACATGCTGACCCCGTAGGACCACAGGCGCACGCCGGCTTCGAGCAAGCCGTCGTACTGCGCCTGGCTGGCCAGTTGCACGAAGCGCTTGTCGACGTGGGGACCGGGGAGCAGCACGTCCACGTCGACGCCGCGCCGGGCGGTGTCCGCCAGGACGCCGCCCGTGGCGTCGTCGGGCACGAAGTAGGCGGTGGTGATGCGCACCCGCTCCTCGGCCAAGGCAAGCAGCGAGCGGACGAGCGTGGCCACGTCGCTCCATCCTGTCTGGGCCGCGCCCCGCACGACCTGGGCCACCGTGTCGCCACCTTGGGGCTGGACCGGGAACCGGTCGATACCGTGATCGAAGAGCGGCCGGCCGGTCTCGGCCCAGTTCTGCACGAAGGCGGCGCGGAGCCCGTCGACGGCAGGGCCGCGGATACGGAAATGGGTGTCCCGCCACTCCCCCGGCCCCCGGGCGTCGCCCCGCCATTCGTCCGCGATCCCAATGCCGCCGGTGAAGGCAACGTCCTCGTCGCAGATCAGGACCTTGCGGTGGCTGCGGTGGTTGGCGTCCCAGAAGCGAGCCTTGTTCACCGGCCGGAACCACTCCACCTGGGCCCCGGCGGCCGCCATGCGGTCCACGAGGGCCCGGTCCATGCTCAGGGCGCCGAGGGCGTCGAGGATCACCCGGACCCGCACGCCCGCGGCCGCCCGCTCGGCGAGGAGCTCGGCCATCTCCCGGCCAATGGAACCCTGCCAGTACACGAAGGTGAGGAAGTCGATCGTCGAGGTGGCCGACGCGATGGCCTCGAACATGGCCGGGAAGATGCGGTCGCCGTTGCGGAGGACGTCGACCTGGTTTCCCTCGGTGGCCGGCACGCCGAGGAGTCCCTCGAGCGCCCGCCGGTAACGGACCGGTCCGGAGACGTCACCTGACATTCGGGGAAGCGTAGGCGTGCGGCCTGCGACTGCTCGGACTCGACTTGGCTGCAACGCTTCACTGCCGCCAGGCGGGGAACTCACGTTCGATAAGCTGTAGGGATGACCGAGCTGCGATGGCGACTGGCCGACGACGATCGGGGCCAAGTCGCGCTGTTCGAAGAGGAGGTCGAGCGCCACATCGGCAAGGGCGAGTTTCGTGGGATGGAGTTCCTCCACGTGCGCGCCCGCCGGGTCATCAACGAGGTGCCCAAGGCCTCCCGTGTCCCTTTCCGCTGGACGATCAACGCCTACAGGGGATGCAGTCATGCCTGCTCCTACTGCTTTAGCCGTCCGACCCACGAATACCTGGGCATGAACAGCGGCGACGACTTCGACAAGCGCATCGTCGTCAAGGTCAACGCCGTTGAGCGGGTGCGGGCCGAGCTGTCGCCCGGTCGGTGGGCCGGGGACCACATCGCCATGGGTACGAACACCGATCCCTACCAGGGCTGCGAGGGCAAGTACCGGCTCACCCAGGGCATCGTCGGCGAGCTCTCGGCGGCGGCCAACCCGTTCTCGATCCTCACCAAGTCCACCCTCATCCTGCGCGACCTCGACCTTCTGGCCGTCGCCGCCCGCCGCACCGAGGTGCGGGCCAACTTCTCGATCGGCACGCTCGACGAGGAGGTGTGGCGGACGTCGGAGCCCGGCACTCCCCATCCCCTCCGCCGGGTCGAGGCAGTAGCCAAGCTGAACGACGCCGGCGTACCGTGCGGCGTGCTGGTGGCGCCCGTCCTTCCCGGCCTCTCCGACGCGCCCGACCAGCTGGAAGCGGTGGTCAAGGCCTGTGTGGAAGCCGGCGCCCGGTCCATCACGCCCATACTGCTGCACCTTCGCCCGGGTGTCCGAGAGCCGTACCTGAACTGGCTCGCGGACGCCCACCCCGACCTGGTCGAGCGGTACGCCGGCCTGTATCCCAGGGCCTACGCCCCGGCGCGGACCCAGGACGAGCTGGCCAAGCTGGTAAGGGAGCTCGTGGGCCGCCACGGCGGCCGGTCGCTGAAACCCGGCCAGGCCCGCTCCGTGCCGTCGAAGCCAGCGGCGGCGCCGGACCCCACTGCCACCCAGTTGCAACTCGGGATCCTGTGAGGTTGTTCACGTGCGGGCCCCAGCCGGACCAAGCCGACCCACTGCCTCTTATCACGCCGGGACCGCTTCGTTGAAGTAGATCGCCCACGGGTCGAGTCGCTCACCGCTTGGCGGTACCCAGTTGCCGGACGGGGTTGGCGAGTCACCTGGAGGCGTGGGTCTGCCGCAACTCTCTAGCCGCCGCCCCCGGTCGTCGGTGAAGACAACGCCGTCTGGATCATCAGCGTTGCCCTCGATGCCCAACTTTCCGCGGTGGTGGAGCCGATGATGATGTTGGCAAAGACAGATCAAGTTGGGCGTGTCGGTCGGCCCCCCGTCCTCCCAGTGGCGCAGATGGTGGACATGCAGCCAGCGGCTGCGATCGCAGCCCGGCACCCGGCACCCTCGGTCCCGGTCCTCGACCACGGTCCTGGTGCGGTCGGGCACGGTGCGGAAGGCCCGGCCCACGCTGACCGGCTTGCCGTCGGCCTCGAAGACCGGTCGCACCCGCCTGTCGCATGCGATGTAGCGTTGCAGCCCCTCGCTCAGCCCCGGGCCGAGGTGGAGGTGACCACCGTCCCGGCCCAGGTGGAACAGGACCATGTGGCGGTCTCGGTGGGGACGGGCCACCGCCTCGGCGGCCAGTGACTTCTCGGCAATGGCTACGAAGGCATCGGCCCAGCTCACATCGGCCGGTGAGGCGCCCGGTCCCGGGCCAGCCTCGCCGGAGCGGAACAGTTCGTCACGGGCTTCGGATAGCGCCTTCTCCCACACCGCTCCTTCGTCGGGCGGCAGCTCAGCCGACAAGCGCCACGTCCCGTTCTCGGTGTGGTTGAAGCTGACCGAGCGCTTCTCCTCGACCGGAGCAGGCTCCTCCTCGGCGGGATCCTCCTGCGGCGTGTACTCGCTCAGCACCCGGCGCAGCTGGGTGACCGTGGTGTTCCGGGCCAGCTCGGCCACATCGGCGTCGACTGCGGTGGGCGCCAGCCGGCAAATGAGCCCCACCGAGTCCTCGCCCAGTTCACCGGCGCCGAAGGCGGCTCGGGTCTCGGGAAACTCACTGAGGCGACGGGCGACCATGACCAGCGTGCGAGCCCGACGAGGCGAGACCCCGCACTTCCACGCCACCCATTGCTCGGCCGAGCGGATGCCGAAGCCTTGCCACGCCTCGGTCTCCAGCACCTGGCCAATCAAGCGCACCAGCGCGGCGGTCGCTGCGTGCAGCACCCCGCAGACGTCCGCCATTTCGGCTTCCAGGCGCTCTGCCTCCACTTCCCTTTCCGCCACATCTCTCACCCCGTCATTGTATCGAATACAAGTTCGGTCCGCAAGAGCTATTGGCAAAAAATTGGCCCAGACAGTACCGCCACCCGCGTGGGTGCGGGCCTTGAGCGACGTGGCCTGACAAACCAGTCGCCTGCCTGACTGCGTCCGTTCACCGGTCCACGTCCCGCCGCGCTCGATCGAGCCACGTCAGCACCAGGATTTCACCCCGCTAGGCAGGCCGACCAGCCGGCGCTATCCCGGCGGGGTGATCGTCTGGTCGTCCTCCTCCTCGGTGGCCCCGCTCTCGACGTACTCCTGGTCCTCGTCTTCGAGCACGCCGGCGTCCTCGGCCTTGGTCCGGGCCTTGTCGATGCGCTCAGTGACCTGCTCGAGGCGCTCGTCCTCGGTGGGGGGCGAGTCCTCGGCCTGGTCGGGCTTGGCCTCGGTCTTCTCGTCCTCCGACTGCTGGTCCTCGGGCTGTTCCTGGCTGCTCATGGATGGATTCTGCACCGAATCTCCACGCGGTACGCAGGACTCCTGCACATCCGGTTCTTATCCTGGGACCGTGCAGCAGCGGACGGTGGTGGTGATCGAGGACGAGGCGTCCATCGCGTCGGCCGTCGCTGCCCGCCTTCGCAGTGAGGGCTTCACCGTCGAGATCGCCGGCGACGGCCCCACCGGCGTCGCCCTGTGCCACGACCTCCGTCCCGACCTGGTGATCCTCGATCTCATGCTGCCGGGCCTGGACGGCCTCGAAGTCTGCCGCCAGGTGCAGAGGGACCGACCCGTGCCCGTGTTGATGCTCACCGCCAGGGATTCCGAGACCGACATGCTCGTGGGCCTGGCCGTGGGCGCCGATGACTACATGAGCAAGCCGTTCAGCCCCCGTGAGCTGGTGGCCCGGGTCCACGCCATCCTCCGCCGGATGGAACGGACGCTGGTCTTCCCCGGCACCGGCTCGGCGGAGTCGACGGTGGTCACGGTGGGCGACGTCGAGCTGGACGCCAGCAGCCGCCGGGTGCGACGCGCCGGCGAAGAGGTTCATCTCACCCCGACGGAGTTCGACCTGCTTTCCTGGCTGGCCGCCCACCCCGGAGCGGTGGCCTCCCGTGAGCAGCTGCTCCACCAGGTGTGGGGGTACCGCGACGGATCGGGGGCGCGGACCGTCGACTCCCACATCCGGTCGCTGCGCCGCAAGCTCGGCAGCGGCATCGTCCGCACCGTGCACGGCGTCGGCTACGCCTTGGAGACGACGTGACCATGAGGCCCCTCGACCCGCTGTCGTCGATCAAGATGAAGCTTGGCGCGGTCATCGTGGCCGCGGTCGCGGTCACCGTGCTGGTCGTGTCGGTCGGCACCGGCGCTGGCGCATCGCCGGTGGTCAGCGCGCTGGCTGCAGGGGCCTTGTCACTGGGGCTCGTACAGGTGCTGGCCCACGGGATGACGTCGCCTCTCCGAGAGATGGCGGCCGCGGCGGCGGCCATGGCCCGCGGCGACTACGGACGCCGGGTCACGGCCAGCTCTCGCGATGAGGTGGGTGAGTTGGCCCGGGCCTTCAACGGGATGGCCACCCAGTTGGCCGAGGTCGACCGGGTCCGCCGGGAGCTGGTGGCCAACGTCTCCCACGAGCTCCGGACGCCGATCACCGCCCTACAGGCCGTGCTCGAGAACCTGGTCGACGGTGTCGAGCCTGCGGATCCGGAGACGCTGCGCACCATGCTGCGCCAGGTCGAGCGGCTCGGGACGCTGGTCGCCCAGCTGCTGGATCTGTCCCGGTTGGAGTCCGGAGCCGTTCCGCTGCAGCGGCGGTCGTTCGAGCTGCGGCCCCTCCTCGAAGAAGCGGCGGGCGAGACCCGGCTCCGTACATCAGACGTCCGCGTGGCCGTGACCGTCGACCCGACCGGAGCCACCGCCGACGGCGATCCGGCCCGGGTGCACCAGGTGGTCAGCAATCTGCTCGACAACGCGCTCCGCCATTCACCGCAAGGCGGCACGGTGGAACTGCGGGCCACCGCCAACCGCGCCGGGGTGACCATCGAAGTCAACGACGAGGGGCCCGGCATAAGCGAGGAGGACAGGAACATGGTGTTCGAACGCTTCTACCGGGCCGACTCCGCCCGGTCGTCGAAGGACGGCGGCGCGGGGCTGGGACTGGCCATCGCCCGTTGGATCGTGGATTTGCACGGGGGTGACATCCGAGTCGAGTCCCGCAAGCCCCACGGCTGTCGCATGGTCGTCGTCCTACCGGCAGGCGCGGCCAGATGAGCGTCCTGCAGGACCGAACGCCCTCCCGCCCGCTCGGCATGGGCGTCGAGCGACGGGCGGACGGCAAGGTGCTCGCCGCCGCCGCCATCGCCGCCGTCCTCACCGACCTCGCCGTGCGCTCGGGCGTAATCGGACTGGCCGGAACGCTGCTGGTGATCGCCGTAGCGGGCGGCGTCTTGGTCGCCGGACGTATCGGAGCCGGCCACGCCGCGGCGGCCGTCGTGGCCGCTGTGACCTTCGGCATCTTCCTTTCCGTGCGGATGAGCCCGTGGCTGCTCCCTTTCGACATCCTCGCCATCGGCGGCCTGCTCGTGCTCGGAGCCTCGCTCGCCGGTGGAGGCAGCCTGTTCGACCTGCCGATACCCAATGTGGCCATGCGAGCTGTTCACGCACTCGGCCACGGGTTAGCGGCGCCCGCCTTCCTCGCCGCGCCTCTGGAGCGGCGAAGATCGGCCGCCTTCCTTCGTGGTGTCGGCCTGGCGCTGCCCCTCCTGGTCGTGCTGGGCCTGCTCCTGGCGTCGGCCGACGCAGTGTTCGCCGGGTTCTTCCAGGGGTGGTCGCCGCTCACGGTGATCAGCCACGCGGCACTCCTTGGCGTCGGCGCCTGGGGAATGGCCGGGCTCCTGCGGTTGACGTCGGCCGAACGCCCTCCGGCGGTGCGCGCGCTTCCCTTCCGGCTGGGTCACGTCGAGACGACGGTGGTCCTCGGCTCTCTCGTGGCGCTCTTCGCAGCCTTCGCCGTCGCCCAACTGGTGGTCATCTCCGGCGGTGGCCGCCACGTCATCGAGACCGCGGGTCTGACCTACGCGGAATACGCCAGAACCGGCTTCTTCCAGCTGCTGGCCGTTGCCGGCATCACCCTGGTCGCCCTGGTGGGACTGCGGGCGGTCACCGACCTGACCGACCCGGGGCACCGCCGGCGCTTCACGCTGCTGGCCGAGACCGCGATCGTGCTGACGCTGGTAATCGTGGCCGTCGCCCTCCGCCGCCTTGGCATCTACCAGGACGCCTACGGGCTCACCATGCTCCGGCTCTACAGCTCCGTGTTCGCAGTGTGGATCGGTGTGGTGCTCGTCTTCGCCGGCTGCGGGGTGGCCGGCGTGGCTGCCGGTCGAGCATGGCTGTTCGGAGCGGCGATGGTGGCCGGGCTGGCCCTTCTCCTGGGCCTCAACATCGTGAACCCGGAGGCCATGGTCGTCCGTCACAACGTCGACCGGGCGGTGAAGACCCAGAAGGTCGATCCCGGATATCTGGCCGAGCTGTCCGACGACGCAGTCCCTGCGCTCGTCCGCGCCCTTCCCCGACTACCGGAGCCGGCCCGCAGCGAAGTGCTGGGTGCGGTCTGCGGTGAGTTGCAGCAACCCGCCGACGGCTGGGCGGCGGCCAACGCCTCCCGCCGGCGGGCGATGGACGCCCGCCGGCAGGTGTGTCGGCCTGAGGTGGTCAGGCGATAAGGCTGGTCGCCTCGGGGCCGGCCGTGATCTCCGGGCGGGGGTTTTTCGGGGGACGACCCCGCGGCCGCTTCACGGCCAGCACCTTGCCCTTGAAGAACAGCCGTCCGCCCCAGACCCCGTACGGCTCGCGCCGGACGAGGGCGGCCTCGAAGCAGGCCTCCTGCACCGGGCAGCCGCCGCAGAACGCCTTGGCCCGGGCGATGTCGTCGAGCTGCTCGGAGAAGAACAGCGCCACCAGATGCCCCGTGCCATCGTTGCACCGCGCGTTAGCCCAGAGCCACTCCTGATCCGGGCCCTCGTCGAACTCCTCGTCTTCCCGCCGCTCGGCCAGCATGTGCTTGGCTCCTCTCTTGTCTCGTGCTCGGTGTCGGTGTGCGTGTCGCATGGGTTTGGGCAATGAGAAAGGCCGCCGGGAAATCCCGGCGGCCTTGGGGCCTTCTGTGGAGGTGGTCGGGTGCTATGCCGGTGATGCGCCTCCTCGGCCCCATGGCCGCTCGATGTAGTTGTGGTGAAGGCCGAACGACCGCCCGGCGGCGTGCGATGCGGCGGTCATGGTGGCGATGCCCGTGACCGGACGCAGGCGCGCAAAACCGCAGTCGCCGCCGTTCGGCTTGCACGCGCTCTGCCAGGCCATTACTCGCATGGGTACATCGTGTCCACGCCAAGCGGCGCCCGTCAACCTAATTTCCGGAATTGCTGAGAAGATGGGTTCCATGCCGATGCGGACCGACTGCAAGAACTACGAGAGCCGGACGTATCCCACCGGCGAGACGGTGCGGAAGTGCAACATCGACCTGGCTCCGGAGGCGCCGTGGCGGTGCCCGGAGAACTGCATCGGGTTCGCCCCCCGCCTGGCCGACGTGAACTGGGCCCACGGCAATCTGATCACGCCTCCCACGCCACCGGAGCCTCCCGGCCTCGACGACGGGGCCGCAGAGCTGCTGGAAGCGGCCGAGAACATCGTTAATGCCGCCGGCCCCAGGATCATGGCGGAGATCGGCATCGACCGTGACCGCCAGAAGGCCCCCTGGTGGAAGCGCTTCCGCCGGAAGTAGTCCATGTGCTACCATGTAGCACATGGAAAGGATAGGGGTCAGAGAGCTTCGACAGCACGCCAGCAAGTACCTCGCTCGCGTCGCCAGCGGCGAGTCGCTCGAGGTGACGGATCGCGGACGCCCGGTGGCGATGTTGGTGCCGCTGCGAGGCGACGAATGGGACGCGCTGCTGGCCAGCGGACGAGTCAGCGCTCCGACTGACGACACCGACATCGTGGACGAGGCGCCGAGCGACTACGGGGTGGACGCCTCAGGTCAGTTGGAGGCGATGCGGGAGAACGAGCGCTGAGGATCTACCTCGACTCGTCGGCGATCGTGAAGCTTGTACAGAAAGAGGCAGAGTCGGAGGCCCTGTGGCGGTACCTCCGCCGCCACCGATTCGACGAACGGGTGACAAGCGCCCTCGCCCGCGTCGAAGTCGTCCGAGCCGTCCAGTCCGGCGGCGCCCCGACGGTCGCCAAAGCCCGCCGCCAGCTCGCCCGCATGCATTACGTCAACCTCGACCAAGCCTTGCTCGAAAGCGCGGCGACTGTCGCGGCAGGAACTCTTCTGCGCAGCCTCGACGCGATCCACCTTGCCTCGGCTCTGCTAGTGGGCGCTGACCTCCGGGCGGTCGTCACCTACGACCAACGCATGGCCGATGCTGCGAGCGCCTTGGGCCTCCCTCTCGAGGCGCCCCGATGAGTCAGCCACTCCACCTCCGTCATGACGGGCTCACGGCCCGACGGCGAACGTCTCGGCCAGCAGCTCGTAGGAACGCAGGCGGGCTGCGGGATCGTGGCAGACGGTGACGACCATCAGCTCGTCGACGTCGAAGCCCTCAGCGAGCGAAATGAGTTCGGCCTGCACGCGGCGAGGTCCGCCCACGACTGTGGCCGCCCGGCTCTGAGCCACCTTGGATTCCTCCAGGTCGGTGAGCGGGCGTGCCGCCGCATCCTCGGGCGAGAGCAGTGGGCCCCGCTCCGTGCCCTCGGGCCGCAGCCGCCAGACGTCGGCAGATCGCGCCAGCCGCTCGGCCTCGGCGTCGGTGTCGGCGCATATGACCGCCACGGCGACGAGGGCTTCGGGGGCGGGGACGGTCTTCGACGGCTGGAACCCTCGCCGGTAGGCGGCCACCACCTGCGGCCCGAACGAAGAGGTGATGAAGTGGGCGAAGGCGAAGGGCTGGCCGAGGTAGGCGGCCACCGCTCCGCTGTGACTGCTCGAGCCAAGCATCCAGAGCCTCGGGACAGTCACCCCGTCGGGCATGGCCCGGACCCGCTCGAAGGGGTGGCCCGGTTCCAGCCGGTCGTTGAGGAAGCCGAGGAGGTCGACGACCTTGTCGACGTAGCGCTCGTCGCCGGGCACGCCCGGTAGGTACTGGAGAGCGGCCTCGGTGACCGGGTCGGCGCCGGGGTGGCGGCCGACGCCCAGGTCGATGCGGCCGGGATGGAGTGCCGAGAGAGTGCGGAAGGTCTCTGCCACCTTGAGAGGGCTGTAGTGCGACAGAAGCACGCCCCCCGAGCCGACCCGGATGGTAGACGTGGTCGCCGCCACCGCCCCGACGAGGATCTCCGGCGCCGTCGCGGCCAGCGAGCGGGTGCCGTGGTGCTCGGCCACCCAGTAGCGCCGGTAGCCCAGGGCCTCGGTGGCCCGAGCCAAGGCCAGCGTCTGGTGCAGGGCCTCGGCGGCGGTGGACCCGTCCGGGACCGGTGACTGGTCGAGGACACTGAGAGCGAGGGCCATCACCCGCATCATCGCCCGCCCGGCGTCGTACCCTTGCACCCGTGAACCTCACACCGGTGCAGTCGCGCATCGTGGGCTGCCTCATCGAGAAGGAGATGGCGACTCCCGACAACTACCCGCTCACCATGAACGCGCTGTTGGCGGCGTGCAACCAGACGTCGAACCGCAATCCCGTCACCCGGCTCGACGAGGCCACCGTGAGCAACGCCCTCGCCAACCTTCGGGCCATGAACGTGGTTCGGATCGTCTACAGCCGGTCGAGCCGGGCCGACCGGTTCCGCCACGCCTTGGACGAGGTGTTGACGCTCGAGCCCGAGCACCTGGCCGTCCTCTCGGTGCTCATGCTCCGAGGGCCGCAGACCACCAGCGAGCTGCGCACCCGCACGGAGCGGCTCCATCCGTTCGCCGGCCACGACGAGGTCGAGGAGGCTTTGCGCCAGCTCGCCGGCCGCAAGGAGCCGCTGGCCGCCCGGCTCGAACGCCAGCCAGGGCAGAAGGAGAGCCGCTGGGCCCACATGGTGGGCGGCGACCTGTCCTTGGCCTTCGCCGGGACGGATGACGATGGTCCTGACGACGACGTCGACAGCCGCCCGACCGCCCGGGCCGACCGGATGGGCGCTCTGGAGCAGACGGTGGCGGAGCTGCGGGCCGACCTCGACCGCCTCCAGGCCGAGCACCGGAACCTGGTAGCCCGCCTGGGCGAGTCCGACGACGATCCTGATGGCTAGTCAGCACGCGGCTCGCACCCTCCTGGCGACGGCGGTCCTCATCCCGCTGGCGGTTCTCGGTCTCGGCATGGGGTCGGCGAGCGCCCAAGCGGGCACCGAGCGCATCACCGCCTACGACGTCGAGATCCAGGTGGAGCCCACGGGCTCCATGCTGGTGACGGAGACCATCGACTACGACTTCGGGTCGAACGACCGCCACGGCATCTTCCGCAGGATCCCCGTCCGCACGGGCTACGACGACCGCTACGAGCGGATCTTCCCCCTGAAGATCATCTCTGTCGTCGGTTCTGAGGGGACACCCGACGAGTACGAGTCCGAGACCGCCGGCAACTACAAGCGACTCAAGATCGGGGACCCGGACAAGACGATCACGGGTGCTCACCGCTACACGATCGTGTACCGGGTGGACGCCGCCCTCAACGGCTTCCCGGAGCACGACGAGCTGTACTGGAACGCCATCGGCACCGAATGGTCGGTGCCAATCGACCGAGCGACCGTGCGGGTCACCACCCCGAGCGACATCACCCAGGTGGCCTGCTTCGGCGGGGGCCGCGGGTCTCGGCTGCCGTGCTCGGAGGCCGACCGCGCCGGGACAGTGGCCCGCTTCTCCCAGGGCGGGCTCGACGCCGGAGAGGGGGTCACGGTGGTGGTGGGCTTCGTCAAGGGCGCGGTTCCTCCGCCCGTGCCGGTCCTCGACGAGCGCTGGAGCTTCAGCCGGGCGTTCTCGGTTACCCCCGCCACGGTCGGCACCAGCCTGGCCCTTCTGGCCGCTCTGCTGTTCGGCGTGGCGCGGCTGGCCTGGCGCACCGGGCGCGACCGCCGTTACGCAGGCTCGCCAATCGACGCCGCCTTCGCCACCGCAGGCCAGGACGAGGCGGTCCGTCCGTCGTTCGGGCCATTCGGCGCCGAGGAAACGCCCGTTGAGTTCGTCCCACCCGACGGGTTGCGCCCGGGCCAGGTGGGCACGCTCGTCGACGAGACGGCCAACACGCTCGACGTCACGGCCACCATCGTCGACCTTGCCGTGCGGGGCTACCTGCGCATCGACGAGATCCCCAAGAAGGGCTGGTTCGGGAAGGCCGACTGGAACCTCACCAAGCTCAAGGCCGACGGCGACCTGCGGCCGTACGAGCAGGCGCTGCTCGACGGGCTGTTCACGGGTGGCGGCAAGGTCAAGCTCTCCGGGTTGCGCAACACCTTCGCCGAGCGGTTGAAGAAGGTGCAGGAGGCCCTCTACGACGACGTGATCGCCAAGGGATGGTTCGCGGGCCGGCCCGACAAGGTGAGGCTCCGATGGCAGATCATCGGCATCGTCGCCGTCGTCATCGCCCTGGGCGTATTGGTTGTGCTGGCTGCCTTCACCCACGCCGGCTTGGTCGGCATCCCCCTGGTCATCGGCGCGCTCGTCCTGCTGGCGTCGGCCAAACGCATGCCCCGTCGCACGGCCAAGGGGACGGGCGTGCTCCGTCGGGTCGAAGGCTTCCGTCGGTTCATCGACGAGTCGGAGAAGGACCGGGCCCGATTCGCCGAGCAGCAGCACCTGTTCTCGGAGTACCTCCCTTACGCCATCGTGTTCGGCGCCACGGAGAAATGGGCCCGAGCGTTCGCCGGCCTCGACGGTGAGCTGCCTGAGCCGGGTTGGTACGGGGGTCCGTCCCACTTCACCGCGGCCGGCTTCTCCGACTCCATCGACGGCTTCGCGGTGACCACCGCCGGCACCATCACCTCCACGCCGGCGGGGTCCGGCTCGAGCGGTTTCTCCGGTGGAGGATTCTCGGGCGGAGGCGGCGGAGGCGGCGGAGGCGGGTCATGGTGAGCGGATCCCCTCGAGGACGGTGACGGGTCTTACACTGGGGGTCGTGTCCACGCCTGGCTCGAGGATTTCGGCCGGCGAGGCGCGCCAGGAATTCCCGTCCACGCCGGCCAGTGCCGGGGAGGCACGCCGGTTCGTCGAATCGGTGATGGCCGACGCCGACCTCGATCAGCTGGCCTACATCGCCACCTCGCTGGTCAGTGAGCTGGTCGCCAATGCGATCCTCCACACCGGCACGCCGCTCACGGTCGTGGTCGTCCCCGACCCGGGCCGTGTGCGCATCGAAGTCCATGACGGGAGCCGGCAGCTTCCGGTACGGAAGCACTACTCCAAGATGTCGGGCACGGGCCGGGGCCTCATGCTGGTGGAGCGGTTGGCGGCCAGGTGGGGATGCGAGCGCACCGCAAGCGGCAAGGCGGTGTGGTTCGAGCTCGAAGACCAGCCCGCCGCTGTCTTCGACGTCCGGTCCGTCGATGCGTTGTGAGTGACGGCGCGGCCCACGGGTAGGAATCCGGGCGTCAACCGACCAAGGAGGTACTCATGCCTGCCAAGGACGAGATGCCGGCCACGCTGAAGCGCTCTCCGGCCAAGGCCCGGCGCACCTGGGCCAAGGCCCACGACTCCGCCGTCGAGACCTACGGCGAGGGCGAGCGGGCCCACCGCACCGCCTTCTCCGCCCTGAAGCACTCCTTCGAGAAGGTGGGCGACAGGTGGCAGCCGAAGAAGGAGAAGGGCCCGTCAGACCCGCAGGCCGCCAAGGGTGGCGAGGCGGCGCGCAAGGGCGGGAAGACGTTCGGCGGGGTCGACGTGCTCGGCAACACTCGCAAGACGCTCTACGAGCGGGCCAAGAAGTTGGGTGTGAAAGGCCGGTCCTCGATGTCGAAGGAAGAGCTCGGCGAGGCCATCGCCCGCAAGCAGTAACGGGGTGGTGCCAGACGGTCACGGGGTTTCGGGGCAGGACCATCGCGGAAAAACCTCTGTGGGCAGTCGACGAGAAAGGGAGGCGCCTGCATGCGACCCGTCGTCTCGTTGTTCTTGGCCGGCGGCTCCATGCGTGGTAGCCCGAAGCCGTCGACCCCAACTCTGATCGCGTCCACCATTCCATCGGGGACACCGGTTCCGCTCATCCGGTCGTCCCGCTCATGAGAGGACACGCCGTGCGGGTCTCGCTCGTGCTCTGCCTTCCAAGGGACTCATCCACGCTCTCCGTCGTGCGCCACATCGCTGCCGCCGCCCTGCAGGAGCTGGGCGTGGTCACCGAGGAGATCGACGACGTCTCGCTCGCCTTGACCGAGGCGGCGGCCAACGTGGTCAAGCACTCTGGCGTCGGCGACCAGTACGAGGTCCAACTCGTCCTCGAGAACTCGACATGCCAGATCCGAGTCGTCGACACCGGTCACGGGTTCGATTCCAGCTCCCTTGCCGTGTCCATGGCCGGGCCCTCCGCCGAGCAGGGACGGGGCTTGGCGCTCATGGCTGCGCTCGTGGACTCGGTCCGCTTCGAATCCCGGCCCGAGGACGGGACCATCGTCCACCTGGTCAAGGACCTCAACCTGCGGCCCGACGGTCCCCTCGATCGCCTGGTCGCTCAGTAGCGGGCAGCCATTCGAGGAACACCAGGGTGGCATCGTCCTCCAACTCCCCGCCCCGATGCTCCCGCAGCCGCCGGACCAGCCGGCGCAACACTTCGGCCACCGGCAGCCTGCTGCCGAGGAACTCCTCGGCGTCGTCGATGAGGCGTTCGACTCCGAACTGCGGGCCACCTTTGGGCCGGGCCTCGACCACCCCGTCGGAGTAGAAGAGCAACCGGTCGCCCGGCTGCAGGTGGACCTCGCCGACCTGGGTCACGTCGATGCCCAGGCCCAGGGGGAGGCAGGGCTCCGCCTTCATCTCACCCACCACCTTGGCCCCTCGGATGAGGAGCGGCGGGGGATGGCCGGCATTGACCCAGGAGAACTTGCCGGTGGCTACGTCGAGCTGGCAGATGTGGCCGGTGACGAACCCCTCCCCCTGGAGGTGCTCCATCAGTGCGTCGTCGATCTGCTCGGCGATGACCGTGAACTCCAGGCCACGCCGGCGGCCGTGGCGGAAGCCGCCCAGGGCCAGGGTACTGGCCAGCGTGGAGTGGACGCCGTGACCCATGGCGTCGAGGATGGCGAAGCTGAACAGGTCACCGTTCATCGAGTAGTCGAAGGCGTCCCCGGCCACGAAGTACGCCGGTTCCAGGATGCCGGCGATGGCCAGCTCGGGCGAGGAGAACGCCAGGGGCGGCATGAGCATGTCCCACTGCATCTCGGCGGCGAGGTTCATGGGCCGGCGCCGCCGACGTAGCTCGACCAGGTCGGTATAGCGCCCGGCGGTATGGAAGAGGTGCCCGGCCAGCAGGCCGAGGTCGTCGCAGAGGACGAGCAGCTCGTCGTCGATCTCGGCGAAGCCGAACTCGATGACGCCGATGCGCTCGGCTCGCTCGCGAACCGGGGCCCAGACTCGCCAGCCCCCCTCCACGGCCGCCGACACCACCTCCTGCAGCTGGAAGGCCCGGCCGGCCAGGGTGCCCTCGACGCTCACCCCCTTCGGCTCCTCCGCCAGGAGGTCGACGGCGATGCCGACCGGTTGCAGGCTGAGCTGCTCGTAGTCGACGACGTAGAGGACGAGGTGGTTGCCCCCCGCGTCGTGGAGGGCGGCGCCGATATCTGCCGCCAGCAGGTCGGGGGCCGTCAGCGAGGCGCGGCGGAGGAGATCTCCGATGATCTCCCGGCTGTGCACGGGGACAGCTTAGGGACCCCGGACCCGCCGGGCGAGAGGTGGTGGGGCGGCTACCCAGCCAGGACGAAGAGGGCAATGATCGCGATCACGATGACCACGGCGACCAGGCGGAGCGGCCATCCGAAACCCGACCGGACCTCGCCGTCGTCCTCGTCGGTGTCATACCACTCGTCCCACGAATCGGGGTCGTTCGGATCGCTGGGCACCGGCCCCACCGGCGTCGGCATGGAGCTTGTCTAGCTCAAGCCGCCCCGCGACTCCCACGACTCAGTACTTTACGAAGTGGTGACGACACGTCTGACTGTGTGGGGTGCGATCCCGCTGCTACTGGTCGTGCTCGGCGCCTGCTCGGGCTCGCCGGCTGCTCCGTCCGCTGGCCCGGGTCCCACCGAACCCACCGAGCCGGCCCTGCCGACCTCGGCGGCGCCTCCCACGACCCAGGCTGCGGCCAGCACGTCGTCCACCGTCCCCGCCTTCGCCGGGGCGGCCGTGCGGGTGTCCGCCGCCGACCTCCCCTCGTCCTGGCGCCCCGGCTGCCCGGTCGACCCCGCCGATCTGCGAAAGCTCGAGCTGTCGTACTGGGGCTTCGACGACCAGCCGCACACCGGCGCCCTGGTGGTGAACGCCACCGAGGCCGACGCGGTGATCGACGTTTTTCGCCGGCTCTACGACCGCCGTTTCCCCATCCGGCGCATGGAGCCGGTCGACGTCTACGGCGGCAGCGACGAGGCGTCGATGGCAGCCGACAACACCTCGGGCTTCAACTGTCGGCGCGCCGTGGCCTCCGGTCCCCCGCGGTGGTCGGCCCACGCGTTCGGGAAGGCCATCGACGTCAACCCCGTCGAGAACCCCTATCTCCTGGAGGGCGAGGTTTTGCCCCCCGCGGGGGCGGCCTTCGCCGACCGGACGAACGTGCGCCCGGGCATGGCGGTCCGGGGTGGCGAGCTGGTGGAGGCCTTCGCGGCCGCCGGTTGGTCATGGGGCGGAGGCTGGGCCAACCCCGACTACCAACACTTCTCCGCTACCGGGAGGTGATGCGGCGGGGCGGCCGAGCGCGCCCAGCGGTGTCGGCCTCACAGCTGCAGGCTCCCCCCCGAGCGCTCGCGGACCAACGCGTCGACGGCGGCGCGGTCCATGAACCCGATCGCCACGGACACTTCGTTCACCAGCGCTCGCCCCTGGCGGTCGAAGTCGAAGCGGTAGGTGATGCAGCCACCATCGAAGACGTACGACCGGACGGCCTGGAAGTCGTTCACGACGGAGATGATGCGCTCGAACCGGCGGGTGCCCGGCTCTTCGCTCGGTATCTCCGTGGCCCCCTGCACGTCACAGCGGGGCTGGAGGCTCACCTTGACCGCCGAGATGCCGGCCCGGTCGGAATCGAGGGTGAAGAGCGTCCGGCCATTGCGCACAGACAACGAGGCGAAGTGCCACCCGGCCGGATAGTTGGCGATGCAGGGGACCTTCGCCGCGGTGGGAACCGACTGGGCGACGAGGGCCAGGGTGTCGGCCCCCTTGGGGACACAGGTGGGTGCAGTGTGGCTCTCCACCCGGCCACAGCCGCCGCCGAACGCCGAGATGGCCGCGACGGCCGGGACGGCCCACCGTCGCCACCGCAGAGTGGCGCTCACAGGAGGCTGGCCTGGGCGAAGAGGCTGATGGTCAGCAGGACGGCGAGCAACCCGCCGACGAGCACCGCGCCGGTCAGGCCGACTCGCCGCACGCTCCAGCGCTGGATCTTGATGGGGCTCCGGTCCGGCGCCAGGGTCCGGAACTGGGAGATGAGGTCGCGGCCGTCCTGGCGGAGCTGGGCGCGCAGCTGGCTGGTGAGGGTGAGGCCTCGGGTGGCGGCGAAGGCCTCGGCGATCTCGTCGGGGCTGAAGCGGAGCAGCGCCCGCTCGTAGACCTTCTCGGGATCGCATTGCAGGGCCAGGACGAGCATCATGTTGGCCAGGTCGACGGCCTGTCGCCACGGTGACGGCCGGACCTCGCCGAAGGCCACGTCGATGAGCAGCACCTTGCCGTCACGGATCAGGACGTTGGCCGGCTTGATGTCGCGGTGGGCCAGGCCGGACTCCCAGAGGCAGCGGACCACGCCCAGGGCGTCGTCGATGATCGCCTCGTCCACGTCGACACTGGATATCTCGCGGGCGCCCTCGAAGAACTCGGTGACGATCACGTACTCCCGCTCCGGGGTGATCTCAGCGAACCCGTACGGCTCGGCGGTGGGGATGCCGGCCGAGCGCATGATCCGCAGCAGGTAGTCCTCGTACTGAACCAGCCGTCGGACGGTGGAGAACGTCGACTCGTCCTCGAGGCGGCCGTAGAGGAGCGTGCGGCCCAGTTTGTACCAGCGGTCGGAGCGGAGGTGGGTGGCGGCGTAGAGCTTGGCGAACAGCGCCGGATGGGCAGGATCGGCCAGCTCGATGCGCAGCGGGGTCGAGCCGGCCGACCCGTCGAGCCCGAAAGGTCGCACGTCGGCCGCGTGGAGACCGAGCTGCTCGCCCAGGGCGGCGCGAATGGCCTCGCCCCGAGGGCCGCCGACGTCGAGGTGGGCGCTCCGGCCCCGGCGGTAGGTGATCGGGAACGCATCGGTGGGCGCCAGCAACCGGAAGCCCAAGAGGGTGATCGTGACGCCGAGGATGATGCCGACCAGCACGTCGGTGGGATGGTCCACGGCCAGGTAGATGCGGACGATGCCCAAGAGGGCGATGTAGCTGCCCGCCACCACCTTGGCTCGGGACCGCCAGTCGCCCCTCGGGACCAGCAGGTAGATCAGCCCAAGGAGGCACACGGAGATGTCGACCATCGGCCGGGACGGGTGAGAGAACCCGTCCCAGTTCCCGATGATCTCCACACCCAGCGGCCGGGAGCGGCCCAGGAACTCGCTGAGTAGGGCGCTCACCGCGGTAGAGACGAGGATGCACCCGAGGAAGACGAGGAGCTGGCGGAACCGGCGGAAGGCGAGGGCGCTGAGTATGCCGGCCCAACGGAGGACAAGGACCGTGGTCGGCTCGCCGAGGAACTGGAGCCTCTGCATAGCGGAGTTCAGCGACGTGGTGCGCCAGCGCACCACCTGCTCGAGCACTGCGTGATCGATCCGGTCGATCGTCCGCCCTAGCTCGGTCACCACCAGCAGGAACCAGACGAACATCACGGCCACGGTCAGCGCGGCCCAGTACCGCCCGCTGCGCAGGTCGCGTGGCAGCGGGGGCGGCTCGCCCGAGGGTCGGCGCCTTCGGGCCCTGACATCGGGCGGCGGAGGCGAGGCATGCGGGCGGCGCGGCGCGGCCGGTGAGACCATGGATCCCGTGGGTTCTGTCCGCCGACTAGCCATCCCGCTGCTCGCCTTCACTCTGGTGCTGGGCGCCTGCGGCGACAGCGGGTCCTCGTCCTCCCCGACCGAGGGCGTGACCGTGGCCGCGTTCGGGTTCTCCGAGAGCCGCGTGCTCGCCGAGCTGTACGCCCAGGCCATGGAGGCAAAGGGCATCTCGGTGTCGCGGGCGTACGACCTGGCGTCCCGGGAGGTGGTCGAGCCGGCGTTGGAGCAGGGCGTGGTCGATTTCGTGGCCGAGTACAGCGGCACTGCCCTGGAGTTCCTGAACCGTGGGTCCGGCCAGGCGACCTCGGACCCGGAAGCCACCTACCGTCTCCTGCGCGAGGCCTTCGCGGCCCGAGGGGTGACCACGCTCGCCCCGGCTCCGGCCCAGACCCAGAACGCGGTGGCCGTCACCCAAGCCACGGCCGACCGTCTGGGACTGACGAAGGTCAGCGACCTGCGCCCGGTGGCGCCCGGGCTGGTGTTCGGCGCGCCGCCCGAGTGCCCCGAACGCCGCTTCTGCCTGGCCGGGCTCACCGCGGTGTACGGCCTGAGCTTCAAGGAGTTCCGGGCCCTCGATGCGGGCGGGCCGCTCACCGTGGGAGCGCTCGAGGGCAACGAGATCGACGTCGGCCTCCTGTTCACGACCAGCCCGGCGGTCGAGACCAGCGACCTCCTCCTCCTGGCCGACGACCGCGGCCTGCAGCCGGCCGAGAACGTGGTGCCGGTGGTCCGTACCGAGGTCCTCCAGCGGCACGGCGACGACCTGCGCCAAGCCGTGGATGCCGTCAGCCAGCTGCTCACCGCCGAGGAGCTGATCCGCCTGAACCGCCAAGTCGAGGTCGAAAGGACGAGCCCGCACCAGGCGGCTCGCTCGTGGCTGGCCCGCCACGGCCTCGACAAGTCCTGACCGTGTCACCGACCGGCCTCGCCGTGGATCGACGACGCAACGTCAACCAGCAAACCGAGTGCCACTCCCCCGGCCACGTCCAGGGGAAGATGGGCGCCTACGTAGATCCGGGAGACGCCGACCACCGACGCCGACGCCACCGCCAACCGCCGGCCCCGTGGGCCGAGATGGGGGTAGGCGGCGGCGGCCAGGGCGGTCGACACCGCGGCGTGCCCGGAGAGATACCCAAGGCCGCTGGACTCCGGGCCCCGACTGCGGACACCGCCCAGCAGGGCGGCCGGGCGGCCCCGGCGCACCAGCACCTTCACGACCTTGGCCAGCGTCCACGCCATGGTCCCCACGGTGACCAGGCGGCGGGCGAGCGGACGGTTCCCCGCCAGCAGGGCAATGCCGGCGGTAGCCGGTGCGGCGCCGAGGGCGCCCATCTGCATGACCGTCCACGCCGGGCCGTACAGCCGATCGGGAAGGCTGTTGACCACGCGGAAGGCCTCCTGCTCACGGAGTCCGATGCGGTCTCGATGGAGGGGAAGGATCGTCCCGGCCAGCAGCGCGACACCGATTGTCCAGCGGAGGCGCGTCGACGATTCCACGGTCACAGTCCCTCCGGCGCGAGGTCGACCGCCGGCGAGCCAGCTCCCACGTGACTCGCCCTGGACTGCCGGCGCTCCCGGCGCTCCCGCAGCTCCTGGAGCAGTGCCGGCCAACCCACTGCGAGCGTGACACCCAGTAGGGTGCCGGCCACCACGTCGGACAGCCAGTGCACCCCCAGATAGGTCCGGCTCAGCGCCATGAGGCCGGCGAAGACGGCCGCCTGCACCTCCCACCGCCACCGGCGGGGCCCGGGCGGGAGCAACACGATGACGATCCCGACCGCGGTGACCGCGCCGGCGATGGCATGTCCGGACGGGAACGAGGCGCTGTGGGTGGCGAGGAGCCCGCCGACCGGACGCGGTCGGTCGTAGGCCGACTTCAGCAGCCCGATCAGGGGCTCGGACGTCATGACGGCCAGCAGGAACGCGGTGAGCTGCAGCCAGTGCCGGCGGACGCCGAGCAGCACCATCACGACCACCCGGATCGGCCAGTTCACCCACACGCTGCCGGCGAAGGCCAGCGCCTTGGCCACCCACACCAGCGGACCGGTCCGGGCGCTGACCATGACGTCGAGGAACCCGTCGTCGACGTCCTGCACGAACCCTCGATTGGGATCGGTGCCCACGAGGAGGAAGACCACGACCGTGAGCACGGCGAGGCCGGTCACGAGGCGGAGCGCCCGGCGATGGTTCAGGAGCATGGCGCCGGGTCAATGAGCGTGGGATCGTCCACGGGAAGGGCGGCGAGCGGTGGCGCCGAGTCCCGCCAGGATGAGTTGCGGCGCCAGAACAGGTAGGTCATGAGGCCGAGGGGGATCGGGAGCAGGTAGGTGAGGCCCCGGAAGACCAGTACCGCCCCCACCACCTCGGGTTCGTCGCCGCCCGCGGCGGTGAGCGCGGCGACAAGGCCGAGCTCGACCACGCCGAGCCCGCCCGGCGTGACGGGGATGGCCGTCAGGAGCCGTACGAACGCGAAGGCAGCCAGCACCTCCGCCCAGCTCACTTCCTCCTGGGAGACACCGATGTGCCGAAGGGCGAGCAGGAGGACGAGGTAGAGCGACAGGTGGCTCACCACCGTCGCGACGGTGAGGCGCTTCCAGGCGGTGCTCACCAGGCCGATGGTCCGCCCACGGAACTTCGCCGTGGCGTCGCCCCACCCCTCGACCGGGCCCCTCCCCAGTCTCCGCCGGAGACGCGTGACCGCCCGGGCGGCCGCGTCGCCCACCCGGCGGGCGAACTCCTCCTTGCGGAGAGCGAGAGCGAACAGCGCGATGCAACCGCCCAACGCCAGAATTCCCAACAGCCCGACGGTGACCCTCCCGGCGCCCGTGTCACCCTGCAGCGCCAACAGGGCCAAGGCGAGCACAGGCAGGCCCAGCTTGGCGAAGTTGTTCCAGAGCCCCGAGACGATCACCGAGAGCGTGCTCCGTGAGCGGGAGAACCCCCAGGAACCGAGCATGCCGTACGTGAGGCCGACCGCCACCGCGCTGCCTCCGGGGACGGCGTTCGCCACCGCAGTGGTGGACTCGACCAGGACCATCGCCTGGCGGTAGCTCAGACCCGGGGTGGCGGCCACGACGACCATCCCGTAGGTCGCCAGGTTCCACAGCGCAGCCACGCCGAGGGTCGCCAGCTCCGTCCCGGTCATCGAGGAGATGGCGGTTCGGACCTCGGAGAAGTCCGCGGCCGACCCCAGAAGGTAGGCGAAGATGGCCCCCGCCAACCCGAGCGATACGACGACGCGGACGACCTGGCGGAACGACCGGCGCTTGCGTTCGTCCTCTCTGTGCGGCATTTGCCGAATCCCTTGCCTGTCACCCACCGGAGCCGATCGAGCGTACCGCCGGGTCGCCGAGGAGGGCGACGGGACAGCAGCTAGCTCAACCTCGCTTGAGGTTCGGCTGCTCCGGTTCAAGTTCAGCCGGAGATCGGCCCGGGTAGGAACGGCCGGCGAGTCGGCTCGCCATCCTTCAGAGGGAAGGGACGTGCTGTTGGCTCCCCCTTTCGCAGGAGTGAGCCATGCCGTCCGAAGATCCTCTCGCCCGCAGTCTCGCCGCGCTGTCCAACTTCTTCGTGGGCGAAAGCACGCTGAAGGAGACGCTCGACCGCGTGGCGCACCTTGCCCAGGAGGCCCTTTCGGCGGCCGACATGGCAGGGCTCACGATGCTCGTCGACGGGCGGGCCCGCACCGCGGTGTTCACCGACGACGACGCTCCCGAGATCGACTCCGCCCAGTACGAGACCGGCATCGGCCCCTGCCTCGACGCCTTCCGCCACCAGGAGGTGTTCCGCATCGACGACACCACCAAGGACGAGCGGTGGCGGCCGTTCAGCGAGGCGGCCGCCGCCCACGGCATCCAGAGCACCGTGTCCCTGCCGCTGATCGCCAACCACGAGGGCGTGGGGGCCCTCAACCTCTACTCGCGCTCCCCTGCGGCGTTCAGCGACGAAGACATCGAGGTGGGCTCCCGCTACGCCACCCAGGCCGCAATCGTGCTGGCCAACTCCCAGGCGTACTGGGACGCCTATCAGCTCAGCCAGGATCTGGCCACGGCCATGCGCTCCCGGGCCGTCATCGAGCAGGCCAAGGGGATCATGATGGGCGCCCAGCGCTGTAGCGCCGACGAGGCGTTCCAGATCCTCGTCCGGGCCTCCCAGCGCGAGAACCGCAAGCTCCGCGACATCGCCGAGGAACTGGTTTCCCGGGTGGAGCAGAGCAAGCCGCCGAAGGGCTGACCGCCGGGGCCAGCCGGTGTGCTTCACACCTCCCGGCCGGGCGAGTACGTTCCTCGGCCATGGCTGAGAAACCCATGCCGTTCAGCGAGCTGCTGGCCGGCTATGGCACCACGACCATCGGCGAGGGGATGGCCGTGGAGTCGGTGTTCGCCCTCCTCAAGGTCCGGGCCGAGGACGGGACTGCCGCATGGTCGGTGCGCAGTGGTGGCTCGGCGTTGTCGGGAGAGGAACTGCTCGGAGTTCTCGACGGCCTCACCACCTCGATCCGCCACAGGCTGACGAGGTGCTGGAAAGGGGCTGCCAGCCCAGGGAGCACCGGCAAGAACCAGCCACCAGCACCTATCCCGTTCAGCGAGCTGCTCGCCGGCTTGGAGACAGTAGGCGTCGCCGACGAGCACCTCATCGAGTCCGTCTTCGCGGTCATCAAGTCCCGCCGAGCCGACGGGGTGCCGGTATGGCACGTTCGTTCCGCCGAGATGAAACTGAGCTCGGAAGAGCTACTCGGCGCCCTCGACGGCTACGCCGCCACCGTCCGAGAGGATCTGGCCCAGTCCTGGAAGTGGTGACCCTTCGTCACGGGGCTGACCCGGCGCCGACTCGCGGCTGATCAAGAGCCTGCGGTGTACCAGCCCTGGACGTCGGCGATCACGTCCGTCGAGCCCAGGTTGTTGAAGATTGACACCTTGCCGTTCTGCACGCGGACGACGACGAGGTTCGGGATCGTCTCGCGGGCCACGAAGTTGAGGTTGGAGGCGACGGGGCGGGCGGTGCCAGACGGGAACAGTGTGAGGAAGCTCTCCGGCCCGGAGGAATCGGCAGCGGTGACGTTGAGGACGACCGACGTCACGCCGAATTCGGGCACCCCACCGACGCCGGCCACCGTGAGGTCGATCGTGGAGCTCGGGCCGAGCTGACCCACCGCGCCGCCCCTGCCGGTGCCGTTGCGGGTATCGAGGATCCGGCTGGGATTGATCCCGAAGTACGTCGACCCGGTGGGCGGCGAGGTGGGAGCGGCGAACCACCCCTCGACGTCGGCGATGACGTCGGTGGACCCGAGGTTGTTGTAGATCGACACCCTGCCGTCGGCGCCGACCTGGGCGACCACCAGATTGGTGGAAGCGGGGCCCCCGGAGAAGTTGAGGTTGGAAGCGCTTGGCCTCGCCCCGCCGGCCGGCCAGACCGTCAGGAAGCTTTCCGGGCCAGTCGCCCGGGCCACCGTCATGTTCAGCACGACGGCGGTCACACCGGTGGCCGGGACACCGCCGACCCCGGTTACCCGCATTTGGAGGACGCCGCCGGGGCCGGCCTGGGCGACCGTGCCGCCGACGCCCGTTCCATCCCGGGTGTCGAGTATCCGAGCGGGATTCACCGGGACGAAGGACGAACCGGCAGCGGCGATCGACTCGGTGTACCAACCCTGGACGTCGGCCACGATGTCGACAGTGCCGAGGTCGTTGTGGATGGAGACGCTGCCGTCGGCCCCGACTCTGGCCATCACCAGGTTTGGAACCGACACGCCTGAGGAGAAGTTGAGATTGGAGGCGAGCGGCCGAGCGGCCCCCTTCGGCCACACGGTGAGGAAGCTGAGCGGGCCACTGGCATTGGTGGCGGTGACGTTGAGGGCGACCGCCGTGGCGCCCGACGCCGGCACGCTGCCGACGCCGGCCACCTTCACGTCGATGGTGCCCTTGGGCCCGACTGCGCCGGCCGCAGCGCCGATGCCGCTTCGGGTGTCGAGTACCCGCGCCGGGGACAGAGGCCGATAGGTGGACCCGTTCGTCACGCCCATGGTCGCGGTGACATCCGAGCGCAACTGGGGCAGGATGCTCTCTGCCATGTCGCCAGGACAGAGCGTGGCGTTCACGTCGCGATGACCGGTGATCGTGCGAACCGCGATCCCCTTGGCGGTGACGGTGGCGTTCGGGTCGACGCCGTGGACGGCCAGCTTCCAGGCCAGTAGGCCGCGTACGGCGCCGTAGGCCGCCGAGGGCACCGGCGCGGTCGTAAAGGTCCCCATGATCGCCACGCCGGTGCTGCCGGAGTTGAACCCCTCGGCATGGGCTCCCACGACCGCCTTGCTGATGCCGCCGTAGCGCCCCTCGAACACGGTGCCGAAGCGATCGACGAGGAAGTTGTAGCCGATGTCGCACCAGAGGTTGGTGTGGGTGTGGAAGTGGTACATGCCGCGGATCAGCGCCGCCGAGTCGGCCGCCGTATAGGTATTCGTGCCCGCGGTGTGGTGGAGGACGGCGTATCGGACGTTGGAGGCGTAGGTGGGCTGACTGCACCCGGCGTTGCGGCTGCGGTAGGACTCGTCCGCCCCCCAGCTTGCCCGGCTGACGATGTTTGGCTGAACCGGCGCTGCGCCCGCCGGCCTGGTCCCGCCGATGCCCGCGCCCTTGGGGGGATCCTCCGACCGAAGGGCATGGAGCTTCAGGCCGGAGAGCGATCCTTCCACCACCCGGACCTCGACCTGGTCCACCCCACGGCCGACCCAGACGGGGCCGGCCGTGGTGCGGTCGTGTCGTTCGGGCGAGTCGAGATCGGGCCCCTCGGCGGGGTCGCCCTCCACCAGTTGCCAGTCGGACCATCCATCCCGGCTTTTGACCCGGAGCTCGAGGGCACCAGGTTCGGACCCTTGCCACTCGAAGCCGACCATCTGGGTCGGATGGCCGGTGTCGACCGTACGTTGCCAGCCGGCCTCGACGCGGTCCGCAGCCATGGCCTGGACCTTGTCGCGGACCACCGCCTCGACTTCGTCGGCGGCAGGCATTGCCACCGGGCCGGTTGCCACAAGGGTGGAGGCCGCGGCGGCCGCGGCCATCCTGGTGTAGAGGCGGCGGACGGCCGCCAACGGGAAGCGGGTTGAGCGAGCAGGCATGTGAGGACTCCTCCACGCCGGGGAAGTGGCGCCACCCCCATGCTGTCAAACATCACGGCAGCTGTCGAAAGTCGCCGTGATGTCGTGCAGTTCCCGCGTCGCCAGAAGTTCCTAGTTCACGTCGTTCTTCTGTTCTCCGCCACGCTCCACGGACACGCCTCCAGTTGGCTCGATGATCACCACACGGACGCCCTCGAGGCTGAAAACCCCTTGTTCGCGCAGTCTGGAGAACAGTTCGTCCTCACTTACCTGTGGGCCGAGCGGCGTGGACGGAAGTCGAAGGTGGCCGTCGCGCACGACCACGCACGGAGGGAAATCGAGAAGCCGACGCACCACCGCGAACCTCTGGCGAAGGCCGGCGGCGGTGACCTGGAGAACCAGTAGTGTCACCAACGCCGTAGTCCCTTGGGCGTAACTGGGATCCCTGCTGACGGCCGTAGAGGCGATCAGGCTCCCGAGGGCGATCGTGATGACGATGTCGAAGCCCGAGAAGCGGGCCACCGTCCGCCGACCCGCTACGCGGATGGCGAGCACCGCCGAACAGTAGATGGCCGTGGTGCTGGCCGCGACGTACGCGATCGTTGCCCAGCTCGAACCGAACCAGTCGCTCAAAGAACCATCTCCCCCGGTACCGGCGCGATTGCTCGCGCCGCTTCAGTCAGCTGTGCGGGCGTTGTTCTCGGATGTTTTGCATCTCCCGGCGGTCCGCCTCGTTGAAGCTGCTTGGTGGACCGGAGCCGAAGAGCTGACCCAGCGACGGGGTCTCGACCGCCCAGTACATGACCGAGTCCTCGTCGTCGGTGTGGCCCGGATGCTCCGGGTCCTCGTGAAACTCCCCGACCCCTGTCCGGTTGACCAGCCCGAAGGTGTGGCCGAGCTCGTGCGTGGCGACTGCGGCTTCGAACGCGTCCACTGAAGCGCCCGGGGGGAGCAATCGGGCGATCTCCTCGGGAAACAGGGCGATGGTGGTGGCGTGAAAGGCGACGCCCGGTACGCCCTCGGATTCGAAGCGGCCCGGGAGCACCAGCACGTGGAGGGCGACGGTGTCGTCGCCCGAGGAACGACTGCGCTGCTCCTCAGCGGTGGAGACGAGATCCTCCAATGTGTAGACATCGCGAGTCGTGGCGGCTTCTTCCATGACGATCTCGACATCGGCCTTCCCGCCGTGCTCGCGCATCGCCTGCTCCAACGCGTCGATCGCGGGCTGGCCGACGGTTGCGCCGCCGAGTTGGTCGATCTCCACGACCGCGTGGGGTACTTCGGGCGACAGCAGCGCCCACCCCAGACTGCCGACGAGCCGGCGATCGGACGGCGCACTCAGCTCCGCCGGGTCAGCCTGAGGCACCTCCTCGCCACCACCACCGGGAGTGCTCCCCCTGGGCGGCGATGGAGTTGTCGTGCTCCGCTCCATGACGACGCACCCGTTCAGAACGAGGACGGAGGCGGCGGCGACGATGATCACGACGAGCCCCGCTCCCCGCTCTCGCAGTTCGACGATCAGCGGCTCGAAGCTTCCATCTGCTTGCCCATGCCCACCTCGCTACCCAAGTCGAGTTCCTTCTAGTCCGCAGCCACTAGCCTCGAGAAATGGCTCGTGGCGTCGGTCGGAACCGATTTCCGCTCACCGCGCGGCAGGTAGCGGGGATCGTTCTCGTCGTCGTGGCGATGATCTTCATCCTGCAGAACCGCCGCCGCACGACCGTACGGTTTCTCATTCCCGAGCTGATGACGCCGCTGTGGGTGGCCCTGTTCGTCAGTGTGCTGGTCGGGCTCATCGCCGGCGTGCTCCTCGCCTATCGGCGCAAGGACTAGAACCGGAACAAGCCGGCGGCCACGTCATGCTTCTACGTGGCGCACAACGAGCACTGGACATGGGGCGTGATGCAATACGTCCTGGCTCACGGATCCGAGCAAAGCCCGTTTCAGGAACCCGGCGCCGTGAGAGCCGACAACGATCAGGTCGAAGCCGCCGGTGCGAGCCACCTCGCAGATCGTCTCGGCGGGATCGCCATGTTCGACCCGCCGGACTGCGTCGATGCCGAGTGCCGCGACCGTCGCGTCGACGTCGTCAGATGCACTCTGCCTGCGTGCTGCCGCGACCTCGTCGATTGTCACGGGATCAACCAGCGGGCCGGGATAGGTACCCGCCTGTGGCATGCCCGTGACCGGCGAGATCAACGGCGCGACCGCGATGACGGTGATCTCAGAGTCGGGTGGGAGCAACGACACAGCCCGACGGGCGGCAGTGATCGCCACATTTGATCCGTCGCTCGCAACAAGGACTCTCGGCACGGTAATCCTCCTCCCGGCACTCGCATGATGAGGCGTGTCGGCCTGGTCTGTCCCTACCCCAGACGACCGGTTCGGGCTACGCGGCGCTATCCCTCGCCGATCGGGTGTATGTGGAGGCTGTACTGGACGGTCGTCTCGGCAGCTGCGTCGTCGTTGTCGACCGTGGGCGCCCCTGTCGCACTGATCCGCAAGCGCCACTCCCCATCGGTCCATTCCGCTCGGTAGGTGCTGGGGCCCAGCCTCTCGAACTCCTGCATCAGCTGCCACTCCCCGCCCAGCGCCCCCCGGTAGTACCGCAAGATGGCTTCGGGTTCGTCCCGACGGCACGGAAGCTGCGCGACACGGAGTGCTGGATCCTTTCTCCTTCTAGCCGCTGCTCTACCCGGTTGCCCGATAGAGCAACGTCGCATGCCTTCCGCGGACCCATGCAGACGTACATGCAGCCGCGCCTGGGTAGAGCGTGCCCGAGCCTGCGAATCGGAGAGAGGTGAGCACATGACGGCGGTCCTCCACCGCGGCGTCACGATCGAGCAGCCCGGCGGCGCCGGCGTCGTGCACGGCGACCTTGTGTTACCGCCGGACCCCCCTGGTGTGGTCGTGTTCGCACACGGCAGCGGCAGCAGCCGCCACAGCCCGCGGAACCGGATGGTCGCCGAGGACTTCCAGCGCCGTCGCCTTGGCACGCTGCTCATGGATCTGCTCACCGCCGACGAGGAGGCGGTCGACCGGCGGACCCGCCACCTGCGCTTCGACATCGGCCTGCTCGCAGAACGCGTAGCCGGCGCCAAGAAGTGGCTCGCCGGCGACGGTGCCACGACCGGACTGCCGGTCGGTTACTTCGGCGCCAGCACCGGTGCCGCGGCGGCGCTCGTCGCCGCTGGTCGGCAGCCCGAAGGTGTCGCTGCAGTCGTTTCCCGCGGCGGCCGCCCGGACCTTGCCGGCGACTGGCTCACCCAGGTCCAAGCGCCGACGCTCCTCATCATGGGAGCGCTCGATACCGCCGTGATCGAGCTCAATCGCCTCGCCTACGACCAGTTGGCTGGCGAGCGGTCCCTCGAAATCGTCGCCGGCGCAACCCACCTTTTCGAAGAGCCCGGCACGCTCGAGGAGGCGGCCCGGCTGGCCGGCGAATGGTTCGCCCGGCACCTGACGGGCATCGCCGTTGACGGCCGGGGGACACGACGCTGGTAGCGAAGACGACCGTAGGATGCGGTAGCGCCGGGCCTGTCGCCGAGCCACAGTGTTCACAGGATCCTCCGGATCACGCGACTGGACACCTTGCTTCGCGGATGACCCGCTCTCTCACGAGCTCCGTCGGAGACCCGTCGCATGAAGAAGCTTGTCAAGCGCTTTCGCCTCGATCTGCCGGATGCGCTCGGGAGTGAGCTCGAAATGCTGAGCGACCTCGTGGAGAGTAAGGGGCCGACGCTGGTCGAGCCCGAAGCGCAGTCTGAGTATCGAGGCTCAGGTCTCCGGCGGTTCAAGCCTTTCGATGCTGGGAACCCGGTCCAGCGAGCGGTCGAACGAAACAATCTTGCCAACGCCGGTGCTCTCCGCGCAGGCGACCTGGTACGCGTCGGCGAAGTCGATCCGATCGGTCTCATAGACCTCTGCGGCCCGGAGAACGAGCGCTGGGTCGACGCACACGGCGGACGCGATCAGGGAGCGGACCGCCTCGGCCACCTGGTGGCGAGGAGCCTCGTAGAACGACTCCAGGACGTAGACCGTCTCGGCGGCCACCAGATCGGTGAGCAGGAGTTCGGGCTCGCTCGCGAGGTAGGCCGTGGCCCGGGCCGCCATGTCGGGCGGGTCGCCGGTCAGGTGTCGCACGACGATGTTCGTGTCGACGAAGGCGCTCACCGGCGCGAGGCTGCCCGAGCCGTTCTCGTCCGGCGGATCACCTCGTCCCACGCCACGTTCCGCTTGGCCGCCGGCACGTTGATCGACGCGGCCAGATCAAGGAAGTCCGGAGTCCTGGCCAGTACGGCCCGGTTGCCCTCGACGCGGAAGACCACCTCGTCGCCGGCTTCGATCCCGAGAGCGTCACGGACGACCTTGGGCACGGTGACCTGGCCCTTGGACGTCATCTTGGCCGCGGCGTCCATCTGGAGCCTCCTTACTCGTCATGAAAGGTAAGGATATCGCTCTGACGCCCCTCGGCGAAGCTGCCGCCGACCTGATGCAAAAGATTGTGGTTGAGGGCCCTCGCCGCACACCATGACCTGGCGACGTACCCTCGGCCCTTCCACGCCACCGGCACCATGGCGACGTTCGCGGGGACCAGGATCGGTAGGTACTCCCCGAAGTGCGAGAGGTGACCGCCCATCCCGACGGCGACAAGCCCGGCAACGTTGAGCACGCCGACGACGACTGCGAAGACCGCGGTGAGGTCACGCTTCACTGCGTCCTCCGCCGCTCGATCCGGATGGCGGACGGCGAGGACAGTTGTGATGGCAGCTGCGGCCACCGCGGCCGGAAGGAGGGAGAGGAGGAACCCGGAGGTCAGGCCGTAGACGAAGGCGATCACGATCAGGCCCCAGATCGGGTCCATCACCCCGGAGGGAGTCCCGAGTCCCAGCAAGCCAAACAGCGCACCGTACGTGGCGCCGGCCGCCGCTCCGCAAACCACTCCGGCGAGGACTCCCCAGGCCATGGAGAGGAAGAACGTCCGGACGTCGCGCCACTGGTCCTGAGCGCTACCGAGCGCAGCAGTCATGCCGTTCCCGGGCGGTTCCGAGACCGCCGCCGCGACCGCAGGACGAGGCAGGTACTCGGGCGGGACCGCCAGATCCGGGCCGCTCGGGTGTCCTGGAGATGCGATCGCGACGTTCGGCTTGGGATGCCGCTCAGCAGCACTGCATCGTCGCCCGAACTGCGGAGGCGCTGCCGGCCGCCGGCCACGAGTCAGCGACGAAGTAAACCATGCCGCCGTCTCCCCAGGTCATGCCGGCCTCGCTGTCGCTGTCGACTTGGAGCAGCAGCAACCCAACCTCGGGCTCCTGGACCCAGCGACCATGACCACCTACCTGGTGAAGGGGGCCCGAGCAGGCGAACAGCTCATCGAACAGGCGCTCCGACAGCGCCGCGGCATCTGGGCCGACTGCCTCGTCGAGGTCCACCGGGAGCGTGAGGACAAGCCGTGGTCGAACCGGAACACGCTCGAAGCAGATGACACCGTCAGGGGCTTGGCTGGCCACCGCCCTGGGTGAGGCCTGCATCACTGCGCAAACCTCGTCGAAGGACCCGTCCTCGTCCAGCGGCCCGAAGAAGAACGCCAGCCGGCCCTTGGCTGGGAGTGGCGATCCCCGCCAGGCACGCCGGAGGTCGCCCAGATCCAGGGTCGCCAGATGGGCCAGCGGCCGACCGTTGTACTCCGGCCCGTCCGTCCGGGACTCGAGTACCGGAGTGCCACCGATCCACGACCGACCGTCATCGTGAGGCTCGAGGACGAGCGCTGGTAGGGCCAACTCCAGAACGGCCTTCGCCGCCGTCCTGCCGACGGTGTCACGCAGCGCAGCAGCCACATCGCGCCGCAACGACCTCCCCGAGGTCGTGGCCGCGATCCGCCTAGGAGCGGCTTCGTCGAAGTCGACCAGCAGCCGCGAGTGCGTGATCGGCGCCGGCGCACCTCCAAGGTCGCAGAGAAGGTTCCCGGGCGGCCGGCGGAGCACGACCTCGTCCACGTCGCCGCCCACGCTCAAGCACCTCACGACGCGTTCGTCGAACGACGCGAAGAGCACATGGGAGGCGTCCGCCGACCAGCACAGACTTCCGACGCGGTCGAATCCGCTGTCGGCAACCTCGACGTCGCCCGTCGACACGTCGCATACGACGATCGCTCGACGGGCCGAGGAACCGTTGCCTGAGGCCCATGCGACGAAGGGGCCGGTAGGCGAAACCTGACAGGACGAGTTCCACTCCACACCGCTCGGAAGCGTCAGTGGCCTTACCAGATCATTGCTGGTGTCCCACACGGTGAGCTCGTCGTTGAATGACGAGATAACCGACCGACCATCGGCGACCTCCGGGAACCAGGCGGGGTGCTCACGAACGACGGCATCTCGGGTGGGTTCCCAGAGGCCGACAGTGGCATCACCGACGTAGACGAGACCGGTCACGGTTTCACCGATCACACGGCAGCCCTCTGGTAGCTCGACCGTGTCGATCACCGTGCCGACGCGGTCCACGAGCACATGCGGAAGTCGCTCCGACGTGCGTCCCATCGGCGGCTGAAGCCAGACTGTTGCCCGTCACCGACGATGAACACGGCGACGACACCGACGGTGGAGAGCGCGCATTGACGCGAGGAAACGTCGCTGTCCCCCTGATGTCATGAAGTCGACGTCGGCTGGGTCTGCGTGGTGA